>Ga0208977_1000028_pt1 | contig 174608 bp, 149 predicted proteins | sample RifOxyA2_FD_184030 | JGI IMG/M metagenome (GOLD analysis project Ga0208977, IMG submission 184030) | Groundwater microbial communities from Rifle, Colorado - Rifle Oxygen_injection A2 (SPAdes) | ecosystem: Environmental > Aquatic > Deep subsurface > Groundwater | place: Rifle, Colorado, United... | reverse complement strand
CTGTGGTGGTGCGAGCTTGTCGAGCGGTGGCGGGGCTGGCTTCCTTATTGGGGGGTTTGCTCAAAAAAAGTTCGAACATCAATCAAAAAACACCGCCAAAGTTGTTAATGAACCCCGATTATCCTAATCGGGGTTCATTTTATTTCTAAATACTGTATAATTTATAATATATGCCAAAGCGAATGAAAAATTCTTCTAATGGCCGTTTTGATTATCTTAATCTCTCTCCCGGAGATAGGCAAATTAAAAAAGGGATACTTAAAAAAGGGATAAAACAGATAAAAATTACTCCAAGCACAACGATCGCGGAACTTGTTTCTAATATGGCAGATATGTCAATCCAAGCCCGCAATATAGGCCAGTGCGCCAAAGTTTTGGAGAATATGTACAAAGACAAAAAGCGTCCTACGGTCTTTTTGGGGTTGGCGGGGCCTCTTATTGCTGCCGGCTTAAGAAGTGTAATTAAGGATTTAATAGTTAACAAGGCTGTTGATGTTGTTGTCTCTACCGGTGCAATAATATTTCAGGATGTTTACAATGCTTTAGGTCATGGCCATTTCAAAGGATCTCTCTTTGCTGATGATTCTCTTCTCCATTCCTTGAGGATTGATAGGATATATGATACTTATGTTGATGAGGAGATGTTTTGGCGGGTGGATAATTTTTGCGGAAGAGTTGCTGATAAAATGCCTACGGGCAATTATTCAAGCCGCCAATATCTGGAATATCTGGCTGATGAAATAGATGATGAAGAGGCTATTCTTTATCAATGTAGAAAATACGGGATTCCTGTCTTTGTTCCAGCCCTAAATGATTCTTCTATAGGTATTGGATTGACAGAACATAGGGTTCGTTGTAAAAAAGAAGGAAAACCTGGAATTGCCATAGATTCGATTATGGATAATGATGAAATAGTTCAAATTGTAGTTAACTCGAAGTCTACTTCTTCTATTTATATTGCCGGAGGTGTCCCAAAAAATTATATAAATGATGCAATAGTTATGGGATACATATACGGGCGTGAAAAGGGTCATGATTATGCTGTTCAAATAACAACTGCAGTTGTCCAAGATGGGGGACTTTCCGGATCAACATTAGAAGAAGCAAAATCTTGGGGTAAAGTTGATAGAAAAGCAAGATCCGCCATGGCCTGGGTTGAACCAAGTGTCTCTTTGCCTCTTTTGGCAGGTTATATTCTGGGGAGAGGATTGACTAAAAAAAGATCAAGATTAAAATTTAAGTGGGAATATGACAACTTAAAGGAGATGAAAACAGGGTGATTATTTTGACCGGTGGGGCGGGTTTTATAGGAAGCTGCTTTCTTTCAAAGCTTAATTACGAGGGAGAAAAAGAGATAATAGTTGTTGACCATTTGGGTTATACTTCAAAATGGAACAATTTGACCGGAAAATCTTTTTTGGATTATTTTGAAAAAGATGAGTTTCTAGATAAACTTGATAAATTTAGGCCGCATAAAAAAATGAAAGCTATTTTTCATATCGGTGCGTGCTCTTCTACCATGGAAACGGATGCTTCTTATCTTATAGAAAACAATTATGAATACTCTAAAAAGCTTGCAATGTGGGCATTTGACAATAACGTCCCTTTTTATTACGCTAGTTCGGCTGCAACCTATGGGGATGGAAGGTTTGGTTATTCAGATGAGGATGAAAATACTTTAAGGCTTTTGCCTCTTAATATGTATGGGTATTCTAAGCATCTTTTTGATTTGTGGTTATTGAAAAATAAATTGCTGGATAAAGTTGTAGGGTTTAAATATTTTAATGTGTTTGGGCCTAATGAATACCATAAAGGAGAGATGAGAAGCCTTGTTGTAAAAGCATATCATCAAATTAAAAAAGACCGGAAAATAAAGCTTTTTAAATCTTATAGACCGGAATATAAAGATGGTGAACAGCAAAGAGATTTTATTTATATTAAAGATGTAGTCAATCTTATGTATCATTTTTATGCTGAGTCAAATGTTAGAGGCATATTTAATGTCGGCACAGGAAGGGCGAGGACATGGAACGATCTTGCCAATGCTGTTTTTTCAGCCTTGGAAATTCCAACGCAAATTGAATATATTGATATGCCGGAAATAATGAGAGAAAAATATCAATATTTTACACAAGCTGATTTATCGAAAATGCGAGAAAAGGATATTAGTATTTCGTTTGCCTCTCTTGAAAATTCAGTTGCCGATTACGTGAAAAATTACCTCGAAAAGAATTCCGCTTTTTTGGCATAAGCGCAAAAAATAAGAAATTTCCTTATAAAATTAACGATATATATGTAGAAGATTAATTTTTTTGAATAAGGAGTTTTCTTGTGACCGGATTGAGATTATTAAAAGAACTAATTCCTTCTGTTAATTATTGCAAACCTGCTATTCCTTATATTCCTTTGGCGCCAGATTCAAGAGGAAGGTTGGTTAGGCCTGATGAACCCCGATTAGGAAATCGGGGTGAAGATGAATTTGAAGTGCCAAGGACTAAAGATGACCTTGTTGCCAGCCGTCTGATTGATTCTGATCGTTTGAGGGATATTTTAAAGCCTGGAGAGAGAAAGACTATTCTCTTTTTAGGGAGATCGGGGATTATGGATGAGGGGGCAAGGGGTGTTTTTATGCGTAAGGCGGAAGATATTACCTGCAAAGCATTTTCAATTCTTCGTCGTGTTGGCGTTTATCCTGAAGAACATTTTAATGTTGCCACTTCGCTTACTGAAGGAATTATTGATGTTTTTACAAGAGAGATTGCTTTTAGGTTCGGGCTTCCTGTTATTGCTTTTGCGAACGAATGGTATATAAAGACAGCTGATTATGTCAGAACTGACAGCGTAACCATGCCGCATATTTATCGTACCGGAGATGGAATTACAGATTACTCTCGGGAGAGTAGCGGGTTTAGCGATCTTGTCTTTTGCATGGGCGGCGCCGAGTATACCTTTTTACATGATGTTCCCCAGTCAATATTGCAGAATAAATCTGTTGTGATGTACGCGGATGAATCGCTTCCTCCATGGGAAGAGATTGTTGGGCAAAATGGTTTAGATAGTAATGGATCAAAAAGACTGAAAATGGGGAATTGCTGCCTCCTTGTCAGGGATAATCCAAATTATGCTTATGGAATGCTCAGTGATAAATTGACTTTTATTAGTGGTAGGCGATGGAGCAATGAAGAAGTGTCCAGAAGAATAAAGGTTATAGACCGTGAAGAGGCTCTGGCTCAGGTTTTGTATGAATTAAGTGGAGGGGTTGGGGATGTTATGTCAAAATTTAATGATATAAAAGAAAACCCTATCCCTTTAGAGCAAATAGGCGCTGGATTATTCAGAGATGTATCTTTTGTTTTATCCGTAGCCGGCAGATCACAATATAATAATAAGCCCAATTCTTTTGCTGAAAAAAGCTTTGTTGAAAATTTTGTTGATAAGCTTGTTTTTTATCTGAGATGGCATTATGCTATCTCCCCTTATGAAATCTTTGTGATTCATGGCATGAGTGATTACGGTTCTGATAGAGTCTTTTTGGATAAACTATTGAGCAGAGGGTTTCGCGGATATGGCGTTGTAAGACCACTTTATGCGGATTATGTGAATAGTCATTCAAAGTTTATCTCCCCCTATGTTTTAACAGATGACACAGATAAGGCTTATAGCAGCGCTTATGTCGGCAATGGATATTCTGATCTACTGCTTGCCTGTGAAGGGAACGGAGGAGTCGCAGCTCATGTGGAAGCCGCAATCGATTATTCTGTGCCGGTTATTATTACTCCAATTACAGAAGATTCTGCAATTTCTATTTTTTTTGATCAGCAGGATGGAAAAGAAAAATTGAGGATAACTAATATTGCCCCTTATTTTCAAGGGAAAATTGCTAAGGGAAACTCGCGGTACAGTGGTAATCTCTCTTTTACAAATGAAGCATCTCTTGTGGCCCGATTTATTAGTAGATCAATTTTATTAAAAAGAGGGATCCCCTCTGTAATAGAGAGAGAACCTATGCTGATGTTGGCTTGATTTTTTGTTATTCTTGAAAACGCCTCAAAAATTCTGTAAAATGAATATATTATCTGTCTTTAGCTATAAGTTGACAAGCCGCGGTAGCTCAGTCGGTAGAGCAGTAGCCTGAAAAGCTATGTGTCGGCGGTTCGATTCCGCCCTGCGGCATTTTTTATTACCAAGAGAGATAGCTCAAATTTATCCTACCTTTTAAAATTATTCTCCTTTTATTAAAGTGCGGAGATCTTTTGTCCAAGATGGGTCTGTTGCGTAATGGTCATTCCCGTGAAAACGGGAATCTATTTCTCAAAAAACAACCCCGATTATAATAATCGGGGTTAAGATGGATCCCCGCTTTCGCGGGGATGACAAATTGCAAAAACTATCATTACGCAACAAGCCCAAGTTGAAAAAAAATAGAGCTTTAAAAACTTCGAAAATGTTGTAAAATAAATATCGTGAGTTGCAGATTTGATTCTAAAGTTTTTTTGTTTTGAAGAAAACCTGAAAGGGAGGTTGTTGATGAAGCTCATTTTAAAAATTGAAGCTCTATTCTTCTTGGTTTTTATGTTTTTTTTGTCCCACAATGCTTATGCGGTCTCTTATGATCCCGGAATTAAAGATGTATTGGAAGGGCAGGCTTTTATGTATAATTGGATGTTTATTTCTTTGGGGGGGTTAATTGTTTTGGGAATAGCTGTTTTTGCAGTAAAGGCCCATTTTATTTCTTTGAAGAAAAAAAAACTAAAAAATGAAGAAATTCAAGAAAAAGAAGCTTCGAAAGAAGTTCCACAATTAAAAGAGCTTGAGGCAAAATTGTTTTTTACCGCAGCTGAACTTAAACAAAAAGAAGCAGAAAATGAAATATTTAAAAAAGAGCTTATGAAAATGCATGATATTATTGAAGAGAGAAGAAAAAATGAAGAGATGCTAAGAAAAAGCGCCATAGAACTTAGAAGAGAGCAAGAGCGAGTTGTTATGGAAAAAGAGCGGTTGGCCATTGAATTAAACAAAAAAAACAGCCCGCGACTTTTTAGTGATATAGATATCGAAGAAATTATTGTTGTAGAAGGGGAAACTTCTAGAAATTTGAGGCTAAAAGAGGATATGAGCGCGCAAGAAATGAGCATTAAAAGAGTAATTGAAAAAGATGAGGTTTTAAACAAAAATAAAAAGATAAAAAAAAGTAAAACAACCGGAAAAAAAGTAGTAATAAAAAAAAGAGGGTGAAGGGTTAAATGAAAAAAATTGTTTTTTGTTTGTTGGTCAGCTTATCTGTTTTTGCTTTGGCAGGTGCGCCTTTTGCAAAGATGACTTTTTATCTTATAGACAATTTCGAGGATAATTCGTTTTCAAATAAATGGTATGTTTTTGATAATGTGGAAGGGACGCTTGTTGATAATCCTGGCTTAGACATAGAAGATTCTGTTTCCGAAGCTTGTGGTGAAAAATCCTTAAAATTGATTGGAAAGACTAATAATTGGTATGTAGGAGGGATGGGGACTCTTTTAGAGGTTGATGGCATGGATTATTCCAGAATTGTTATAGATGTTTATGGAAGTTCTAATTTTGGAAAAATTAAATTGGAACTTTTCGAAAAAGAAAAAGATAAGGTTGATCAAAAAGGAAATCTAAGTGAAACCAAATGGGTGGTTGAAATTCCTGTTTTAGGAGAAGGGTTTACAAGATATTCCGTTCCTTTTTCTTCTTTTTATTCTGAAGATACAAAAGATTCCGGCAAAGTAGTTTTTCATGGCCGGCAGGGAGGAAATATATCTAAGTTGCAAGCCATATTTGTTGCATCATCTAAAGAAGGTGAATTTGATTGCATGGTTGATAATTTGATGTTTACTTTTTAAATGGGAGGTGGTCAAATGAAAAAAATATTTTTTGGTTTTGTCATATTTGTTTTGTTTACTTCTGTTTCACTGGCTATTTCTTTTAAAGATTTTGATGAAGAGGGGGTAAGTTTAAAGGCAGGACCTACCGATGTTGTGGAAGGTTTGTCCATTGCGTGGGTTGAAGCGGCCCTTTATCCTAAACGTGTTGAAAAAGGGCAAGAACTTTTTCTGGAAGTAAAACTTACTTCTAAAGTTGAAAAAGTTTATGCTCAATTGGACTTTGGGAATACATCAGAAAAGGTTGAACTTTCGTCAAATGATGGATTTTCATGGACTGGTGTTTCTAAAACTCCTCCTAATATTGTGGAGGGGGGACATTTGGCTCAAATAATTATACAGGGTAAAAAAGAAAAGCAGATTACCAGAACTTTGGATTTTGTTGTTTTGGCTGGGGATACAACAACTGCTAAAGCATCGGAATTTGATATTACAACCCTGACAGAGGTTAGTTTTGTTGGAGATGAAGGAAGTATAAAGAAATTAGGAAAGGGAGAGAAGATAGCAGCTTTTTTTAAAGCTCCTTTTTATAGGGTTAAACTTAAAGATGGTACTGAGGGGTGGGTTGAAGCTTCAAAAGTGAAAGAGCCTACAGAGGAATTTTATTTTAGAGGATATAAGTTTTATAGCAATAGAGAGTATGACAAAGCTGCAAATTCTTACTCTCAGGCAATCAGACTTGATCCTTCTTACACAAAAGCACATTATTGGTTGGCCAAAACTTATCTTAAGCTTGGGAAAGATTTATTGGCAAAAGACCAGTTAATAGAAGTTATGAAGCAAGATTCTAATTTTACCGGGGCCAGAAGGTTGGCATCTTTGCTTGTTGATAATTATTATAAAGCTGCTTTAGATAATTTGGGCAACAAAAATTACAAGGGCGCTTTAACTAATCTAAATAATGTTTTAGCTCTTAATCCCAATATGCTTTCTGCTTGGATTAAACTTGGTGAAGTGCATGCTATTGTCGGGTCAAAGGATGAAGCTAAAGTCGCATGGAGGGAAGCGTTAAAAATTGATCCGGAAGATAAAAATGTAAGAAGCTTGCTTGGTTATAATGATAGTGTTGCTAAAATTGAAAAAGAGCCTGTTAGAGTTGCCTCAGCTTCTAAAAAATTGGAAACTAAAAAGGATTTAACAAATAACAATAATGCGGTTTCAAAGGATTTTGTAAAAGATTCTATTAAACTGGTTCAGGTTTCAAAAACAACAAGAGGGACATCTGTTGTTTCTGCCATTAAATCTGTTATTGCTCTAACAAAATCGCTGGGAACCAAGGTTGATGAGGTGGGGTGGAATGTTTCCGCCATGGAAAACGGTTTTTTGGTGCAATACGCTTGCCGTCAACAGCGTAAAGGACGGGTTGAAGCGGAGAACTTTGATTGGAGGATAGATCCTGACAGCAGACGGGTTATTGCATTAAATGATAATGCAAAGCTTTTAATGACCCGTTGGTAGTTTTATATTAGTGTATAGGTTTTTGAAAAAAAGGGATCTTTTTAATAAGATTCCTTTTTTATTGTATAATAAGTTGTGGATATTAGCTGTGACCGTTGCATAATGGTCATTCCCGTGAAAACGGGAATCTATTTTTCATAAAACAACCCCGATTATTATAATCGGGGTTAAGATGGATCCCCGCTTTTGCGGGGATGACAAATTGATTACGCAACAAGCCCTAGCTGTATTGCCATGTGTCATAAGCTATGAGCCATAAGCTATGTGTCGTAAGCTATGTGTCGTAAGCTATGTGTCATAAGCTATGAGCCATAAGCTATGAGCCATAAGCTATTAAGCCGATGTAGCTCAGTTGGTAGAGCAGCTGTTTCGTAAACAGCAGGTCGCCAGTTCAATCCTGGCCGTCGGCTTGTTAGTTTATAGCTTATGGTAAATGGCTTATAGCATTTTGTAATATTATAGAATATGAGAGTGTTGAGAAATGTCTTTCCGTGGCAAGCTGATTGATTGTCGCATTTTGTTTTATATTTATTTTTGCGACAATTTTTATTTTTTGTTATATAATTTATGTATAAATAGCTATGGGCTATAAACCATATGCTAATACGCCGATGTAGCTCAACTGGCAGAGCAACTGATTTGTAATCAGTAGGTTGGTGGTTCAATTCCACTCGTCGGCTGTTTCTCCCTAATCTTTTATCCCCGACAAAGATAATCGGGGTTAACTCAAATTTCCTCTCTACATTTGATTATAGTATAATATCAACTACAAATGATTTATTTGATTTATGGTGATGAACAGTTCCTTGTACAGGAAGAGTATAAAAGTATTTTGGATAAAAATCCTGACGCTTCTGTCGAAAAACCTCAAGACGTTTCGGATAAGCAGCTTGTTGAGCTTATCTTTATGCATTCACTTTTTTCACCTAAAAGGATAATTGTTTTGGACGGATTTGATTTTGAAAACGCAACTGACCTGCTTGCTACTTCTTTTTCAAACATTCCGGAAGGGGTTATTGTTGTAATTAAAAATCCAGTGGCGCTTGATAAACGCTCCAAAATTTATAAGATAATAAACGCCCATGGAAAGACTTATGAATTTAAAAATATTCCTGAGTGGGAGGAGGAGAAGGTTGTAGATTTTGTAAAACGAACATTTTTAAGGTCAGGGAAAAGCATAAGCAATGATGACGCCTACTTTTTGGTTGAAGGGGTGGGGCGCAATCTTTCATTGCTTAATTCAGAAATCGATAAGATATCAACTTATGTTGGAGAAAAAGAGTTGATAGAAAAAAGCGATATTGAAACTTTGATGATCAGATCAGGCCTTGATCTTTTTACTCTTTTAAATTCAATGTTTGAAAAAAATGCTCTTATTGCTTTTAGAGCAATTAAGAGTCTGTTGAAAGAGAAAGAAAATCCTTTATCTATTCTAGCTTTTTTGGCTTCGCAATATAGATTGCTTTTAAAAGTTAAGCTTTTGTCTTCTCTTGGGAGAGACCCATCTCAAATTGCCCGGGAATTAAAATCTTCTCCATATTATATAAAAAGGCTTTGTGATCGTTCCCGAATATTTAATGTTAATCTGTTGAAAGAAGCCTTGCTTATGATGTATGATGCTGATCTAAAGATGAAGAGCGGGTATGATAGTGAAATAGAATTGTCTTTGCTGATTTCGAATTTAGTAGGATGAATTTTTCATTTTTTCTTATAACTTTGAACTATGCATAAAAAACGTTTAACTTTTTTTTTAATATTTGTTGTTATATCTTTTTTTATTATCTTAATAAGACTTGTAGATATTCAAATCATTCATCACTCTTTTTATAAAAAAAAGGCGGAGTCTCAACGCCGCCGTATAATCCCTATTGCAACAGACAGGGGCGATATTTATGACCGCAACGGTGAGCTTTTGGCGACATCTATAGATGTTAAATCTATATATGTGAATCCAAAAGAGTTTGTAGCTTATTCTAAACTTGAAAATGCTTTGGATATAACTCTCCCCCGATTTTCCAAAAAAAGATTATTTGCATGGGTCAAACGAAAAGTTGACTCAAAAACAGTACAAAAAATAGAAAATCTAAACTTGCCTGGAGTTTATTTTCTTGATGAAAAGAAAAGAATTTATCCTAAAGGGAGCTTAGCTTCTCAGGTTTTGGGGTTTGTAGGAGTAGATAATGAAGGTTTGTCCGGCGTTGAATTGTCAATGGAGGACTATTTGAAGGGAGAAGCATTGAATATTGTTACAGAAAGTGATCCTGCAGGCTATGAATTGTTGACTAAACGTGAAAGTGAAAAGAAAAAAATTTCTTCCGGCTCCAATATTTATCTTTCCATAGATGAGAGTATTCAATATTTTGCGGAGAGAGAGATAAAAAAAGCTGTTGAAAAATATTCAGCTTTGTCTGGATTGGTTATAGTAATGGATACTAAAAGTGGAGAAATTTTAGCCATGGCTGGCAAACCGGATTTTAATCCTAATAATTATGATAAATTTAGTTCCAAAGTATGGAGATGCAAGGCTTTGGATATTTATGAGCCTGGCTCTACTTTCAAAACAATAACCGCAGCGATCGGTCTAAACGAAGGGGTTATAGGTCTTGATTCTAAATTCAATGCTTTGGATAAAATAGTGGTGGGGGGGAAGACTATAGAAAACTCTCATAAAATAAATTGGAAGGGGAACCGGTTTTGTACTTTGTCTTATACGCTTGAACAATCAATAAATACAGCGATGGTTCAAATAGGATTAAAACTGGGAAAAGAGAAGCTTTATAACGGCATAAAAAATTTTGGGTTTGGGGATTCTGTCGATGTTGGCCTTAGAGGGGAATCTCCGGGAATAGTAAGGCATTTTTCTTACTGGTATGCGCCGGATATTGCCATGATGACATTTGGTCAAAGCATTGCTGTTACTCCGTTGCAATTATGCTTAGCCTATCTTGCTATAGGAAATAAAGGAGAGCTTGTTAAACCTGCATTAATAAAAAAAATACAAAGTGAAGATCAAAAATTTGTTAAAAAATCGACAGTTAACAAAATAAGAAACGCCATATCTAAAAAAATATCATCTGAAGTTTTGGAACTTTTGGAAAATGTTGTATTGAAAGGTTCAGGAAGAAGAGCAAAAATTAAGGGATTTAGAGTTGGGGGAAAGACTGGGACTGCACAAAAAGCAAATCCTGATGGAAGAGGATATTTTAAGGATAAATATATAGCTTCATTTATAGGTTTAGCTCCTATTAGTGATCCTAAAGTTTTGTGTTTAGTTGTAGTTGATGAACCCCATGGATCAATTTGGGGAGAATCTGTTGCGGGTCCTGTTTTTCAACGAGTCGTAGAAGAGACTTTAAGATATTTAAACATTAAACCGGACAATTTGACAGGTGAGGCGAAAATCGCAAATTAGGGTTTCGAATCTGAAAAAAGATCTACCATAAATTATGCTATAATAGAAACAATAAAATGATAAAAAAACGTGTATTATCCGGCATTCAACCAAGCGGAAAACTTCATCTTGGCAACTTAGTTGGAGCCCTTCAAAATTGGGTTGAACTGCAGGATGATTATGACTGCTTTTTCTTTATTGCCGACTATCATGCTTTAACGACCGGATATGACAATGTTAAAGAATTGCCTAAATATGTTAAAGAGGTTGCCATTGATTTGTTGTCTGTCGGGCTTACTCCTGAAAAGTGTACTATTTTCAAACAATCTGATGTTGTAGAGCATTGTGAACTGCACCTTCTTTTTTCAATGATTACACCTCTTTCTTGGTTGGAGAGGGTCCCTACTTATAAGAGTAAGATTAGGGAATTAAAAGGGAAAGATTTAGGTACTTATGGGTTTTTGGGGTATCCTGTTCTTCAGGCTGTGGATATTTTACTTTATAAGCCGGCCTTTGTTCCGGTGGGGGAGGATCAGCTTCCTCATCTTGAAATTACAAGGGAGATTGCAAGGCGGTTTAACCATTTTTATGGCAGCATATTTCCCGATCCGAAAGAACTTTTAACCCATGTTCCTGTTATGCCCGGGCTTGATGGAAGAAAAATGAGCAAAAGTTATGGCAATACGATAGCGTTGTCTGATTCTCCTTTAGAGATAAAAAAGAAGGTTAATTCGATGATTACAGACCCTGCAAGAGTTAAAAAAGAGGATGAGGGACATCCTGATATTTGTACTGTTTTTTCCTACTATAAAGTTTTTAATAAAGAAAAAGTTCTTCAGATAGAAAAAGAGTGTAAAAATGCTTTTCGAGGTTGTGTGGAATGTAAAAAAGAGTTTTTAGCGGGACTTCTTGAAGTATTAAAACCGATTCAGGAAAATAGAAAAGAGATAGAAAAGGATCATAAAAAAATACAAGAGATTTTATGCTGTGGAGCGCAAAAGGCAAAGGATATTGCGTCAAAAACTTTAAAAGAGGCTAAAAAGGCCATGGGGCTTAGCCAATGACTGTTCCTGTTTTCAAAATAGAGACGGAAAAATATACCGGCCCTTTTGACCTTTTGCTTGCCGCAATAAAAGGCGAGCAGCTTGATGTTTTTGATCTCTCTTTGGCCAAGATAACTTCTGCTTATTTTGATTATTTAAAAGAGCTGGGGGTTTTGGATTTATCCTCGGCTTCTGAATTTCTTTTAATGGCAGCGATCCTCTTGGAATTAAAGTCAAAGGGTATTTTGCCAAAGCCAGCGGATGTTTTATTACAGGAGGAAGAAGAGGAAGTAGAGCAGGATCTTGCTAAACATCTGGAGGAGTATCAGTTCTTTAAGCAGGTTGCCGAGGGATTGAAGGAAAAAGGAGAGGTTTTTAGAAAGGTTTTTTCACGTTATCATAGAGATGAAGGGAGAAGAAAGACTGAAAAAGTTGAGTACGCGTTTAAAAATGTGAGCTTGGAAAAGTTAATTGAGGCATTTAAAAAAGTTTGGGATTCAATTCCCATACAAAGAGAGTTACAACATATAGAAGATGAAGATATAACTTTGCCTCAAAGAATTGAAGAGATAACGGATATGATAAAAAGTTCTTCTCAAGGGGTCTTTTTTGAAAATCTTTTTATTCGCAGGACAAGGCTTGAAGTTGTTGTGACTTTTCTGGCGATTTTGGAATTGGCAAAGAGAAGAGAAATAAAAATTACACAAGGGGGGATTTTTGGTGGAATTACAATTAAATGCACTTAAAAAAAATATCGAGGCCTTGCTTTTTGCCACAAGAAAACCTTTGTCTTTGAGTGAATTATCTCTGCTTTTGGAATCAAACAGCTCCGAGATTGAGAAAGTTATCTGTGAGCTTAGGGTGGAGTACGAGAGCAGAGGGATAAAGATTTTTGAGATTTCTGGCGGGTTTATCATGGGAACCGACCATTCATGCGGTGAATACGTTGACAGGTTATTTAATATAAAAGTTGAAACTACATTGTCTCCTCAATCTATGGAGACACTTGCCATTATTGCTTATAAACAACCTGTTACAAAAGCTGAGATAGAAAAGATAAGAGGCCTTTATTCCGATGGTACAGTTGCCACCCTGCTTGACAGAGGGTTGGTCGAAGAAAAGGGGAGGGCCGATTCGCTTGGCAGGCCGATTTTATATGGCACAACAGAGGAATTCTTAAAACATTTCGGGCTTAAAGATGTTTCTGATCTTCCAATAATAGATGAGAGTAAACTTGGCAAGAGCCGAGTTTTTGAAGTGGCGTTGAAGTGATGTTGACAAATTTTGAGGCTTACTCCATAATGTATATATACATTATGGAGGTTGATTGTGATGCATAGAACGCAGATTTATCTTGATGATAGGATTTTTGAGTTTCTTGAAAAAGAAAGAAAAAAGACGCATACCCCTCTTTCGGAGATAATCAGAAATAGTATTAAAAAAAATATAAAAGATAATGTTGATTCAATAATATCAAAAATGAATAAAGTTTCTGGAGCCTGGGAAAAGATTTCTATATCTCCAAATAAATATTTACGAAAAATGAGAGAGGACAGATTGTTATGATTTTTGTTGATTCTGATGTTTTGATATGGATTTTGAGAGGCGATAAACAATTTAAAGGTGATTTTTCCGCGGCGGTTAATGAATGTGACGGCGCTATATATATTTCTCCAATGCAATTTGTTGAGATACTTGCGGGAGTTAGAGAGACGGAACGACTTGATACTGAATTATTTCTTAATTCTTTACAGGTGCTTCACATTGATAGTGAGATAGGCAGGTTAGCAGGTGAATATATTAGGAAATATAAAAAATCTCATAATGTTCATACAACGGATGCTATTATTGCAGCTACAACTAAAATTAACAATTTAAAACTATGGACATGCAATAAAAAGCATTATCCCATGTTGAAATTAAGTGAATTTTATAAATAGTTATTTTTTTGGCAAGAGCCGAGTTTTTGAAGTGGCGTTGAAGTAATATACTTATTTTTATACTACTGGCAGGTTTTCCAGCTCATCTCTAAGTTGTATCGCTCTTTGGTATTCTGCATATAACCAGTGTTTTTCACCTTCTACTTCTGTAAATAATTCCTGCAACCTTTGGATGTGGTCTTTATTGCCTAAAGTTCTTGCTACTCTTCTTGCAAGGTTTTCGGCATTTAAGTTTGGAGGTATGGAGGGATTCTTTCTTTGAAACGAGATGTCTCGTGAAGAGAGAATTTGTTCCGCTATATGGACAAGATGAAAGAAGGGAAAAAACCATAGCCAGATTGTTTTACATAGGATATTCGCATCTGAGAAAAAAGAGACAGTTTGAGGATTTAATCTATCTATCATATTAGACGTGATGTTATTGGTGAGGTAGTCTATTCTTTCTGAAGATATTTTTATGTCGCTTGATAGATGTGCATAACATTCTTTTAAAAGGTTTATTAATGACCGTGATGGTTCAATTGTAATAGTGTTTTGAAGGCGTAGGACTAAAAACTCAGTTTTCAAACTGCTAATTAAATCTGGATCATCAGATTCCTTAATAATAGCTGTAAGTTTATTTTGATTTCTCTCTAAAAAAGCTTTTGCTTGAGGATGTTCTTTTTCGCAAAGTTTTAATATCCTTTTTAATATGTGGAGATTGTTTTTGTCTTCCATGAGAGATTTGGCAAATTTTTGGTCTTCAAGTAGAATTGCCCATGCTGTATCATCATCTTTTTGTAATAAGGTTTTTATTGCATCTCCTCTTTTTAAAAGTTTACTTAAATTGTCTTTGAGTTGTTTTTCTTCTGTTGTTAATGGCCTGATCTCTTGAATTTTTGTTTCATTGAACATATACCGTTTGTAATAATTATCAAATAAGTATTCTTCGATTGGATCGCGCTCATTTTTCGGTATATCAGCTATAAGTCTGTATTTTTCTATAGGGCTTAAGTTCCTTACGCTGGCAGCTGTTGGTCTGTTTGTTCTCCCTGATAGTAACGTAGCTTCAATGCTCCCGTTTTTAATTGCAGTTGGTATCCGACTTGCGATTACTGGAATGCCGCATCTTTTAATTTCATCTATTAGTTGAGGAGTAAGGCTTGCTTTTCCTTCTCTTATGGCTTTCAAGCTCTTTAATAAATCTGGAGAGACTTCTTTTTTAACCGCATTGTCCATGGTAAAAGAGATAACTTTATTGAATATTCTCATGATGAATTGTTATCGTTAGATTTGGGGCAAAATTTCAAAATTTAGCAGCGTTTCCGGATCCCATAAAAACAGGGGAAGAATGGAATTTATAGTTATTTTCTTCCAGATTTTATCGCTATTAGAACCATCTAAACGTATTGATGCTCTGTTTGTATAAGTAACATATGTCCAGGGATATTTGGGAGCAACCTGTTTTAATTGTTCATCATCCCAGGGAGAACGATGCAACTCCTTGCCGCGTATAGAAGGGGGCAATAGCCATTCGATTAGTTCCCATGCTTTTTTATCTGTAAAATTATCTTTTGGCTTTTTAGGGGAGATTAAAATTGAATGCCAATATGAGGCAGTGTTAATATCAAAGTTTAAAAGAATAATTTCAATATTTGGAAGATGATTAAACACTTTAACCATTCCAAGCTTTTGTCCTTTTGGATGTATAGTTTTATAATAAGAGGCCAAAGCAAAAGAGACATCCCTAATTACCTTGGGATCGTCATGGTCTTTTATTTCCAGTAAAATTTTCTTAAAATCTAAATTGTTATCTCCTGCTGATTCCTGGGCTATAGCAATCTGGCCGATTTTGATGAGATGCAAAAGCTCCTCCCTCGTAGAAAATATTTCATGGCTATAAAAATCGAGACCGTTGGAACATGGGAGAGTATCGGGCTCAGCCGTTTTTCGTTTTTCTAATATTTCAAATATCCACTCTTTAATATTTAATCCACTTTCTTTTTCAAATAGTTCAATCTCCATATTTAAGTAATATTCACTTATAAAAGGGCCGGCAATGCCTGGTCTGTTTATTTCTCTTTCAGTCAGATATTTTATTGTCTCTTTTAGAGATGGTGAAAGATTTTCTGTAGCATGGTTGTAATACCACATTCCAAGAACTTTCGCGGCATAAGCTCTGACTAAAATATCTGAATGATCGAGTGCGGAAAAAAGAAAATATTTTGCTTCATCCCATGTTTTTTTCGGATAAAAATAAAATATTTTAGCCGCCTCAATATAATTTTTTTGAAGATGAGGAGCTGTTTTTCCTTTCTCAATGTCATTTAACCATTTGTTTATAAGAGGATGTGGGGTCTCTAAAAAATAGATAAAATAATCAAAAAACTCCAAAAACCATTCTTGTTTTTCTTCGAAAATTACCCCAAAAACAGGGAGAATCTTATTGAAATGTGTATCTATTCTGTTTGACAATTTCTCACTCCAAAGGCCGATTTTAATATTGTGAAACGCACTATTTTTAATTTGAATATCATCCCATCTAATAAGTTTAAGCATTAAAGAAAAAAACTTGTCCCACAAATCAGCTACTGTTTGAGAGTTTTCTTGGCCATATTCATGCAAGGGGAGTTTGTAGAAATCATGGAGCGATAGTCGTAATTGCTCTATGTTTTTTGCTTTAGCATATTTCTCGATTCGGCTTAACTCTGCTTTAAATTGATCAATTTTTGATGTTTTCATAATTATATTTAGAATATATTATCATATTATAGAGCGGAATTGCGGAGAATATTGTGGTAAAATAACGAGTAGAGGTGAATAGAATGAGCATTGTGAAAGAAGAAGCTATTAAATTAATTGAAAAACTTCCTGATGATTATACCCTTGATGAAATAATGGCTGAATTATATTTTAAGCAAGAAGTAGAACAGGGTTTGGATGACATAAGAAAAGGCAAAACTTACTCTCATGAACAAGTTAAGGATATGATAATTCAATGGCGAAAATCGTCTGGTCGGAACTAGCAAAAGATCACTTAAAAGAAATTGATTCTTATATATCAAAAGGCTCTCCTCTTTTTTCAATGATTTTTATAGAAAAGTTAATCCATTCTGTTGAGAAAATATCTTTATTTCCTAAATTGGGCAGAGTTGTTCCTGAGTTTGCAGATGAAAATTTAAGGGAAACATTTTTTTATAACTATAGAATTGTATATTTTGCAAAGAAAGAAGAAATAGCGATTATTGCAATTGTGCATGGAGCAATGGATATATCCAAGAGACGAGAAAATGAAGATTGGAAAAAGGATATATAAATAATGAGCTCAACTGATGCACAATTACATGAAATATTTACCTCTATCCAGGGGGAGGGGATTTATCTTGGAGAGAGGCAGGTTTTTGTCCGTTTTTCGGGGTGCAACCTTTCTTGCGATTACTGCGATACCGACCAGGCTCTCTCTTTAACTTCCGAGTATAAAGTAGAACAGACCCCCGGTAAACATGATTTTAAAAACTTCAAAAACCCTGTTTCTAAAGACGAACTTCTAAATCATATATTAGGTTTGTATAAACCGAATTATTTTGTACATTCTGTTGCTATAACCGGAGGAGAACCACTTTTACAAGTCGATTTCTTGAAAAATTTTCTTCCGATGCTTCAAGAAAAGAAGATTAGAGTTTATTTAGAGACAAACGGAACATTATCAAAACATTTGGAAGAGATAATCAATTTTGTAGATATAATATCTATGGATATTAAACTCCCTTCATCCTCTGGAAGCGGCATGGAGATAAGAGACTATAAATTTTTTTTAGAAACGGCATATCTTAAAGAGGTTTTTGTTAAAGTAGTGGTTACACCGTCCACGATTATTAAAGAAGTTGAAGCCGCAGCAAACCTTGTTGCCGAAGTTGATAATAAAATATCGTTTGTAATTCAACCTGCAACCCCAACAAAAAAGATTAAACATCAGCCGTCAACTTCCGATCTTTTAGCCTGGAGAACAGTTTCTAAAAAGCATCTGGAAAATGTAAAAATTATTCCGCAAGTTCATAAGGCATTAGGGGTTTTTTAGTATTGTATGAATCCCGATTATCCTAATCGGGGCGAACATAGGCTCTTTAAGTTCTAAATTATCCTTTTAGTTTAACAATTATTTCAGATAGCCACTTTATATCTTTTTCTCTTTCTTCTTCGTATGAAAGGGTCTGCATCGATTTTAGAAGCTCAATTTTATATGCTGCTGCCTGGCTTGCCATATCTTCCAATTTTGCTTCTATCCATTTTGCTCCATCAGGACTTATATGCAAACCAAGTTCTCGGGTTCTTAACGTATGATTGTTTATTTTTCTTGTTAATCGCTCAAAATCTTTTTTTGTTGACGATAGAATTCTATTTAAGTGAAGTTCTTTTAGTATGACTACCGATTTTAACCATGCCAATCTTTTAGCTTCATGTATGACTTCTTCCATTCTCTTCTCGGTCTCTTTTAAAGTCAAAAGTTTTCTTTTTATAAAATTGTTTTCTATTGATAGGCTGTATTTTTCTATTAAGTTTTCTGTGATTAAAGTTTGAATTGTATTGTTTCTTAATTGATCCTCGAGAGATTGTATTTCTGATTTTATTTTTATTTCAATATGTTTTATTCTTATTGCTTCATCCGTAAGAATTATAGTCTCTTTACTAAAAAGGACTCTTAATCTTTCCCATGGAATTTCCAGCTCTTTTATCATTTCTATTAAATCCGATAAATTTACTGTTATTTTCCCTGAATAATAATCTAAAAGCCTTTGTGGCCTTTGGGATTGTAATACAACAAAAGAAGCAAGCTTAGGATCGTTGATTTTAGCGTTGAAAAATTCCATAACAAGTTGTGACAACAAGTCGTAAATAGCTTTCTCAGTTTTTAATTGTATATCTGTTATAAGCTTAGGATCAATATTTTTTTCCAAGACTATTAATGTTTCATAATTTATGGGCAACCCTAAAAGTTTGTGCCCGTATAAAACCGCGTATTCTTCAAGTGAGGCCTCGTTTTCTTTCCCGAATTTGTCTTCCGGTTTTGTCTCTTCTTTTGAGATGGATACTCTTTCATGAGGATTAAATGAGGGGGAAGTTTTAATAAGTCGCCTTTCTAATTTTACTCTTGTTCTTAAATCGTTTTGAGGGAGCCCTTCCTGAACCTCTATCTCTGGTTTGTCTATAGTTGTGGTTTTGTCCATCATTTCTCTTGCAAGGTCTATAAAGTTTCTTATAGTGTTGTAGTCTCCCAGCCTGTCTCCTACGCGATTTCTGATCATTTCTTTGTCTGCGGCAGTAAAAATAGCTTGTGAAGAAATTGCGATTGCTTCTTGTATTGGATTTAATGGAGCATTGGGGTTTATTTGTTCGGCCATGGCAAGTATAGTGTACTGCTTACCGTTTGTTGTGTACAGTGGGATTGTAAAATTTTCTCATAAAGATTATGTAAGAGGGACATAATTTCTTTATAGGGCATTGTGGGCATAATGGTTTTCTGGCAATACAAATTGTTCTTCCATGGCTTATAAAGAGGTGGGGGAGGATGAACCAAAGTCTTTTCGGGAAAATTTCCATTAAATCTTTTTCAATTTTTACGGCATCTTTATTTTTTGTAAGACCCAGCCTTTGAGATAGACGAATTACGTGTGTATCGACAGTAATCCCATAAATTTTGTTGTAAGCATGCGATAGAACGACCGTGGCTGTTTTTCTTGCCACCCCCGGCAATTTTAAAATTTCATTCATTGTATCCGGAATTCTTCCGTTGAAATTTTTTAAAATCATTTTACAGGCGTTTATAATGTTTTTTGCTTTGTTTCTATAAAAGCCAGTAGATCTTATCTCTTTTTCAAAAGTTGATTGCCTGGCCCTTGCGTAATCCTTCACAGTTTTATATTTTTTAAACAGATTTTTTGTGACAATATTTACTCTTTTATCTGTACATTGCGCGGAAAGAATAGTCGCGACTAAAAGATCGATAGGAGCGCCGTATTTTAAAGCAATTCCGGCGTTTGGATATTTTCTTTGTAGAGTTTTAATTATTTGGAAGGATTTGTTGGTGTTCATTGTGGGGTTCCAGTAGAGGCACAAGATTTTGCGCCTCTACAATAATCTTTTATTTCATTGAGATTGCTTGAAGAGGACAAGCGTCAACACAGTCTTTGCATGATGTACATTTATCCGTGTCAACTTTTGCTACATTATCATCCATTGCTATGGCTTGAGACGGACATGTATCTATGCAAACACCGCAGCCTGTACATGTATTTGGATCAACAAATGCTTTTTCTGCCATATCTATCCTCCTTTTTCAGTTTTTTTAGTTTGAAACTTCGATCGCCTGTGTTGGACATTGGTCAGCAATTCCTTCAAGATCACAAGAATCACATGATTGTTTTATAAGCTCTGCTTTCCCTTCTGAATCAAAAGAAAAGACTTCGGGGCAGGCATCTGTACAAATTCCGCACCCTATACATAATAATCTATCGAGAGTTACTGACATATTTACACCTCTTTATACTCTATTTCAAGCCCAGCATTAATTTTATTTCGGGTTTATTAAAGCCTATTATTATTTTACCGTCTATATCAAAAACAGGGACTCCCATTTGTCCGGATTTTTGAATCATTTCTTGCGCCATTGCTTGATTTGTAGAGACATCTATATCTTCAAAAGTGATATTGTTTTCTAATAAAAAGTTTTTGGCCATTTTACAGTATGGGCAGGTAGGCGTAGAGTAGACTTTAATTTTTTCTTTTAGCATTATTTCCGGGACCTCCTATAACTTTATATCAAAGAAACCTCGCCTTTCCCTTTCCGAAATCTTTCTTTCACAATCAGGGGTGCAGACTTCTTGTTTTGGTGTTATACACAATGCACATCTTAATTGTTTTTTATTCTTTTGAATTACTACACTTAACTGCGCAAAACAGTTTGGACATGTTATCCTGTCGCCATGTTTAACATCTTCAGGTAAGTTAATTTCGGTTTCACATACCGTACATTTTAAAATCTCGTTAGTCATTTATTTATGCCTTATTTTGTTCCATTGATTGCTTTTAAGAGCTCATCTGAGTCAATTCCGTGTACTTCAGCTGCTTGTTCCAATGTTTCTCCCTGAGCAATTACACAACCTAAACAGTGCATGCCATGAGACATTAAAACTGAAGCAGACTGCGGTTTTATTTTAATAATTTCCGCAATGGTCATTTTTTTGGTTATCTGCTTGTTTTCTTCACTCATAATAACAATATTATAGCGTAAAAATTTATGAGCGGCAAGGGTGGGGCGAATGGCAAATGGCAAATAGCAAATGGCAAATAGCGAATGGCAAATAGCAAATGGCAAATGGCAAATGGCAAATGGCAAATGGCAAATAGCGAATGGCAAATGGCAAATAGCGAATGGCAAATAGCAAATGGCAAATAGCAAATAGCAAATGGCAAATAGCAAATAGCGAATGGCAAATAGCAAATAGCGAATGGCAAATAGCGAATGGCGAAGAACGTCTCTAGCTTGTCTTATTTTGAAAAACTAAAAAATTATCGGGTGAAATCAGCATAAATATCCTGAAAAGAGAAAATCTTCTCCTGATTTTTCTATTGAAAGGTTTTTTATTTTTATCGCTTTTAAGAGCTGCGTTATCCCTTCTCCTTCGATAGGGGTTATTGCTTCTTTGCCGCCTATGATTTTAGGAGCTACAAAAAAATAAATTTTGTCGACTATCCCCGCAGATAGCGCTTTGGCATTTGTATTTCCTCCCCCTTCTATTAGAACGCTTATTATTCCCATTTTTCCAAGGGTTTTGATGATTTTTTTCATTTCGAAAGACCCATTTTTTGTTGTCGCTCTAATAACTTTTGCTCCGGTCGATTCTATTTTGGCTATTTTATTTTCTTTTGCGTTATTTGAAACAATAACTATTGTTTTTTCGGGTTCAATTCTTAAAACTTTTCGGTCAACATCAATTTTTGCGAGCGGATCTAAAATTATTTTCTTGGGATTTTTTATTTTATTTTTAATATTGCGCACTGTAAGTTCCGGGTCATCTTTTATAATAGTTCCGATTCCGATTATTATCGCATCTACAGTATTTCTTATTTTGTGGCTTCTTTTTCTGGATTCTTCCCCTGTTATCCAGAAGCTTTCTCCTGTTTTTGTGGCTATTTTACCATCCAGGCTCATTGCTGTTTTTAATATTACAAAGGGCAGGCCTGTTGTAATATATTTAATAAAAACCTCATTAAGTTTTTTTGCTTCTTTTGTAAGAAGCCCTTTGTTTACTTTTATTCCTGCTTTTTTTAATTCTTCAAAACCTTTGCCGTTGACCTGTGGGTTTGGATCTTGCATAGCTACGACAACTTTTTTTATGCCGGCTTTGATTATAGCTTTTGTGCATGGAGGATTATTTTTTGTTTCAAAAAAGCAACAGGGCTCTAAGTTAACATATAAAGTTGAGCCTTTTGCTTGTTTTGCGGCTTTTTTTATTGCCCAGGCTTCCGCATGAGGGGTGTTTTGTTCTTCATGATATCCATGGCTTATGATTTTTCCGTTTTTTACTATTACAGCTCCGACCATCGGATCGGGAGATGTTTTTCCTTCCATTTTTTGGGCCAAATGAAGAGCCTTTTTCATAAATTTTATATCATTTTTATTCCACATAATATAATTTTATCACTTACCCCTGATTATTCATACTAGAAGGAAGTTCAATATAAATGAGCGACTAGAGTGTTTTTAAATATTTCAAAATCTTTGGAAATTCTTTGTCATAAAAAATCGCAGATCCTGCCACCAGAACATTTGCCCCAGCATTTACAGCTTTGGAGGCGGTTTTTAAGTTGATACCGCCATCCACCTCTATGTCTACATTTAATTTTCTTTTTTTGATCTCTTCTCTTAATTGTTTTATTTTGGGAAGGATTTCTGGCATAAAACTTTGACCTTCAAATCCGGGATTTACGGACATAACAAGAACCATAGCAATTTTAGTTAAAATATCGAATACTTTATCAGCAGGAGTTGGGGGATTAATAACAACTCCGGGTTTTACGTTGTTTTGTCTGATTAGCGCGATATCTTCGTCCAGATTTTTTGACGCTTCAACGTGTATTGTTATAATATCGGCTCCTGCTTTTGCAAAAGAAGGTATATAGCGATCAGGATTTTCTATCATTAAGTGGACATCTAAGGGAAGGTTTGTAACGTCTCTGCAAGCTTTTACTATGAGTGGCCCGATAGTTATGTTTGGAACAAAGTGTCCGTCCATTATGTCTATATGTATTAAATCTGCGCCGGCTTCTTCGACTTTGTTTATCTCTTTTTCCAGATTTTTAAAATCTGCGGATAATATTGATGGCGCTATTTTTATCATTTTGTAAAGAATTATAGCATATATTTGTAGCGCCAAGAGGTCAGTATTCACCCCGATTAGGAAGTCGGGGTTCATACCTGGGGAAAGTTCCAACACTCTGCTAGAATTCTGTTTGTATATGAATAATCGGGGTTAAATCCTCTAAAGGGGACTTTGAAACGGGGTTGGGGGTAATTCTTCATTATTTTGCATGGAATCTATTTCGTAGTTGCCTATTGTGATCGAAATAATTCTTCCTATTTTTACTACTTTACCAGGTTCAGGATGCTGATTGGTTACAATAATTGAGTTATCATATTTAGCCTCTATTTTTGCTTTTAATCCAGCATCTTCGATCCTTTTTATTGCTTCTCCTTCATTCATGCCTATGATGTCAGGGACAATTGCTTCGGGAATCGAATTGAAGTAGGCAAAATATAAATATCCTGCTAAAAAAGATAAAATAATTGTTGACACTATAATTCCCATAAAGAGAAAAGGGTTTTTCAACTGTAATTTAACGGCAATAAAGAGCAAAACAACAGCTACGAAGAATAAAAATATAAAATATATTAATAATGTGTTGTACATATACTATATTTTTTGCTCATATTTGAAATTAACCCCGATTCTCCCAATAGGGATTAACGTCCTCCCAATAGTGAGCTTAAAACAGCATAGACAATACCTGCTAAAGCTGCAAGCAATACTATTTTTGCCATAAAAAAACTTTTTTCAGTCTCTTTTTTTATTTCACGAACTTCAATCTCTTTAGGGTTGGGGACATTTTCCAGTTCTATTTGAAAATAATCTGACTCTACTGTGTTGTCTATAACATTTTTATTTTTTATGCTTTGAGATAACTCTGAAATATTTTTAAATCTTAATCTCGGGTCCGGCTCCAACGCTTTTTTTATAATATCTTTTTGATATTTTGTTAAATCTGAATGTAATTCAACATTACCTTTAAGTTTTTGGATCTGTTTTTGAAAAGGGGATTTAAACAGGAGCATTTTATAAAGTAATATTCCTGTTGCGAAGATGTCGGAAGAAAAAGAGGCTCGGCACCCTGACAATTCTTCTGGAGAGAGCGTCTCTTCATTTTCTATAATTGCCATTGCTTTTTGCGAAGGGGATTCTTTTATATCTCCTTCTATTACAAAATCGGTAAGTTTTACCCCTTTTTCATCAATTAAAACATTGTTTTCGGATAACGCGCCATGTATTATTCCTCTTTTATGGGTGGCTTCCAAAGCTTCGCATATTTGTACAATATATCCTTCCGCTTCATCCGGTTTTATTGTTTTATTTTTTATTAAATCTTTAAGAGGAACCCCTTTTATAAACGGACGTACATAATAAAATCCCTGCCACCCGTAATCACCGTCTAAAAGCTTGACAATCCGAGGATGGATTTCTGTTTGCAGGATTTTTACCTTTTGTTTCATTGTTTTTATAAGCGGGGAATTTAAAGTTCCTCTTTTATAAATCTTTATTATTATAGACTGGTTTCCCGATAAAGTGGCGCCGTCATAGGTAAGAGAAAAGAAATTTTCGCCGATTTTTTTACCTGTTTTGAATTTGCTTTTTAACAGTCTCTCCATTTGAATAAATTATAACATTTGTGTTTATATTAACAAGGCGATTAAAACCCCGATTATCTATATTGGGTCTGTTGCGAAATTCATCTAACGTCTCGGCTTCCATTTTTATCTATATAGCAATAAATCTTAGGAAACCACGACTTTTAGTCGCAGGTTTCACCGATAAAAATAAGTATTTTGCAACACTCCCAATTTGTCCTCCCCGCGAAAGCGGGGATCCATCCCGTCTGGCACGGCACGGGAATGACCATTATGCAACAGACCCATATAATAGGGGTTAATAATCGGGGTTAATGTAAAAATCAAATTTTACTTTTGAAGATCGCCTCTATTTTCAATGGTTTTAATAAGCTCTTAAAATTCACCTGAAATTTTTAAAAGGTATTGGCGACTACATAGAACGCATATAAATTAGGATGCAAATTGCAAGGTATTTGTTTTGAAGCTTGAAAAGCTCTCTATTTAATAACAGGAAAGACAGGCAATAGGGACAGAAAGGATATAGATAAATGGGATACGTTGTAAATAGTTCTCTCTGTGGGGTTAATCTCTCTTTACCCCGATTATTCACCTCTATTAGGAAATCGGGGTTCATACCTGGGGAAACTTCCAACACTCTGCTAGAATTCTGTTCGTCTAATAATCGGGGTTTAGTTCTGAAATTTCACCTCAAAATTTTCGATATATATGTGGGAAATAGATTGAATTGTGTGAGGTGTGGAAATGGCAATTAGAGCAGTAAATAATACACCAGATGCATTAATTCCCAAAAATGGGTATGCTGAATCCCTCCGTTTGGTTAATGAGAAGCTGAGCAAATCTATGCTTGCGAATAATAGATTGATAAGTAGATTCCTCGGTCGTGTTGGTACTGCTGTCGCGGCATACAGCAGCTTATCAATGGCATTGGGAGAAAGGCTTGGTGTTTACGTTGATTTTTCTTCTCTTTCCCATGGGTTGATAGATGGTACCGGATATTTATATTATTCTAATTTTGTTTCTGCGCTTGGCATTTTTGCTTCCGGAGTCATAGGGGTTGTAACACTTGAGATTGCAAGAGGGAGAGTTATTGATAGCTTTAAAAAATGTTTTGTGAAAAGTTTTGAAGAAGATTCAGAAAATTTAGCTAGATTGATTGATGATTATTCAGAGATTAATGTTGATGCCGCGAGAGAAGAGATTAATGATGGACTAGAAAGATCGAAACACTACTTGGGAAATGAGTTTGTCGGAAAGGTAAGAGCTCTCATTCCCGATAGACTAAAAAGACTTATAGATTCTGAATTGGGGTATATAAAAGATGGAATGATATTACTTCCTCCAATGCTTAAAGGAGAGATGCATTTTTTGGGTAAACAGGTTTTGGAGCTTTTGGATTCCGCATTAAGAGTCTCTAGAATGAGGGCTTTGGGGCTTCTTTTAAAAGATTATTATGAAGAGGATATTATTTTAGTTGATGAAGCAACTGTCGGAATTCGAGAATATTTAAAAGCGAATGACAGTGCGATCTTAAATCTTCCCCTCCTTTTTCGTTACGTTAGAAGGCATGAGCTAACATATTCTATCAGGCAGATTGTAGAGAAACCTCAAATGAATAGAGGAGAAAGGCAAAAAGCGCGGATGGAGGCGAGTGATCTGATTTTACAGATTAATACGATGTTTTTGTCGTTAACAAAGAGAGAAATTCAGGAAATTACAGCAGAATTAGCACATATTTTAAATTTTGTTGACAATGAAGATTTTCTTTGTGATGAATCAGTTACAACCAATGAAGATCTCAATATGATAAAAAGCTCTTTGTCGCAGTTTGAGAGATGTTTGGGGTCTATGAGTGAAGTACTGAATCCTGCGGAACTTTTTGTTTATGTAACAAACTCGAGCGGTTTATTGCTTGCATTAGAGCACATCAAACAAGATAACGAATTTGTCAGGCTAAACGAGTTAAGAGATTTGGATTCTTTTATTTCAAGGGTGAATGTCCTTTTTTCTTCTTCAAATAATGATTCTCAAGTAAAGATTGTTGCTTCAAAAATCAGAAACTTTGCGAATAAATATAGAATTAGGATGAGAAAAAAGATCAAGTATGCTGGCCCTGATATAGATGGAATAAAAAAACGCTTGAGCGACTATTCAAAAGGTGGTTTTGATCCAAAAGAAGCTGGGTTTGCAACCGCAGTTCTCGGTAGTTTTACAGATGCTATTGAGTTGTTAGGTGAGAAGAGGACTGTGTCTGCCGGGGTAAGTGATGGTGGGGATAGCGGCGGCGCCGCGGTAGCAGTGATAAAAAGTTCTAAGTGAGGAGAATAGGTTATGGTCAATCCTATTAAAAATAAATTATTGCAAAGAGCGGTTATGTCAATGACCGGAAATAAGTTTAGTTGTACTCCCGGAGGGAGATTATTTAGAGTTGCACTAAGAGATGCGCTTGTTCCGGCAGTTGGGAATAATCTTCGTTTAGCTACACATTTAGCGTCTGATAGAAGCCTTGTTACAGGTGACGGGAAACTTGATCTGGATATATTTCAAGCCAAAGTTGGGCCTTTAAGTGAGGGGACCATTGAGTTATTAAAAGCCCGCGATCTTGTTGGCAAGAAATCTTCTATCCCTGGCTTATTGAATAGTCTTATCGATCGTTTTGGCGCCGCCAATCCAGAAAGTAATTTGGTTGTTTGTACAGGATTAAACCCTGGATTAATTGAGGATGCAAAAGCGGAGAGGGCTAAGCTGGATCATGTCCATTTAAAAGGAGATGAAGTTAGGCCAGAGGCATCAGGTGGGGGTGCGGAAAGTACTTCTGTTGCGGCATCAGGAGGTGGGAGTGGTGGATACCTTACAAATGCTGTCATGAGAGATAGGGTTACTAATTTTAAAAGGCTTTTAAGTAGTAGTGTGAGAGAAGAAGAGAAAGAGGATGTTTTAAATAGATACATTAATGGAGAAAGACTTACTGATATATATACGGCAAGAAAAGTTTTTGAGAGATTATTAAAAAGTGAACGGTTGGGGAGTCTTGCAGGAGATGCTTTGCGCGTTCTTAAAGGAGATCCTTCTCCTTTAGCTACAGGAGATCAACAGAAATTGGTATCGGATGAACTTAATGTTTTAAAGAATGGCATAATGAACCGTTTTGTAGAGTTTTTGGAGGGAGGGGAAGATGGACTTATTTACTATCTTGCTTACCTTGTTTTAAGTGAAAACGGAGCTGATTATGCCAAAAAAGTTGCTTTGCCTACGAATTTAAGAAATGCTTTGGATGTTGGGTGTAAAGCAATTAAATCTCAAGATGCTTTTGAAAAAAGTAAGAATCCTAAAAGAGCGGATAGCAAAGTCCCAGATCTTGTTGGAGGGTCTTTTGTAAGATTCTGTTTAGCGGAAGAATCTACTCCAAGTAAGGTTGGTATATCTTTTGATCACCTTTTAAATGTTTTCACAGATCCCGGATCATCAAGAGTTATCAGGAAATCTGTTACAAAAATCTTGGCAAGTATGTTTGCGGGAAGAGAGCAGGAAGTTTTAAGCTATGCAAAAGCAGCCCTTCTTTCGGATGATAGAAGAGTAATTGAAGATGGGTTGGTACTCGCCAGAGCTCTTTATCCTACGTTGGGAGATAAAGAGGATAAGATTGAACTTAGAAAATGTATCGAGGATTTATATAGAAGGAAGGCTAATAAGCAAAGAGATGTCGAAACCGAATTGGATACATCCATTGAAGAGACTCTTATATTTTTAGAGCAGACGACATTGTGTAGGGCAAACAGAGTTTGGGCAAAGACAAATGTCCTTTCAAGGCTTGGACTAAATGATAGATTAGAAAAAATCAGATGTGATCTTTCGAAGGAAAAAAAAGTTCAGCTAAGAGAGCCGAGCGCAGATCCACTTCCTGATGAAGATGATAGAAGCACTTTTGAGTATTTACAAAAATTAAAAACCGGCAAAATTAAACTTATTAAGTTGTGTGTAGAAGGTGGTATGGATGAGTATGTTTGCGCCGAAGAGATTGGTGAAAACAAAATTAGATTCCTTGGTAAAAAGGAAGAAGATGGAAACAGAAGGATTCAGGATGGCATTATTCAAAAGGATGGTTCGATAATTGTTAAAGATCAAGTTGTTGGTGATTATGTAGGCCAATATAAAGTTGATCATGTTCAGTTCCTTGCAACTGAGTATGAGACAGATGCATCAGGGAGAGAGAGAGCAAGATTGACACTGGAATCAGTTCTGAAAAACGGGTTTTTACGAGCTGTTACCCGCAGTGAAGATGATGGAGTTGTAACCGTTGGTTCTACGGATAAAGATGATATTAGAAAAGATCAAAACGAGGCTTTAGCCCTAGGGAGTGTTGCAGGCCTTGTCCAGATGTCCCTTATTGCTGAAAAGAAGTATCATATGTTTAATGGGGGGAAGATTGTTATATTTGTAAGTAAAGGGGGAAAGGGGACCAGGATGGGTGTTGAGTCTACGGCAGAAGATATTGATAAAGGGTTTACTGCTGTACTTAATTCAACGCAGGAGACATGTTCTTTTACTTGTGTTGTTCCAATTGCCATACAGTTGCCAAACGCAGGTAAAGATTTTGCCATCCTTGCAGGCTGTGATCAGAATTTATGGTTTTTCTTTAATATTATAACTGCTCCAATCAGAGTGGGAGAGAAATATTTAAGAGATGCGAATGAAGGAATTATAGTATTTTCTTCTAAAGTTGAGATAGAAGGAAAACCTGATACTCAATATGGGAGTATTTTAGATTTAGGACATCTTTTGGTTTTAATGGGATGCCTTTATGACATGGAAGAGAAACCTAAGGAGATAGAAAAACTGCGAAGGGTTGTAAGGCGCTTAGTTCTTGAAATGGCAGGATATGCCGTAGATATTAGTGATGAACAGCTTGGGAAAATGGCCGTTGGAGAGGTATACAAAGAAGCTGGCAAAGTTATTTTGAAGGATTTAAGCCTCGACTTTGACAGGTTTAACCTGTTTATTACTGGCAAATTTGTTCATAAGGCAGGAGTTCATGTCCCTGAGTGGTTAAAAGAGGCATTGGATACTACAGATAAAATGAGAGATCTTAAAAAGATCGGAAAAGCCGAAGAAGCTTGGACAACTCTTGTTTTTGCTGCGGGAAGATCTGCCACAAAGAAAGAATGGGATGAAATTGGAAAAGAGTTGGGGATTACTCTCAAGTATGCTGAAGCTTGGAAAGTTTTGAGAGATGTTGCAGACGGATTTATACACAGCTATTTGAATACTTTCTTGTATGCTTTAAAACAGGTCCTTCTTCGCGACCTTGGCGGAGAACTCAGCAGAATGTCTTTTACTGTTTTGGATGATGGAAGACAGATTGAGCTTATGAATCTTTTAAGCAAAAACCCTTGGTATGATTGGGCTGGGGTGTTTATTCGTGCAATGTTTGAAGGATTCAGAGAGGCAAGAAATAAAAAGAGAGCGGCATTGCTAGAAGAAGTTAAAGAGCTTGAAAAGACTAGAACTGATCTCCTTGCATTGATTGATAAAATGCAAGATTACCCTGAACTTCAGGATAAATTTAAAGAGGAGTTTGGTTTTAACGATTTTGAAGTGACAGAAGGATATGTTCGCAACTTGAAGGTTGATAAGCGAGATTGTGTTGTTATAGCTGGAACTCCACTTGAGCGTTTAATACGTGCCAGAGCTTGGATGAAGGTTCGTGAAAAAGATGAGTTTAAACATGTAGATCCTCGTGACTGGTTTGATTATATGCGTGTTTCATTGAAAGCCTATAGATTACACAATGTAGCTGTTGCTGTCGGGAGTAGATTTAACGATGGTGGAACTATTGTGGATAGTCACCAGGAACATTTTGATCTTATGCATCAAAATGCCGCATTTAGGGATGCAAAACGGCTTCAACAGCAGGCAAGCCTTTATCCTTATAATCTTGTTCCGGGGATTGAGCTTGCGGGAGTTTCTATAAAAAAAGAAGATACAAGAGCAGAGTTAGACGTGAAGTTAGTTAAAAAACTTCTTATTAATATTACGAGGTTAAATTTAGATCAAAATAATTTGCTTGGTTTGGATAGTTTAGGAGAGGATAGCTTAGCTAACAAGGTGCTTCAGGAATATTTTGAAGATCTTTCAAGCGATGAGCTTAGGTTAAAAGCTGTTAAGATGAATCTTTTTGGCTCAATCGGTAGGCCAGAGCCACTTGCAGGACAAAGAGAATCAACGGAAGATGAATTGAGAAGAAAGCTGGAGCTTTTAATAATGACAAAAGGTAAAGCGGTAGTTTTAGATAGAGGGGAAGAGATTAAAACTAAAACAATAAAGATAGGAGCCCAAAAGGCACAAATGATTAGAGTCGGGGCTAAGAAAGTTGAAAAAGCTGAGTTGGGTGATGATTTCTATACTGCTTTACTAGCACAAGGTTTTATTGATGGCGAAGGATATACTATACCTGAAAAATTTGATAGTTATGTTGTTCATTTTAGAAGAGATTTTAATTTAGAAGGGCTAAATGTTGGCGAAAGAGATCAAGCTGATAAGAAAGACAAAATATTTGAAATATTGCAAAAATATCACGGTGTTGTAATTTGGGATCTGGAACACTCTTATGTTGCAGGGGATCTACCTTCAGGAAGTGTTGTTAATCCTTGGGTGATTGTGAACAAGGCAAAAGTAGCCAAACCGCTTTATATCCCTCACTATAAGTTGATAAATGGTCTTGATTATGAAGATCCGGTTATCCTTATGCCAACAGTTTTTCAAACTTTGGAAGATGGTTCCCTCCCCACGCATGAGAGAATAGGGCGAGGAGCAATAGGCGTTATTTACAAGAAAAAATCGACTCGAGATGATACTGTCGCAAGATATGTTTTGGGGCATATGGGAAATGCTGAAGATGCCGAGCTTGAAGGATTAACTCTTGCGCTTGAACAGGATGTTGCAGATGCCGATGTCAGGTTTCCCGACGGTAGGAGGGTTGATGCTGCTCAATATATTTCTACGAAGGAGAAATTAAAACCTGAGGATGTGATTTTTGGGGCGGGGCAGCTGTGGAAATCGCTTGGAAATTTACTGGAGAATTATTATGAGGGAACTCCAAAGCAGATTTGGGATAGGTAAGGTGAATTATTATGTCTAATTTAAATAGAATAGATGCATCAAGCGTTGGATTTTTGAAAGGGTTTAGAGGGAGTCGGTCTTCTTCTTCACCTTTGAGCCATGCAGTTGTATATGTTAAACCTGATGGAATGGTTCTTCCTGGTGTTCCCATGAAATTTATTATGGAGACGGCGGAAAGGCTTAGAAATGAAGGATTTGTTGTTGATGTTAGCTCTCCTCTTCTTGTAGCGCCGCATTTAAAATCAGGGCTTCCGGAAGCTTTTTATAAGGATGCGTGGGGAGAAGCCATTAGAGGCGGGAAACTGTCTGAAGCAAGAAGAGATGAAGTAGTCCAATGGCTGTGTTGTGCGCATCCAAGCAGGCTTCTTCCAAGGGCTCCTCTGTTTGGTTCTGTTTTAAGAGGGATACCGACAAGTGAAGCTAAAAGAGGCTTTCATGAAGCTTTGAAGGACATTGTAGGAGACACAAGGCCGATAGAGGCTGTAATTTCAGGTAAAATGACGGCGGCTGATTCTTTGAATTCCCGTCGTTACGATTTTATAATGAATAACGGTGCCTCTTTTTATAAGTGGGGAGAGATGGAGCCCTGGGGAAATATCGGACATAGATCGGCTTCGCAGGATGACGCCCTCTATGGAGTTAAAGAGATAGCCAAATTTTTTGCAAGACTTAATCTGATCGGCTTTTTAGATAAAGATATTACAGCTTTATGTTTTGCAAACCATGATACCCTTGTTGGTTCTTCCAATTCTAATGTAATTAGCAGAGTTTCTATATTAGATGTTATTAACGTTTTAGCTGAGCGCAATGGTTCTGTGCTTAATGTTGATCATCTTGGTTACGCTTTTAGGGGAATTACAAGCGGATTTCCTGTGGGATATGCCCCTGATGACTGGACAGTAAATCATGGGATACTTTTAATGAGGGATTGTATTAATGAGGCTGAAAGATTGAAACAATGGAATAACGAACTCGTTTCTAAGTCAGGTTTATCAAGTGATAAATTGGCGCCATATTATGAAGAAAGGTATAGTGACGTTAGTTTTAAGCCGGGAGAGAAATTTCAGCTTTTTACCGTAACAGGGACATCTGGTGTTGGTAAATCTACCTTTGTTGAGGGGGCTGTAAAGAGTTCCCTGAAAGCAAAGGTTATCCCTATCTATACAGACAGAGAAGTTGCAGGGCATACATTTGATTATGAAAAAGAGCAATTCTCATCAGAGATCGCCATGTCAAAAGATGAGTTTACAGGACGAGAAAATGATGGATCTTTTCTTGTTGTTGAGGGTGAATTTGGAGTAAGGTACGCGGTGGCAAAAGCTGATGTTTTGAAAGCTGTTATTACGGGCGGGCCGCATATGATTGTCTGCGGGCCGTTTATCGCAAGGATGCTTAAAGTGCTTGTTAATAAAATGTTGGAAAAAGAAAAAATGACAGGCAATATAGAGAAGCCTGTTGTGACTCTCTATTTACAAGCAAATGAGAAGGCCATAAGAGAGAGGCTTGCAACTAGAGAGAAAGAGACAGGTCGCTCTGCTAAAGATAGGGTTGATCATGCAATTGCAGTTCATAAAAAACTAGAAGAGGGGAAAGACGGCTACGATAAGATAATTAGTACCGTAGACAAATCGAAAAATGAAGTTATTGCCTCTGCCATCACTTTTATGGAAAGGGTTGTCGTAGAGAGCGGTCATGAGATAAAGATCCCTATTCCAAGTCTTGCCATAGATACTGACCTTGTAAGGGTCTCTTTGGTGAGGGGACTTATGGCTGAAATTTATGAAGGGATTATGGATCCTAAAGTAGATGGAGCTAATTTTAATAGTATGGCGCAATTTTTTGCAGAACAATATGCAAAAGATAAGAATAGTTCTGTTGTTGGTAAATTGCAGCAGTACTTAAAAGAATTCTGCAGGTTGCGAACTGGCAGATATCCTATGACGCAATGGGGACAGGATGTCTCTTTGCATGATATGGGGACACCTTGGCATATCCTTTTAACAGCCCTTTTAATGGTTGAAATTGGCTTTAGCAGACCTGATTCTTATTCTGTTTTAGGAGATGGGTTATCATCTCTTGCTCCTTTTGATAGTGAATCAAAGAAAGGGACTATGTTAAGGTGGTGGAGAGGGTTGGCTGCTATGTTCCCTTTGGAATATAGGGTTTTATTGGCGCTTACTCACGATCTTGGTAAAGCAGGGGCGGGGGATATTGAAATTCTTCTTCACGACAGAGCTGGGTATGAAGGGGTCAGGAGGACAGACTTTCTTGAGGGGGCAGGGCTTCGAGCGTGGGGGGAACTAAGGGTTGCAGAAAACGATGTTACTTCTATAATGAAGAAGGCAAAGGATCTATTTGATAAGTCTAAACGTGATGATGGCATTGTTGTATTTAAAAAATATGATGATGATAAAGTAAAAAATAAAAAGAAATTATATGATGGTATAGATAAAAATAAAGAATTAACTGACACTGAAAGAGTCGCATTAAAAAAGCTTGTGGATCAGGCTGATTACGACAACAGTGTTGAAACAGTTAAAAAGATTCTTGAGCTTACAATAAAATATCATCACATCTTTGGAAATCTTTATGTCGGGCACGATTCTCCCATAGCTTTCGCGGAAATGCTTGAAGACAAGGATGTAACAGATCTTTTGTTATTGGAAGATACTGTAACAGTAAATAAAGCAAAATATGCGGAGCTTTTAAATAGTACTCTTTTATTTACATTGGCAGATACGGGCGCCCATGGCCTGTTATCTTTCCTAAGGCTTGAATATTATCGTAACATAAGAAACAAGATGCTTGAGATTTATGATAGTTGCAGAGGAAATAGAGATGCAATGATTGCTGCTATAGAAAACTACTCAAAAAATCATACAAGAGAGAGGTTGTATGCGATTATGTCCGTGGAAGATAGAGTAGAAGGTGAAGCTTACATGGATTATCGTCCAGGACTAGATTTTTATTCAGAGTCATTGGCTGTATCGTTGCAGCGTGCCGAGGATGACTCTGTATCAGAGAAACATTTTTCTTTTAGTGCAGAGGCATTTTTGGGATACCTTGACAGGGTGAGATTGAGGGGTGATTTTTATCCTTCTGATCTTGCAAGAGATAGAAGAAATAGCGATAGTAAAGCGGTTCGCAATGGAGAAGTATGGATGCATCCAAGGCTCCCTCAGTTTTTATCGGTATTTACATCTTTTCTATCTTTTATTGAATCATATCAGGATGTTTTACAGGAAGATGAGCCCCGATTAGAAAATCGGGGTGAATATGAAATTGCAAAAAAGCTTCTTATGGATGTAGTTATAGTAGATAAGAATGGCAATTATATTTTTAGCAGAGAACAGAATAGGTTGTTACCTCCCATTGTGAACAGCTTACTTAGAGATTGGAATGGCGGGTTTACTCCTCCGGACGAAGATGGCATTATATATTTAACAAAGACCCAAGGTGGCGCAAGCGATGTTAAGATTGCAGAAATTTCTCTGATAGGAAGTGCGGGACGACTTGAAGATAAAATAGTGACAAGCTCAACGGCTCAGAAATTGGAAGATATTCGTCCTGCTATAACATTGACAGTTAAATTGAATAATGTAGATATAGATGAAAAAAGAAAGAAGGGACGGGGGGATGATGGTGATGGGGAGATGAGTTATTGACCCTGTTGCGAAAGTCTTAAAATTATGCATGGTTGTTTCCGTACTGAATGCTACAAACTTCTTATCCTGACTTTCTCCTAGAAAAAAAGCATTTTCCAATAATTGTTGTCATTAAGCAAAAAAACCGTTGTGCAAGAAAAGTTTTGTGATACATAAAATAATGACTTTGTGAATTTTCCATTCTGGATTTCTCTGCCCTCACCCAATCTTGAAATAGTTTGAGAACTGGTAGGCATTTCGCCCTCTCCCAGAGGGAGAGGGACTGATGGGCAATTTTAAGCTATTATTTAAATTAGATTTATTTTAAATGCAGAAAAAAATTATGAAAGAAATAAAACGAAATTTCGCAAGAATATTAAGAAAAGATCAAACAAAGGCTGAAAAGATTATTTGGGAACTTTTACGCAATAGGAAATTTATGGATTTGAAATTTAGAAGACAGCATGTAATAGAAGGATTTGTTCTTGATTTTTATTGCCATGAATTAAGGCTTGGCCTTGAAATTGATGGAAGTGTCCATTTGAAGAAGAAAGAGTATGATGCTTTAAGGCAAAATATAATAGAAAAAGTTTTCTTTTGTCTGAATGTTGGGTGAGGGCTGTTGTCTGTGATACATAAAAGAGAAAGTCAGGAAAGTCTTAAAATTATGCGTGGTTGTTTCCGTACTGAATGCTACAAACTTCTTATCTCATCCCATAATTTACCAGGGTATTGCTCGGTTGTATTCCTATCGACCCTGCTGAAACGGGGATGCCATCTGTCTCATCCTGGATTTCTTCAAAGAAGTTGTGAACATTATCTGGCAGTCTTCTAAAGGCTAAAGATCGTTTGCTGTCATGAACAATTCTTGGGTTTATATTCCATCCTTTTAATGGGGTTATAACCGCGGTAGAACCCCATAAAAAATCTTTAAAACTTGAGGAGTCTAAATTATATGGTATTTGATTATATATCTCTTCTCCGTTTTTGTAACTTCGACATGCGTACGAAGGATCTAAACCGTTTAAACGATCCAGGTTTGTAACTATTATAGAGCCTACTTTCCCTCCTGAAGATTCAATCAAATATATTGCGTGTTTTAATCTTAAAAAATCAAACCACCCTGCCCTGAAAGGGCCGTAAAATGGGTTATCTCCGGTGGGGTTGGAATCAAGCATCTTTCTGTAAATTTCAGGCGTTATTTTTCCTTGTAAATCTTTTTCTGTTATCTCAGGAACAAATGGGGCATAGGCATGCCGCGAATCGTAAGCTCTTGTTACTCCAATGATCTCTATTTGATCAAGTGGGATTCCACTGTAGGTCTCGATTTGATTTGCTTCTGTATTTGTTTTTACTGTGTAAGGATATGGGCCTCTTTCTTTTCCAAGCAGAGGGCTTTGTGATCCTTCAAATATTACAGAGGCCCCTTCATCAAAGGCCCTCTTTATATAGTCTTGTTTTACAATATTTCTGTTTTTGATAAGTTTTTCAACTAAAGGTATAAGTTTCCTGAAAATTGAATCCACATCAAAAGCCTTTTCGTCAAAATGCTCGCGAGCTTGTGGGCAATCTTGCATAAGTGCGTAAGCTTCTTCCTTTTTTCTTTTAGCAATTCTTTTTATCTTGTTTTCTAATTCTTTATATTTCGATGTGTCTGATAACGCGTCGACAACTTCTTTTATTGTTACGTTATCTCCTCTTTCTTTGTCTTCTATAGCATCTCCTGTTCCACGACCTATACTTCCATATTCATCAAGCAAAGAAATTCTTCTATGTGTCTCTTTTATTCTTCCAGATGATACGTTGTATCCGAACACAATCGATGTATCTTCGAAGATTTTAAAATTGTTTTCTAAGTCTTTGAGATTAAAATGTTGTTCTGTTCGGTCTATTTCGTTATAAAGCGCTTCCAGGTTGACAAGTTTTGCTAATACGCCTGTCACGCCGTAAACCAGCATTCCGGCAGGCAACTGGTTTAATACTTTGTCTTTTCCTGATAGTGTATATACTCTGTGGCCTGAAGATGTTGATGAATCACAAAAACGGCAGCATAAAACCGGTTTGTTGTCGGGCCTTAAATCTCTAACTCTTAAACATAAATTATATGTTTGCTGCCCTTTTGATTCATCTCCCCAGCCAATACCTATTATTGCGTGGGCGCTTCTTTCGACTATTATTGTCTTATCTCTGCCTATTAGAGCAACCCTTTGTACGAAAGGGATTCCCGGTATATTGCCACTCATCAGCGCCGGCAAATTTGTATCAGTTATTCTAAATCCTGTATATATTCGCGCCATTTTTTTCTCCTGACTTTTTCCTTTCTGTTCCTTACGCCCAAAGGGCAAGGGGAGCCGAAAGTGAGGGTATGATCTTACTTAAGATTTTCCCAATTATATATCGAAAAAAATAGATTGAAATTTCACCCCGATTATCCTAATCGGGGTTCATCTATTTTTATTGAATTTTTATTGAAATTATATGAAATTCATAGCGATAACTTTATGAAATTTAGACTTAAAATTTTCGATATATATGTAGAGAAAGGAGGCGTCTTATCTCCTTAGAGAGGCGAATATACTATGATTAATTTTATGACGCCAATTAAAACAAGGATTTCATCCCTTTTCGGGATAAACAGGGGACAGTTTTGCGCAGAATTTAAAACTCCAGAGAGTCGCTTAAATCAGCTTATAGCTGGAAATTCCGGACATGAACGAAATCTTCTTGAAGTCATGTACAGACAGGGAATTTACGATGGGGAGGCTAGAACTTTTGCCGGAGTGAAAGAGTCTGATTTTTCTATTAAACTTTCCGGGGCAAAATTGGGGGAGGTTTTTTTAGCATGGGGTTCTGAAGCCTATTTTAACGAATCACAATCTGCTCAAACTATACTTCAATATTTTACAGGGATTGAGCGCAAAAAATCCATTTTTGAAGGGTTCTCAAATCTCCTCTGGAGTTTGGCGCCGCAAAATAGAGGGGAAAGAGCATATGCTCAATTTGCTTTGCGAACAAGCAGGACGCTTAAGGCGCTTTATTATTTGTCGACTGAATATACAAACCATGAAGATGTTGTAGGAACAACAAAAAGACCGCGTGTTGATTTTTATGGCGATGGATCAGGGTCTCCTCGAGAAGTAAAACTCCTTCTTCAAAAAGGGTTTTTATCAGGAAGACTTGATAAAGACTTTTTTACTAATATGGCAGATCAGATGGAGAGCCTTGTTGAAACAGGGATGAGAGAATGTGTCTCTCTTTCAAAAGAGGAGATAACTCTTTATCACGACATTGCACAACTGATTCGTGATATGGCAGGACAAAGAAGAATTATAGATCACTCAGAAATTATATCTCTTATCTCAAGATTTGAAAATCTTCCTAAATTCGAACAATTTTCTGTTTCAAGAAGATACAGGCGTCTGCAAAAAAGATATAACAGGGTTTTAACGGAATTAAAAAATGTTGTCAGTGCAACTGTTGCTGTTTTGGAATCAAAAAAAGCTTCTGAGGAATTTGCTGAAGAAGATTACATAAAAGCGCAGGAGCATCTTTTGAAATTCACAAAACGTTCTATATTGAGCATTAAAGATTTAATGGGGGAGATCAGGCTTAAAGATAAGAATATTGCCCTTGGATTAAGATTAAACGCTGCCTTTTGGATTGCATTTAGTACTTTTGGCTATATATCTTACAGGACTCAAATGATGACCAGTTCATGGTCGACAATAACAGCAACTGTTACTGTTTTTCTTGCAAATCTTTTTTTGATGTTGCCTGAAGTACTTTTAATTGGAATGGGATGCTGGTATCAAGGTTCTGTGTTTACAGGCGCCAAAAAAGTGTTTGTTGAAGGCTGGCAGCCGATGACAAGAGAGAGTTTATCTGATGAGCCTGCTCATAGGCCGTCGTTTGCTTATTTTCTTACTTTAGCGGGAGCTGATCCCTCTGCTGCCGAGCATAATATAAAAGAGCATGCAAAAGCTTGCATGTGCTATGGTGAAAATTCGCAGGTGTTTGTAGCAGCGTTGTCTTCCATGGCGTTTCACTGGCTGGCTGAAACAGGATATGTTAGGGAGGGGACAGAGATTTGCGCTAAATATGCAATGGTAAAAGAGATACTTAATGATGTTCAGGGGCTATCAAACCTTACTCGAAATGATCTTGCGTCGGCAATTGTTTATGAACATGTTCCTGTTGATTCCCTTCATCAGAGGCCTTATGTAATTCAAAGATGTGCCGGTTTTGCAAGAGAACCTCACAGGCTTGCGGAATATAAAATTGGAGGGATAGGAAGATATCTTGCAGCTAGGTTTGCAGAAGAGAATAAAGAGAATCCTGCCGGGCTTTATCAGTTTAGTATGACACATGAGGAGCTTGTCGACTGGCTTATTGGGGTTGACATTGATCCTGTTAAAGCTGATTCTATTGCGGCAGGGATGCTTTGGGATATTAACTCTTTGATGCGATGGTCAACTATTGCCGGCTTTTTTGGGTTGATATTTAGAGGGAACGGTTTAACAGAAGAAGGAAATAGGAGATTAAGCGAGGCTATTCAGAATGAGTTTGGTCTTGCGCCTGATGATGCGGAAGGGGTAATTGCAAAAATTACAAATGCTGCTGAAAATATAAAAGTTTGCGCTGCCGAGGTTACGGGTAGACGAGATCTTACTCCTCATAGTAGAGGTGTAAGACTGAAAAAAAGAAGAGAAGCTTTTAACCTTGTGTATGAAGCGATGGCAGAGTTTGCAAAAAACGCAAGAACTTATAGTATGATGCCGGGGACTTTGGGCAAAAGACTCCATCATATTGTTCAGGATAAGATGTTTTTCCAGAAAGGAGTAAGTTGGCAGCGAATATTAGCGAGGGAACTCCCTCTTGCAGGAACACTTTATGGTTTGTTTAAGCCTACAAAAAAAATTGCAGATGAGATTGCCCGCGGGGTAAATGATCTTTATAAAATTTCAGGGCGCATAGAGGCTGACATAGAAAAAGAATCTGTTGTTTCATATGAAGAAGCTGAAGCGAGCGCGTGGTTCGAAAGAAGAGCCGAAATTTTAGAAGTTGTAACTCAAGTTGGAGCCAGATATGGTTTAACGCTTCAGGAGATTGATGATATTGCAAATGGGATTATTCCCAGCATAGAAAGTTTTTATGGATTTAAAAAAGTTGCGGCTTTTGAACTTGCAAATTTTATGGCTGATAAACTTTCTCAAAATCCAACTGCCTCTTTTGAAGATTTTCTTAAATTTGTTTTTCTCTTTCCCGGAGGAGATAACGCGGGAGGGGTAAATATTGGACTAGCTGTTATTTTAGGTTACGGCGCAATGGATCTTAATATAGATACTTCTTCTTTACTATTCAAAAATATCCAGGCGATTCTGGAAAGCACTGTTGATCCGAAAGAGGAGAGAGATAATCTCATAAAAGCGTTGCAGGTAAACTTTAGAGAGGCTCCGGTTGCCGGAATAACAGGAAGCGTCACTGCCTCTTTGCCTATAGCGACAGAGATTGTTGACAATTACATAAAATATCATGAAGAGACGATCGGAAAGATGAGAAAGGCATTTGATCTTATGAGAGATAATGTTCCGCCGAAAATAAGATTTAGCCTTGATTCTGACCGTGTCGGTGAGGAGGTTTGGATCTAATGATATCTCCTACTTCAAAAACTTGCATAAATTTAGGGGCTGTAAAAAAGGCAGCCACTACTATGGTCAAAAAGATTGGCAAGTATAGAGGGTTTGGCGCTAAGTCTAACCTTATTGCCTGCGGATATAAAGGCGGAACTGCTGCCGAGTTTGTTAGAGTCTGTTCTTTTGATGTTATAAGAAGTATGGTTCTTGAAAGAACTTTTGATATAAGAGATATTCCTCAGGAACTTATTACTGAAATCGCAAGCGAAATTTCATACGAAAAAGGGGAGTTGCCGGAAGAGATATCCCCTAAACGTTGTGATCCAAGGCATGTAGCAAGTATCATAACTAAAAAAGTTGTTGAAGGAAAAACAGCATCAAAAATAGCGGAAGACCTTTTTAATTACTGGGATATTGAAACCCCTTCTAAAAAGCTAAGAAAACATCTTTATAAAGTTGTAGAAGATGTAGAGTTTAGGGTTGCGATGGATGAAGTTGTGAAAAAGCTGGCGGAAGATGGCGAAAAATGTGATGTCTTTGCTCTGGCTGCAAGCTTTAAAAGGCTTACCTATAAGCAGCGAAAGGCAATTGCCTTTCATACCGATCTTATTATGGGGCATATCAAAAAGGGATTAATCGTTGCAAAGAAAGATGATACAGGCACTCCTGTTGTAGTCCTTTCTGATATGGCAAAAAGAGATTGGGTCAAAGAGAATACATTTTTGGAGCATTATACAAAAAGTTTAAAAGGTTATTATAAAGACGGAAAATATTTGGGATACATTTTTAGTGATAAAGAAGAAGAGTTTCCTGTAGATCTTTTGGAAGAGATTAAAGATAAATTCGTATATTGGTACAAAATGCAGGGGGGAGAAGAAAAATCTCCTCAGGCATTTGTAAAACTTGTTTTGCGGCGCACGAAAGAAGGAAAATCTTCAAGCGCTATAGCAAAAGAGATTGTAGAGACGTGGGAGATTGAAGATAACGATAGCCAGACTTTAAAAGTGGCTCAAGGGCTTGTTGACGCGATAAGAAGACGTTCCTCTCTTGGCCTGTTTTTCCGTATTGCATCCTCTGCAGGAGAAGGGCTTAATGAATCTGTCGTTGCAAAAATAGGAGGGGTGGATCAGAAGTTATATAATATAGTTGAAGGGCATATTAGCTCTCTTCAAGGGTTTTCGGATCAGGAAAAAACTGAAATAAAGGCTGTTGCTCTGGATATAAGGGGGATGTGGGAGGAGCTTGAGTATAAAGCATCAGCAGGGATCCTTGATATACACCGCAATGGAGATGGAATAAAATTTTATTTAGGAGAGTGTTTACTTCCGGGTGAGAGGGAAAAGGTTTTAGCTGATGTTCGATATTTTCAGCATTTAGTTATTACGAAAGAGCCTCGTACAGCTTCTCAATTTGCTGAATGGATAATAGCATGGGAAGATATTGCTGATTTTACAATACGAAAAGAGAATATGGGACAGGGGGATGTTAAACGATGCGGGTTGGCTACAGAGTTTAGAAAATTTGCGCCTGAAATTGAGAGGGCGTTTAAGGCTGTTAGCCTAGATATTGAAAAGTTTAGAGATGAAACATTGGCAAAGGGAGTTCCTGTTAAACGGGCTATTGAAATTGTCGCAAAGCGAGCTGATGAGTTAATAAAGACAGAGCTTGATAAACAGCTTAAGCCGTCAAATAGGCTTAGAAATTATCTTGAGCTTCCCCTTCCTGACGTTTTAGCTGATATTGTTGAAGTAAATGATGTCGATTACGATCCTAGCATAGAATCTTCAAAAAGGAAGGCGGAGCTTTTAGATCAACATACAGGGCTTGCAATGGTTGGGGACAGGCAGTTTGGTGGAGGGGAGGAGCGAAGCGCGGTTGCAGATGCGTTTCAAGGGCAGGGGACACCATATTTTAGCTGGGTTTTGGGGGATGCTTCTGCACGGAAAAAGCATGGGGTTGTTGCTTCTTATGGATCTTGTGTTGCTTACTCTCTTGCGGCTTATAGAAGAGAGGCTACAAAATATCTTCAATCTGTCCCTTATAAAGAGAATAAGCAACCTTTTGCAAGCTTATATGATAAATGGGGCAAGGGAATTACTGATGCTGTGCTATATGATACAGAAGGGAACTATGCCAATAGTGCTGGACAGGTTGCCAGAGGGCTAGTTATTGCCGGCCGTCTTCCCGTAAGGCTCTCTTTTGGTTCACTTGCTGGTGCAGTAGATGTTGGATTGGCTTTCTCAAGTGTTCAAGTTACAGACTTGTTTCATTCTTTGGCTTTAAATGGATATATTCCAAAGAGGTTTATAAAAGATGTAGATAAAGATGTTTTGATCTCCGGCTTGAAAAATATAGAGGGTCCGGATGTTCAGGATTCAGAAGAAGAGTCAGAGGATATTGCAGGGACACGCAAACCTCTTGAAGCTCTTCCTTTTCCATCTCAGCAGAGGATCTTTTTTCCTGCCTATGCATTTTATGAAAAATTCGAAATGACTCGTTGCAGTTGGCCAAAAGGGAACGCAAGAGAATTAATGGATATAATGGCATTAAAAGCTCTTAAACCTGTTTACTGGGCTGGATGGAGCATTGCAAAACGCTTTAACTTCAGATTTGCCATTGGAGGATTAAATCCTCTGTTTAACAACCTCTTTATCCCTGGAATAGGGCCTATTGGAGCTCACTCTGAGAGTTTGGTTGGAGCGTATGTAACCGTCTTTTTAAGATGGCTTAGAGGGAATTTAAGAATTGCGGGGAAAGTTTTTAATACTCAAATGAACTTTTTTAGAGGGCTACAGTTTAAATCTTTGATAGTTCATTGGCTAACATATGTTGCAAAAACCTGTTTGATGGTCATGCCGATATTGTACATACATCTTGACATCCCTTCTGTAATTATTAAAATGGATCCGAAACATTTTGCGACTTTTGGTTTGTTAGTTGCGTCAAATACATTGGGGCTTACAGCCGCTTATTTAATTAGCATGTGGGCGGTTTCCTCATTTAATAAAGGCAATAGAGGAGAAACAGGAAAGGGGCTGGCTCTCGATTATGTAGGTTTGGGGAAAGCGACAAAATCTGCTTATGAAGGAATTGTTTTAAGAGTATCGAGGGCTTTTAAAATATCTTCTAAAGGGGGAGAGGCTGTTGACCGGCTTCCTTTAAGAGATATGCCGCTTGAAATTCTTCTTTTTTCTTTAAACTTCTTGGCTCTTTATTCGTCAATGCATTATTTCTTTGTAAATAATGGCGATCCTTCAATGTTTGGCGCGACTATATGGTCGACCATAAACCTAGGCTTTTTAGGATATGGTTTGAGAAAATTTAATTTTGGAGTTTATAACGAAGCTCCATGGGCTGGGGATGTTAAAGCTTTATGGGATTCTATAAGAGGCCCAAGAATAAGAGCCTCGGTTCCAACGGGATATATTTATGATTCACTTAAAGATGAGGGGAGCAGAGAGGAAAGGATCGATGGAGATGAGGGATGGGAAAGGGAGATGTCATAAAAATGAGTTTTAGTAGATTTTTAAATCAAATAGATTTAGTAAGAAGAGTTAAGGGGATGCCTGTTTATACCCCTCCTACTTCTGTTTCTACAGGACCAACAAGAAGGAGCATTTTAAAGGCGGCAGGAATAGGTCTTGTTTTGACGGCGGCCGGAACTCCTTTTGTACCTTTTGTATTAGAAGAGTGTCAGGAACCCATTGAAGTAATAAGAACTTCTTCTTTTAACTCTATAGATAAAAACTTATTAATTGATGGTTGGTTTCGAGCGTATGAAACTCCTTTAAATTCTGAGGCTGGTTCACCTCTTTTTATCGTAGATCGTGAAAAAGATGTTGTCCCGTCTGAAAGTATGCACTGGGGGCTTGAAGCTGCCAGAATACGTCAGGATCAGGAAAAATTTGACCGATTTTTAAGCGGTATTTTTGAAATGATGGAGAGAGGATTGCCTGCTTGGCAGGGATATATTGAGAATGGCAGATTTAATATTGCGAACTATGCTTCGGCTATGGATGCTGATGTTGGAATTGCAACCGAGCTTATAAAAGCCAGTGAACTTTGGGGATCTGAGGGAAGATTTAATTATGCCAAAATATCCAAGCAGTTTATAGATATGATTTGGAATACTTATGTAAATACTAATGGGGTGTGCGCGACTCTTGCTCCTACTCCATATGATAAATCTACTAATGGTAGTTTTGTAAGAAATATAAGTTATGTTTCAATTGCTATGCTTGAGATGATTAAGGGGTTTGATGGCGACCATGATTGGGCGCTTGTAATAGAATGTGAACAGAAGATTCGTGAAGAGGTTCTTGCCGCAACGAGTTATAAAGCGGGAAAAGATGAGACAGGAAAAGAGCTGACAACCGCGGACAATTTTTCTGATGGTCAATGGGAAAGGTATACGCATATACCTGATTTAATCGAAATTGTTCCAACAGTTTTTAATAAAGATGGTGAGCTTGTTAATAGATACGCTTTTTACACTCCGTCTGATGGAAGAAGCTTCCGGTTTGGGCGTGACGCGCTTAGAACTATTGTTCAAATAGCAATAGATGCCAGCTATTGCAGTGACCCTGTTTATAGAAAAAGAAATGTTGATTTAGCAAAAAGAATGTTGAAGGCTCTCTTCCCTAATCCTACTGATGAAAACGCAGTTAAGGGGATCGTTGATTCTATTGTATTTCATGGATATGATGGTTCTCCTGATGATTATAAAAATGGGGGAGATGAAAAAAGAAGAGCAGATCAGGATGTTCTCTATGCGGCTTATGCGTCACTTGCTTATGCTGCAGGGTTTGATGATTTACATGCTATTCTCGCAAAACCTGCTGTTGCAAGATTAAATAAATCTCTCAAAAGTGGTTTTACCAGATTTTATTATCAAGAGAGCAGTATTTTAAGATCTGTTTGCATGGCTTGCGAGTCATTTTGGGTAAACCCTGCTTCTGTTTATGTTGAAGGAGAAAGTAAAGATATACAGTCTCTTCATATACATCGACCATTTATCCTTCATCATCTGCAAAATTTTCCTTTTTATAAGGGACCATTTAAAACGTGGTGGTCAAGGACTCCAGCAGAAAGGGCAATTTCTGATCTTATGGTTCTTGTTGACAGTACAAAACACAATCTGACGTGGTATCAAAGGCCTTTTGTTTCTACAAAACTCTTATCTGCTGATGTGCATGAATTGCAAAGACTTATTGATTTGGGGGGGAAATTAAAAGCTGTTCGTTTGATGGAAGGGGCATGGTTTAGATATGGAGAGGCATTAGAAAAGTCAGAACCTTGGAAGAATCCACTTGAAGTTTCGGCAGCTCTTTCAGGGTTGCAGGGGACTTTTAAAGATGGAGTTTTTTCTCCTTTTACGAGTGTTAGAATTGTTGCCAGAACCAGACGTTTGGCGGAAGCAAGGTGGGGAAGAGAGAACAGAAATCCTTTTATTGAGATAGGATTAGCTCAGGCATTTATTGATGTAAATAGAGATGAGTTTGTTAGGGATGGGTTGGAATTAGTAGATAGGTTATTAAGTGATAGAGAAGCATACGGAGAAAAAGACAGCAGAAAGGGGAAAAAAGAAGTACTTATAAGGGCCTCAATGGTTTATGCTGAAGGATATCTTAAAGAAGCGGAATATGCCTGGAGAAACAACAGAGATTTGGCAGTTGTTGATGAACGCAGAAAAAAGAGTGAAGAATATTTGGCGAAAGCATTTGAAGAAGCAACCTCTCAGTTGAAAGAGCTTGAAACAACTTATAGTGGTTTAACTTTATTGCGTGATGGAACTGTTGACCAGAGAGAACCTATAGGCGAAGAATTTGAAAAGTTTGAAGGTTTTATCTCCTCTGTTTCTTTGCAACAGGCAGACCTTTCATATAGAATCGCGGAGTTGGAAGGCAGGGATTATGACAAAAGAATTGAAGACTATAAGAAAACGATCAGTTTTTGTTTTGATGTATTAAATTCTAAAGGATTAAATCCCGACTCTGCTCTTTCTTCTGTCTCTAAAATTATAAATGCTTATAATCGAATGGCTGTGCTTTCTAGAGATGAAGCAGAAGCGGCGGCGGACGAGAATAAATATCTTGGTTTGGCTGAAAAATATTTTAATGAAGCGAAAATAGTTGTAGATATTGCTATTCCCGTTCTTGTGGATAGAAGGAGATTAAATGATCCTGATGGAGTCTTGAGAGGGATTAAAACTATTCTTGAAGGAAAACCTGACGCATCATTTTTGGATATAGCAACCAGCGCTTTTTTTGAAAATGCAGAGAAGGTATTTATTAGAGAGCAATTATCTCAATTAAAGTTTAGAGTTTCAAGACTTGCTGTTTTAAACGAAATGACGGGAAATGATAAGCAGAAATTGCAGCAAATGGCGGAAGATGTTGATGAGATTATTCTTGCTTCCCCCTTTATGAGGGTTCGTTCGCATGTTGAAAGGATTTTAACTTTTTTAAATAGTGGGGATTACTTTCAAGCTCGGTTAGATTGCAGTATTATTGAGAGGGCAGTCAAAACTGTTTCTAACGCTGTTAATACTCCTTCTGATATAGATAAAGATTTGATCGATTTTTCTTCGATTGCGAAATTTAGAACGTTAAGTTTTATGTCAAGAAATATTTTAGCTTTGGCAAGTGCAAGGTTAGAGCAAAAAGATGCGATTATAAGAGATATAAAAGGAAACCTTGAGCATCTTTATCGGGACGAAATAGAAAAAGAAAAAGATTTGACAGTTGATGAAAAAGAATCTAAATTAAAAAAAATAACTGAAGTTGAAGTAAAAAAAATAATTGAAGCTGTTAATATATTATATCCTCAAGATGGAAGTTTAGTGAGGGATACTAACGTTTTAAATAGAGAGAGAAGGAAAATAGGGAAAATCTTTGAATCTTGTGTTGTTATTGTTGATGACTCTACTCAAAAATGGTTTTTTTGGGAAGCTTTTAAAAGATTAGATAGCGGTGAATATTTAGCTGCCTCTCAAATATTTGAAAGAGGGGTTGAATATAATGCCATGCTGACGGGATACAAAAAAGAGCTTATTGAGGGAAAGAAGGAAAGAGTAGAAGAGGAATTGACTCTTTTAGCAAAAGTTAAAAATATTAGGGAGACAATTAAAGCAGGAAGAATTAGAGGCGGGGATCCTGTAGTAATTGCAGCTTCTTTGTATGAAGAGATACTTGACACTTTTGCGGATCAGAAAAATCCATATACTTCTGATTGGTTTAAAGAGATAGTGGGCGCATATGAGATAGTAGCTTGGGCTATGTTTAATTCAGGAGATATAGCGGGAAGGGAAGGATCTCTTACTATGATGAAAGAATTACTTAATGAGGATCATGCAGATAATCCGATTCATGGAAATAAACCCCAAGTTCCTAATTGGGGTAAAATTGCTCAAGATTTAATGACTTTAATAAGAGATAAAGAAATTAGGGGTTCTATTAATCAGGTGTTGACAGAGCAGCCGTACGTGAGAATTCAAATTTTAGAAACAATTGGAGACATTTGTTCATCCAGAAGCATAGAGGGATATGAAAAAGTAGCAATTGAGTATTACGGAAAGGCCATGGGACTTTATGGCGTGACCTGGGAGAATTTGGATGCTTCTATTTTTTATGCTGAAGCAGAATCGATTGTTGATTTTAAAGATAATAATATGCGAAAGAGACTTAGAGATATAAAAAACAACAGGCCTAGTGAAATGGAAAGATTAAGAAGACTTTTGTATACAAGACATGGAATAGGAAATGGAGAAGAAATCCTTAAAAGCTTATAGGAGGTAAGGAGCAATGGTTGAAGTTGTTAAACCGTTAACAGGAATGCAATGCAAAGAGGCTGGTCTTCTTTCAAAGGAACAAGCTGAGACACAAGAAGACTTAGACTTTCTTTACAGATATGGTGGGAGTAGTGAAGTTACCCCTGAACAACAAAGAAGTAGTTATTTAGGCAACATAAACAGAGTCTTGTGTTTTTTGGATTCTGAAGTTGATAATAATCCCAAATTTAGAGTTGCCGCTATAAGATCTATTATAAGGTTGATGGAGTTATTAATTGATGAAGGACTTAAACTTCAAAAGAGTGATGATCCTAAGGATATTAAAAGAGCTAGAGAGAAGTATGAAGAAGCATTAGACATAATAAATGCGCTCGAGGGAAACCCTGTTGCTAGAAGTAATAGTGTGACAGAGGCTGCAATCCGATTAAAAAAAGCAATAGAGACTAATCAAGAAGATTTTTATAAGATTATTCAAGGTGGAAAATTAAAATATTCTCTCGGGAATTATCAATTTAAAAAAGGGGAAATATACAAGGGGTTGGGAAATTATACACAAGCGCTTACGTGGTATGCATTATGTAAGGACAGTAAAATAGAATCTTGGGAAAGGTTTGACTATACATTATATGCAAAGATGTCATATCTGGAGGTTTTGGCTCAAACCAGAAAAGAAGGAAATACAACTATAAAACCTAATCCCGAAGAGATTCTTAGCTCCGCCAAATCTTTAAAAGAAGAGATAGATAAACTAAATTCTACAAAGGGAATTGTAGGTATAGATCCTTCTGTTTTTGAGCGAAAGAAAGAGGAATTGTTAAGACGCCCTCTTGAAGCATATATAACAGCTCTTATTGAGGCAGGAGAATATGATAAAGCGCAAGAAATTATTGATGCCATACAAAAGGGGGATACATCTGGGCTCGGAGATGTCCAAACTTTGGTTACTCCTGGAGCTACGGTTTCTGACACGAATTTTGCAAATGTTAAACTTTGGAATCTAGTTAATTTTAGTCCTTTAAAAACTGCAAATGATGTGGAGGATTTGTTAAAGAAAGTAGGAGATGTAAAAGATGCAGAAGAACGTCAAAAGATGCAAAATGCATTAATCAGGCGTTTTTGGAAAGAGAAATGGGTTGCAAAAGAAAACTGGGAAAACGGCAAAAATCCTGATGATACTATTTTTAATGATACAAAAAGGTGGGCGGATAGTTGTAAGCTTACAACGCTTAAAGGGGAGGTGGCTTGGGATCTACTAATCAGAGCGGCAACAATTTCTGATGTAAAAGACAAAAAGGCAGGTTGGGAGGGACGTGTTATAACTTTAGTCAACAGAGCTCTTGACTTGAAAGATAATGTTCAAAATAATAACAAAGCTAATTTTATGGGAAAGATTGTTTTACTGCTTGGAAACGCGGACGATTTACAGAGAGCTCTTGCGATCGCAGTAGAGTGGAATTTATTTAAAGATGTTGTAGTCTTTCTGAAAGCTAAGATGAATAAGATTGCAAAAACAAAAGGGAAACAAGATCCTGAATATATAAAAAATCAGAATGCTTTGATAGCGTTGCTTAAAATTTTAATTTCCGGTTATAAAAACATTAAAGATAATCCTGAATGGTTAGTATATATAGAAGATTTGAAGGGGGTTGTTTTTAATGGAGATGAAAAAGCAGATGAGAAACTAAATAAAATTTCTATCTCTAATTCTATATTAGATGATAATCTTTGGCTTGCGGCGGAACTTAGGGCTACTGGGGAAAAAAGAGCTCAGACATTAGCAGATAGAGAATATGTAATTTGTGAGAGGCAAACCCGAGAAGATATTGCAGGCCAAGATGCAAGAAGAAATATTCTTAATGAAAGCGCTTATAATCTTGCTCGTGCTTTAGAGGGAAAGGGGACTTTAGGGGATAATTTGGGGAATTTGCGTGAAGCAGGCTATATATTACAGGAACTTCTTTCTGATGCGCTTCCTCCTTCACTAAAAATATTTTCAAAATCTTCAACTTCTATAACAAGTGCAATTCGTGTTTTTACTCTTGAAGTTCTTAAAGGAGAGACAGAGGAAGACGCTCTTGAAAGATTAAATAAAATTAAAATAGAGGCATTGGGTCTCTTTATGCAAATTTTTGTAAAAGAGATATCCGCGTATCCAAAGGGCGAAAAAGCTGAAAAAATTCGATTGGCTTTGATTGCTTATAATCAAATAAAAGAAAATCCCAACTTGAAAAATGCTTTGGGTGTTGGGACAGAAGCACAAATATTTATATTGGCCGGAAAACCTGCTGAGGCTGCCGCCCTTATTTACGACGATTTGAAGAGCAACGGCTCTTCTTTTGATATCGAAGATCTCTCAAGAAGATCAAGTTTACTCAGCTGGGCGTATGAGGAGGAGGGGCGGAGATTAGAAAAAGATGGGAATTTTAAAGATGCGGCTATATGGTTTATGAAATCCGCCCGTTTAAATGCGATACTTCTTACAAAAGAGGTTAATAGTTTAGAGGGTTATTCTTCTAATAGAAGATTTGACTCTCTATTTAGGAAAGTAGATCAGAAAAAAGAGCCTCATTTATATCTTTTCTATAAAAATAAAGCGCTGTTTGCGGAAAATTATCCTGAGGAGTTTTCAACAAAAGCTGTCCTCTATAAAGTTGGTGAAGCGTGTAATTTTGCTTCTGAACTTGGGCTTGCAATCCCTGCTTATAGATTAGCTTTAATGATTGCAGGAGAAGATACCCCTTTCGGGAAGAAAATAGAGCTTAGGATTATAAGCGCGTATGCGAAGAAGACAGAGAGTCTGTTAAAAGAGGCTGATGATTTTATTCTTGCAGGTCAAAGAGATGCGGCTATAAATATCTATCAGCAGATATTGAGCTTAAAAATAAATGGAGATGTTATAACTTCTCAAAAACTTATAGATAAATTAAATTATGTTAAGACTTTGGATAATGCGATGGATAGAAAGGATATTACCCAGGAGTTGTTATCTTTAGCATGGCTTGCTATCAACATGGGAAAGGCTTGTGATGCTTTAAAGCAGAAGGAAGCGGCGCTCTCTTTTTATAAAATCGCAATCGATGCTGATGATGTCATCCTTACAGACATAGGATTATTAGCTTCTTTATCTGACGTTGATTATGCTCCTTCTAAAGAGGAAATCATTCTGTCAAAAGGGGGACTATATCAATCTATCGGTTCTTTTGATGAGGCTATTACTGCTTTTGATGAAGCAATAGAAGTTGCCGAAAAAACTGATTCTTATAATTCTAGACTTGTTTTGACAAAGGCCAATCTTGGAAAAGGAGAGGTCCTTTTGGCACAATCTAAAAAGGCTGAAAAATCTTCTGACAGAAAGAGAGAGATCGATGCTGCATTTTATTGTATAAATTATGCTTTTGCCATATTGAAAGATATTGAACCCCGATTAGGCAATCGGGGTGAATTGCCATCTGGTGGGGATTTAAGAGTTTTAAACAGGCAGAAAGAACAATTAGTAAGCGATCTCTTCTGGGCTTTAAATGCTTATGCCGACTGGCAGAAGACTGACGATCCGCGTTTGAGAGATAAGCTTGTCCCTGCGGAGGCTGCTCTTTTAACTTTGATGAAAAGGATGGATGGAGGAGATATTTCAGTGTCATCTTGGCCGGAAATAGTAAATTGGGCTAAAAATTTTGGATATTTAAATATAGAAGAAGTTTCCGGTTTTATTTCGGTAAATAGCGATGCGTTTAAATCTTATTTAAAGAGTGGGAGTTTTAGGTTTAGCTATGTATCTGCCCTTGCGAGCTCAAAATTGTTTAAAGAGGCGTTGGATCAGTATGCCCTTGCGAAAAAGATGAGTGCGATTGACGGAGGACATGAAGCTAGATCTATCGGAGCTACCATCACAGTTGGGGATGTATTATGTTTTGAGGGAGGATTTTTTAAAGATGCTAAACCTTTTTATGATCAGGCTCTTTTGCTTGTTGCAAGAGAGCTGGTTGAGAAATATAACAACAGCAATAAAGGAGCATTCTCTTTAGATTTGCCTGAAAACCTAGAAGATGTGGCAAATTTGTTGAAAAACAGAGTTTTACAGGATTTCTTGTGGAAGGAAGAAAACGCCGATTTACTTAAGAGCTATTTGAGTGTTTGTAGCGGAAGAGGAAAAATATATGTTGAATCAGGGAGGCTTAAAGAAGCTGTTTTTGAGTATAACAATGCCCTTGCTTTGTTTGATGAAAGAGATTTTTCAACGATAGAAAAAGAGCTTGTTTCAATATATGTTTCATCTTTAATGAGTTTGGCAGGGATTTATGTTTATGAAACTAAAGGTCTTCTTATGAGAAAAAACCTTAAAAAAGCTATTGATTTATATGAGAAGGCTTATGTTTGTACGGAGCAATATTTAAAAGAAGAAATTGATGAGCCTTCTTTAAAAGCCTCTTCCCGTCTTGGAAGTGGCGATGCTCAAAGGCTTATAAATTTTGATTTTGTAAAAGCAGAAAATTTGTATCTTGAAGGGATTAATCTTTTAAAGCCTTTGTATGAGCGCGGTGAACTTGAATATAATGATAAAAAAACATTATCTCAACTCTATTTTGGATATGGAATGGCTTTATCAAAACAGAGAGGGAAAGGTGATGATCCCCGATTTCCTAATCGGGGTGAAGCTGCATATTATTTGCGACTTGCAAAGATAGTCCTTGAAAACGCTTCATCAAAACCTTATGACAAGGATCACTTTGTTATTTCAGAGCGCCTTGGAAAAGGGGACGGGGATATTGAGAAAAATAGAGAGGGCCTTTTAAGTTCTGCATCCGCGACTACTTATGTTAAGCAGAGTGGATATCAGGAAAACATGGAAGGATACAGACCAGGCGGAAGATTGGAGTTTGTATACAAAAGACCCAGACTTAATATTGATGCCAGTATCGATTTTGCGCCCCCTATAACATCTCTTTTTGATGTTGTAGGGCCCTATGATGAAAAAGTTCCCCGTTTAACCTCTGGATATTTTAAAAATTTTCATGTCGGAATAAATTATGAAAATAATATGGTTAAAGGAGTTCCTGCTTTAAATCTTAGAGGGTCTATTTTAGGTGATATTCAGGTTTTACCAGGCAGAATTTACGGATATACCTGGTCGGAGAATTATGGAGCTTATGTTGATCCTGTGGCGCAAGACCAAAAGTTCCATTCGTTAAAACTTGGGCTTATCTTTGGCTTTGATTATAAAAAAGATATTTCTGAATCACTTCTTTTTATGGGAGGGTTGGACGCTGAGGGATATTTGGGGTGGTTTAATAAATCTCCTTATTATTTGTCAGCTGTGCAGACATTTGGGGAATTTGCAAAAGATAAAGTCTCTTATAACGGAGAAAATTTGTCTGTGGATGAGGCTTTAAGTGCGATAGATAGGGCTGTTACTCCTAAAATACAAGACAGAATATCCGGCAAGGTTGAACCTCATATTCAACTTTTGTACAGTGGGAAATTAACGGACAGCATTTATCTTGACACCTCTATAAGATTTGGAGGCGGTGTCGGATTAAAAAGCGATCCTGTTTATCCATTAATGGATATAGGTTTTGAAAATGATGAGGGTCTTGGCGTTACGAAATTACTGATAGGAGATACCCGTGACATGAGACTTTTTTACGGGTCTTTAGGCATAAGTCTTAATCCTAGATTTGGAAGTGATTATAAATTAAGTTTCCCTTTTTCAGTCAATGTCGACGTAGGCAACATATTTAATTTAAATAGCTCTTTAGGCTTGCGAAGAGGAAATCTTGAAGTTGACCTGCAGTTGAATCGTTATAAAGACAAAGATGTTCAAGATAATACTTTTGGGATAAATTTTACTTCTTCTTTTTAACCCCGAGTATGATAATCAGAGTTGATTCACCGTGAATAATCGGGGGACTGTTGCATAATGGTCATTCCCGTGCCGTGCCTGCGGCAGGCAGAAAAGAGGGAAGCAATGTGCAAGTTTTTCATTTCTGATTACGATAAAATTTACAGCTTCTGGTGCAACATTGATGATATATCAGAAGCAAAAAGAGGTAGTAGAAACTACCCTTGAGAGGAGAGATTTATATGTTTGATAAATTTGGTTTTTTCTCTCCGGATGCTGTAAGTCTTGCGACTTCAAAAAAGACCCCTCAAAAAAATTCAGATTCTAAGCTCTCTTTTATTGACTCCTTGAAAAATATAGCCGCATCAAAACAAAAAAGTGTAGATCATCCTTCTTTTTATTCCGACCAGAAAGATGTCAAACTAGAAGTTCCTAATTTACTTCAAGGACATAATCAATGCGGACCTACTTCACTTGCTATGATTTTAAATTATTACGGGAAGGATGTTTCAAATTATAAAAATATGTTTATAGGCGAAGATACTGTCGGGCATGGTCCCTATGCCTTGAGAAATAGAGCCTTAGAGCGTGGGATGAAGGTTTACGGCCATAATAACGCGTCAATAGAAGATCTTGTTAAAATGGTTGATATTGGCATCCCTCCTCTTGTTCTTGGTATTTATGGCGGCAAGCAGGTAGAGGGAGGGCCTTCTTTGGATAATTTTATAAAAAATTGTAATAATGCTCATTGGATGGTTGTTACAGGTTATAAAAAAGATGAAAATGGCAAAGTGACGCATATTTACTTTAACAATCCTAATAAAAGTGAACCACAATGTTGGGAAGCGCAAAAATTTATTGATGAATTTTGGGATAAAAATATTATTCCTGGGGGACAACGTTTTTACATGGCTTTCGCACCCAAAAATGATTTTAGAAGTTCCGTATTAGATAAGAGTTTTCCAAGAGGAGATAAGTATTCGAGCGCTTTTGACAGAATTTTAAAAGCAATTAATAAAATGGAAAAAACTTTTTATGCCGCTGAAACTGTGTATGATAAAGTATTTGATGAAGAGACTCAGGAAAAAATAGAAGAAACTGTTAAGAATACTATTGATAAAGCAAAGCAGGCTAAAGAAAAAGTTCAGGAAAAAACGGCAAAGGTCAAAGATAAGATAAAAAACTTGTTTTCTTGATTATTCATACTTGGGAAAATTTTCAACACTTTGCTAGAATTCTGTTCGTCTATGAACCCCGATTATCCTAATCGGGGTGAATAATCGGGGTTAAAAGAGAATTTTTAATATCCGAATTTATTTTTTTAAGTAGAGTTTTAACTGTGTTTTGATGATCTTTTAAAAATAGACTTATCTTTTCCCATTTTATATCTAAATATTCATGAGCCAAAATGTTCCTTAATTTTGCGATTTGAACTAAATTATTAATTTCTTCGTTCGAGAGAGAAAGAACCTCTCCTCCTTTTTTCATGATATCTGCATAACTGTCTGGCATTTCCAGCCTTTTTTCACTGATAGCTATTTTAATGGCATCTATTGTGGCATTAGCTATGTTTTCTATTATTTTTTCAACCAACCTGCGTGAATTTTTATCATTTAAATATGTCTTATAATCAAGACTGCAAAAAGATTGAAGATCCGCAATTTCATTTTCAGCAAAATCGGTGATTGCTATTAATCTGTGCCTCGCGCTTTCATGCATATTTTAACCCCTTTTTAATCATCCACATCTCCTTTAAATCTTCTTGGAAATCCAAGGCGTCAAAAGAGACATTAAGCATATATTTTAAATATAAATCCCAATCTTTTATTACCAAAGATTTCCCCCTTATAGCCTGCCATCCAATCATCTCTTTTGCATTGTTTAAGGTCAGTAATTCGACATCTTTTTTTGAAATATCTTGAAGTTTATCCCAGACATTGTCAACATCTTTGGATGAAAATCCTTCTTTGAAATATGCGCCTATATCAAGATCTGAATCCTTCAAATTTGTCCCATTGGCATAAGATCCGTACATGAATGCAAAAATTACTCTATCTTCTTTTGCCAAATAGTTGCTCAAGCGTTTTTTTATTTCTTCAGTGGTCATTGCAGAAATTATAGCATATTTTATAGACTATAAACTTATCCTTGCCTCAATTCCAAAAAGGTCAGAATAAGCAGGGGCAGAGATTGCGATTACTCCGTCGGGGCTTGTTGTTTCTGATGGGACAGCATATCCTCTATAGAAGCTTCGCACTGAGAAAGTCGAAGATAGAGAAAATTTTAGCCCAATCTCTGTTGTCCATGTAGTTCCCAGATAATTTGCGCCGTATTCGAAATTGCCTGTCATTGCTGCGTCGGTTGTAAAATCCAAAACAACGCAATTGTTTAATTTCTGTGAAATAGAAACTGCAATATCAGCCATACCATCAATTATTAACTTGTCAAACCCGTTAAGCGGGATGAATTCGTATTTGTCCAAAGTTGTGCGGTAACTGCTCCCAACTTTGTGGGTGGTAAGTTCAAAAGTTGTCGTATCATTTTCATATTTTCCGCTTGCTTTTATATATCTTCCCGATGAACTCATATTCCCAATGCCGATTAAGAGTTGGCATGAGAGATTTTGCGAGAGGGAAGAGTTAATAGAGGCTTCCGCAAGGGAATCTTTTGTAGTTCCATTCCATAAATATCTCGGCCTTACGGAGACGGTAGTTTTTCCTAAAAGAGGGAGTTTCTTGTAAGTATAAGAGATGTTCCATGTAATCTCGTTTGAAGATGCCTCTCCCGTAAGAGAGGTCTTGTTGTTGTAATATTCAACGGCGATATCAAGGTTTTGGAAATATGTCTGCGTGTGGAAAGAATTTTTCTTGCGTTGTATCACCGTGTAATCGTAAGAGGGGAGGATTCCTGTTGCGTCGCGATGAATGATCTTATCAGACCCGATCGTTGCTGTGTAGTTTATCCCCCCTCCTTTTACATTTGTCTCTATATCGATTAAATCGGTTGATATTTCGTGTGTGGTTCCGCCGAATCCTGCGTCGACTGTATCGAGATCGATTTTAAAATTCCCGCTTTGGCCTATGGTTTTAAATAATGATCCTCTCATTCTGTAATTAAAAAGGGAACCTTTGTTTAATATCTCCTGATTAAAACTTCCTGAAAATACTAATTGATCAGGATTCTCTGCTTTATATTTTTCTGTGTAGAATTCTGTTTTTAACTCAGATAAAATTCTATTAATCTTCTCTCTTTCCTCTGTTTTGGAGGATACAAGATTTAGCAATAAAGAAGCAGCCTCATATCTTGTGATAGCGTTGTCTCCGCGGAATGTTCCGTCAGGATACCCATTTGTTATATTTTCTTTAAGCAGTTTGTAAACATATTCTGTTGCGAAATGATCAACTGGCATATCTTTAAATTTTTGATATTTGGCAAATGAAGGATTATAAATAATGAGCAATATTAGCAGCGATATCAAATACCGCATTTTTATTTTTTCTCCTTTTTATATTGTTTACGATCTTTGTATAACTTGATGGAATTTGTAGCTCTTTTATTGTTTTTACAATTTTTTCGGGGTCTTTTTGGATATAGCCCAAATTATTTTCTTTTACAAATTGTATATTTCCCTCTTCTTGTCCCGGAAGCCATGAAGTTATAATCATCGGGATGCTAATTGCGATTGCTTCAGCTATTGCTCCTGGTCCCCCTTTTGTGATTATAATATCTGATTGTGCCATGATTTTGGGGACATGGTCTGTAAATCCATATATTTTTGTTGGAATTCTTGTTTTTGAAGTCTCTTTTTCTAGTTTTTCTTTGAGTTTTTTGTTTCTTCCCGCGATAACTATTAGTTGCCCTTTTATTTTTGAATAATTTATTGCTTGTACGATTTTATGGATGCCACCTGCTCCTTCGCCTCCTCCCATAATTAAAATCGTAAATAAGTTAGGGTCTAGGCCCTCTTTTTCTCTTAAAATTTTCTTATTTTGCTGATTTTTGGTGAATTTTGGGTCGACGGGTAGACCGATTACCTTCCCCTTGTAACTTGGCAGGCCATATTCTATTGCAAATTCTTTGGCTTCTTTAGTTGCAAAGATATATAAATCAGGGTCAGGAGTTACCCATGCCCTGTGTATAGTAACGGGATCCATAACCATTACTATAAATGGTATTTTTTTGTTCAATTCTTTTAACGCTTGAACTGTTAAATGGTTTACTAGCGGATGGACAGAGACTATTACATTAGGCTTTTTCTCTTTGATTAGTTTTGTTAGTTCTTTTAAAATGAGCGGTTTTGCGATTTTTTCTAATTGTTCAAGCCTTTTTTTATTGTTGAGAAAATAGTATAAGGCGCCCCATAATTGAGGGGTGTAATTTATTACGGGAGAATACATTTTGGCAAAAATATTTAAAAAGCCGCTGCATTCTGCGAAGACATCCACCATTTCTTGTGAATACTTTCCGGGATACAATTCTTCTATGGCGTTTATCAAAGATTTGGCTCCGGCCCTGTGCCCGCCACCTGTGTCAGAAAAAAGATATAGTATTTTCTTTTTCATATGTTTATTAGAATACCAGGTTATCAGAATATCTGCCTGCCGGCAGGTAAGAAGAAGAATTCAAACCATCAGAGTGTTCTGATATTCTGTTTTTCCTTATACCAGTGCAAAGTCAATTCTAAGCCTTTTCTGATATCAACCTCAGCTTTCCAGCCGAGCTCCCTCTCTGCTTTTTTGCAGTTTAAAACGCTTCGAAACAGCTCTCCCGCGCGTGGAGACGCATATATTGCTTCACCTGTAAAGTTCAATAATTCTTTTAGATGTTTAAAAAGTTCATTGACTGAGATTCCGATCCCTCTTCCTATATTATATGTTGTATTATCCCCTTTTTTAAGGGCTATAAGGTTTATCTGCGCCACATCTTTGACAAAGAGATAATCTCTTAATTGTTTTCCGTCCCCATAAATGGTAGGAATTTCCCCCTTCAGCATTTTGCCGCAGAATATCGCGTTGACCCCTGCTTCTCCCAGAGGGTCTTGCCTAGGTCCGTAGACATTTCCATATCTTAAAACCGTATAATTTAATCCGTAATTTACATGATAAGCATATAGATAAAGTTCTCCCGCGCGCTTTGTTATGGCATAGGGGGAGATAGGCTCCTGGGGATGTCCTTCGTCGGCCCCGTCTTTCTCCTTTATTTCACCGTATATAGCCCCTCCTGTTGATGAAAAAAGGAGTTTTTTTGCTTTAGTTTTTACCGCGGTTTCCAGAATATTTAGCATTCCAAGTTCATTTACTTCTGCGTTAAAAACAGGATCAGAGAGCGATTTTCTTACATCAATTTGGGCGGCTATATGGTTTATGACATCGGGGCTGAATGAAGAGATTATATCGTGGACTTTTTTATCTCTTATGTCGATCTTTTCAAAGTTTGCTTTTGTATTTAAGTTCTCTTCTTTTCCCGTTGAGAGGTTATCAATTATTAGTACTTCGTGTCCGGCTTCAACATAAGTATCTACGACATTTGAACCTATAAACCCTGCTCCGCCTGTGACTACTATTTTCATAGGAGCTATTCTAGCATATTATCTATTGTTCGTGCACGTATGGTGCGACTTTTTTTAAGACTTTATTTGTGATACGACCTGTCATCGAAAAAGCTACAGCAAAGCTTAAACATCCCAGAGTTGTACTAAAAGCGCTTTCATTTCCCATAAGTCCGATTATCTCTCTATATGCAAAAATTCCTGTGCCTAATTTAGCTGTTTGAGTTGTCATATACCTTAAGATATGTTTTGCTTTTATTTCAAAAGGATTATCTTTAAAAAAATATCTGAATATATGCAAGTATTTTTGATTAATATTATCTAATTTGATTTGTGCCTCTGTTTTTAATGTTTTTTTTGCAAATAAATAGTAGGCAAATATATAAGCAAATAGAGCAGGCATTAAAAATCTGTAAAATTGCCACTCTTCTTTAGGCTGAAGAAGGGTAAGGGCATTTTTCGAAGCTCTCCATTCTTTATATGGGGTTACAGGGGGGTATGCTGATGCTAATACGTATGGCCAGTCGCTTGAAAATCTTTGATGATCTATATGATGGCCCAATTCATGCGAAAAGGCGAAAGGTTCGTTGGTAAAAACAACGACTGTTTGGGTCATGGAATTATAATAATCCTTGCGGCCGAGTTCACTATATAATTCACCGCTCAACGTGGAGAATAATCCGAGAGTCATCCTTGAGAAAAAACCATTTCTTGCTTTTACTTGCGGATCAGTAAATAATCTTCCTGTATCTTCAAGTATTGCATTATGGTTGATTCTTGCCGTCAGATTTTTCAGCTCTTTATGCGATTCTAGCGTAGTAAGTAACGCTCCTGTTTGCACAGCGTCTAATCCTGCGCCTAAATCTAAATCCCAAAAATATAATTTGTCAGGCAATGAAAAAATATATTTCCCAAGATAGCTTGATAAAAAAGAAGACTCTTCTTTAATTAAAGAATATCTCCCTGTTTTTATTGTGAAGCTTGAACTTAGGTCTATATCACTTGTCTTTACTATTTGAGGGGAGGTGATTTTTATTTGATCCCCTCCTGGAGTATTAAATTCTGCCTGAGAGACGCTTATTGTTTCAGGAAGTACATAATCATCTATTTTTGGAATTGACGACGGGGTTGAAAAAGCATACCATCCCGCAAGAGCTGCGGCTACGGCTAATCTTTTAATGGTTCTTTTTGCTCCTGGGGTTAAAGGTTCTTGATAGCTTATAGGTTTTTTTGTTGGTCGATGATAATTAAATTTGCCGGACAACTCCATCTGTTCCATTCTTCCTATATAATCTATTTTTCTGCCAAACATTGTAATCCTCCTTAATTATTAGCTTAACCTCGATTATTCATTCCGATTAGGATAATCGGGGGTAAGCATTTCATTTATAAAATCCATAAAAGTTTTTCCGCTGAGAGCTTTTTGTTCTTTTGCAGCTTCATAAACGGTTATAGTTTTTTTCAAAACCGATAATATCTTTTTCAGTTTATATGTTTCATCGCTCTCTTTCATTATATCGGCAAGTATTTTCAAACTTTCTTCCTCATCATAATGTTGGGCTAGTATTATTTTGATTTTCCTTGCAGATCTTAGATATGGCGCAATTCCTTCTGTTGTAACCGTTTCTCTTGATAACGTAAACTCTGTTTCTATTGAATATTTGGTGAAATTAAGAGGATCTTTTCCTATGGAGAGGGATGTCTTCCCATCCATTTGATTCGCACAAAAAAGCCTTTTTTTGCCGGAAATAATTCCAATTTTAAATCTACAGCCGTTAGCATCTATTTTATAATCTTGATAAGGAGGCTCTCTTCTGATTAAAAAATTCCCTTGGGAAGTTGTAAGCCCCGATAGATAATCTCTCCCAAGCAATTTGGAGCCTTTTTCCGCGATAGGACTTATTATGTCAGAGATAGATTTTAAAAGATTTGAGATCGGATATCCTATTATCTGATGAGGCTTGGTAATAGGAGCTTGTCCTCTTAGTATAATTTTTCCGATACTGCTTTCTATAGGATTTAATATGCGCATATTTTTTAATCATCGAAAGATCGGAAAGTAAATTTCATGAAATTACCCGTTGAATCTGTATTTTAACAATTCAGGGTTATTTTCATCAACAAAAATAGATTGATAGGGGAAGAAGACATTAGTATCTGAGTCTCTGATTGTTAAATCCTGCAGTTTTATTTCCAAATTGACATCGGCAGGAATTACTCTGAAATAGTTATTAGACTCTTTTGCCGCCATAGGGTGTGCCCACTTTTCAATAATATGGCTTATAACCTCTCGTTTTCCTGAAAATTCCTCTCCGAATTCGGTTAAGATTGCAAGAAGCGGCTTCCCCAGCCTCGCCTCTTTTAACATGTTTATGCAGCCTAACATACCAAGATGCTGGGATAAATATTTTCCCTCTTCTTTTTCAATAGATCCTATGTTTAGAAGAAGAATCTGGCACTCCTTATAATGATATCCTATTCCGGTTTCATATCGTGTGTCGCCTGTAATTCCTATGTGAAGATATTCGCCGTTTTTGTTTTGTAAGGAGGTATGAAGGACAAGCCCTACTGAAGATTCCTGGCTTGTCCACAATTCTGTGTGATATGCCGGTTTTATGCTAATTGTGAATCCATATTTTGATTCAAGAGACTCTCCCCCGACCTCTGTTAAATGATTTCCCGGCACCAGCATTTTAAAATTGATCTCTTTATTGCCAAAAAGGTCGGTTGCAGAGAGTAGCCCGTGGAATTTAAGAAGCACCCCTGCGGATCCGAAAACATCTAAAACCTTTGATCTTTTCTGGTGGTTATGATCATTGTATTTTGCAAGAAGAGATAATATCCCTTCAACACTCTCTGTATGATCATCATGGTCATGGGTTATTATTATCGCGTCAATATCAACAATCGAAAGCCCAATACTCCGAAAAATATCAAGAAAATCGTATCCGGGATCAATTGCTATCCCTTTTATTTCACCTCTTTTATTCCTCAGACTTAGAAAATATCCTCCTCCCTGGGAAATCCCGCCCGAGAAAAGAGGGGAGGAAGAATTCCATTTATGTATGGTTCTTATGACGTTTGCTCCGATTTTATATTCCAGCTGCCTGTCAGTGTTTAAATCTCTTATGAGTTTGTCTTGGTTTTTTCTTATAATTTCTCTTGTAGGGAAAATTGTCTCTTCCATGTAATCCAGGGCTTTTAAGGCTTGCGAGTTGTGGCTTTTTATATGTTGGTCAAACTGATATGAAGAGGTAAAATCTTCATAGGCTTCCTTAAAACGTCCCTGGAGAAATCTGCTTATCCCTCTGTAGTATGCTGCAATGCCAAAATTGTCATGATGATGCTTTAGCTTTTTGAATAAAAGATCATAAATTGTTTCCGCTTCTTTGTATAAATTTTCATTTATGCAAATGAAACCTATTAAATGCCACGGTTTAGGAGAAAACTCTTTATCATGTTTAATATTGTCGAGTGTTTTTAATATCTCATTAAGATGCTTTTTTATCCATTCTTGACGAGTATAAGACGGGATTTTGTTTAAATTTTCCCAGCTTTCCCATCTTTTTTCATCTAAGTGAATTTTTAAAAGTTGAAACATCTATTATATTTGAATTTTAACAGAATGAGGTATTATGAGCAATGCGGAAATAACATTACAACTTCCATGTGGCTCCGACTATTTGAGTCCTATTAAATAAACCTCCAAGATACGCGTAATCGATAATTAATTGGTTTATCATAATACTGGTGCCTGCTGTTTTATTCTCATCGAACATGCCTGCCCTTAAAGCAAGTCCGGGAAAAGGTTTGCATTCCATTCCATAATGGTATGTTTGTCCGTTTGTAAAGATATTGTGAGTGTCCGCTGATATGGTTAACATATCTATCGGGTTTAAAGCTATCCCTAAATTAATAACCGGTTCGTATCTTATGCTTGTTCCGTTTTCAAATTGAACATCGGTAGTCAAAATCTCTTTTGCTGTTGCGCCAAGAGCAAGATTATCAGTTGGCCTTATTATAATCCCAAGGTCAAGCCCCCCGCCCAGACCGTCTAGTGAAGTAGATGGTATTTTTATATGATACAGATTAAGATTTACTCCAAGCGCAACTCTTTGTTCGTAAGCTGTTGCGAGAGAAAATGTGTAAAAATCCGTATTTTGATCGAGCAGAGAATTTTTATCCGTTAAAAAAGATAGTCCTGCCGCGAACTGAGCTTTGCCATAAGAGATTTTTTCTTTGCGAATTTCAGGTTCATCCCAATATGTTGGCCTTTTATAATTTCTTTGATACCAAGGATAGTAAACAGGCCCCCAATAAATTTTGGGAGTTACAGTTGTTGCTATTGCATTCCCCGCAGCGCCTATTGCGCTTGTTGTTGAATCAAGCGCTGATGTAATTGTTTTTTCGACGGCATTTTCTGCTTTTTCCTTTACATCTTCTGTCTGTTCTGTTCCTCCTTCTTCTAGGACATCTTTTGAAACAGCTTCTTCCTTTGTATGTTTTTCTTCTTTTCTGTCCCAGTTTTTTTTGATAATTCCTTGATTAGACAGATATTTTGCTCCGTTATAAGCTAAAAGAGATATTGCTCCCACTCCAATTATCCATGCAAAAGGGTTTAGTTCTGTTTCAAAGCACATTTTAATAGCTGCCAGGTTTTCTCCTATTATTTGGTTTCTGTTATTTACAAGCGTTGTTCCATAAATATCCACGCCGGGATTAATTGCAAAGCCTGCAGGGTTCCAGTAAGCGGCATTTGTATCATTTGAGATTGAGGTAAAAGCTCCTCCCATTCCCATTGGCCGCGCGCCATACAAAGCAAGAGCTGCGGTCGAGGTAAAGAAAAAGAGAGTCAATATAGAAATAATCGTATTAATTTTCATGAAATTCTTTATGAAGATTTTATCAAATCAGTATTGCCAATACAAGGACTCAATGCTAAACTTTCCTAAGTAGTATGAAAAAAACATTTTTTCGAGCTGTTGATTTATTGATTAAACCTGAAGCTGCCTGGGCAGAAATTGCTTCCGAGTCTCATGGTACAAAAGAGATAGTTCTCTTTGCTTTAATCATAGTATGTTTTCCGGCTTTAGCCATGTTTATAGGGTATGTTTTTGTCGGTTTGCCAATGGATTACGGCTATGCCAGGATGCCCGTCAATGGGGCTGTTTTGGCCTCCGTTATTTTTTATGTTTTGTCATTGCTTGCTGTTTTTGCGGTTGCTTTTATGATAAGTATGTTTTGTCGCCATTTTAAAGTTGAAGGAGAATGGACTGATTGTTTTAAATTAGCTGTTTATTCTGCCACGGCTCCATTTTTAACTGGTGGATTTTATGTTTTTCCCGTGGTGAGTTTTTTGAAAATAATCGGATTTTATGGGGTTATAACTTTATTTTCCGGCTTACCCATAATTTTAAAAATACCTAAAGAAAAAGAGCTCTATTTTGTTGTGAATATTATTGTATTTGCGATTATTATTATGGTTGTTTTTTTTGGCCTAGTCGATTACTTTTTGGCTCCCATATCTTCGGGAATATTGTGATCGCTTCGACTGTGAATAATCGGGGTTAATATATAACTTTATTTAAAGGATATTCAACAATCCCTGAAGCTCCTGCTCTTTTAAGTTTTGGAATAAGCTCTCTTACGATGCTTTCTTCTATTATTGTATCTACATCAACCCAGTTTTTGTCTGACAAGCTTGAAATTGTTGGTGTTTGAAGCGCCGGCAGAAGGGATAGTATTGTTTTTAGTTTGTGTGCGGGAACATTTAGTTTTATCCCGACTTTTGTTTCCGCGTTAAGAGCCCCCTGAAGAAGCATAAGCAGATTATCAAGTTTTTGTTTTTTTGAGGGGTCTTTTAGTGTTTCTTTATTGCTTATGACAACAGTGTTTGATTCAAGAAGGGTTTCTATTATTTTTAAATTGTTTGCCTTAAGAGAGGATCCTGTTTCTGTAAGTTCAACTATCGCATCTGCGAGTTCCGGCGGTTTTGCTTCGGTTGCTCCCCATGAATATTCTACGATCGCTTTGACTTTGTTTTTTGCAAGATATTTTTTTACAAAACTAACAAGTTCAGTCGCGATTCTTTTTCCCTGAAGATCTTTTAGTCCCTTTATTTTTGAATCATTGGGAACTGCCAGTACCCATCTTACTTTTCGAAGCCCGTGTTTCGCATAAATTAAATCGGCTACTTTTGTTACTTTTTTCCCAGACTCCATAACCCAGTCGATTCCAGTAATTCCCGCATCTAAAATTCCCTCTTCAACATATCTCGGCATCTCCTGGGCGCGGATAAGCATACATTCTATTTCAGGGTCATCAATTTGAGGATAATAAGAGCGAGAACTCAGCTTAATTGTGAACCCGGCTTTTTTAAATAAATAGATTGTTGTCTCTTGCAGAGAACCTTTTGGAATACCAAGCTTTAATAATGGCATTAGTTTTTCCTCCCTTTACTCGGATATCTTAACCATTTAATTACAAGCCTTTGGCTTAAAGGGTTAAGGTATTGGATTTTAGTCGATCATATTGTAGCATTCATATTGTAGCATTTTAACCCCGATTATTCACCCCGATTAGGATGATTGGGGTTCACGCCAGAATCAATAACTAATAAATTGTCAAGCATTACTTACGGTATGAATAATCGGGGTTAAATGAAGTTTATGAAAGTATTTTTGAAATTCAGCAACATTTTTTCGATAAATAATATATATATAAAGGAAATTTACCCCGATTAGGAAATCGGGGTTCATACCTGGGGAAATTTCCAACACTCTGATAGAATTCTGTTTGTCTATGAATAATTGGGGTTAATTAAAAAATTACTAATGTCTAATCATATAATAAGTTATGGAGGATAATCATGGGTGTTTCTAGCCTTTCTGTCGGTGATACCCTTATTTCGAATAGATATACACAAAGAGAAATTGGCGTGCCTGTTCGGAGCAGAATAATAAAAACTGGGACTTCGTTGCCTCTAAAAAAACTTTGTGAATATGGCGGGCAGACAACAATTCTTGGCAGGGTAGAAATTCCATATAATATTATTTTAAATTTTGTCAGAGAAAAGTGTCTTAATAATGAAGATGTAAGAATTTTAGATGTTGGAATAGCGGCTAATATTCGTGATGCTAAAACGAGGGGTGTAACGACAAGAGATATGGCGTGGAGATTTATTAAAAAAGGATATTTAACCGTGAGTGTGCATGGATTGGATGCTAATTTAGATTTTCTTGAGGAGATGGTCTATTCTGAAATTGATATGCCTCCGCAATATCCACCATTTAATCTTCCAAATTTAACATATATAGAGGCAGACGCTACAAAAACTTTAGGGCTTTCAGAGAGATCGGTGGATGTGGTTTTTTGTGGAAATGCCGTTGTATACATATATGAACAAGGGGGGATGGGCGCTATAGATAATTTTCTTGGCAATGTAAGATCAGTTTTAAAAGATGGAGGATTGTTTTTAAGTAACATTGCTTTTACTGAAATAGCAGACGGGGATTATCGACGATTTATCAAAAGAGACAATACCCAATGCATAGTTGATGACTCTTATTATTTGGATTTATTGGAATTTGCAAGAAAACGGAATGAGGCTAGGCATTTATGGGATATGTATCATTTAGGATAAATTCATTCTTTTTTTGTCGATAATTTCTTGGGAGGATTTTGTAATGTTAATAGATGGACATCAAAGCATTGTTGGATATATGAGGCAAGCATGGTTTGATTGCTAAAATTGCAATTCCTCTCCATTTCTGCTAAAATTTAAAAAATTGAGGTTGTTTATAGTGACAAAAAGTTTTAAATCCTACTTAAAATTTAGTGATCAAAAATACAGAGATAAGTATTTAGTTTTTGCAAAAGGAAAATTTTTTAAAGCTGGTAAAAATCTTCTGAAGATTCTTCAAGAGTTCAAGAAAAAACATCCAAAAGAAACCCCTTTTATAGCAAAACCGCTTGGTCAGGGCAATTATGTTTTTCATGATTACTTTTAATTACAGGAAAGAGAAAAATAGTCTTGGTGGAATTATCTTTCGTCCTGTAGCAGATGTTGTTTTGCAATCAAATATTGGCGCTGTTGAAGTCGGGATGTATATAGATTCGGGTGCGGATGTATCATTAATTCCTTTATCAATTGGCTTAGCCTTAGGATTTTCTCAAAAAGCTCATGAGATTAAAGAGATGAAAGGTATCTCGAGTGAACCAATCCCTTATGTCCTTAAAAAAGTTAATTTTATTTTTAACAACTTCAAAATCGAGGCAGAGATTGCATGGGCTCTTATAGAAGAAATTCCGATTTTATTAGGCAGAAAAGATATTTTTACAAGATTTAAAATAATATTTGATGAATCAAAAAAGAAAATTCTATTTAAGCCAGTGCCTGTTGTCTTAACGGCTCATGGAGCGTATTGAATATGGTTGACACGCAAAAAACACCTTTATATGCAAAACCTTTAATAAGATTTGATTCTGATTGTTTTTCTCCTGAAATATTTAAAAAAGCTAAAATATGTCATATAAAGAAGAGATACAAAACAGCATAAAGAATATATTGAACAAAGCAGATGAATTAGCCGTTTCTTAATAAAAAATTGCAATTCTTTGTCTGGTTTGGTAAAATGATTTTGTAAAAAGAGGTGTTTATTATGCCAAAAGTTGAAGAAAAATTTAGAGTTATTCATTTGACGAGACCAACTGTCATTGAAGAACCGATGGTTTTAATTTCTATCGAAGAATATGAAGAGTTGCTTGAAGATGCAGAAATCGCAAAAAGTAAGACTTTAACAAAAGAAATTGAGCAAGCCAGAAAAAATTTCAAAAAAGGGAAAGGCATCTTGTTGGAAGATGCAATAAAGTCAGTTGAAAAACATCAAACTAGATAAAAAAGCCTAAAAAAATCTTGCCAAATTATTCCACAGCGATAAACACATCTATTTTAAACTTAAGGAAGCCTTATTTTCTTTAGCGAAGGCTCCTTTCCCTGGAAAACCTTTGGTGGGGGATAAAAAGGGTTGTTTTAGAATTAGAGTTGGTGATTATCGTATAATATACGAAATTGCCGGAGATGAAATCTGGATAATTAAAATAGGACATCGTAAAGATGTTTATAGATAAAATTTCTTTTTGTCAAATTGCAATTCCTCTCCATTTCTGCTAAAATTTAAAAACATTTTCGTTTTAAATCATGAGAGCAAAAATTATAGGCACAGGATCCTATCTTCCTGAAAAAATTGTGACAAATGATGACCTTTCAAAGATGGTTGAAACTTCAGATGAATGGATTACAACCCGTACAGGCATAAAGGCGCGGAGAGTTACGGATTACGGAACAACAACTTCAGATTTAGCTGTAAATGCGGCTAAAAAAGCTATTGAATCATCTGGAATTAATCCTTTAGAATTAGATTTTATTATAGTGGCAACCTGTACTCCTGATACTCTTTTTCCGTCTGTTGCTTGTATTCTTCAAGATAGACTTGGCGCAAAAAATGCAGGCGCCCTTGATGTTTCTGCTGCCTGTTCAGGGTTTAATTTTGCATTGGCAACCGCTGCAAGTTTTATAGAATCCGGCAAATATAAAAATATTCTTGTCGTTGGCGCTGATACTTTAACAAAATATCTTGATTGGCAGGACAGAAACACTTGTGTCCTTTTTGGAGATGGGGCGGGGGCTGTTGTTCTCCAAGCGACGGAAGAGGATTGTGGGATATTAAGCAGTTATCTGAAAGCAAAGGGGGAGGGGGGACAGTTTCTTGTTATGCCGGGAGGGGGATCTAAAGATCCTGAACTTAGAAATAGCAGATTTATTAACATGAATGGCAAAGAGGTTTTTAAATTTGCGGTTAAAGCTCTTGAAGAGTCTGTTGTTGAGGCCTTGAAACTTGCCCACCTTGAGCTTGAAGATATAGATTTTTTAATTCCTCATCAGGCAAATATCAGGATAATAGATCATGTCTTAAAGAAATTTAACTTGCCAAAAGATAAAGTTTATGTTAATTTGCAGAATTACGGGAACACGTCGGCAGCTTCTGTCTCGATAGCACTTGACGAAGCTGTTAAAATAAATAAAATTAAAAAAGGCGACATAGTTGTCCTTTCTGGCTTTGGAGCCGGACTTACGTATGCCGCCAATGTTTTAAAATGGGGGTAGTATAAAATGTTGGATTATGGTTTTACAGAAGAACAGATAATGGTTAGAGAATTGGTGAGAAAAATAGCGCTTGAAAAGGTGTTGCCTGTTAGGGCGGAGCTTGATGAGAAAGGGATATTCCCGAAAGATATTTTAAAAGTTTTGTCGGATGCGGATCTTTGCGGTTTATATGTTCCTGAAGAGTACGGAGGGTTCGGGCAGGATATACTCTCCTTTTGTATTGCGACAGAAGAATTGAGTCGAGTATGTGGCGGAGTTGGCGTTACCTTTGCAGCTTCGGCTCTTGGAGCTAGTCCAATTTTGCTCTTTGGAACCGAAGAACAAAAGAAAAAATATATGCCAGAGATTGCTAAGGGGACCAAACTTGCCGCTTTTGGTTTGACAGAAGCAAATGCCGGTTCAGATGCCGGAGGGATTGAAACCACAGCCGTAAAAGATGGGGATTATTATATTTTAAATGGAACAAAGCAGTGGATAACAAATGGGGGGGAGGCGGATACTTATACTGTTGTTGCGATGACAGATAAGAAAAAAGGCGCTCGTGGAGCAACGGCTTTTATCTTGGAAAAAGGGACTCCTGGTTTTGATTTTGGTAAAAAAGAAGATAAGATGGGAATCCGCTGTTCCGCAACTCGTGAGCTGGTTTTCCAAAACTGTAAAATCAACAAAGAGCAGATTTTAGGCAAAGAAGGGATGGGTTTTATAGTTGCTATGAAGACCCTTGATATGACTCGACCTGGAATAGGCGCTCAAGCTGTTGGGATTGCTCAAGGAGCGCTTGATGAGGCTGTTAAATATGCGAAAGAGAGAATTCAATTTGGCAGACCGATTATCGCTCTTCAGGCAATTCAGCATATGCTTGCTGATATGGCTACGCGTATAGAGGCTTCTCGTGCTTTGGTTTACAGTGTTGCAAAAGCCATGAATAATGGGGCAAAGGATTTTACAAAAGAGGCTAGTATGGCAAAGCTTTTTGCTTCTGATACTGCGATGTATGTTACGACTGAAGCAGTTCAAATTTTGGGCGGGTACGGATATATGAAAGAATATCCTGTTGAAAAAATGATGCGAGATGCAAAAATTACTCAGATATACGAAGGGACCAATCAGATACAGAGAAATCAAATAGGATTGGCTTTGATTAAAGAGAGTGCTAGGAGATAGATATTACATTCCGAGTATAGCGAGGTTGTGTCTTCCAATGTTTTGCTTCGCTAGATGTTTCATTTTGTTCAGCATGACAAAATCTAAAGCTTAGAGGGAATAAATGGACATTATAGTATGTATTAAACAGGTTCCTGATACGACAGAGGTTAAAATTAATCCTGAAACAAATACTTTAGTTCGTGAAGGGGTTCCTTCTATAATAAACCCTTTTGACGAAAACGCAGTTGAAGAGGCGCTTCGTCTACGCGAAAAAAATGGGGGGAAGGTGACTGTTATTACAATGGGGCCCCCACAGGCGAAAGAGGCGTTAAAACAGGTTATTGCCATGGGTGTTGACGAGGTCATTTTGGTTTCAGATAGAGCTTTTGCTGGATCTGATACATGGGCTACTTCTTATACTTTAGCTCAAGCCATAAAGAAAATCGGAAAATTTGATCTTATTTTTTGTGGCAAACAGGCAATTGATGGGGATACCGCTCAAGTTGGGCCTGGAATTGCAGAATGGCTTAATATTTCTCAAGTTACTTTTGCAGTGAAGATTGAGCTTACAGGGACTACTATTAAGGTTGAAAGGCTTCTTGAAGAGTTAAATGAGGTGGTCATAGCCCCTCTTCCTTGTTTGCTTACAGTTGTTAAACAGATAAACGAACCAAGGGTCCCATCTCTCAAGGGGATGATGAAAGCTAAAAAAGCTGAAATCAAAACATTAAGCGCCGCAGATATAGGAGCAGACATTCAAAAGACAGGGCTTAATGGCTCTCCTACCAGAGTTGTAAAAATATTTACACCTCCGCAAAAAGGGAGTGGAGAGATAATTTCAGGCGAAACGACAGAAGAGATAGTTTCTAATGTTGTGGCAAAACTTCAAGAGAGGAAACTTGTCTGATGGGAATAAAAGTCTTACTTGATAAATGTATAGGATGTACTCTTTGTGTTAAAGCTTGTCCTTTTGCTGCAATTAGTATGCAGGACAAAAAAGCTGTGATTGATCTTAATACGTGTACTCTTTGCGGCGCTTGTCTTCCTGTTTGTAAGTTTAATGCCATAGAACTTGAAAAAAAAGAAGCTGTTTCAGGTACTATTGATAAAAGTTCTTATAAGAACATATGGGTTTTTGTTGAACATCATGAGGGAGATGTCCATCCTGTATCTTATGAGTTGCTTACAGAAGGAAGAAAACTTGCGGAGGATTTAAACTGTGAGGTTGCGGCAGTTTTGCTTGGAGATGATGCTATAGAAAAAGAGATTGACACTCTTTTTTCTTACGGCGCTGATAAAGTTTACTTGTCGACACATTCAGAGTTTAAAGAATATAGAACAGCTCCCTATTCCAGAACAGTTACAGAGATGATAAAAAAATTTAAGCCGGAGATATTTTTGATTGGAGCTACAACTACGGGCAGGGATTTAGCTGCCAGGTTGGCAATTAGAGTAAATGCCGGGCTTACCGCGGATTGTACCGGGTTATCGATTGATATGCAACAAAAAATTTTAAATCAGACACGTCCCGCGTTTGGCGGTAATATTATGGCTACAATCATATCTCCAAACCACAGACCTCAGATGGCAACGGTTAGGCCGAAAGTTTTTAAAAGGGTCAAGATTCAGGGGGCAAGCGCCAGGGGGGAACTTATCAAGTTTGATCCTGTGATAAATCAAGAGGATTTAGCCGTTAAGATTTTAGAGGCCATAAAAGATGAAAGCGCCAAGGTGAATCTTCAAGAGGCAGAAATTATTGTTTCTGGCGGGCGAGGTATTTGTGACCCTAAAAATTTTAAATTGATTGAGGAACTTGCAAGTTGTCTTTCTGGCGCTGTTGGGGCATCTCGTGCAACTGTTGATGCCGGATGGATTTCTGCTCATCATCAAGTGGGACAGACAGGGAAAACCGTTGCTCCAAAGGTTTATATAGCATGTGGTATTTCAGGTAAAATTCAACATTTAGTAGGGATGCAAGGGTCAGATACCATTATAGCTATAAACAAAGATCCTGATGCTCCAATCTTTAAAGTTGCGACATATGGAATAATTGGAGATTGTTTAGAAATAATTCCGGCTCTTATAAAAAAGATTAAGGAGATTAAAGGTTGAAAACCGCGTTTATATTCCCTGGGCAGGGGAGCCAGCTTGTAGGTATGGGAAAAGGGTTTGCGGAGGCTCTTTTAGACCAAGCAAATGAAGTTTTAGGAATTGACTTAAAAAGGATCTGTTTTGAAGGTTCCCAAGAGGAACTTAAAAAGACAGAGATAAGCCAACCTGCAATATTGACAGTAAGCATAGCTGCTTTTGATATTTTAAAAAGCAAAAATATAAAACCTGATTATGTTGCAGGGCATTCTCTTGGAGAATATTCTGCTTTGGTTGCAGCTGAATCTATCAACTTCAAGGATGCGGTTAGACTGGTTTACTTGAGAGGAAAGTTTATGCAGGAGGCTGTTCCTATAGGACAAGGGGCTATGGCGGCTATTTTGATGCTTGATAAAGAACAAATCAAAGAATGTTGCGATAAAGCAAAAGATAAAGGCGTTGTTCAAATAGCAAATTTTAATGCTCCGGGCCAGATTGTGATATCAGGAGAGAGAGAGGCTGTTTTAGCTGCTTCTGCTTTTTGTAAAGAAGCGGGGGCAAAAAGAATAATTCCTCTTGCTGTTTCTGCCCCGTTTCATAGTATTTTAATGCAAAAGGCGGCGGATAAGTTGAAAATAGAGCTTGATAAAATAAATATAAAAGATGCTAATGTCCCTCTTGTTTCTAATATTGATGCGGAGCCTGTTACGTCTGCCTTAAAAATAAAAGAAAATTTATACAGTCAAGTGGTGGGATCTGTTTTGTGGGAGGATTCTGTCAAAAAAATGGTCTCTCTTGGAGTTGAAAAATTTATTGAAGTTGGTCCGGGTAATGTATTGTGCGGACTGGTTAAAAAGATTGATCCTACTTTGGTTAGGGTTCAAAATTTTGAATCCGTACTACTAGAAGGCTTTGGGAGGTAATTATGAAATTAAAAGATAAAGTAGCTTTTGTTACAGGGGCTGCCCAGGGGATTGGAAAGTCTATTGCGGAAGCTTTGGCGAGAGAAGGGGCGGATATCATAGTTTCTGATATCAACCTTGAACTTGCGGTGCAAACTGCCGCTGAGATAGAAAAAATCGGGGTTAAAACAATGGCGCTTAAAACAAATGTTTCCGATTTTTGTGACGTTGAAAACGGAGTTGAGCAATCAGTTAAACAGATGGGGAAAATTGATATTCTTGTAAATAATGCTGGCATTACGCGGGATACATTGCTTATGAGAATGAAAAAAGAGGATTGGGACGCAGTGATCAATGTAAACTTAACTGGTGTTTTTAATTGCACTAAAATTATTTCTGCTTTGATGATTAAGCAACGTTCTGGTAAAATAGTCAGTATTGCGTCTATTGTTGGAGAGATGGGGAATGTGGGACAGACAAATTATGCTGCTGCCAAAGCAGGGGTTATTGGGATGACAAAGACAGTGGCTCGGGAGCTAGCTTCAAGAGGTATTTGCGTAAACGCTGTAGCTCCGGGATTTATTCAAACGGCAATGACAGACAAGCTTAGCGAAGATGTTAAAAATAAAATGGTCGAAGTTATTCCATTAAAGAGAATGGGAACGCCTACAGAAGTTGCAAAGGCTGTCTTGTTTTTAGCTGGGCCTGATTCAGATTATATTACGGGCCAAATCATCAATGTTAACGGTGGAATGCTAATGAATACCTGATAAAGTGTACAGTGAACAGTAAAAACAAGAAATAGCTTACTACTGTACACTGTAAACAATAAACTGTAAACTTATTACAAAAAAGGAGGAAAAGTAAATGAACGAGAATGAAGTGTTAGAAAAGGTAAAAAAGGTAGTTGTAGAACAGTTGGGAGTTTCTGAGGCGGAGGCAAAAAAGGAGTCTTCCTATGTTGATGATTTAGGAGCTGATTCTTTGGATACGGTAGAATTGGTAATGGCATTGGAAGAGGCTTTTGGTACTGAAATCCCCGATGAAGATGCTGAAAAGATTAAAACGGTTGGGGATACGGTAACTTATATAATGTCACATCAAAAATAAATTTTAATAAGGTTATAATTATTTGAAATTACCTCAATTAAAAATAGGAGATTTAATCGCGCAGGTGCCGATTATTCAGGGGGGGATGGCAGTTAGGATTTCCACGGGAAATTTGGCAGGTGCTGTTGCTGCAGCACAAGGGATAGGTGTAATTGGCGCTTCAGGGATGACTTTTGATGAATTGGCAGATGAAATAAGGATTGCAAGAAAGAAAGCTTTAGATGGTATTATCGCCATAAATATTATGTTTGCTGCTCGTGAGTTTTTGGGGATTGTAAATACAGCAATAAAAGAAAAGATTGACTTTATAATTACAGGAGCCGGATTTTCTAGAGATATTTTTAGAATAGGCCGTGAAAAAAATATTCCCATTGTTCCTATAGTATCTAGCGCTAAGCTTGCTAAACTTGCCGAAAAGAGCGGAGCGTCCGCGGTTATTGTTGAAGGGAAAGAGGCTGGCGGACATCTTGGAACTGATAGATCGATATTTGATATTCTTCCGGAAATTTTAAAAGCAGTGAAGATTCCTGTTATTGCTGCAGGGGGATTGGTAACAGGGGAACTTATTGCAAAAGCTTTTAGAATGGGTGCTTCTGGCGTACAGCTTGCTACAAGGTTTGTTTTATCAGAAGAGTGTAATGCTTCTTTGCCTTTCAAAAAAAGATACCAGGATGCCAGAGAAGAGGATGTTGTTTTAATTGAATCGCCGGTTGGTATGCCTGGTAGGGCTTTGCGTACCCCTTTTGTAGATGAAATTATATCTGGGACCGCGCCAAAACCTGTTGGTTGTGACTATTGCTTGAAAAATTGTTCTCTGAAATATTGCATAATACAAGCATTAATCCGTTCTCAAAAGGGTGACATTGACAATGGAATTGTTTTTTCCGGTGAAAAGGTTTGGCAGTTAAAAGATCGTAGAATTAAGCCGGCTAAAGAGATAATGAATGATATTATTTCCGAAATCGAGGAGGTCCCTTGATGGAGAAAAGAGTTGTTGTAACGGGGTTGGGAATTGTTTCTCCTATTGGTTTGAACGTGGATGAACACTTTACAAATCTTGTTAAAGGAAAAAGTGGCATTGGCAAAATAGACCGTTTTGACGTCTCTTCTTTTTCTTGTCATATAGCGGGCTTAGTGAAGGGATTTGATCCTTCTTTATATATGGATAGAAAAGAGGCAAAAAAAATTGTTAATTTTATTAAATATGCAATAGCAGCTGCAAAGATGGCTTTTTCTGATTCTGCATTCTCAATAAATGAGAGCAATGCTGATCGTGTGGGTGTTATTATCGGTTCTGGAATTGGTGGTATTGAATTTTTAGAAGAGCAGGTTAATGTTTTGAGAGATAAGGGGCCAAGCCGACTCTCACCATTTACTGTTCCTTATATGATAACAAACATGGCAGCGGGTTTGGTCTCTATACATCTTGGAGCTAAAGGGCCAAACAGTTGTGTTGTGACAGCTTGCGCTTCAGGGACCCATTGTATTGGTGATTCCTATAGAATATTGCAAAGAGGAGATGCTGATGTCATGATTGCCGGCGGAGCTGAGTGTGCTATTTCTCCTATTGGAATTGGTAGTTTTGCTGCGGCAAGAGCTCTTTCTACTTCTTTTAACGCTGATCCGGAAAAGGCTTCTCGTCCTTTTGACAAAAAAAGAGATGGTTTTGTTATGGGAGAAGGGTCAGGAATCGTTATATTGGAAGAGTTGGAACATGCCAAAGCGCGCGCTGCTAAAATTTATGCTGAAATTGTGGGCTACGGAATGAGTGGAGACGCAAATCATATAACGGCTCCAGCGCCTGGTGGGGAGGGGGCTGTACGAGCTATGCTTATTGCATTAAAAGATGCTAAGCTTAATCCTTCTGATGTTGATTATATAAATGCTCATGGAACATCTACAAAGCTAAATGATGAGTATGAGACAATGGCTATTAAAACGGCGTTTGGCGAACATGCAAAAAAAGTAGCAATCAGTTCCAATAAATCTATGACAGGTCATCTTTTGGGGGCTGCGGGAGCCATTGAAGCAGTTTCTACTGTTTTATCTATTGTTAATGATATTGCGCCTCCTACCATTAATCAGGAAGAAGCTGATCCTATTTGTGATTTGGATTATGTTCCAAATGTTGCTAGACAAATGAAAATTAATGTTGCGATTTCAAATTCACTTGGATTTGGCGGGCATAACGCTGTTATAGCTTTCAAAAAATATAAAGCGTAGAAAATCAATTTTGCTGCAAAACTTTTTGTTTGTAATCTTTTCTGTCAAAAGTTATAATTCTCCTGTAATGAAAATAAAAATTATTATTATAGGAGCGCTTTTAATTTCATTCTTTTTATTATTAGGAAGCGCTTACGCAGATCAATTCCCCAAAATAGATGTTTTTGGGTATAAAAAATGGCAGTATAAAGAGGTGAGTGTAACTCCCCGTTCTAATTACTTTCTTGGCGTTACTCTTTTGGGTGGGGGATCTTCCAATCTAACAGGAGGGCCTTGGCAAGAGAGTTTGCAACTGAAAATAGTTGGGCAGCTCAATGAAAAATTATCCGTGGCTTATGATGTTGAACAGCAACCTGAAACTCCGGATACTTACAATGTTAAAGTTAATTATGATGATAAGCATGAATTAACCTTCGGTGATTTTACTACCAGTTTTTCGGGAAATGAATTTGCCTCAGCCACAAAATTTTTAAATGGTGTAATGGTTACTTCAAAAGGCAAAAATTATGATTTTATTGCCGTCCCTTCTGCGAAACTTAAAAGTCAAATTCAACCGCTTACGTCTCAGATAGGAAATAATACTACAGGACCATATAGCTTGGGGCATGGTTCAATTGTTGAAAATTCTGAATACGTTGAACTAAATGGTATTGCTTTGGCTAGAGGTAAAGATTATTTGATCAATTATTTTGAGGGTAAAATTACATTCACAAAAATATTGACAACAACGGATACATTTAAATATAGTTATGAATATACTAATATTTTAGACCTTTTTTTCCCTTCGTTATCAAAAAAAGATTTTTTAGGGCTTCAAGGTAGAGTGATTTTGGATTCTTCATCATCATCAAAAGGTGATAGCGAACCACAACCCGTAGAAAAAGGGACTAATGAAATTTTTCCGACGACATCAAGAAATTTTACTGGACACGATTCTCCCCTTATTGATTTGTCAACTAGCGAAGCATTATCTGGCACAGAGGAAGTAAATGAAAATGAAATTTCAGATGAGATTTTGGAGGATGAATCGGTCGGAAAATATCAATTAAAAAATTTCCCCGTTGTTCAGTTTTCCGAAGCATTATTTTTTAAAGGTAGATTACTCGCTAAAAATGAAGATTATAATATTGACTATAGTAAAGGAAGCATTGTTTTGATTCTTCCTGAATTGCCAGATGATTCCTCCCGATTAGAGGTTTCTTATTCATATTATAAAACAGAAAAGACAACTGATAACATTTCGGGCAATGGAGGAAGAGGTCCTTATTCCCTGCTTAATCAGCCTATAGTTCCTAACTCAGAGAAAGTTTATGTAAATGAACGATTTGTCATTCGTGATTTTGATTATTATTTAGATAATGAAACAGGAAAGATAACTTTTAATTATAATGTTTCAAATACTTCAAATATAAGAACTTTATATTCTTATATAGTGAGAGAAGTTCCAACTCTTTCGTATCCGGATAAAAATCCGAAATCTGCGACAATCGGTTTTACTTACCTTAAGGAATCGGCACAAAAAAGCACAAGCTCTATTACTGCAACAGATGTCCAAACTTTCAGGTGGTCGGATATTGCAAGTAATGAGTCTACCATATATCTTTCTAAATTCCCGATTTTGTCAACACAAGAAGGTGGAATTCTTACGGTTTCTGTTGGCAATCAAACCTTGGTTTACGGTATAGATTATGTTATTCCTACTATTGAAGTTGCGGCTTCCGGAAATGCGCTTACTATTCCTTCCACAAAACTTGCATTTATAAATGATCCATCTGATATATCAAACGGTTACTATACAGGGACAATAAAAATGTTGACTTCCTTTAATTCTACTGCCGAGGTTTCTGTTACTTATACTTATTATAAAAATGTTATTGGGAGGTTTACCGGGACAGGGGATGGCAGCCGAGGCCCTTATTATCTTACAGGTTATAGAAATGTTATTCCAGGCTCAGAACATGTTGACGTATGGATTACAGGATCACAGACGAAAGATAATTATGTAAGAAATAGTAGTACTACTGAGGCCAATGGAAATTATTCAATAAATTATACAAGTGGAAGTCCCTCTATTATGTTTAACCAGCCATTGGATACTACAAAGAGTTTTGACGTGTATTTTCAGTATGTTGCTCAACAGTCTGATGTAAGCAGCGATATTTCTCAGGATCTTATAGGTTTTGATGCCGATGTCAAGTTTGGTGAAATTTTGCAAATGACGACTAATTATGCTCAAACTAATAATGACAAGGTTATAAGTTCTGTTTCAACAACGGAAGCTTTCTCTTTTAGCTCTACTGTAAATAGAGTTGTTTTAAGTTTTAAGCCGGTTATTGAAGGAAGTGATAATGTTTATATCAATCAAAAGCTTGTAAACAGAGATGGCGACTACTTTATAGATTATACTTCAGGAACAATAACCTTTTATAGCATTTCTTTGGGGACTCAGGATTCTGTAACAGTTGATTATAAGTATCAATCTCAAGGAGGAATTCAAGAAGGGATAACATCCAAAATTGACAAGGCTTATAAGTATGGAATTAAAAGTAAAATTGGAAAGATCTCTTTGGCGTACAACAATAAAAACATAGGGTTTGATTTCAGTCCCCTTGGGAGTACTGCTATTGGAGTTGGCTCAAATTATCAGGATTTTGCTGTTCAGCTTGAACCTTTGTCCAGTGATTTTAAAGCGGATTATTCTTATCGGGAGACGAACAATCCTATAGGCGCTTCCCGTTCCGCTTACACTCACAATTATGAGAGACTTTATAACACATCATTTACACCTTTTGGATGGGCAGGGATTGCTTTTGTAAATAGGAATCAGGAAGTTCGGGGTGATCCTGTTGATATTAATAAACCTTTAAGCGCTGACAGTTCATTAAATTCTTATTCTTTAAGCGTGGCGCCGAAAGAATACAGAATGGGATTGTTAAGAATTACTCATAAGTATGATGGGCAAAAGACTTTTTCAAAAGACAGGCTGAATTTTTCAAAAGGAGATACGACGTATGGACATGTAAGTTATGGTTTTGGTTTTACTGATCGTATAAAGGCATCTACAGATTTTCAATTATCAGAGCCAAAGATCATTAATACTCAAACTTCTGAGGTTGTAACATCATGGAAAACCATAAGAGATTTAAGTTATGATATATCTATCGATCTACCCTTCCCGAAAATACAAAAAATGACAACGTATGCTAAACAGCTTGATCATGAAGAGATAACGCATGCGCCAAGCGCCGAAAGTAAAATTAAAACTAAAAATACTACATATCATATAGATTTGAACCCCACAACAATTATTAATACAAGTTATGATTATAACAGGCAAGAAACTCCCTCTCTTGTAGTTCAGGGCAAAAACCCGAAAGATGAAAAGTTGTCAACCAGTATAAAAATTGATCCTTATTCTTATTTATCCACTAAATGGTTTTATACAGAAGACCACACTGTTCATGAGACAGGGGTGGAGAGTAGAGGCAATTCCAATACTTATAATGCCACTTGGATTCCTATTTCTTTTAATAATTTCAAACTTAATTCAAATTATACCTGGTATGGGAGTAAAGCTATTACTCCTTCAGGGACTTTTGAGGTTGCGACAGACAATCGTTCCTTTATTCAAGATTATACATTGACAATAAACCCTGCGCCTCAGATTTCTTTAGTTCCGGGATTTGTTTATGAAGATTATTTTAATGCGACTTCCACTGCAACCTCTGAACTTAAGACAAATAATCAGACCGTAAAATGTTCTCTTGCTTTTACGCCCATAGACAAGCTTGTTTTGGATGCGGAATACAATCTAAAAGTTACTACTAATATTACTGATAATCAAAATCGCCACAAGAGTTGGTCAAAAATAACTTCCAAGTACAGAGCTTTTTCTTGGGGTGAGTTGGTTCATACGCTGGAAGATGAACATAATCAGGGTGAGGTTCAAGCGGGGGGGGCTTTTCCCGAAACAGATTATTTAAAAACAATAAACACCTGGAGCTTTAATTTTAATGTTCCCCAGGAAAATCCAATTCTAAGCAGTGTAATTTTTACTGCTTCTTATAAAACAGTAAGCTTTGAAAATAAAATAAAACCTAGCGATAATCTTAATGCGAGTTCCGCCAGTTTTGATTTTACCTTGAGTTTTTAACCCCGATTATAATAATCGGGGTTAAGTTATCTTATAACAATTATCCGACCTGAACCTAAAATTTTATTATTTGAAGTTATCTTATATAAATAAACGCCATTACCGACTGTGGCGCCAAACGGATCATGCCCATTCCATGTTACTAAATTCTCTCCGGCTTTTCCTCCGTTTTGACCGCTCTGAAAAGTTTGTTTATAAACCAGTTCACCGCTTATATTGAGAATATAAAGTGAAGTCTGAAAATTGTTAGACAGGTTATAGTATATAAATGTTTCGTTTTGTGTTTTTGGGTTGAAAGGATTGGGACTTGGTTGTGAAAAACCTTGTATTTCAATAGAGGGTGTCGTTGTCGATGTAATATTAACATCTATTGTCTCAGAATTTTCACGACCGGATTTATCTGCGACAGTCAACTTTAGTTTGTATAATCCTGATAAACCTATGGTATTCCAATCTCCCAATATGTTATTTGATTTTTGGGTCGTTGATGAGGATATGTTAATAAAACTTGTATCTTGGGATTTGGCATAAGAGAGAGTATAGTAGTTAAAATTTATATCCGTCGCAATACCTAAAATAGTAACGACATCGTTTATTGCTGCGTTGTTTTCAGGCGAGGTTATTTTAGCTTTTGGTTCGGTATTGTCTATGTTGATTGTTATAGAGGCTTCCGAGGAGAGTTGTGATTGGCTTTGAGATGTTAATTTGATTATGTAGGGACCGTCTTCCTTTGTAGTTGTATCAAAAGTTCCTAATATTCCGGAATCTACACTTTGCACCCCTTCATAAAAGGTTTCAAATGTCGCGGGATTTGTTCCAGATCCTATTTGCAGTTGATATCTTGAGAAATCTGTACTTGTTGCGGTTCCTTTTATTTGTATAGAGCTATGTACATAGCTTGTATTTTCAGGTTGAGTGATTCTAGCGATTGGCAAACCTAAGGCTAAGGCTGCATTTATTCTTCCATATCCTAAAAGATTCGCGTAAGAAGGATTGAGGCTGTCTATATTTATACATGAATTCTCAATCTGGTATCTGACATTTTCTTGTGACATTGAAGGTTTTTTTGAAAGGATAAGAGCTGCTAATGCCGCAACATGGGGGGCTGCCATGGAAGTTCCGCCTTGGTTTGCATAATTGTTTGATTTCCATGTGCTAACAATATCTGTTCCCGGTGCGCATACATCAATCCACTCTCCGTAGTTTGATGCTGATAAAGGAGTGTCTGTTCCCCAATGTCCTACCAAATCATTTTGATCTGTAGCGGCAACTGCTATAACATAATCGTCATATCCTGCAGGATAGAATCTGCTGCTCTTATTTTCATTTCCAGCGGCTGCTACTAATATACATCCTCTTGAATAAGCATTTATAATAGTATCTTTTAAGTCGTCATCGTCATATTCAATGCCAAAACTCATGCTTATTATTTTAGCTCCGTTACTTGCCGCGTATTCTATTCCTCTTGAAGCATTAAGTAATGAACCATAGCCGCCCACACCCATTATTTTAACGGCCATGATTTTACAACCCCAATTTAGTCCTGCCACCCCTTTATCATTATTGGTGATGGCGCCTATAACGCCTGCTACATGTGTTCCGTGGCCGTTGTCATCTATTGGGTCGCTATCGTTGTTTTCATAGTCATAGCCTAAAATTATTTTGCCTGACAGATCTTCGTGATTATAATCTATTCCTGTATCTGCTACCGCAACAATAATTGAAGAATCTCCTGTAGTTATATCCCAGGCTGCTTCTGCGCTGATTTTTGACATATTCCACTGATAAGTGTTATAGAGAGAATCGTTTGGAGTTATAAAAGCTTTTATAATATGATTTGGATGGGCATATTCTACTTCGGAAAGTTTTTTTAATTCAGAGATAACCTGTTCTACACTATTTTCTGTGGGGAATTTTATTAAGAATATCGAGGAGAGATCCGGAATTTTAATCTGTTTGCCTGAAATAACTTTGTAAGTCTGGATCGGTGTTTTTGCATCTGGAAAGCCTTTTTCTATGCTTTTTACTTTCAGTGAAGATAGAATGTTTTTTAACACTTTTGATTTTACTGAAACAGAGTTTACAGATGAAATGTTAATACCGGAAGGAATAGTAATAGTATTACTCTTGAATTTTACAATTACTTCTCCGGAAATATATGTTGTGGAAGAAAAGCAAGCTGAAGGTAAAATTAAAAGAATGATAAAGGTTAATAATTTGAATATATTTTTCATGATATCAATTAAAAGTATATCATAAACCCCGATTATTCACCCCAATTATGATAATCGGGGTTAGTTTCTGGGTTTACCGTGGATAATCGGAGTAAATAGTGTATAATATTTTAATGTCGATGCTTGAAAATTTCAAAGAATATACTTCGCCTGTTCTTGGACGTTACTTTGATGATTTTGAAGTAACATCAGGAAAAGGTTGTTATTTATATGATATTAACGGAAAACAGTATATAGATTTTGCCTCTGGCATTGCCACTTGTTCTGTTGGGTACTGTCATCCAAAAGTTGTAAAAGCTGCTATTGATCAGACTAAAAAATTAATTCATACATGTATTGGCGTTGCTATTTATGAGCCTTATATTGATTTGGGTAAAATTATCCGATCTATAACTTCAATCTCCGAATCTCAAGTTTTTTGTTGTCAAAGTGGAAGTGAGGCAGTTGAAGCTGCGATTAAACTTGTAAGATATGCCACAAAAAAACCAGGGCTTATAGCTTTTGAAGGGGCTTTTCATGGAAGAACACTTGGGGCTTTGTCCCTTACCACATCAAAGATGAAGTATCGTGAAGGGTATGAACCTCTTTTGCCTGAAACGTATATTTCTTCTTTAGATTTGGATTCTGTTAAAAAATTAATTAATGAACATCAAATTGCCGGCATTATAGTAGAACCTATAATGGGGGAGGGGGGATATAAAGTTATCTCTTCGGATTTTTTGCAAGGGTTACGAAAACTTTGTGACCAGAGCGGGGTTTTATTAATTGCAGATGAGGTACAGTCTGGGATTGGGCGGACCGGTAGATGGTTTGCGTTTGAGTATGCAGGGATAGTTCCTGATGTTATAGTTTTGGCAAAAGGGATTGCGTCCGGATTTCCCCTAGGAGTGTGCGTGGCGTCTAAAGATTTAATGTCAAAATGGTCTCCAGGGGCTCACGGATCGACCTTTGGTGGGAATCCTGTTTGTTGCGCGGCCGCGGTTGCCACAATTAATGTTATAAAAGAAAAAGGCCTGCTTGGAAAAGCAGAGAAACTTGGAAAATATTTGATTAAGAGGCTTGAGAAACTAAAAAATAAATATTCTCAGATAAAAGATGTTAGGGGGATAGGGCTTATGGTTGGGGTGGATTTTGGGGATAATACGGTTGTTAAAAAGATCATGAACTTTTGCCTGGAAAAAGGTTTAGTTTTGATATCTACCGGTGGGGATGGGACTGTTATTAGATTTGTACCGTCCCTTATTATTAAAAAACCTCAGATTGATAAAGCTCTCGAAATATTTGAGCTAAGTTTACAATAATTCCTCTGAACCCCGATTATTCATACATCGAGGGCTTGTTGCATAATAGCGGTTTTTGCAATTTGTCATCCCCGCGAAAGCGGGGATCCATCTTGTTTTCTGAGAAATAGATTCCCGTTTTCACGGGAATGACCATTATGCAACAGACCCATCGAGTAAACCCCGATTGTCATAATCGGGGTGAAATTTCTAATAGTTGAGATCGAAAGATTTTATATGGATATTACTTATAATTTGCGTCAGCTTGACCCTGTAAGAATGTTATCTGGAGGGAGAGTTGGCAGAGTTCTTTTTTGTACCAAGAAAAATAAAAATTGTTTTGGCCAAGTAGTATTTAAAACCGTAATAAGAACTACTGTATCAATTGATGCCAGAAATTTAAGAGAAAACAGAGAAGATGGCGAAGAATATCGGGGAAAAGTTTATTTTGAAATAAAAAGAGAAATTCTTAAAGAAATAGAAGGAAATTCTTTGTTAGTATCAAAGTTACAAAAGATTAAATTTGCAGTAGGGCAAGATTTTGTAGATGATGAGAAAAGAGGATTTGCTTATGAAGGATTTTTAGTGGGAGGAGAGTGGGTTGAAAAGGCTTATGATCTTGACGGATTGATTCATAAAAAAGAGACCCAACAATTTTTCTGGAGCTGTTTGTCTTTTGTTTTTTTGACGGTTTTAGCTCCGGACGAGAAATATTGCTATAATGATTTTTTTAGACAGTTTCGGGGGAGAGCTTTAGGATGGGGAAGACAAAGGCAGTGTGGGGTTTTATTTATAAAAGGTATGGGAATCCAAAGATTCAGCAATGTTTATAAGTCAATAAGCTTGATTGCGAGGAGAATCTCAGCGCCAAAAACAGGTTTTACGGGAGGTCATGGCACAGGAGAATTTATGGACGGATTGTTTGTGTGGATACGAAAAAATCTTAGAGAGTCGGAGAAGTCGAGATTAAATTAGCCTTATGTTATAATTAATTCATGCGTAAATCAAAACGTTTAGACAAAATACCGCCATATTTATTTGTTAAAATCGAAGAAAAAAAAGCAGAGCTTATCGCAAAAGGGATAGATATCATCGATTTTGGGATCGGGGATCCCGACCTCCCCACACCAGACCACATTTTTGAAAAGATGCATGAGGTTTTAGAAACAAAGGAATCCGCAAATTATCCGAGTACAAAAGGAGAGCTCTCTTTCCGTAAAGCTGTTGCAACCTGGTACAAAAAACGTTTTAACGTTGAGCTTAATCCAAACAATGAAGTATGCTCTCTCATAGGTTCAAAAGAGGGCCTTGCACATCTTACATTTGCTTTTATTGATAGAGGTGATATCTCTTTGGTTCCTGATCCTGCTTATCCTGTTTATGGTATATCAACCACACTGGCGGGTGGAGAAACTTATAATTTGCCTCTTACAAAGGAGAATCACTTTTTGCCTGATTTAGAATCTATTCCAGACGATGTCATTAAAAAAGCCAAAATTTTATATGTGAACTACCCAAACAACCCGACGGGGGCGGTCGCAGATAAAGCATTTTTTGAGGAGGCTGTTGAGTTTTGCAAAAAGAATAATTTACTCCTTGTCTCCGATCTTGCTTATTCAGAAATGGGGTATGATGGATTTCAACCGATGAGCGCTCTTGAAATATCAGGGGCAAAAGATGTAACTATAGAATTCCATTCGCTCTCAAAGACTTACAATATGACAGGCTGGCGAATCGGGATGGCGGTTGGGAATAAAGAGGCTGTACAAACTTTGGCGACAATAAAATCAAATATTGATAGCGGGGTATTTAAAGCAATCCAATTTGCGGCGATAGAGGCTTTAAGCGGATCTCAAAATTGTGTTGTGGCAAATAATGAAATATTTAGAGAACGGAGAGATGTTTTATTTGAGGGGCTTAAATCTTTGGGGTTTGATTTTCCAAAACCAAAAGCTACTTTTTATATGTGGGTTCCCACTCCAAAGGGGGAGACATCTGCATTTTTTTCTGAAAAGCTTTTAGAAAAATGTGGCATTCTTGTAGTTCCCGGAATAGGGTATGGAGCTTCAGGAGAAGGATATGTACGGTTTGCTATTACTCTGCCTAAAGAGAGAATTTCTCTTGCCATTAAAAGGATGAAGGAGCAAGGGATCTAAGTATAACAAAAAAGCCCGAACAGGCTCGGGCTTTTTATTCTCTTCCCAACGGTCTAATATTTTCTATATATATATCGTACAATTTTGATAGGAATTTCACATTATCTTGGAATTCTTCTATAATGATACATATGCAAATTTTAATGGCTGAATACGCGGGATTTTGTGAAGGGGTGGAGAGGGCTTATCGAATAGCTCTTGAGCAGACAAAAACCCACAAACAAATCTTTATGCTTGGCAATCTAGTACACAATACTCAAGTTGTCAGGAAATTCGAAGAACTAGGAGCCAGAATTGTAAAAGCTGTTTCTGAAATCCCTCAAGGGACGGACGGAATTATTATTATTTCAGCGCATGGGGTTTCTCCTTTGGTTTACGACGAAATTAACAAGAAAGGGCTCGAACTTGTTGATACGACTTGCCCTTGGGTAAAAAATGCCCAAAAACTATCCAAGAATCTTGCTGAAAAAGGAATACAGGTTATAGTTGTAGGAGACAAGAACCATCCTGAAGTTAAAGGGATTGTTGCATGGTCGGGAGGGAGAGCGCTGGTGGTTGAGGAGCCGGAAGATTTGGCCTCTATAAAACTTGCCGGCAAGGTTGGCGTTATTGCTCAAACAACCCAATCTGAAGCAAATTTTGACAAAGTGGTAGAAGAACTTAAAGAAAAGACAAAAGATATTATTATCCATAAAACGATATGCGGAGCGACAAGCAAAAGGCAAAAGGCGGCGATTGATATTGCCAAAAAAGTTGATCTGATGCTTGTTATTGGTGATCTCAAAAGCGCTAATACAAACAGGTTGACGGAGCTCTGCAAAAAAACAGGGGCAGAAACGCATCAAATCCAAACGGCTTTGGAATTGGATGGCAAGTGGCTGGCAGGGAAAGCTAAAATTGGCATTACCGCAGGAGCCTCAACCCCCGATTGGGTGATTGATGAAGTGATCAAGAACTTAGGGAATCAAGAAAATTTGCTATTGCATAACTGCAATTAACATGAATAACTTAACCCCGATTATTCATAGACTAACAAAATTTTAACAGTCTATTGGAAAATTCCTTAGGTATGAATAATCGGGGTTAACAACATAAAATAATGACTTTGTGAATTTTCCATCCTGGATTTCTCTGCCCTCACCCAATCTTGAAATAGTTTGAGAACTGGTAGGCATTTCACCCTCTCCCAGAGGGAGAGGGGCAATTTTAAGCTATAATTTAAATTAGATTTATTTTAAAAGCAGAAAAAAATTATGAAAGAAATAAAACGAAATTTCGCAAGAATATTAAGAAAAGATCAAACAAAGGCTGAAAAGATTATTTGGGAACTTTTACGCAATAGGAAATTTATGGATTTGAAATTTAGAAGACAGCATGTAATAGAAGGATTTGTTCTTGATTTTTATTGCCATGAATTAAGGCTTGGCCTTGAAATTGATGGAAGTGTCCATTTGAAGAAGAAAGAGTATGATGCTTTAAGGCAAAATATAATAGAAAAAGTTTTCTTTTGTCTGAATGTTGGGTGAGGGCTGTTGTCTGTGATACATAAAAGAGAAAGTCAGAAAAAAGACGGACAGGATATCAGCAGTTGGCCGGGAAAATAGCCCATTACAAAAAAGCAAATAATCTTATCAATAGTCAAAATTGTCACGTAATTTAAAATTTTTCTTTCCATTCATTAAGCAATTTTGCCAATTCTTCTTATGTAGAACAATACTAGAAAATTGCTGTGAATTAACCCCGATCATTCATGGTGAACTCAAAAATCAACCCCGATTATGATACTCGGGGTTTATATCATCGCGCCAAAATCTATAACAATCGAGCTGTTTTTTGAATTGGTATTGTTTATGATCCATGCAGTATTTAAGGTAAATACTGGAAGGGCAATTTTAGCGCCTAAAGTTGTAAGAGAAGCATCAACCCCTGAAGCAATTCCTGCCCTGAGCGCGACAGTCCCCAACATTAAAGGATATTCTATCCCAAAATGCGTATTTGAGCCTATATTCTTCATTTCATAATCAGCCGCTACAAGAAGGGCCACCCCAGGAATTTTGGCTGAAATACCCGCCGCATAAGAAGGATTAATGGAGGCAGTTGTAGCCCCAAGATCCTGTACAGGCCCATATGTATATGTTTGGCTTGTGGCATCAGCCGTAACTGTTTGAGATTTAGAAGCAGTCGTAACAGTTTCAAAAAGGTCTCTCGCCACAATTCCCGCGGATAGAGAAGTTACAAATGGGACATCAAAAGTAGTAAGAGCCCCTATATCGGCGCCAAAACCTGATCTTGTATTCCATTGTTGAGAACCGGAAAGAGTAGTAGTTGAAAATGCAAGAGAACCATCAATGCCGCCAATATATTTAAGATTGGCGCCAAAACTCAGATCCGGAAGAACAGAAAATGAATAAGTTTTCCCAAAAGTTAAAACCCCATTATAATTTCCTGTTGCAGAGCCATTTGCATCCAAACTGTTAGACGGCTTACTAAAAGACAAAGCTGTTGTGGGGATAACAGACAATCCAATCTTATTGATATTGGCTCCAAGCAATCCAACGATGGTCCCATTTACATCCAGCTTATTGGCATAATTATCCGAAATAAACTTAGCAGGGTCGGCAGCTGCGGTATATGAGGCCAAAAGTTTATCAAGGCCGTCATAAGAAGCCCCCAAAGAGCCCTGAAAACCTGCATTTCCAGCCTTCATAAGGCCTGCAGGATTATAATAAGAAGAAAATAAATCATAAGATATGGCAACTCCCGCGCCACCCATACCAGAAGATCTAGCTCCTAAAAGCATTTGTCCAAATGAAGCAGAAGAAAATAGTACAACAATTACTAAAGCAATCACCAGAAATTTTTCCATGAAAGCACCTCCAAGATATTTTATACTATCAAAGCGCTTTGGAAAAAGCAACTTTTCTCTTTTTCCAGAACCAACCCTTCTCCTTCTGATACTCTGACAACCCTAGATTTCCCCCTTACCAAATCCTCCCCAATATCTTCAAGCCATTTTATACAACAAAAAGAAGAAGGCTCCGGTCTTGGGCTTGCTATTGTGAAAAAAATACAGATGGGCATGGGGGGAAGGTCAGAGTAGAGAGCACTTTGGAAAAAGGAAGTAAGTTCGTAGCCAAAACTCTCTCCAAGAAAAAAAATGCGCGGGTTTCAAGAAACCCCAACATTAGGATTTGGTAATTATACAGCTACATATTCTGCAAATGATACAGACTCTGGAATCGGGATATGATCTTCAATAAGACCACTTATGTGCATTTCAATTGCTTCATGTATATTTTGTTCTGCCTCCTCACGAGTAGAACCTGTCGCTATGCATCCTGACAAATCAGGCGAGTAAGCTGAATAATTACCATTAGCTTTTTCAATAACAACAAGAAAACGATTCATAATTAGTTTACTCCTTTTTTTCTTTCAATCCAGATTGTTTCAAAATACTGTTTAGCGTCCCGGGAGCTAAATCATGACTAGGATGCCCCGCTATTGTTACTCTCCCTAGCTTCTCTGGATGTTTATATTGCTGATGGCTTCCTTTGATCCTAACTAAATACCATCCATCATCCTCAATCATTTTTATAACATCACGAACTTTCATCTTTATTATTATATTTTATCATTTTTACTACCCATAAAACAATAATTTTTTTAAGGACATCAGATCATCAGAATAAAATGGCAGCTCTCCCTCAGGGAGAGGATGACTGCCTAAAAAGTTGCTCTTGCCAAAGGATTTGGGTGAGGGCTTGCCCGAGGGCTCGGGCATCAAAATTCCCCTTGCCAAAATCTTCGAGCCTTTCTACACCACAAAAGAAGATCGGGTAGGATTGGGGTTGGCTATTGTCAAAAAGATTATTGAAGGGCATAATGGGAGGATTGAAGTTGAAAGTGAGGAAGGGAGAGTCACAAGGTTTGTGGTAATTTTATAGCTTTTCTCTCTCTTTCTCTATGATATAATTATTAAATAAAATTTTTTAAAGAAAAGGGGGCTGTTTTCATGGCTGAAACCAAAATGAGAATTACAATTAACCCTAAAATATTGGCCGGTAAACCAATTATTAACGGAACAAGGGTTCCTATTCATGCTATTTTGGGTTCCTTGGCGGCAGGAATGGAATACAAAGAAGTTATTAAAGAATATGGGATTGAATTTGAAGATATATTGGCCTGCTTAAATTATGCCGTAGACGTAGTCTCTTCAGAAGAAGCCTATACTTTGGCAAAAGGCAAATAGTTTGGTGAAATTTCTTATAGACGCAAATCTTCCTTATTCCAGTAAAATCTTACTAGAAAGCATGGGGTTTGATGCTTCACACGTAAAAGATGTTGGGCTGACAAATGCTTTAGACGATGAAATCTTTCTTTTCGCCCAAAAAAATGAATGCATAATAATAACAAGAGATTTGGATTTTTCAAACATAATAAAATTTGTTCCTGGCAAATATTATGGAATAATTGTTATGAGAGTTTCTTATGTATTAAATTCAGAACAAATTAATAACGTTTTAAAAGAATTTTTTGAAAAAGTGGATTTAGGCGAAATCAAAAAAGCTTTAGTTATTTTAGAAGGTGAAAGATATAGACTTAGAAAAGGTTTATAATTTTTTCTCACCCCACAACCAAACCCACAACTCAAAAACTCCCTCTTGCCAAACATTCCCCCTCGGTCTATGCTTAAAAGTAACGAGAGTCATTAAATGATTATAACTCAATTGACACAATGCCAAGCGGTGGGACATGCGGGGAGTTAACCCCGATTATTCATAGACGAACAGAATTCTAGCAAAGTGTTGGAAGTTTCCTCAGGTATGAACCCCGATTTCCTAATCGGGGTGAATAATCGGGGTTAAATCATAACAGGGTACCCTGCTACTATCTAACAGCTAAAGTAGCCCCATTTTTTCCCATAATTCTTTATTATTTTCTTTTGTTTTAGCGATAAGAGAGAGAACTGTCTCCTTATTCATTCCTTCAGTTATACCTTCAATATCTTTTACGGAATCACTTTTTGGAATTGTTAAGATTTGTAAAAACTTTGTCGCTTTAACTGCTCCTAAATTTTTATACAAAATATTCAAGCCTTCCTCAACCACTTCATCCCTAAAATTATAACTCATCAAAATTTCACCTCCATGAGAGATACAAAGTCAACAGGATTCAATATTATACATTTAGTAAATTTCTCGAGATGTTTTTTCTTTTTTATAATTTCATCATCACATGTCAAAAAATACTCACAATTTGAGGCCGATGCCATAGACAAATGCAAAATATCCATATAATCGCTCATTATATTTTCTTCCCAAATAGTATCCGCCAATTCTATCGTAGAATTTTCAAGTTTAATGGCATTAGCCGAAGCCGCAAGCACCAAAGACTCTACCGCATCTTTTTTGTACATATTTTTTATGAGAAAAATTTCTGTTAAGTTTGCCTCTGACGCCAAAATCTCAACCAAGCCGGCTTGAGCCCAAATAAAAATCTTATTAGCAGCCATAGCTTCTTTTAAGATTCTTTCTTGAGACAAATCATCAAATGGTCTGCAAAAAACATTAGTATTCAAGCACAACCTCATATAATTTAATTTTACCATACCAAACAAAGAAATTCCGCCTTAACCCAAACCCTGAAATCAAATCCATCTCCCCTTACCAAATCTTCCCCAATATCTTCAAGCCATTTTATACAACTTTACCCCGATTATTCGCCCCAACTATGATAATCGGGGTAAAGAAGAAGGCTCGGGTCTTGGGCTTGCTATTGTGAAAAAGATTATAGATGGGCATGGGGGAAAGGTTGGAGTAGCAAGCACTGTAAGCAAAGGGACTATGTTTGTCATAAAACTTTAGGTGAAACTGCTATATTTCTCGTCACTTTCCACTTCCAACTGACGACTTTTGCTACAAATTTTGATTTCTGCGCTCTGCTTACCACTGTCTAATTTGCGGTATGAAAATTGCTGGGGAACAGCATAGAGTATCAGATCATCAGAATATCAGAAGGAGAAGGTCAGATTATCAGAGTATCAGAAAAAAATATTGCTAAGGAGATATGAAAAATAATGAAAAAAGAAATAACAAATCAGGATTGGAAAAACATAAAACCGTCTCATGAAAAATTGTGGGTATGGCAAAAAGCTAATAATTTACATTTGAACATTTATAAAATATGCAAAACTCTACCTCTCACTGAAAAATACAATTTAAGATATCAAATTGAAAGATCATCAAAATCTGTCAAGGATAATATTGCCGAAGGCAATGAAAGCTATTACTTTAAAGACAAAATGAAAGCTTTTTATATAGCAAGGAAAGAAGCAAGTGAAACTCAAAATCACTTAAGAGACTTTGAAAGTAAAAAATATCTGGCTTCCACTCAATGCCAAGAAATGATTGATATATACGAAGAAATCAAAAGAGGCATTAACGGCTTAATTAAAAGAACCAGATACAAACAAGATGTTTTTAATAATAAAGGGTCAAAAAATTTAACATAAATTGGGTTTTAATCCATACCTTCTGATAATCTGATCCTCTGAACTCTCCTTCTGATGCTCTGGTATCCTGATACTCTTAAACTCCCCCTTGCCAAACCCTCCCCTTCAGTCTATGCTTAAAAGTAACGAGAGTCATTAAATGAGCATTTATTCAATTCCAGCATTGTTAACATCTTTTTTCACATTAGGATTGGGTTTTATTGTATTTTTAAAAAATCAGCACTCTCCAATCAACAAACTTTTTGCTTTATTGTGCTTTGAAACTCTTTATTGGCAAATATGCTGGTTTATCTCCTACTTTTTCAACAACCCATTAGCAAGAGAACTCATTGTCCGCATTGCTTTTTCGGTTATTGTTTTTATACCATTTACTTATTATCACTTCACAATTGTTTTTCTTAATATAAAATCACAAAAAGTAAAAATATTTTTTTCTTACCTTTTTGGTGCCATCTTTCTTCTTTTGATATGGACATCAAATATATTTATTGCCGGTTATAGAGATTTTTGGTGGGGTTATTACCCAAAAGCTGGAGGTTTTTTTGCAATATATTTAGTCGGGGTTTTCTTTTTTATGTTTGAAGCTCTTAGATTAATTAAAAACGCTTTAAAAATCAGCACAAACAGTATAAATAAGAACAAAATAAAATATATTGCTATAACTTTATTTTTATATTTCTTTGCAACAACTGAATATGCCATAGATTATGGGGTTCCGCTTTATCCAATAGCTACTTTTTTATTCACAGCAGGATGGGCTATCGTCGCCTACGCCATCCTCCGCCACCGTCTCATGGACATTACCGTCATCATCCGCAAAGGCGTTGTTTATCCGATTATTGTTGCCATATTAACCGGCGCATATTTGAGCGTTCTCTTTGTTTTGGGCGAAATGTTCCATGTTCTTTCGCAATTCAGTTTCTTTGTCATATCAATATTTTCAATTTTTGCATTAGCCCTTATCTTCCAACCCCTAAAATCAAAACTCCAGCGCTACATCGACAAAACCTTCTTTCATGAAAAGTATCTTCTTGAAAAGTCCCTCAAAGAATTTGCAGAAGCTTCAACAACGATAATTGACCTAAACGAGCTTCTTTCATTTATCACAAAGTCGCTAAAAAACTCCCTTTCCGCAAAACATATACAAATCCTTCTCCTGAACAAAGAAAAGAGTGAACCCCGATTTCCTAATCGGGGTGAATACAAATCATATGCGGCATTTCCCTCCCCTATCATCACATCTATAAGTGATAATTTTTTTATCGTACAAGAATTACTAAACAAAAATCAGATCGTTTCTCTTGATGATCTTGAGCAAGGTAAAAAAGAGAACCTCGTCTCTGAACTCAAAAAGCTTGAATCTCATCTCGCAATGCCGCTTATTTTCAAAGGCTCTTTGATAGGAATCATCCTTGCAGGAGCAAAAGATAACATGTGGTCTTACAGTTTCGAGGAACTATACCTTTTATCAACTCTCCTCCCACACCTTTCAATCGCAATTGAAAATGCAAGACTTACACAGGAGAGACTTGAGACTCAAAAGCAACTTCTTCAAACAGACAAATTGAAATCTCTTGGCACTATCGCCGCAGGTATTGCTCATGAGATCAAAAATCCGCTTACTGCGCTAAGTGGATTTGTAAAAATTGCTGAAGAAAGATATTTAGATAAAGACGCTCAATTTTTCAAAGATTTTAACGAGGTCGTCCCCGAACAAATTGAAAGAATCAAGCGGATGGCGGAAGGTCTCTCCCGTTACGGCAAAGAATCGTCCAGCGAGAAGAAGCTTGTTAATGTCAATAACACTATTGAGAAAGTTTTGAGGCTTTTTGAGGGGACTTGTGATAGGAAAAAGATTAAAATCGTTAAGCAATTGGTTTCTCTTGAAGAAATTCCTCTCATTAAGGCTAATGAAGAAGAATTGGAGCAGGTCTTTACTAATCTGATACTCAACGCAATTGATGCTATGCAGGGCGGTGGGACTCTCACAATTACAACCTCCACGAAAGCTAAATTCAATGTCGAGATTTCCATCTCCGACACAGGAACCGGTATTCCAGCCGACAAACTTACAAATATCTTCAAGCCGTTTTATACAACTAAAGAAGAAGGCTCGGGTCTTGGGCTTGCTATTGTGAAAAAAATTATAGATGGGCATGGGGGAAAGGTTGGCGTAGAGAGCACTTTGGGAAAAGGAAGTAAGTTTGTGGTAAGTTTGTAGAGGGAACCCTCACCCGAGTCTCTCGAGGGTTTGGTCGAGGGCTTGATCCCGCACATTTTTTTGTGCGAAAAAGCTTGATTGGGGCAAAAAAGCATATATAATTATAAAAACAAAGGGGTTGATGCGAATTGTCTGAAAAATTTGGAAATAAATCAACAAAAGAAATCTTGCCAAAAACATCATTAAGAAAGAATTTTGATAAAGAAAGTATTTTCAAAAAAAATTCTTTTTTAAGCGATTCTCTCGGAATTCCTCTTCAATATATTAATTCTTTTTCATCTAATCCGGAAGAATTCAAAGGGAATGTAGAAAATCTAATCGGCGTGGCTCAAATACCAATTGGTCTTGCAGGCCCCTTAAAAGTAAATGGACAATATGCTTGTGGCGACTATCTCATTCCTCTTGCAACAACAGAAGGCGCTCTGGTTTTAAGTTATGATATGGGATCAAAACTAACAAATCTTGCAGGCGGAATTAATACGAAAATTTTATCTAACTGCATTCACATAAGCCCATTTTTTATAGTTGAAAAAGATCAAGATGAGCAAAAAGTACTGGAGATGCTAACAATAAATTGGAGAGAAATTGTTGAGCTCGCACAATCAACAAGTAAGCACTTAAATCTATTAGAAATAAAGACTGAAAATATAGGCAAATTTTTAGTAACAAAATTTATTTATCAAACAGGAGATGCGCAAGGATTAAATATGATAAATAATGCAACGTATATAGTATGTGAAGAAATTAAAAAAAAGACAGGAGTATCTTATTTTTTAAGGTCACATTATAGTGGAGTAAAACATTATTCCATATTAAATCATAAAACAGGATATGGAAGAAAAGTCGTAGCAAGCATTACCATACCAGAAAAACTTATAAAAAGGTTACATGTTACACCCACGCAAATGAATTACTTTTTTAATGCATGCACAAAAATTGGACACAATGCAGGAGTACAAGCAGTAAATGTCCATGCAGCGAATGCAATTACAGCAATTTTTATAGCCTGTGGGCAAGATGTAGCAGACATTAGTTCCTCCCATGTGTGTTCCACATATTGCGAACTAATGAATAATGGAAAAGATTTATTCATACAATCAACATTGTATAATTTACTTGTTGCAACAATAGGAGGAGGAACGGGGCTTCCAACACAAAAAGAATGTCTAGAAATTATGGGTTGTTATGGAACAGGAAAAGCCAACAAATTAGCAGAAATCATAGCAGCTTGCGTCCTTGCAGGAGAAATAACAACAGCTTCCGCTGTAATAAATGGAACATATGTTAGTATTCATAATAAATATGGCAGAAATAAGCCAAAATAATAAGGGGAATTCTTAAAAAATGGGACTATTTCTTTCTTCTTCTATAATCTTTTTATCTATAATAGTGTTTTTAATAGGTTTTATTGGAATAATTAAAGACAAAAAAAATCCTATATACTTATCATGGTTTGCTTTTTGTACAACTGTTTTTTTATGGAGTTTTGGTTTAGGGATATTAACAATCACGCCAAATATTAATACTGCAAACATCTTTTATTTTGTACATTATTTGGGAGCAATTTCAATTCCAATTACATTCTTGTATTTTATACATAAATACATACTACAAACAAAAAACTTAACTCTTGATATAGGGATATTGGCGATTTTTACTGTTTTTCAGTATTTTCTTTTTATAGCAGGAGAACTATGTGCACCTCTAACTCAAAAATGGCAATTTACATTTTATACTAATCCATCTACATATTATTTGTTTTTTGTAGGTTATTTTTTTGTAGTAGTACTTTATTGCTTTTGCCTAATACTAAAAAAACTCTTTACACTTCAAGGCAAAGAAAAAACAAAAACAATTTATTTTCTTACTGCAACCGCTTTTGGTTATACAGGAGGATCAACGGCTTTCATTCTTGTTTTCGATAAGTTTCATCCTATCTTTGGTACTATTCCACCCTATGGAATTTATCTTTTTATGTTTTTTCCTATTTTAACCACATACGCCATCACCAAACATGATCTCATGAACATAAACGTCATTATCAACCGTACAACCGCATGGATCATAACAATCTTTTTCTTCGGCGGCATTTATGCAGCCCTATTCTCGCTGCACTTGTCTGTTGTATCCATAAAACATCCGTGGCTTATCCTTGTCTGGTCACTCCCTTACGGTGTATTAGTCGGAGAAACATTCCAACGCGTCAGACTCTTTATCCAGACAACAGGTGAACGAAAATTTATTCGAGGTCACTACGATTCCGATTCTCTCATTAAGGAGCTGACCGAAAAACTGATCCCCGCAGTCACAATATCAGAGGCGGCAAAATTATTAAAAGATAAATTAAAAAAGACCCTGGAAATTGATAACATCTGTATTTATGTAAGCGAAGAAAAAAAAGACGGAACCCCCCAAAGTTATACCGCAACCGAAGAAGATACCCTCCCCAAAATAGAAGCAAATCACCCCTTTATACAACAAATAAGCCCTATCCCCATATTTTTAAAGACTCTTCCTTCAAACATAAAAGAGAGTATAAAGGATTTTGAGCACCTGACAAAAGGAGAACTCCTAATCCCGCTCTTCTCTTCTGATCACCTGGAAGCCTTTCTAATAATAGGCAAAAAAGCATCCGAAAATTCTTACGATTCAAAAGATATCACTTTATTTGAAACCATCATGAATCATATGCTTGTTGTATTTGACCGCATACGGCCATACGAAGAAGTAAAAGAAAAATTTGAAACAACAGAAAGAAAGCTTATGGAATCAGAAAAGATGTTAAACAGGTCAACAAGGCTCGCCTCGCTTGGGACATTAACGGCAGGAGTCACGCACGAAATAAGAAATCCTCTTGCGGTAATAAGGCTCGGTATCAGCAAACTACCCGCGGAAGCTAGAAGCATAGACTATCTTAAAGAATTTAAAGAAAAATATATAAAGCATGTAGACAGAATAGAAAACATTGTCGATAAAATGTTACACCTCTCAAAGGAAAAAGAACGAACAGAAATGGGGGTCGACCTTAATAAATTGATAGAAGACTATCTGATAGAATTTATTCCGACATTGGGGAAGGTAACCGTAATTAAAGATTTAAAACCTATCCCTCAAATAATAGGGATCGCCGATGATCTGCATCAGGTCTTAACCAACTTTGTAGATAACGCTCTCCACGCTATGCCTGACGGCGGAACATTGACAATTAAAACCTATACAACAACAGAAGATCATATTCAAAGAGTGGCGGTGGAAATAAGCGATACCGGAATCGGAATCGCGGAAAAAAACATTGAAAAGATATTTGATCCGTTTTTCAGCACCAGACATGAAGGAACAGGATTGGGGCTCTCAATCAGTCATAAAATCATCGAAACCCACAAAGGAAAAATTGAAGTTCAAAGCCAAGAGGGAAAAGGAACAACATTTAAAATAATCTTCCCGTCAGCTTAACCCCGATTATTCCCCCCTATTAGGATAATCGAGGTTCACGCCATAATCAATAACTAACAAATTGTCAAACATTACTTACGGTATGAATAATCGGGGTTAATAACAGTTATAGAAAAATCTACTTTAAAAACCCTCGCTCCCTCCCCTTCTGTTCAACTTCTTCCCACATTTTACAATATTCCGCGCGTCCTTTCATAACCCTGTCAAGAGCGGCGAAAAGCTCATCTTCCTTAACAGGCTTTCTTAAATATTCAAGTTTTCTGGGAGTATTCTCCCATTTCTCCTTGTCTTCCCACGCGCTTAAAATAACTACGGGTATATAGTCTCTCCCCTGGCTTAATTCACTCCCTAAAGGATATTGCTCTTCTCTTATTTTCCATAATTTATTTAAAAATTGCATCCCATCCATTTCAGGCATTTTAATATCTAAAATAATACAATTTATCCTGTTTTTGGGGATTCCCAAAAGCCAATTATGCTGATCAATCTTATTTAACGCCTCTTTTGCCGAATAAACAACTGTAACATCATATTTCCCCGTACTCTTTATAAGATCGGCAATATCATCTGCTAAATCTTTTTCATCGTCAACAACCATTATCAATGGCTTAAACATTTTATCTTACCACTCCTTTTTCCCCTTTTTATATCCTAGCCCAATCTATGGGAAAAAATCTCCGATAAAGCCTTTTATAAAAAACATCAATCGCCTTTATCCATCCAAACATTATCCCCAAAACCAGGGATATAAGTAGAATAACCGGAGAGAATAAAATTGACGTAAAAACAAAGCTTGAAGGAGAAGAAAGTTTAGGCTCCAAAGGATCAATATCCCCAGCATCTCTTCTCTTCAAATATTCCTGGTATCTTAATTCCTGACATATATAATTCTCATTCAAGTTCTGGAAAAAAAAGACCGCATACCCTATGGGACCTACGATCGCACCATATAACATACATAGAGGAATCCATACAGGCGAAGTTATCGTCACAATAATACCAAAAAGAATCTTTTTTAAGAAAATATCTCCCAAATTATTCTCCAAATGAATAAAAGTGTTTTGTTGCAGTATTTTCTCATATGAATTAGTTGAAATCAAGCCTAAAATTTGTTAGAACTAAAGGGGAGTTGAATTTTGAAATTCAGACCTGCTATTAAAAAAGATTATCAAACAATCATAACAATCCTTAAAGATGTTGATGAAGATTATAAAGATCAAACTCTAGACAATTTCTATGTCGCGGAAGAAAAAGGCCAAATAGCAGGAGTTGTCAAATTAAAAAATTACGATAACTTCTTTTTTTTGAGTTCGCTTGCCGTCTCCCAAAACCACCAAAAAAGGGGGATCGCGTCGTTTATACTAAAAGAGTTAATCAAAAAATCAGATAAATCGATCTATCTTTATACAATAATCCCCGAATTTTTTAAAAAATTCGGTTTTAAAATTACAAAACAAAAATCATTCCTACCTTCAAAAAATTCATTGGAATGTGAAAATTGTTTTCCTGGAAAATGTGTCTGTATGGTAAAAGAGGGGACTGTTGCATAATGACAGTTTTTGCGATTTGTCATCCCCGCGAAAGCGGAGATCCATCTTAACCCCGATTATTATAATCGGGGTTGTTTTCTGAGAAATAGATTCCCGTTTTCACGGGAATGACCATTTGCAACAGTCCCACAGGCTAAACCTTTTAACGACCCGACAACCCGTTTAATGGATTAAAGCCTTTCCCAATAAACTCCAAACCTATCTCCCTATAATTATAGGCAAAAGATCTGCATATAGCATCATCTTCTCCGTGAGTTATTCGATCAAATTGAGGATAAAAGGCATGAACCAATTCATGCCTTAATAGGCCAACAGAATCAAAATAAAAAGCTAAAACCTCTTTATCAAAAAAACCCCTGTCAATAATAGGATAAATATATTTTAATGTGTCTAACATAGAATCAAGATATTCTTTGCGATATATGATACGTCCCCCTGCTCCACGGGCATCAGCCCTGTCATCAGGATCGGAGTAAACCGAAATTTTAACAACATGGGCTAATCCCAAAGCAGAAAGCATTTTTCTGGCATCTTCTATATACCGCCTCTGTTCCTGCGACAGATCACCGTCACTTACAAAATCTATTCCCTTTATTTCAGCTCTCTCAACCAAAGACAAGTCACTTCTTAGGGCATCAACAGCCCTCAACATCTGATCTTTTATGTGTTGGCCAACCAGGGAGTTATCAACTACAACTTCTATTTTTTCATCTTTCGAATTCCCTGCCAAACGAAAAACTTCAGATTTTAAATCATGCAATGATATCCTTTTGCCATCTCTATCTTCAACTTCTATTAAACTAAGAAGTACTATTAAGTCATTCTCCCTCTCTCCAACATACTTTCTATAGTCAACACTTAATAGCTCCCCTCTATTTATAGCCTCGGCATCATCACAAACATCTTTTGGTATATTAAGTTCCATTTTTAAATTATAAAAATAGTCATAAGGGACCCCTGAAACAGGAATCCCTTTCAACAGGTAGTCTTCTATCATTTTAGCGGCTCTCAGATAAGCTTCTACCCTCTCGCCAACATTCTTACTCTCCATTACAGCCCCACGCCCCCTCGTTAATTCAACATCCTCTCCCCACTCAAATACCGCATTATCTCTCTTTAGTATCCTAGGAATAAAAACCGAATCCTCATCATCATTTATCCACAATCCGGGAGCTTGAAGCTGGCGACTGTCAGGTATGCTAAGAGTAGAAATTGAAAAGGTTCCAAGCCCTTCAAGAGATACACTCTTTCTATCCAAAATCTCTTCACATACAGGTTGGTTATTAAATATCACTGTTATCCCTCGGACTAATCCTACATATTTTTCAGCCTTCCTTTTTAGCGCCATGTCTTTTAACAAAGCTTTACGCTTAAGCGCAACAACCCCGAGAGAAGATACAGCTCCCATATCTTTTGCAACCTCAATCCATGTACCTTGAAAATTACCGTCTACCATTCTGTAACTTTCCACTTCTATCTTTTTTAATTTTCTATCTTCCCCTCTGACACATTTAAAATCAATCTCAATTATCGTCCCCTTTCCTACGGAAGTTTTGACCCTTACAAAATCGGCTTCGGCAAAATTGGTTTTAAACCCTATCCCGTTTTTACCTATGTTTTTAACAATTTCTTCTCCAAGCTCCGCAATAACCGCTTCTTTGTTCTTGTCTTCAATGTTTAAAAAGGACTTGTTTGCTTTAAGAGGTGTCATACCACTGCCAAAATCCCTATATTCGGTAACATGATAAATGTGCCCGCTTTTCTCCTGCAAAGATGTCTCTATTTCAATCTTTTCACTCTGCGCATCCATTGCATTTTGAGTATTTTCCCTTATCTCTATAGCAGGAGCCAATTCTTGCCCTAAAGCGGTAGAGACAAGCCGTTTATTTAAGACTTTTATTGCTTGAGGTTCTAATCTTGAAAATTCCTCAAGCAGTCTCTGATGCTCTGCTTCCCCCTTCTCCCACCAGCCCGCATGCACCCTTGACGCCCAGGTATAAAAAGACAAGTCGTGACTGCGTGCAACTTCTCTTATCCCTTTCCCGCTTACAATGCTGGGCTCAAAATCTTTAAGCTTTGCTCCACTGCCAAAATCTTCTTCCCTAAAATATTTCACCCATATTTTATGATCCTCCTCGGTCAAAAGACGTACGTTTCCATTAACTACACTACGATAAAAATGATATCCATCATTAAAGAACTTAACAATATCAGTTATCTCCTGAATTTTAAAAAGATCAAACATATCATCCCATCGTTTTATTACTCTCTTAAATAAAGCCACATCTATCTCTTTCATTTCGTTCCAAATTTTTTCAACAAAACATAAATACAGCTCTTTATCTGTAAACTTCATATTTTTAACACGATTTTCGATCTTCTTTACCAGATCATCTCCTAACGCTCTCACAGCATCAGCCCCAACATACCCAAAGATCGGCAGATAAACCCCTTGAACATGATCACCTCTTATAACTCTGCGTAATTGAGAATCACCCCTCTTTACCTGTAATTTATAGTCTGCAGAAGAACTTGCCCAAGCCGTGCCCGCAGAAAACGTCTCAGGTAAAATCAAATCCACATCGCCAATATCAGCTGGCCCAAACTCAAACAACCCTTCTTTTGTAGCCCAGAGAAATGCGATTAACCCGCAATCTCTGTCTGTTAATATTTCATAAACTCTATAGGAAATAGCCTCGGGTACATTTATCTTTCCAAATTTAAGGTTGTCATGTGAGTAATCTATTACAGAATTAATAGATATCATTCCTGAAAAACTCTGGTCGCCTGAAGAAACAGCCAAACTTTTTTCTCTTTGTTTTCTTGCACTTCCGGCAGAAAAAACTTTTAGCTTTTCCATAAAAAATCCTCTTTCTGAGGAAGGAACCTTGCTTTTCATTAATTCGTATACATCACTTCTGGCAGAAACAACATACAATCTCCCCTCTCTCTCTTCTATGCCAACAATAGAAGCTCCTCCTCCGGCAGAAGCACAAACAATCCTTTCTAATTGTTCAACCTGTTCCACTCCATATTTTAAAATCAATTTTCCCCGAGGTCTGCCAATATCATCATAAAGATCAGGAGACATAACCCCTTGAGTCTTTCTGATCATCCCAAAATAATTTATTTCCGAAGAAGCAAATGGCATCTTATCAAAAAGCAAATCCATCAGGGAGATATACCCAAATCCTCTCTGCCTCGCTTCTTGAGCTCTTTTTTTTAATTTCTCTAAAACTATGGCAGCTTCCTCTCTAGTCCTCTTCCCTCCAGACATCAAAGAATCCAAATAAAGATCATTAACACTTCTAAGTTTTAAACGTGATCCGCCAGATCCTTCTTTTTTTACTTCCAAAACATCGGATTCAATATCTTCTCTTAATCCATAGGCAACATCGATATCTCCGTGTTTTCTCTTTCCCCTTACATCACTATTAAAAAAATGATCGAACATAAAAGGGTTATTAGCATATCGAACATTCAGTATTCTGTTGTTTTGAACATCTTCATATATAATGGGGTTATTTCCAAAATCTCCGACCCAAACTGTAACCCCCCTCCCTTTATAAACTTTATTATCAGCTCTGGCCAATCCCCCTTTGTCAGGATCAAAAGAAAATAATCTATCATCAAGATAAATCTTTTTTACTCCATCTTTAATTTTCAAAAACCTAAACGCCCCACGGTTAGGGACAAAAACAACCCCTTCTTTTAGCTCTCCCGTATAAAAAATTGCTTGGCGCACCATTGCTGACAAGTCAAATCCATCTTCACAAGTTATTTTATCCATTGCCGCCATAAGGGTATTAAGTTTCGCCCACTTTTTATCCCCATCCTCTGTTAAAATCTTCTCAATTAATTTACCAACTCTTGCAAGCTCTTCCCTGCCAAAAACAACCCTGTCTGAAGATTTGGGCCTTCTAAGTCCTGTCCCCATCTCAATTGCGATATCGACTCCGTTTAAAACCTCAACTTCAATCCCCTGCATTTCAACCCCCCACAATAGGATACTAACCCTCCTTTTTTGTGAACCCTCCTTTTCCGCTGTCTCGCTATCCCCTTTTTGATCTTTAAATGAATAAAGATTTAAAGGGAGCCTTTGGTCATCATAAGAGGGTTCCTGCTCTCCGTCAGAAGCACCTATCATTAAATAATTTTTGACTAAATTCTCAGCCGTCATCCCACGCCCATTATCATAGATTGAAAATCCTTTATCAGTAATCGTTACTTCCACCCTGCCTTCAACCCTTTCTATCCCGCATCCAAGCTCTTCTATATTTTCTAAAGGATTTATTAACCGTCCGTTTAAATAAATCGCAACACCTCTTACAAAGATGAATTGCCTTTCGATATATTGCTCAAAACTTCTTACTTCCCCTGCAGTCAATCGTTTGTTAACCTCTATTTTTGTCCCGCTTTTACAAGGAAAATCATCAGCCTCTTCCAGCTCAGATGTAACATCAGAATTATCTCCCGCTACACCATAACAATTTATTCTGCGAGCCTGCCCTTCCTTGGTCTTCGTAGTGAGTCGCATCGAAGCTTTCTCATCTCCGGCTATCAACCTGAACATCTGCAGGCGTCCCTCCCCATTTCTTCCGATCCCCTTCCCATTCATAATTCCCTCCATTAAAACCTCAATCGCATTTACAATCCCTTCGCTTAAAGCCTGAGATGGATCAGCGCTCTGTCTGTGGATCAGTGGCTCCATACGTTCAGGAGCAAGAGCATACCCATTCTTTCTCTGAACTCTTTCAAGCGCAGAAACAAGTTTCCCAGGTTTAAATAACTTGGCACACTTCTTTTCTGAATAACCGGCACAGGTAATTGCAAAAGAGGCCAATAAGCCAAAGGGGAATCGCCTTGGCTTCTTAGTAAAAATTCCAGCCAAAGAAGAGGAGAAAATTCTATTATTTTTTACTGTTCCTGGAGCTAAAATCATAGTATTATTTTCTACATATATATCGGAAAAAATGGCTTAAAATTGCAACATCCCTTGAATCCAGACGTTTAACAAGTTAAAATGACCCTATAAATATGATTCCAAATTATCCGCAATTCAAACCAATTTTGATTGAAGATATAGAGATAATCAAAAAACATTTAGCTTTATTTTCTCGTAAAATCTGCGAACTCAATTTGGCAAATTTGATGGTCTGGCAAGACTTCGACAGGCCTCAGTTTACAATTATAAATGATAATTTATGCATACTTGTAAACAACTTAAATGAAAAGCCATATTTTCTGGAACCTTTGGGCAATAACAAGCTTGAAGAAACTGTCAATATATGCCTAAAACATGTAGATAAATTATCCCGTGTATCAGAAAGCTTTATATCTCTTATCCCCCAACACAAATACAATATAAAATGTTTAAGATCACAGGGAGATTATATTTACGAAACAGAAACACTGGCAAACCTTAAAGGGAAAAAATACGACGGCAAAAGAAATCACATTAAAAGGTTTATCCGTAAATTTCCAGAGTATAATTATGTAAAAATGGATGCCGGATTACAAGAACAAGCATTGGATCTTTTTGAACAATGGTTTGAAGCAAAAGAAAAAGTAAAGTCTTTTCATAAGCTTTCTTATCTCTCCCAAAGAAAGGCATTAGAAATGGCCTTCTCCCATTTTAAAAAATTAGATCTGGACGGCGGCGCGCTTATGACAAATGAAGGGATGAAAGGTTTTATGATTAGCAGCCCTCTGTCAAACAATATGACTTCAATCCATTTTTCATACACAGATGTTACTGTCCAGGGGAGCTCTCAAATTCTTTTATGGGAAGGATGCAATAAAACCTTTAACAAATATAAATATATTAATTTGGAACAAGATGTAGGGATATCTGGGCTTAGAAAATCAAAACTCTCCTACCATCCTCTTAAATTAGAAAGAAAGTTCGAAATTACAGCTAAAAATTAAAGAACTCTTGTTACAGATCCATTAGCAGAACCGCTGTAAGTCATGGCTCCATTCTCCATATGATTTACATCAGGAATCAAGTATCTAAGCTCAAATCCCGCGTTAAATCCGCCTAATGCCCATGAAATTCCGGCTTCCGCCTGCACGCCTGTCGTTTGGGTGGACACCCCGCCAGAGGAGATCATATTATAGCTGACGCCGGCGCCAAGATAAGGCTTTAAATTTAGAATCTGCTGACTGTAAATCAAATCAACCGTCACAGGAGTATAAGTTGTTTGAACTCCGTTCTGGTTGTAGGTTGTTGTCTGGACAGCTCCCCGCAAAGACCAGTTTTCAGTTATTTTGTAATCGGCCGCAACTCCATACATAATTGAAGATTGCCCATTTGAAGGCGTATAAAGGCCGGCATTTGCCGAAATGGTTAAATTGCCCAACCCAACAGCGAAAGATGGAACAGAAAGTAAACAGATTGCAGCAAAAATAATAAATACAGAATAAATTTTTTTCATGTAAACCTCCAGCGTTGTAATTTCGCCCATGATTTTAACACCTAAAATCGGCTTTAGCAATGGTATAATTTTAAAAAATGATTGTATTAATTGAATTTGAGAAAAAGCCTATCCTTTTTGACAATCCTACAGAGATTATCTCCTGTTCAAACATTGCAGATGTCCCTTTGTGTTTTGACAAAATAGAAAAAGCTTTGAAATCAGGCTATTTTCTGGCAGGGTTTTTGTCTTATGAAGCAGGATATGCTTTTGAGCCTTGCCTGCAGGATAAACAAGAATATCATTTCCCCTTAATCCACTTTGGAGTATATAAGAAACCTCATTCTCAGCGCGTAACAGACCCTTCATGGTCAAGCTCAAAGAAAGAAAATCAGAAAGAAAAAATCCTGCAATTCAGAAAAAACATTTCAAAAGCAGAGTATTTCAAAGATATAGAAGTAATCCGTTCTTATATTGCCAAAGGCGATGTCTATCAAATTACTTACTGCTTAAAATCAAGCTTCAGCTTTACAGGCAAACCTTTTTCTCTATACAAACAATTACTAAAAGAACAGCCTGTCCCCTATCCCTCTTATATAGAAACAGAAGATTTCAAGATTTTATCTTTGTCTCCAGAATTATTCATAAAAAAACAAGGAGAGAAAATCCTTACAAAGCCGATGAAAGGGACATGGCCGAGGGAAAATCTTTTTTCTAGCCTGTTTGGCGGCTTAAGACTTAAATATGATAAAAAGAATCGGGCTGAAAATATAATGATTTGCGATCTTTTGAGAAATGATTTAGGAAGAATCGGGGTAGATATAAAAGCTCTATCTCTTTTTGAAGTTGCAAAATATAAAACTCTATTTCAAATGACCTCGACAGTAACGGGAAAAATCGATCCCAAAATCCCAGTTTTTGACATATTCAAAGCTCTCCACCCTTCCGGCTCCGTAACAGGAGCTCCAAAAATCCGTGCGATAGAGATCATCCGTAAGCTTGAAAGAGAGGAAAGGAAAATTTATACAGGGGCGATCGGCTATATCACGCCTGAAAGAGATATGTTTTTTAATATTCCGATAAGAACCCTTTTAATCCAAGGATCAAAAGGAGAGCTTGGAATCGGAGGAGGAATCGTCTGGGATTCAACCCCTCAAGGCGAATATGATGAGTGCAAGTGGAAGTCGAAGTTTTTGACTATGGTTTAGAGATTTCCAAATCCTTGCAAATCTTCTTGGCTAAAAAATCATGAATTTCATTGTGTCTGGTCAACCGTCAGTTAGTGAGTTCGTTCTTTATATTTTAAATTAAATTCTCAGGATTTTTAATGGAGACTTTACCTTTAACAAGCTTTAGCCTTTCATTGTCTAAACTTACAAGTAAAGATCCGTTTTCTTTGGCAGTTTGAACAATTAATGCGTCCATCCCACGGACGCCTGTTAAAATCGCAAGCTCATTTGTTATTTTATCTAAATTTTGAAGGAGATCATGCTTTGTTTGTGTCATTACCTACCGCCTCCTACTAAACCATATTTTTCTAAGTGATATTATACCAGTTGAGCGGTGTTTAAAAAAGCAATTTTTAATATCCAATCTTTCGACAAGCCTCGATTACCTCGGGGCAAGCTCAAAACAAGTTTTCCAACCGTAAGTTCGCGATTTGATTCTAAGATAAGTTCAATTTGCCTTTTTATCATACTTCTATTTTACGACATATTATAGAGCAGTCAGCATGTTATACGGCTATGAGATAGGGGTCAACAGCTACTCTGTATACATTTCGCGAGTTGCTATATCAAAAAATATGCTAAAATAATTTTATGAGCGGGTGTGCCTTATGAATCCAATTGTTGATCAAACACCTAAGGAGAAAGATAATATGCCAAATAAAAAATATTCTGAAGTTGAAAGTTATTTTAAAGAACATTTTTTTGATGAATTCAAAAATATAAAAGGAGTTGAAGAAAAAAAAGACAAGCAAGATAATGTTAAAAAGATCGAAACCCTTTTTAATGTGCAATTACCCCCCGATTTAAAAGCATTTATTCAATTTATTGATAAATATGATTTTTCTAAAGCAAAAACACCGAGTCCTATACAATTTTGGGATTTTAACCAATTTCCCATCCCAAGCCAGCAAACTAATATTTTTGAAAACATATTGGAAAACAAATTATATCTAATAATGGCTTTTACAAATTCAATTTTTATCGGGTCTGACATAAGTGGCAACACATACTTCGCGACAGTTGACAAGAAATTCTCGGAAATTATAGTTTATTCGCCAGAATCAGATGAAATAAGATTTGTTGCAGATTCAATCCAATCTTTTTTATATCTTAATCACTTAGAAATGCTTTTAGATGCTGGTTTAAAAGGAAAAAACATACAATATGAAAACATACAAAGAAAAGATATTGAAAACTTAGATTTTATTAAAGATATAAAAAACAAATTTAATCTTATATCAAAAAATGTCAACCTTAAAGATAAAAACCTAGATATAATAACAGATATCGACGAAAGCTTGCCTTTTATATCTGGAATAAATCCAAAATGTCTTCCAAAATCAAACATTGTAGATTTATATAAACGCTCCAGATGGATCATAAATTTCCTACAAGACCCATCATCCTTAGAAGATGAAAATTTGTCTATACAAAAAAAATACATCTTTAATAAAGAGATGCAAAACTCTTCTAACGCCGATTTAGTAACTATAAAAATATACTGGCTATGGAGATTATACTTATTAGACGAATATGAAGAATTTAAGAAGTTAATGCTAAAAACAAAAAAAGACAAAGCTATCATAGTTAGTCACACAGCTTTATTTTTAGAAAAACTAGCAGAAAATGATTCCCCAGAAAATCCCAACAATTTCGCCGCTTTCAAGGAAAAATCTACCTGGAAAAACAAAAAGAATCTTATGGGCATATTTCAAAAACAAACAGAAAAGGCTTTTTTTAGTACAGAAAAAGACAAACAAAACCAACAAACCTGGGATCGGCTATGTTATGAATATTATAAACAACAAAATTGGGAAAAAATGTTAGAGGCAAGCTTAAAATCCTTAGATATCAATCCAAATGGATATTATGCATGGAGACAAAAGGGAATAGCTTATATAGGATTAAAAATGTATGAAGAAGCATTAGTCGCTCTTGATACTGCCATAGGCTATGCTAAAGAACTTTATCCAAAGCGCATCAGCAAGGAAGATTTTATAGGTCCGTTTTTAAATAAACTCGATGTGCTTGCTGAATTAAAAAACAAAAAAGAGATATTCCCTCTACTTAAAAAAGTATTCAAGTTCAGCCCTTACTATAAAGATGAGGTGAAAAAAGAAAAAAGCTTTAAGTATCTTCGCGAAACAAAAGAATTTCAAGAAATAACAAAATAATGCTAAAACAACATTATGAATCGTCTGGGATTCTACCCCTCAGGGGGAATATGATGAGTGTAAGTGGAAGTCGAAGTTTTTGACTATGGTTTAGAGATTTCCAAATCCTTGCAAATCTTGCAAATCTTCTTGGCTAAAAAACTCACCTGAAATTTCAAAAAAAAAAACCGATATATACGTAAGACAATTATGGGGAGAGAGGGGAGAGAAATGTATCTGTTGGGAAAAAGGCAGTTTGACTAGGATTGATCAATTTGTATAGAGATTAAATTGTGTTAAAGCTAAGGAGTAATTATTATGAATGTAAATACATATGTAGCCATCAGCAGCTTAAGGATTCGTTCTGCAGATGAAAATGTAAATGTAACAAGTATTATAAGACAAAGATTGACAGGTTCTCCTTACAAATTCAGACCAAAAGATACTATAGAAAAATTAGACACAATTCGCAGTATGCGGCAACAATCATGTGTAGTAGATGTGGAGCCAGCAATGAGTGATTATGGTATCTCTAGTAGTGCGGAAGAGATAGAACTTCCATCTATGGTTTCTATTGCAGATGATCTTCAATTTATGGGCCCCGTTAAAGTTAAATTATTTAAACAAGTCATGGGAACATATAAACCCCAAGGAACCGATAATGACGCAAATCAATTGACCTTACTTCTTGACGATCCTTCAAAAGAAGGAGAAATATTACACCATGTAAGCTTAATTGAGGCCAAAGAATTTGCTGAACGATTATATCATATAAAAGGCACTTACTTTAGAATTGCAACTGAAAATGAAATTTTAACCGCCAAGCGGGTTGATCAAACCTTAACTAATAGCTTGCGATCTTTTCCAATTTGGACTGAAGATATCTATCCTCCAATAGAAGGTGAAAGTGGAAATGCTACTCCAAACTTTGTGATACTTTTGGACACAAACCAGTTTAGCGGAAAAGCAGAGGATCGGATCGCTAGCATTTGCCTTGTTATGGATCAATCCAATTGTTGAACAAATATCACAGGGCGAATATGATGAGTGTAAGTGGAAGTCGAAGTTTTTAGCTAAAAGCGCCTAACAACAAAAGTATTGAAAGGCGCTTAACATATTTTAACCCCGATTATTCACCCCGATTAGGATAATCGGGGTTCACGTCAGAATCAATAACCAACAAATTGTCAAACATTACTCGAGTATGAATAATCGGGGTTAATATCTTATTAACGCAAATTTTGTTTTTTTGTTTTCTCCGTTTGATCATCACGAGGAACCTCTTCAACTGAAACCAACGGGATATAAAGAGTCCCTATACTTTCGTAAGGGTCAGGTGAAAGAGTAGGAGTAACCATCGCGCAAATTGCCTGCAATTCAACTTCAGTATCCCGAGGACTTAGGGTTATTTCTGAGGCAAAGTATGTCCCGCCATTATTAAGAGTATCCAGATCGCCTAAATTGCCACTAAAAATTTTCTGGCATGAACAGTTATCAATTTCGCCCTTTTCATCAAATGATGGTATCCCAAAACAAAATTGGTACTCACCTCCGCCCATTTCACTTTTTGCCAAGGTGAAGTTAAGCTTAACTTCTTTAAAATCACTAAAATTAAAAATTTGTGGGCTTCGATATAAAGAGCCAAAAATTGATGAGTAAGGCAAAGTATCAGAAAACCCGTCTGCTGTATATTCAAAATAAGCATTTTCTCCATCTATATGCACTGCAGGATAGCAATCTCCCGGCCCACTCCCATTACATATGGGCTCTTCAAAATCATCAACCCACAAAGGAACAGGAACAGGGGTCGGAGAAGGCTCCAAAGGAGTTGGAGAAGAAACAGGGGAAGGAGTAACAAATACTGGAGTTGCAAATGGAGTGGGATAATAAGGAGTTGGAGAAGGACTTGGAAATGATTCTGTAGGGGTTGGTGTTGGTTGTGGCGATGGTGTTTGTACCGGAGTAATAGATGGAACAGGACACATGGTCGGAGTTGGGGTAGACGAAGAGGTTGGAGCTTGTGTTGCAGCAGGTGTTTGAACTGGAGTTTTTTCTGTAGCAGAAGTCGGAGATGCAGTCTCATCGTCTAATTCTTCAGGACTCGGACACCCACTGCAACTAAAAACTCCGGCAACTTTTATAGGCTTTAAATACACGCTCAAATCAGTTTGAACCGGTGAAAAACCAATATTTCCAACATTCATAATTGTCCCTCCTCTATAATTTTAACCCCTCTTGATTTCAACCTCATTATGCTTTCATCTAACACCGTCATTAAATCGGGTGGTACATTTGGCTTTTTCCCCTTGATGAAACGCTATAACTCCACGGAAGAAATCCCTTCCAATATGCGGCCTTCGTGTAACAGCTTCAACCATAAATAAAAACCTCCTCGCAAATAATTGAAAAATCCACTGATTTCATTATGGTCTATCTTCAGCATGTTTTTTAAAAAATTTCACTCAAAAAAATAGTTCCCCCGATGATTCATAGACGAACAGAATTCTAGCAGAGTGTTGAAAATTTTCCCAGGTATGAACCCCGATTTCCTAATCGGGGTGAATAATCGGGGTTCATTATGTCTGAGAATAGTTGAGGTTTTACGATTAACTCCGTCTTAGGGCGTGGTGGGAAAAATCATGATATAATTTATTTACCCCGATTAATCACAACGGAGCCAATGGTAGATAGACTGTTGAAATTTTTCTCAAATATGAATAATCGGGCTTTATAGATATGTCATCAAAAAATATCCATTCAAAAAAATACGACATTATAGTAATTGGGGCCGGTCATGCCGGGATTGAAGCAGCTTTAGCCTCTGCCCGTTTAGGATGCCAAACGCTTATTCTGACAATAAACCTAGATACCATAGGCCTTATGTCCTGCAACCCGGCAATTGGTGGACCGGCAAAAAGCCAACTGGTAAAAGAAATTGATGCCCTGGGAGGGCAAATCGGGATTTCCGCCGATTTGACATTTCTACAAATGAAAACATTAAATACCACTAAAGGAGATGCTGTACACAGCCTGCGAGCTCAATCCGACCGCGACCTCTATCATCTTGTGATGAAAAACATCCTGGAAGAAGAAAAAAACCTTGACCTTAAACAGGATATTGTAGATGAAATACTTGCAAGAAATGGAAAGATAGAAGGAGTTAAAACCGCTCTAGGTATTATCTATGAAAGTAAAACAGTAATTATAACTACCGGAACTTTTTTAAACGGTGTCATCCATACAGGAATGAACCACCAGGAAGCGGGAAGATCGGGAGAACTTCCCGCAAAAAAACTTTCTGAAAGCTTAAAAAAAATCGGATTAAAACTTGGAAGATTAAAAACAGGAACTCCTCCAAGACTTAATAAAAGATCTATAGATTTTTCTAAAATGAAAGTACAACCGGGAGATGAGCCTCCTAAAATGTTTTCCTTTGTTTGGGAATATAAACAATATGGCCTAGAAGTCCCGAAAAATCCACAACAACAGCTTCCCCAAATCCCATGCTATTTAACATGGACAACATCAAAAACACACGAAATAATTCGGAACAATTTAAACAGGTCGCCTTTATATCAAGGGAAAATTAAAGGGATCGGCCCTAGATACTGTCCTTCAATTGAAGATAAGGTTGTCCGTTTTGCTGAAAAAGAGAAACATCAATGTTTTATAGAGCCAACTGGAAGAAATACAATGGAAATTTATCCTCAAGGGTTAAATACAAGCCTCCCTGCAGACGTACAACTAGAAATGTTGCAATCAATGCCCGGATTAGAAAACGTAGAAATACTAAGGCCCGGGTATGCTGTGGAATATGATTATATTCCCACATCACAGTTAAAATATTCCCTGGAAACAAAAAAAATAGACGGGCTTTTTTGCGCAGGACAAATAAACGGAACATCCGGATATGAAGAGGCTGCAGCTCTTGGCATAATTGCAGGAATTAATGCCGCAAAGAAAATTAAAAACAAGCCCCCCCTTATTATTCGAAGAGATGAAGGATATATCGGAACATTAATTGATGATCTGATAACAAAAGAGATAGATGAGCCTTATAGAATGCTAACGGCACGGTCAGAATATCGTTTACTTCTAAGGCAAGATAATGCGGATTTACGATTAACAGAAAAAGGGTACAATATCGGCTTAATATCAAAAGACCGTTACAATGCTTTTCTAGTAAAGAAGGATGCTATTGAAAAAGAAAATCTTATATCAGAAGAAGTTAAAAATCAGATTGAAATATCAAAAAAATATCAGGGTTATATAAAAAGACAAATTGAGCATGCAGAAAAACTGAAAAGACTGGAAGGAAAGAAAATCCCTGACTTAATTGACTATCATTCAATAACAACCTTATCTAAAGAAGCAAGATTAAAATTATCAGAAAAAAAGCCATTGACATTGGGCCAAGCTTCAAGAATAGGAGGAGTATCCCCCGCTGATATTTCTGTATTAATGGTGTACTTAGAAATTATTCGAAGAAAAAATACTCCCTCTTCCTAACAGCGCCAAAATATACTACAAACAAAAAGGCACAAGCAAAAAATGCCTGTGCCTTTTCAGATAAACAACTATAACCTTATCCACACATCAAAAAACTATCACATGCCTTCACTTTCAGAAGAAGAAAGACCAAATTCAAGTGAATCTATATTAAAATCAACAGCTCCGTCTTCTTGATTCGCAACTACAATTAATTGCATTTTATTCAATCCGCTAGATCCACCAGTCAGGTTGGGATCAAAAATTCCATTCCCTCTGCCTGTATTGGCAAATTCAGTAAAAGGCATAGACACATGCTTCCAGCCTTTCCAATCAATTGTCAATTCATAGCTCCATAAATCATCTTCTGTAGGCTTCCATGCTTTGTCAACTTCGATCTCATCATTTCCGTTATCATCATCGTATAGTTCAATCTTTAAAAGACCAGAACCCTCTCCGTTACCATAAACATTCATTTCAAGAGAATTATATTTGGTGGCATCTATCCCCAAAACGGTTCCCATTCCGCCAACATACCAATTCTTTGCTGTCCCAACAATATTTAAAGAATATTCTCCAACTTCGATATTATTCTGGGGCAACATTGAGTTAGAAACCACCGTAGGAATGATATTATCAAACACAAACCATTCCGGTCCTTCATTGTAATTCCCATCTGCAAACCCATCGATTAAATAAGGGTAAGAAGCTTTAGAGGAACTATTTGAAGATTTATTCTCTCCAAAACCATACGATACAGCAGACAAAACAAAAATCAATACAAAAAGAATAATAAGCTTTCTCACTGTTTTCACCTCCTCCATCTGTTTATCTAAATAGTAATAAATAAATTTCACGTAAAAACAACTACCCCTTAACCGCCCCTGCGGTAAGACCTTTAACAATATGTTTTTGCAACAAAAAGAAAAGAATCATAACAGGAACAGTCGCAACGGTTGCAGCAGCCATTATCAGATCAAATCTGTTTTGATAATTCCCCACAAAGTTTCTAATTCCCACAGGGATTGTCATTGTATCTGCTGATGTCAAAACCCAAGCAAAAATAAGCTCATCCCAAGCTGTAAGAAAGATATAAATACCTGTCGCTATAATTCCAGGGATTGCAAGGGGTAAAACCACATGCCAAAAAACCTGAAGGGGAGAACAACCATCTATTCGGGCAGCCTCTTCAAGCTCTATCGGAATCGCAGCAAAAAATCCTCTCAAAATCCAAACAGAAAAAGGTATAAAAAATATAGAATACATAAAAATTATCCCATAAAATGTCCCTTTTATAGGAATTCCAGTCATATCTGAAATTTTAACAAAATTAGAATAAATAGGTATCAAAAACATAATGCCCGGAACCATTTGTGTTGCTAGAATTGCGACAGAAATCCATCGGGCTCCGGGAAAATCAAACCTGGACAAAGCATACGCGGCCATTGTAGCAAAAATCATGGCAAAAAACATTGATATCCCACAAATTATAAAAGAATTTCTAAGATACAAACCGAAATCAACATTCTTCCACATATCAACATAGTTAACCCAGGAAACAACCAAATGCCCGGGGTTTGCTGCAGCTGTTGCCGTTATTTTTTTAGCCCCATAAGAATATTCAGACAAACGTCCATAAGTAGACCCCAAGTAAAGCTTATCCCCGCTTCTATCAAAAACAATAACTTCTGAAGGGGTAAAAGATGAATCAGTTATTACCGTTCCACCTTGTTTTATTTGGCGAAATAAAGACTCTTTAGCAAAAATCTTTTTAAAATCGACGCCGGCTTTATATTCCACTAAACCTCTGTTTGTCCCGATATAAATACTCTCCCCAATAACATTTAAACCATAAACAGCATTTGGATAAACATTTTTTACGATCTCTCCCTTCTTTATATTAAAAAGGAAAGCACCGCTATTCCCCGCAATAATTATTTCATCGCCAAGTCTTGAAAATTGCGCCATCCTTTCCACTCCTAGAGGAAGATGCTTTATCACAGAAAAAGATCTTACGATTTGACCACTTTTTCTATTTACTTCGATAAGCCCTGTATCAAGACCAACAAACAAACTATTGCCAACTGCTAAAACAGATTGAATCTGAGAGGGTGAAAACATGTTTTTAACTGTATAAACTTTAGAAATTTTTTCTGTTTTTTTATTAAACTCGACAACCTGCTCATACCCTTTATACTTCATTGTAAAATAAATATTGTTGCCATTTGAATGAAGAGTCGTAGGCCCAACCTTAGCCTTATCAAAGCTGGGGAGGCGGAGATCAAACTCCTTTTTTGTTTTTAAATTATTTTTATCATATCTTAATAATCCGTGATTTGCTGAAGAGACCCAAATATAATCTTTATCAACCAAAAAGTCTGTTGACATAGTTTGAGCGCTTACATGCCCTTTAGAATTTAATGTTTTTCTGTCAAGATTATTAATGCCCCCATCTGAGGTTAAAACCCAAAGGGTTTTTCCCTCAACTTTTATATCAACAACATTGTTATGAGCATGGGATAATGGAATTTTACCAACAAGGATATCTGTGTTTTCTTTCAATGATGTATAAATCATCCAACAAATAGGAAAAAGAGTAAAAACAAGGATCACCAACATCACAAAATGGATCAGGTAATCTTTTATTCTTTTTTTTGCATAATATGATATATTAATCACTGTTGTCCTCTTTTTCTTTTTGTTGTAACTACATATTTTTTATAATCAAATAAGTTTTATATTCATCGACTTTCTTCTTCAATTTTTCTATAAAAATAGAACCAAACATTCACAATAAGAATCATAGTTATCATAAGCAAAACTGAGGTCGCGGCCCCTGAACCAAAATTCCATTGCATAAACGAATTTCTAAAAATGTTCGTCATCAATAAATCCCCCCACTCACCGGGAAATCCGGCGCCAAAACCAAACATCATTATTACTATATTAAAGCTGTATACATTAAATATCAATCCAAATAGTATTAAAATGGACCATACCGGCCTTAACAGAGGAAAAGTAATCATCCAAAACTTTCTCCATCCGGAAGCTCCGTCTATATCAGCTGCCTCATAAAGCTCTTCCGGAATACTTTGCATCCCAGCCAAAAGGAGAAGCATGGAAAACGGCCAGTATCTCCAAATTGTAGGAACAATAATCGCCCAAATTGTATTTGGCCCTATTAACCAAAAAGGCTTGTCCGGCAACAAATGCAAGATATCGACAAGTATTATATTAATTATTCCGACACTTCGCTGCCACATAAACCCCCACAATAAACCTGTAACATAGGTAGGGACAACCCACGGAAACAAAAAGAGAGTTCTAATCATCCCTTTCCCCCTGAATTCTCTGTTAACCATTAACGCAACCAGCATTCCAAGAAAAACTGTCCCGAAAGTGACAACAAGGGTGTAAATAAAAGTATTTCTAGCGGCGTCAAACAAGCCTATTCGTATAGGGCTTTTAAAATTTAACAAAACATCATAATAATTTTTAAGTCCTATAAAAGGGGCCCCTACATATTGATCAAGAGTGAATTGATTAAGTTTAAGAAACGACATCCAAATTCCCTGCAGAATAGGAGTCAAATGCAAAGCTACCATTCCTATAACAGTAGGAAGCACAAAAAAATAAGCAAAGCGGTACTTTTTAAATTTATACCATTTTTTTTGGAGCCAATTACGTATCAATTTTGTCCCAATCCCTTCAAATTATAAATTGATAACCTTTAATTCTATGTTAAATTCTACACTAATTAGAAAACTCTAGCAAGAAGCAATACAATATCACATCAAATTTGATCTTGACAATTAACAAGTTTTATTGATAATATAACATTTGTCCGAACTACTTATTATGCTAGGAAAAGTATAAGGTTGAATGTCTAAAATTCTAAGGAGGAAAAATAATGGCAAGAGAAAAGTTTGAAAGAAAAAAACCGCACTTGAATGTAGGAACAATAGGACATGTTGATCACGGAAAAACAACCCTAACATCAGCTATTACAAATGTTTTAGCGCAAAAGGGATTTGCAAAAGCAAAGAGATTTGATGAAATTGATGCCGCGCCTGAAGAGAAAGCTCGAGGTATTACAATTGCTATTGCTCACGTAGAATATGAAACAGACAAGAGGCATTATGCTCATATCGATTGTCCTGGTCACGCAGATTATGTAAAAAACATGGTCATAGGCGCAGCGCAAATGGATGGAGCTATACTGGTTGTTTCCGCCGCAGATGGAGCTATGCCTCAAACTCGTGAACACATTCTCCTTGCCCGGCAGGTAAACGTACCAAACGTAGTAGTGTTTTTAAACAAATGTGACATGGTTGACGATCCTGAATTAATAGATCTTGTAGAAGTAGAAATCAGAGAATTACTTTCAAAGTACGAATTTCCCGGAGATAAAATTCCAATCATCAGGGGATCAGCTTTAAAAGCCATGGAAAATCCAACAGATCCGGAGGCAGCTAAGTGCATCTTGGAACTAGCAAATGCCTTAGATACTTATCTTCCAGATCCTGAAAGACCTATAGATAAGCCATTTTTGATGCCTGTGGAAGATGTCTTCTCAATTACCGGACGAGGGACAGTAGGAACAGGCCGTATTGAAAGAGGGATAGTAAAAGTGGGAGAAGAAGTAGAAATAATCGGCTTAGGATCACATAAAAAAGTAACTGTTACCGGAGTAGAAATGTTTCGTAAGACACTGGATGAAGGGATGGCAGGAGATAACGTAGGCTTACTCTTAAGAGGAATAGAAAAAGAAGAACTTATGAGAGGGATGGTCGCCGCAAAGCCTGGAACTGTTAAACCACATACAAAATTCAAAGCTCAAGTATACGTATTAAAAAAAGAAGAAGGAGGAAGACATACCCCTTTCTTCCCAGGTTACAAGCCACAATTCTTTATTCGTACAACTGATGTTACCGGAGAAATCGGACTACCAGATAAAGTTGAAATGGTCATGCCTGGAGATAATATAGAAATGTCTGTCTCTTTAATAACAGAGGTTGCCATAGAAGAAGGTATGAGATTTGCTATTCGCGAAGGCGGACATACCGTCGGAGCTGGAGCTGTAACTAAAATTATTGAATAGCCAAGCTGGAATAAAATTTTTATTTATACTCGCTATACTTTCAGTCTTTGTTTTGGCTGGAATAATGGCTTTTGATTTTATCATCAGCAATCAAAAGCTTCCTCCCAATAGTTTTATAGGCGAAGTCAATATTTCCAAGCTTACCAGAAAAGAAGTAGTAGATAAGTTAAATAGAAGTTTTATCTCAGAGGTATTCCCTCATTCTATAGTTCTTTCGGTCAGTTCCGATGAGAGTTTTTCTTTTTTGCCCAGAGAATTAGGGCTTTACTATCTTTCAGAAAAAACAGCAAACAACATTTTTTCGCTCCCTCAAAATACAAATTATTTTCTTAGTTTGCAAAAACGGTTATCCCAGCACTATCATGTTTTTACTCCTTCCCTTTCATTTACACCTTCAAAGACCGAAGCAATCCTTTCCGAATTGGCTCAACAAATAAATGCCCCGGCAATAGATGCAAAAATAGAATTTGATGAAAAGACAGGGGGATACCACATTTATCCAGACAACCCGAGTAGAAAACTAAATGTTGAGAAAACATTAGAAAAATTAAGAAGGGCGTTGTTAAACGGAGGATATATAGTCTCCGCGGAGGTAGAATACTCGTTTGATCAAAAAATAACAGAAGAATCCTTACGTTCAATGCCACCCGTACATAAAATAGCCTCATTTACAACATACTTTGGCTCTCATGATTCTCCAAATAGAATTCACAATATAAAACTTATTGCATCATGGCTTGATGGGAAATTAATAATGCCGGATGGTATCTTTTCGCTAACAGAACAAATAGGAGATTTTTCTCCTCAAAGAGGGTTCAGGCAAGCCTTTGTCATCTCAAATAATGAGCTTGTTCCTGAATATGGGGGAGGAACATGTCAAATTGCCACAACCCTTTATAATGTAGTCTCCCTGGCTGATTTAAAAGTTATTGCCAGGCGTAACCACTCTTTTTATTTTAACATATACCCCTTAGGGAGAGATGCTACAGTCTATCCAGGATCCGCCGACTTTAAGTTCCAAAATGACACAGGGCGTCCGATTCTAATAAAAACTACCGCAACTAATCATAAATTATCTTTTAGCATATACGGGACACCGACGTCAAAAGAGGTAACTTTTTCAAGCCCCGCTATATATATGGCAAGCCATGGAGGGAAATATATTCCGACATCGTATAAAACTATAATTCATTCGGGCGCGCCATTTCGTACCGTCGTAAAACGAACCGTAACAAACAAGGATTCAAAAGAGGTTCTTAAAGAAGAATTCATACGCAGCTATTATAGATTGTATGGAGACGGTGTAAATGTCCCAATCAAAAGAAGAGAACCAATCTAAATCCATTAAGAAAGAAGTTTCCTTATCAGGAATAGGCCTTCATTCCGGGGAAAAAGGTAAAATCAGTTTTTTACCCTCAGAAAAGGGTAAAATCAATTTTATACTTGGAGATAAAGAAATTGAAGCTTCTTCTAATAATGTCACAACAACAAACAGAGGAACAAACCTTGGCGAGATTCAAACAATAGAACATGTCCTGGCAGCTGCCTATGGACTAGGGATAGATTCTTTAGAGATAAAACTTTCGACACCCGAACCCCCTGCAATGGATGGTAGCGCGCTTTTTTTTGTAAAAGCATTGTTAAGCGCCGGCATAAAAATACTTAAAAAGAAAAAAACAATTATAGTAATTAAAAAAACTATTGAAGTAAAAGAGAGAGAAAGTTCTATTAAGGTTATTCCCTACGACGGATTTTGTATAGATTTTGAAGTCGATTTTCCCGCCTTTGGAAAACAACATTTCATTTACAATAAAAACACAGATTTTATAAAGGAGGTTGCTCCCGCAAGAACTTTTGGATATATAGAAGAAGTTGAAATGTTTAAAAAAAACGGAATTGCAAAAGGGGCATCAACCAAAAACGCTCTGGTTCTAAGTAAAAACAGTTATGTTAACAAGCCTAGATTCAAAGATGAAATGGTTCGCCATAAAATCCTAGATTTAATAGGTGATTTAGCGTTATTACAAGCTTATCTAAAGGCAAAAATTATCGCGAAAAAATCAGGGCATAAACTAAATGTACAACTTACAAATCTTATTAGACTAGAAAGTCAAACATAAATCCGCGAAAAATATTATTGCCTGCAATTTTTAGAAGGATATTACGAAAAAATATTATGCATTCCAATCTTACAACCAAAGCAACCTGGGCAGCAAACAAAGGCAACGAACAAAGAATAATGCTCTTAAATAATGGAGCGCGAAATGTCATATTTCCTTATGATTACAACCCCAAATTCCCACAAAAAGTTAAGGGGCTGTATTGGTTTGTTTTAATAAATTATTTACCAAGCTTTATTCCACTCTTGTATGGAGTTCAATTTGATCCAAAATTATGTTTTTCTCCATCAAACATGCCATTATTATCACAAAGAATTGAAAGCGCATCCCCTACTGACGGATATCTTTCCGGCAATGGATCAAGTTCTAATATTTCAAATTCTCAAATCAAAATTTTAGCCTCGAAAATTTTTGGATTGATAGACCCAAATGCCGACCCAACCCGCAGTTATACATTACAAGAAATTGCTGAAGCTTACACAAAAAACCATTCTCAAAAAATTGCCGAAGGAAAGCTACCTCCCCTTTTAACAGAAAAATACTTCTTTTTTAAAAAGTTTGATTTAGAGCTCCTAAAAAAAGCCGTAGACTATTTAGTTTTCCATAAAAGAGTTTACTGGGAAGACTCAAATACGCTTAAGTATTATAATCAGATTGCACATATAAACAGAGCAACCGCAGATTTTTGTGACAATCTATCTTCAATAGAAACCTTTCATGAATTGTTCACAGAATTTAAAGAATCCTTAGAAACAGCTCTTTTCGGCAGGGTTAAAGTCAGTTTGGTTGCGCCTAGAATAAGTGAAAGCGCATCAAGGGCGTCGCTTCAATCTTTAGATTTATTTTCTACGCAAGATTGGGTTAAACTTGACTCAAAACTTATAAACATGATAAGAGATAGTATCAAATTTGAACATCTGCCTCCTTCTTCTATCGATGAAAAAGATAAAATACGCATTATATATCATGAGAAGAAATTTGGTATTACCTGCGAGCTAACTTCCGATGATAGTAGGGGGGTTTTGATAAGCAAAAATACAAATCCAACAGACTTAGAAAAGACTTTATTAGCTTTAGTAGAAAAAGTATTTAATAGAGCAAAAGAAATTTCAGGCAATAAAGCAACTCAAATTCCAACAACATGGCATAAAGAAAAGGAGGCAACTCCTGAAGCAAAAGACACCCTTCAATTAACGCCTGCTAATGTTAGGGCAAAGGCACAGGGCTCAGCCCAATCAAGAATATCAAAGGCTTCGATTCAATTAACGCCATTTCTTGCGGGTAGTTTTTTTAAAATGGTAGAGAGAAGAAATCCACAAGGCAAAAAAGAAGAATTTTGTTTAAATATAATGAGGACCCCTGCCATAGCGCTTGATCCTGTAAAAAAAGAAGAATTAAAAAATAAGATGGTGAAAGCTTTCATTAGAAGTCTTACTCCAGTGACTTGCAAAGAAGGTGAAATTTTTGGAGAGAAATATAATATTGAGTTTATTTCAAAGTATGTTACAGATGCTTATCTAGAATCTGCGGAAAGGTTAGCGCTCCTGATAGATAAGGATGGTGAAATTTTAAGTTTTGCTTCTATGAAAAAGGAGGAGGAAGGAGTTTTTAGGTTTTCCGGAACCGTTGTTGACCCTCGCGTTCAAGGATCGAGGTGGTCTGTTGAACTTAACGAAAGAATGACTGACGAGGTTTCCAGAGAATATAATAGCCTTAGTAATGGAACTATTCGGCTTCTTGCCTTTACTCCTGCAGATAGAATTGTTGGGTCATTGCAGTTTTTAAAAAATATTTACCCCAATGTAAGAACAATGAGATCCCCTACGCAAGAAGAAAGCATCCTTATTGAAAGGTTGCTAAAAAAATATCACAAAAAATTAGGTCAGACTTTAGAATATGACAAGAAATTCTCTGTTTGGAGAGGAATAACAAAAGTTATTTTGGGCGGGCTTGTCTATGACGGGATACGTCTTTATCATAAAGATCCAGCTGTTACAAAATTTTGTGATAATATAAAAAGAGAGAATGGCGATATGATGATTATTACTGGATTGTACACCAAATGGACGAGAAGAGCTTTGATAATAAGACGTTTTTGGAAAAATCATATTGTTGCTCCTTTCCATGGAATAGGTTTTTTCGTATCTCGAAAGTCTTTTTCTTGACACTTAGGCCGCGCCAAGGACGGTGTCAAGGACGGTTGACGCTTTTTCATTAAAACGATATAATTTCAAGCGTGGCCCTTTTTGTAATTTCTAATAGTGTTCTTTTGTTGATTGCGTTAGCACTTAACCTGGGATTGGCTTTATACATTTATTTTAAAAATCCTAAAGATGAACCTTCCCGTGTTTTTAGTTATTTTCTCATCTCTTCTGCTTTATGGACGCTAAGTGTTCTTTTATTTTTAAATGCAAAAACTGCAGATTGGGCTATTTTTTTTAGGAGAATGACTCCCGTAGGATCTGGGATGATAGCGGGCTTAATATTGTACTTTAGCTTTATTTTCCCTAAACAAGAAAGAAAACTTTCAAATACTATTAAAATGGTTTGTCTTTTGCCAGGATTGATTTTTTCTTTATTTTCTTTATTTACCCCTTTAATGATAAGCCAATTATTAATAAAAGATTATAATTATCCGTTTTTAGGTGGTCCAATTTTTGGGCCTCTTTACAGAATTTATAGCGTATATTTTATTGTTTATTTTGTTTTAGGCTTGGGCAATTTATTTTACAAATATTTGAAGTCAGTAGGGATAGAGAAGCTCTAGATTTTTTATATTCTTTTTGGAATTGTATCATCTGGTTTTTTTGGAAGCATAGCTAGTTTAATATTACCACTGATGGGGTTTTCCTCTTTCTTTACAATTGGTCCTCCTTTTACTCTTATTATGGCTTTTTTTATCACATATGCCATTATACATTACAAGCTGTTGAACATAGAAAATTTTTTAATTCGCGGAGTGTTGTTTTTATTCATAATCCTGGCAGTTACTGGTACAATTGTATCTTTTATTCTTGGTTGGGGTAAGTTTTTATTTTCTTTTTATTTGGTTTTGGCAAACCTGGCTTTGGGAAGTATGGTATTGCTAAACAATGTAAAAAACAAGATTAATCTTTCATTTTTTGGAGTAATCTGCGGAGTCATTTTATGGACAATAGGAGTTTATATCTTTTTCTGGCATAATACAGACTTAGATATCCTTTTTACAAGCGGCAAGATAGCATTTCTAGGCGCATCTTTTATTCCGGCTTTCTTATTATTTTTTAGCCTTGTTTTTCCTAAAGAAATAAACCCCATTTCTAAGGTGCAATGGGGACTTATTGTGTTTCCAATTATATTTTTCCCTATATGTGTTTTTAGTAATTTAATTTTAAAAGAAGTAAGTTTTGGGGCTAATGGAATTATGAGAACATATGGATTTATGTATCCGCTATTTTTATTATATTACTTAATATATTTTGGCCTGTTTTTTCATGTTCTTTTTACGAAAGCAAGAAAATTTTCAGGGGTTAACCAAATACAAATTCGCTATGTGGCGTTGGCTTTTGGTTTTTCTGCCCTTATTGCAATTACAACAAATTTAATCCTTCCATCAATGCGAATTACTTACCTTACTTTCCTTGGACCTAATTCTACGATAATTTTGATTGGAATTATCACTTATGCAATCCTTCGCCATCGCTTAATGAGCTTAGAAATAATTATTCAAAAAAGTTTTATTTATGGAATTGCAATGGCAGCTATTATGGCAATTTATGTTATCGCCATAATGTTCTCCGAACAGTTTCTTAGGGGGATTTTGGGATACAATTCCAACCTTGCAATAGGATCGGTAGTAATAATAATTTCTTTTATTGCTATGCCATTTGTTAAATCTCTGCAAGATATAACAGATAAAATATTTTTTAAAACTAAATATGATTACCAAAAAACATTGCGTGACATGAGCCGTAAAATTGCAACCCAAATACGAGTCGAAGATTTAACAGATTTAATAGTATCAACATTTATAAAAACAATGAAAGTCTCGGAAGTATCCTTTTTGCTTTTGGAAAAGGAGCGGGGGAAATACCGTTCCGTTCCATTCAATGGAGATGCAGAAGAAAACAAATACAAATATATTGAGATGGATGCGAACGGACCAATACCTAATTGGCTTCTTATGCGAAACGATATACTTTTTATAGATGAAATAGAAGACGAAATATCAAAACAAAAAGGGTTCCAGTCTAAAGATGAAGAGATATTTTTAAAGAAAACAAGAGATGATATGGCGCGTCTCGGAGGGATTATCTGGATACCGGTAATATCAAAGAATGAGCTGACAGCTATAATATTTTTAGGACAAAAAGCATCAGGCGAAACCTTTACGCTGGAGGATATGGTGCTTCTGATAACGTTGGCAAATCAGGTCGCCGTAGCGCTGGAAAACACAAAACTGTATGAAGAGGTATTAACTGTTAAAAATTATATTCAGGATATTGTAGATGCCATGATATCGGGAGTCCTAACAATTGATGTTTACGGAGAAATAAAAATTTTTAATCCGATGGCGGAAAAAATAACCGGCTTGTCACACAATGATGTTATTGGCAAAAATTTTAAAGAGCTGTTTTTAAACAACGAAATATCAAAAATACTTGAAGCAACTCTTAAAAACAGATGTTTCAACAGTTTTGAATCAAAACTCATGGTTTCTGACCATTTTGTTCCTGTATCGTTAAGTAGCACAATCCTTGTAAACACTCAAGGGAAAAAGATAGGAGCTCTTCTTTCAATAACTGACCTTTCCGAAATTAAAGTTTTGGAAGAAAAGGCAAGACGAGTAGATAAAATTTCAGCGCTTGGAACAATGGCCGCGGGGATGGCCCATGAAATAAAAAACCCGCTCTCTTCTCTAAATGTTTTTTCTCAACTTCTTCCGCAAAGACGCAACGAAAAAGAGTTTATCGATAAATTGATAGAGACAATGCCAAAAGAGATAAAACGTATAAATTCAATAGTCGAAACTTTGATGGGTTTTGTAAAATCAAACTCTCCCAGCTTTACTCATTTAAACATAAAAGAGGTCGTGGAAGATAATGTCAAATATTTCACTGAAAAAGCAAAACTATCTTCCATAGAAATTAATACGCAATATCAAACAAATTTACCTTTAATAACCGCCGACAAAGAACAGTTATCACAAGTCTTCTCAAATTTAATACTTAATGCGATCCAGTCAATTCACAACAAAGGGGAAATAAATATTGACATAAGAGAAGGAAGGAAAATAGAAGGGGTGCTGCAGGATATAATAATAGAAATAAAAGACACAGGACATGGGATTTCACCTGAAAATTTAAAAAAGATTTTTGATCCATTTTTTACAACCAAACACTTAGGAACAGGACTTGGGCTTGCCATAACTCACAGTATAATAGACGGACATAAAGGAAGCATCAATATAGACTCAGAGTTAGGAAAAGGGACATGGGTTAAAATTATCCTGCCCGTTAAACAAGAATCATAAACCCTTGATCCCTCTCTATGACAGATAGGCTAAATTTGATATAATAAAACATATGAATGGAAAAACAATTTCTGAAAAGATCCTTTCAGAACACTCAAAAACCGATGCAAAAGCTAAAGATATAGTAATCGCCAATCTCGATTTTATGATTGGGCAAGACGGCACAAGCGGAGTAGCAATAGATTCCTTCAACAAAATGGGAGCAAACAAAGTCTTTGATCCTTCAAAAATAGCAATAATAATAGATCATAGCTCTCCATCCCCAAACTCAGGAGTATCTGCAATACATAAAAAAATAAGAGATTTTTCAAGGTCTTATGGCATTAAATTATATGATATCGGTTGCGGGGTATGCCACCAAATTACTCCAGAACAAGGACATGTCGTCCCTGGAAATTTAGTAATAGGAGCCGATTCACATACATGCACATATGGGGCTATAAATGTTTTTTCCACAGGAATCGGATCGACAGATTTAGCCGCGGGAATGATTTCAGGCAAACTTTGGTTTAAAGTCCCGGAGACTATAAAAGTTTTATATAACGGTAAAATTCAGAAAGGAATATATTCCAAAGATTTAATACTAAAACTTATTGGAGATATAACGTCAGACGGAGCAACTTATATGGCGCTGGAAATTGGGGGGGACGCTATTTCCGACTTATCAGTAGACGCAAGATTTACTATATCAAACATGGCGATAGAATGCGGAGCAAAAGCAGGGATTATGGAAGCCGACCAAAAAGTTTTAGATTGGGTAAAAAGTAACTCGCCTAAAAAAGCAGAGCCTGTATACGCGGACAAAGATGCCATATACGCAAAAACAATTGAAATTGATGTTGAAAAAATAGAGCCTCAGATTGCAAAGCCACATACAGTAGACAATGTTGTTCCTATATCAAAAATAGGCGATGTTCCAATCCAACAAGGATATATAGGAACTTGCACAAACGGAAGATTGGAAGATTTTCAAGTTGCGGCAAAAATTTTAAAAGATAAAAAAATAAATCCAAGCTGCAGATTAATAATAGCCCCCGCGTCAAAAGATATTCTTTTAGATATGATAAATGACGGGACATATCAAATATTATTAAATGCCGGCGCAATAGCGGTCACTCCAGGCTGTGGCCCATGTGTCGGCACGCACAATGGAGTTCCCTCAGATGGAGAAAACGTGATATCAACCGCAAACAGAAATTTTAAAGGGCGGATGGGGAATGTAAATTCTTTCATCTATCTTGGATCTCCGGCAACGGTAGCAGCCTCTATGATCGAAGGGAAAATATCCGACCCTCGAAAATATCTTTAACCCCAAGAAAGAGAGAAAGAGTTAAGGCTATCCCTTCATCAAGCCCTTTAATGTTATTCTCTCCATTCTCAAGCCCCCTTACATACGACCTCGAAATTCCAAGTTTTTCGGCCAGCTCCGTTTGAGACATTCCCAGGCTCTTCCTTTTTTGTTTTATTAAGCATCCAACAAGAGAAGTTTGGGGAAGATATCTTTTTGCCCTTCTACCGTTAAGTTCCCAATTTCTTACAGAAAAAAATTCAGGGTATTTTTGAGAAAGATAATAAGCCATTTTTGAAAGCGCTCTAACTTCAATTTGTCCGACCCGTTCTCCTGTTATTTTTAGTTCTACCCCAATTTTTTCTCTGGACATAGGTTCATCATATAAATAAAGTCTCGTAAGAATATCTCTTTCTGCAAAAGTTAAAGGAGAGAGAGTAACCCCTTCTCTTACAATTTCATCAATACTCCCCTCTTGAGTCAAACCATAAGAACTTACGCCCCACAAAGATATGTTTTTTAATTTTAATGGGCTCATACCTTTGGAGTCTAAAGACAATTCAACAGAAAATCTCTCTTCCCCTATTTTTTTATACCTGCTTAGCAACCATTCTCCTCCGGCCACCTTACGCTCACTATCGCTTAATTTTTTTCCTTTTTCACGTTCAAGGCTCTTAATCAGTCGTTTAGGCAAAGAATCAATATCAACAACTTCTGCAAGGGCAAGCTCAATTTCTCTCTCCTCAGGTTTATAGCCTAATTCCTTTTCAAGCCTTGTAATAATATTCCCAACCCTCACACGCTCCTCTCTTCTCCATCCCGGCTCATAAGAAATTTTGCCTGTCCTGGTTTTATCCCCTCTATTAACAAGCCTAAAAGCTATCAAATTCAACCGCTCTGCTACATACCCGGAAAACAAAACCCCAAGTTCAGGATTAAATTTATCGATAGAGCGTGGAAAATGTTTATAACTTAACTCTTGCATTAAGTCGTCGCTGTCGGGATTGCCATTTGCAATTCTCTTTATCAACCGGCGATAAAAGTAAACCAACAAATCCCTAGCTTCTTTATTTCCAGCCTTTGCAAGCATAAGAAGAAATGTCTCTTTTTCAAAATCTAAAGGGAAAGGACCCCTTAAATATCCAGACAAACCAAATTCTCTCCTTTTAATGTCAGAAAAAAAATCCAATTGTTTTGAAGTCAGAACATCAGGGTTCTTTACAACATAGGAAGCTTTTTGCGCATAACCAAAATTCCATTCCCGCCAGCAGAGATAATATGTCTCTTTTTTGCCTTTAACATCAACATCTACCAGATAATTTTTACGATAATCTCCCTTATAAAATTCCAACTCTTCGCTGAAACTGACTCTACACAAGGCACCGGGTTCAACGCCAGGAATTAAAAATTTTTCAACTATTCTATGCCTGCTTCTTTCCGCCAATTGAAAGTCGCTCATGCTTAACTCATGTTCAGATAAAAAGAGTCGCCCCTTTTTATCAGCAAACAAAACCATGTCTTCGTTCAGCAATGGTCCTTTACCCAAAATCCAGAGACCAACGGCAAAGCGCATCGCCCTGTCAAGAAAAACAGGTTTTTTAAAAGTTGCAGATGAAGGGACTAAAGAAACAGCGCCAAGCATAAAACTCCTTTTTGACTATTTCTGACATTTTCTGTGTCAATTTTCCTGTATGGGACTGTTGCGAAATGGTCATTCCCGTGAAAACGGGAATCTATTTCTCAGAAAACAAGATAGATCCCCGCTTTCGCGGGGATGACAAATTGCAAAAACTGTCATTTCGCGACAGTCCCTGTATAATATGACTGTTGCATATAATAGTATTCGGTCAAAAAAATAAATAATTTCATTTTTTTATTAATAGAGCAGCTAAAATAAGGCTTGGGCTATCAAAGAGATCAACAGAATAAGGCGCGAATGAAGGGAGCCATTACAAAATACCACAAAAACACATACTGCCCCAGAGATTAACCCCGATTATCCTAATCGGGGTTAATCTGAGACAGTATATCTTAAAATTATGATTCGATAAAGTTACTGCAAAAGTTCGTTATGAATTAGGTCTAAAAGCTTTTTTAGTGCTTCTTTATGTGCTTCTGGTATACTACTAACAAAGGTTTCTACAGTATTTCTAAACAAAGGATTATCCTTAAAGGGCTTTGCAGCCTCAATATCTTCAGGATGAACCGTTTTTGAATTGAATTTCGCCGTCATTACTGTTAGCTTGTCAACATCAGAAAGAGCTTTAAAAATTCCTCCGGGAGAATAGACTAGCTGAGCTTGCGCTAAAATAGCCTCTCTAGCCATATCATCTCTGGCAATTCTATCCCAATAAGCTGGCGATCCCCCAAGTTGTGCCATAGCAAACATTTGCACCTCTTTATCAAGATTAAGTCTTAATAAATTAAACCATATTCTTCGCATCGCTGATACAGGAATCCCAGTTCTTTTTGTTTCTGCTATCTGGTGGCTTCTGCTTGACGTTAGCTCATATACATAGTCACCACCTAACAATTTACCTATGCTCATCTTAAAAATTGATGTCTGCAGTTTTTCTTCCTTCCATTTTGGCAACCCTACAAATTTTAACGTTGCCAATGTATGTGATAATGCATCTTTTACTTGTGTCATTATTTTTTCACCTCCCGTTTGATTTTAGAAGAATAAGTTCCGATTCTCCTATGATGATTCTTTATCACCTCATTCACAAAAAAATTTCAGCTATTATAAAATGAAACCACTTTTGGTTTACTACCAATAAAAGCTATGCTAAAATTTAAAGATCATGAGCATAAAAGGAAAAGCGCGAACAACAAAAACAAAAGACGACATAAATACAGATTATATAATTTCAGGCCGTTATAAATTTAAAATACAAGACCCTTATGAACTTGCCAAACATGTTATGGAAGATTTGGACCCCGATTTTTACAGGCGGATAGAAAAAGGAGATTTTTTAGTCGCCGGAAGAAATTTTGGTTGTGGGTCATCCCGCGAACAGGCTCCGCAGGCTATTAAATACTCAGGATTACAGGCTGTCATTGCAAAATCTTTTGCCAGAATATTTTATAGAAACTGCTTTAATCTGGGACTCCTAGCAATTGAATGTAATACAGATGAAATTGACGAAAATGATGAATTAGAAATAGACCTGAATAATGGCTTAATTAAAAATTCTACAAAAAACAAAGAGATTAAAATTGCCCCTTTGCCAAAAACGATGCAGACGCTACTTCAAGATGGCGGACTTATAGAACATTTTAAAAAACACGGGGGGTTTAAAATTACATGAGCAATTTACTTGCCATATCTCCTTTTGAATGCAACTTAATAACAAAAATTATCTTTGCGTGTATTTTGGGAGGATTTATAGGGTTTTCAAGGGAAAAAGAAGGAAAAGCTGCCGGACTTAGGACTCATATTTTAGTCTGCATAGGAGCAACGATATTTACTATGCTCTCATTCATGGCATTTTCTATGTTTCCAAACGTAGATCCAACCCGCATCGCATCCAATGTACTAATAGGTATAGGTTTTATCGGAGCTGGTACTATCATTAGAAATGCCGGAGGATCTATCTCCGGAATTACTACTGCCGCATCAATATGGATAGCTGCTGCAATTGGGATGTCTATAAGTTTTGAATTATATCATGTTGCAATCTTTACAACCGCTCTAACTTTAATTGTCTTACATTCACTCCATCGTCTTGAAAAAAAATATATACATGACAAAGACAAGCCTTTAAATTAATTAGTATGCCTTTAGAAAAAACAATAATTATCCTAGGCCCAACCGCCACAGGAAAAACAAAATTTTCAATTAAGTTAGCAGAAGAGTCAAACGGAGAGATAATTTCTGCCGATTCGATGCAAGTTTATCGCGGAATGGATATAGGAACAGCAAAACCTCCCCTGGAAGAGAGAAAAAACATCCCTCACCACTTAATAGATATTATAAATCCAGACGAAGAATGGACTGTTTCAGATTTTATAGCAAGCACGAAAAAGATAATCCCTGAAATCATTGTCAGAGGAAAAACGCCCCTTATCGTAGGGGGTACGGGCCTATATTTATGGGCGCTTATTAACGGGTTTTCCTTCCCTATCGTATCCGGAAATGAAAAAATCCGAGAAAACCTAGAAAAACTAACAATAGAAGAGCTCTATACAAAATTAAACTCTGTCGACAAACAGAGCGCCGAAAAAATCCATCAGAACGATCGAAAAAGAATTATACGCGCGCTTGAAGTTTATGAACTGACGGGATCACCAATTACTCAGATGCAAAAAATGAAAAAATCTGACACAACAGAAACAGCAAATATAATAGGGCTTAACCTCTCTCGGGAACAACTTTACGAAAAAATAAATAGGCGAGCAGACAACATGATAAAAAAAGGATTGATTGATGAAGTAGAAGGATTGTTGGCCAAAGGATATTCAAAAAACCTTAGATCATTTCAGGCATTGGGATACAAAGAGGTTGTAGAATATCTGGAAGGAAGATGGACAAAGGAAGAAATGATCGAAGAATTAAAAAAAAGGACCCGAAACTTTGCAAGAAGACAAATGACCTGGTTTAAAAGATTTAAAAATGTTAAATGGGAATCCCCTGAATGAAAGCACATATAATTTCTCTGGGCTGCCCTAAAAATCTTTGCGATACCGAAGTCATCATGGGAGAACTTGTTTGTGCCGGCTACTCAATAACGCAAAATTTAAAAGATGCAGACATAATAGTTATAAATACCTGCGCTTTTCTAAGATCCGCCAGAGACGAATCTTTTGCAATAATTAAAAAGGCAATAAAAAATAAAAAACATAAAGCGAAAATTTATGTGGCTGGTTGCCTGCCAAAAATAAAAAACGAAAAAAACAGGCTCAACAAGCTAAGCAAGCTCAACGGGATAATCAATTCAGATGATATTTTCGACAGCCACTCCCCCCGCATAAAAGCTACAAATCCTTGGACCGCCTACATAAAAATTTCTGAGGGCTGCAATAACAGGTGTTCATATTGTCTAATACCTAAAATTCGAGGACCGCTAAAAAACCGTAAAGTCGCCGACATTCTAAAAGAGACGAGAGAACTCTCAAAAAAAGGAGTAAAAGAAATTATTTTTGTTGCCCAAGACACTTCCGCACATCCAAAATTTGAAGAGATATTAAGAAAAACGGCAAAAATAAAAGATATAAAATGGATTCGTATAATGTACACACACCCCAAACATTTATCAAAAAATCTGATAAAAACCATTGAAAAAGAAGCAAAAATATGTAAATACATAGACTTGCCTATCCAACATATTTGTGATAATATTTTAAAAAAGATGAGGAGAGGAGTCTCCTCTTCTGATGTTCAGGGTTTGATAGAAACCCTACGAAATGAAATAAAGGGCTTAGTTTTAAGAACAAGTTTAATTGTCGGTTTTCCAGGAGAAAAAGAGGGAGAATTCTTAAAACTTGCCGATTTCATAAAAAAAATGCAGTTTGAAAGGTTGGGAATTTTTAAATATAGCAAAGAAGAAGGGACATCTGCAGCAAAATTAAGGGGGCAGATTCCCGAAAAAGTTAAAGAATTTAGGTTTCACAAGTTAATGGCTTTGCAGAACCAAATATCTAAGGGGCTGAATAAAAAATTGATCGGTAAAACATTCGAAGTTTTAATAGAAAAAATCGGTAAAAACTTCTGTATAGGACGAACTTATATGGATGCGCCAGATATAGATGGTTCTGTAAAAATATTTAATCCCAATTTAAAATTGGGCAGGTTCGTTAAAGCTAAAATTGTCAAAGCGTCTGCTTACGATCTTGAAGCCGTTTTAACCTGAATATCCCAAATCTTTTAACTTCGTTTAGAATTGCTTTAATCCCCTTACTTGTAACCTTGTTGTATTTAAACAAATACTACTTGGCATCAGCGTTATTTACAGTGTTGGCTATAACCGATTTTTTTGACGGTTATCTGGCGCGTAAAAACAAAGAAGTGACAAATTTTGGCAAGCTGATGGATCCTATTGCTGATAAAGTTCTTGTCATATCAGCATTGATAATCTTAACAGAAAAGGGGATGGCAGCATCCCTGCCGGTTGTAATAATTTCTGTTAGAGAAATTTTTATAAGTGGATGGAGAGCCCATTTGGGAGCAGAAGGCAAAATAATAGCCGCGGGATTGTCTGGAAAGGCTAAAACAGTTATGCAAGTCTTAGCTGTTTTAATGCTTATGTTAGAAATCCCTTTTGGAAATTTATGCCTATGGATCGCAATGATCCTTTCTGTGTATTCCGGAGTTGAATATATACATCTCCACGCCAAAAAATTTGGTATGGAGCTAAAGTAGATAAAACAATGGAAAGAGAAAATATAAAACCCATAGAGGTTAAACTTGAAGACTTTTATAGTAAAATTTTAAGTTCGTTGGGGAAAATAACAGATTTTGAAATTGCTGAGCTATTAAAAACCAGTCATCAGACAATAGCTACAGCAGAATCTATGACAGGAGGAATGATAGCTGCAAGGCTGACAAACATTCCTGGAAGTTCTGATTATTTTATAGGTGGGGTTATAAGTTATCATGACAGGATAAAAATACAGGAACTGCAAATCCCGCCAAAAATTTTTGCACAAGAAGGGGCTGTAAGCGCAAAGATTGCCACTTTAATGGCCGAAGGAATAAAGCGAAAATTTAAAACAGATATTGGACTTGCAATTACAGGTTGTGCAGGTCCGGATCCGCTACCTCCCGCTCCAGTAGGGTTAGTATATTTATCACTTGTAACAAATGCATCAAGTGAATGCAAAGAGTTAACTCTTGAAAGGACGCGAAGTGAAATAAGGGAGAAAGCAACCCAGGCTGCAATGGGGCTTTTATGGTTTCACTTAGGTGGCGGAACAAAACTTTAGTTAAGGTGCAAAGATAAAAAGTCTTATGCACAAGTAAAAAAAGGAGGAAGTAAAATGTCAAATGAAAAGGCAAAAGCACTGGAGATGGCAATATCTCAAATAGAAAAAAATTTCGGTAAAGGGTCCATCATGAAAATGGGGGAAGCAAGCAAATTGCATGTTGAAGTTATTTCAACAGGCAGCATAGGATTAGATTCAGTGTTAGGGGTTGGAGGTTTTCCGAGGGGAAGGATTATTGAAATTTTCGGGCCTGAGTCAGGAGGAAAAACAACTGTATCGCTACAGGCTATTGGCGCAGCACAAAAACAAGGAGGGACAGCAGCTTTTATAGACGCGGAACATTCCATGGATCCATTATATGCAAAAAAAATAGGCGTAGACACGCAAAACCTTTTGATTTCGCAGCCAGACTATGGAGAACAAGCTCTGGAAATTTGTGAAACATTGGTCAGGTCAAATGCTTTGGATATAATTGTGATCGACTCCGTGGCAGCCTTGGTGCCAAAGGCGGAAGTCGAAGGGGAAATGGGAGATTCTCATATCGGCCTACAAGCGAGGCTTATGTCCCAGGCTCTGCGAAAGCTAACAGCAGTTGTTTCAAAGTCTAAAACTGTCCTTATTTTTATCAACCAATTACGAGAAAAAGTTGGAGTAATGTTTGGAAGTCCGGAAACAACGCCAGGAGGGAGAGCTTTAAAGTTCTATTCATCATTAAGGTTAGATGTTAGGGCTCAGGAAAAAATAAAAGAAGGGGAAAAAATCATTGGAACAAGAGTAAAAATAAAAGTAGTAAAAAATAAAGTTGCCCCTCCGTTCACATCAACATCATTTGTATTAATTCATGGGGAAGGAATTTCTCATGAGGCAGAATTACTTGATATGGGAACTAATTATGACATCGTAGAAAAAAGCGGTTCATGGTACGCATTTGAAGGAGAAAAATTAGGCCAAGGATATGATGCAAGTTTAAAATTTCTAAGTGAACATTCGGCGATTTCCAATAAAATAGAAACAAAAATCCGCCAAAAAATAGAAGAAGCAAAAAAAACAAGCGAAGAAAAACGTTCCGTCGCAACGAGTTCGCGAACAGTTGCAACCAGTTCTCGAAAAGATATAAAAAAAGCAGTTAACCAAGCAACTGCCTAAAAAAAACTAGTTAAAGGAGTGATAAAATAATGGAAACACAATTTTTAATGTATTTAGGCGTACTTATTGTAATAATTTTAATCGCAGCAATTATATACCTTATTGCAAGACAAAAATACAGCGACGACAAAGTCAAAGTTGCAGAGGAAACAGCAAAAAGGATCCTCGAAGAGGCCAAGAGAAATGCGGAAACCAAAAAGAAAGAGGCTCTGCTTGAAGCAAAAGAAGAAGCTGTCCGTCTGCGGCAAGAATTTGAAAAAGAATCGAAAGAGAGAAAAACAGAGCTCGGAAACATTGAACGCAGGCTGCTCCAAAGAGAAGAATACCTTGAGAAAAAAGAAAAAAACATAGATACCGAAGAGCTAAAACTAAAAGAACAGCTTGAAAATGTTGAAAAAACAAAAGAAGAGCTAAAACATGTTTTATCAGAACACATAAAAGAGCTGGAGAAAGCCTCATCTCTTCCAAAGGAAGAGGCCAAAAAGATTCTGCTTCAAAATTTAGAAAAAGAATTAGAAAGAGACGCAGCTCTTAGAATAAGCAAAAATGAAGAAAAAATAAAGCAGGAGTCGGAAAAAAAGGCCCGCGAAATTCTAGTAACAGCTATTCAAAGATGCTCTGTGGATCATGTCGTTGAAACCACCACCTCAGTAGTAGAACTTCCCTCCGATGAAATGAAAGGAAGAATTATAGGTCGTGAAGGGAGAAATATCAGAGCATTTGAAACATTAACAGGGGTTGATTTAGTCGTTGACGACACACCGGAAGCTGTTATTATTTCGAGTTTTGATCCGCTAAGAAGGGAGACAGCGCGAAGAACTCTTGAAAAATTAATTGTTGACGGACGTATCCACCCCGCACGAGTTGAAGAGATGTACAACAAATCCAAAGAAGAACTGAAGGTCGCAATGTGGGAAGCAGGAGAAAAGGCAGTAATGGAAACAGATATACATGGCGTTCCTCCTGTCTTAATTCAATTGCTTGGAAGATTAAAATACAGAACAAGTTACGGTCAAAATGTTTTGCAACATTCAATTGAAATGGCGCATCTTGCCGGAATGCTTGCCTCAGAACTGGGAGTAAATGTTAAGCTTGCAAAACGAGGTGCGCTACTTCACGACATAGGAAAAGCAATCGACCAGGAAGTAGAAGGAACACACGTAAAATTAGGAGTTTTGTTCGCTCAAAAAGCAGGAGAAAGCCCCGAAGTAATTCATGCCATAGAAGCCCATCACGAAGATGTTCAGCCAAAAACCATTGAAGCCGTACTTGTGATGGTAGCAGATACAATTTCAAGCTCCCGTCCAGGCGCTAGGCGCGATAGTTTGGAATCATATGTAAAACGTCTAGAAAAACTCGAATCAGTGGCAAAGTCTTTCGAGGGAGTAGAAAAATGTTTCGCTATACAAGCAGGTCGCGAAATTAGAGTTATAGTCCAACCTGATAAAATAGACGATATAATGTCGGCAAAATTAGCTCATGATATTGCTAAAAAGATTGAGACTGAGCTTGAATATCCCGGAGAGATAAAAGTTACTGTAATTAGAGAGACAAGAAGTACAGATGTTGCAAAATAAAACTGTTAATATTTTATTTATAGGAGATATTATAGGCTCTCTCGGAAGAAAAGTTACACAGAATATACTCCCGGAATTAAAAAGAGAGCTAAACGTAGATATTACTATTGCTCAGGGTGAAAACTCCGCCCATGGTTATGGCATAACCAAAAAAATTTACAATTGGTTTTCTGATATAGGAATTAATGTTATAACCATGGGAAATCATGTATGGGATAAAAAAGAGATCATAAAAGATGCTGCAAGCTTTGAAATGATGGCAAGGCCCGCTAATTTTCCTCTTGAAAAAGGGGTTCCAGGCAAGGAATACGTTATAGAAAAAACAAAAGACGGCCATAGAATAGCAGTTGTATCCCTTGTTGGGCGTGTATTTATGTCTCCACTTGATTGTCCTTTTCAAGCAAGCGATAGAATATTAAAAGAGATAGAAAAAGATGCAGATATCATTATTATAGATATACACGCAGAAGCAACCTCTGAAAAAGTAGCTTTAAGTTATTATTTAGACGGTAAAGTTTCGGCTATCTTTGGCACGCACACCCATGTTATTACCGCAGATGAGAGGATATTGCCTGGTGGAACAGCATACATCACAGATGTCGGAATGGTTGGAGGAAAAAATTCTATAATTGGCATGAAAAAAGAGCAGATTTTAAAAAAATTTATAACCGGCATGCACGAAAAATTTGAGCCGGTAGAAGAAGACGATGGAATATTTAATGCGGTATTTGCCCAAATAGATTCAAAAACAGGTAGAGCTGTAAGCATAAAAAAAATCATAAAAACAATAGATGACCCTTTTAACCCCGATCATTCACTATAGAACCAGAAATTAACTCCGATTATGATTGTCGGGATTAATTAAAAAGGGTTTTTCCTCTTTTACTTCTATGAAAAGAGATAGCGAATCTATGCGCCTCGTTTCTTATCCTTTGTAACAACTTCAAGGCAGCAGATGTTTCCGGCAGTTTTAAAGGAGTTTTCTTCCTGGGAGAAAAAATTAATTCCTCTTTTTTTGCAAGTCCTATCAGCGGAATTTTTAATTCAGCCTTCATCATCGCATTGTAAGCCCCGTTAACCTGGCCCTTTCCTCCATCTATTAATATAAGGTCAGGAGAAGGAAGTTTTTCTTTTAAAGTCTTCGCGTATCGTCTATAAACAACCTCATATATTGCCGCTACATCATTTGGCCCTTCTATTGTTTTGATTGTAAATTTTCGATAGTTTTCTTTTGAAGGCTCTCCATTAATAAAAGTTACCATAGAGGCTACTGTTTTTGTCCCTTGCGTATTTGAAACATCAAACCCTTCTATTCTATAGGGTTTCTTATCTAACCTTAAAACCTGTTTAAGCTGATTAAGCGCCGGTTTATAGCTGGTCGCTTTACTGTTAGACAACCAAAAAGGTTTTGCCCTGGTAATTTTTTTTATTTTATAAATTTTATCCCTTATACTTGCAGCATATTCAAAATCGTGTCTATCTGAAGCCTCCTTCATTTCAGCCTCAAGGTTGTATATTGTTTTTTCAAGATTCCCTGATAAAAGTTCAACCACCGCCGAAATAATCTTTTTGTATGTCTCTTTTGATGTTTTATAAACACAAGGAGCAAGACATTTTTTAATATGAAAATTAAGACAGGGCTGCTTTCTTATTTTTAAAGGGGAAGATTTGCATTTTCTAAAAGAAAAAAGCTTTCCCACTAACTTAATAGTTTCCTTGACACTTCCTGCTTCATATGGACCAAAATAAAGAGAACCATCATCTTCTTTTGTCCTGACAAGAAACAACCGCGGCCAATCCTCGCTTATAGAAAGCTTAAGATAAGGATAACGTTTATCGTCTTTCCATTGAACATTATATTTAGGCTTATATTTTTTTATTAATTTTTGCTCTAAAAGAAGGGCCTCAAGTTCTGAAGAGGTAACAATATATTCAATGGTCTTATAGTTAGAAATTAATGATTCTGTTTTTGGAGAATCTATATTTTTTTTAAAGTAAGATGCCAAACGATTTTTTAAAGATTTTGCTTTTCCCACATAGATAACATTGCTTTCCGCATCTTTAAAAATATATATGCCTGGAAGTGAAGGGAAATCGAAGTTTTGAGTATTTATGATTGCTTCGACTGTGAATATTCGGGATTTATACTTTGACATAATAATTTAGAAAAAATCTATTCAGAGAGGCCGAGAGTTTTAATCCTCTCAGAAAAAACAGAATGCGGAACATCCAAAAATCTGCTAGCTTTGTGAGGATCGTGATTTACTTTCCACATTATCACATCTATAAATTCCTTTTCAAAAAAGCTTCTAATTTCACTTAAATTATATTTTTTAAGGGAAAAAACTTTGTTTCGTAATACATTATTAAAAGAAAAAACATCAAGCGGCAAACTTTTAAAATTTAAAACCTCAGCGCCCGGGAAACAAACAGATGCAGACTGTATTAAATCTCGCAGCTCATCATAATTTCCAGGAAAATCATAATACATTAAAAAACTTATCACTTGAGGCGAAATATATTTTATCCGCGGAGCATGTTTTATTAAGTAAGACAAAGCAATAATTGGGATATCTTCACGTCTTAAACGAAGAGGAGGCAATTCCAAGGTTTCAAAGCCAGAGAATCTTTCTTTATTGCAAACAGACAAGATTATTCTCACAGGACTTTTTTTCTCTTTTATAAAATGAGCGACACTTAAACAAAAGGCCTCAGGAATAGAATCAACACCAGAAAGAAAAATTGTTCCGGGGAAATTATTTTTATTTTCAATTCCTTCTTCCTCCGAAAAGGAGAGCAATTCTTTTAAAGTCAAGAAAAAATGCGCCTCGGAAAGATTTTTATCAAAAGAAGCGATATCTATCTTAGAAAAACGCCTGTCAGAATTTCTCCCGTGGCGGTGTAAAATTTTTGCTATAACCTCTCTGCTTATCCCTTTTTCTCCGTAAATTACAAGATCATTTGTATCAATTGCAAGTTTTTTTATCTTTTCAAGAAGTTCGCTTATAACAGGGCTAACTCCCTCCAGCCATTCTGTATCACTTAGCCCGGAAAAATCCAAATCAAAAACCTCATGAGTCTCAATGGCTTTCCCCACAGAATTTACTAAAATTTCCGAGTCAAAAGGTTTTCGCAAAAAATCCAAAACGCCAAGCTTGGTAGCTTGAACCGCAAGGGGGATGCTATTTGATGAAGAAAACATTATAACTTTATTTAATGGCAGTTTTTTGCGGAGCTCACGAAAAATCATTAATCCGTCCCTTTCTTTCAAATCAAAGTCCATTAAAATAAGCTTATACTTAGGGTTGGAAGCTTCTTGTAAAAATTTTTCTTCCGCCTCTGAGCAAGTAACATCATAAGATGAAAGAATCTCAGTTATCTGTTCAGCTAACTCCTGATCATCTTCTAATAAAAGTATTTTCTGTTTATTTTCAGACATTTTCCAATTCTCAAGTTGAATTATAGCAACTCTTATTCAATGGGTAAAGGCCTTTTAATTGACAGACAGCTTTAACCCCGATTATCCATACTCGAGTAATGTTTGACAATTTGTTAGTTATTGATTCTGGCGTGAACCCCTATTATCCTAATCGGGGGGAAGGGTATGAGTCTCCACAAAATAGATATCCCATTCTACTTTAAACGTTCCTTCCTCTTCGCCAAAACGCGAAAGAAGCCGTCTCTTGGTTAAAAGCCCTTTATTCCTAACTTCCAAGGGATTCTGTCCTCCTATATTTTTCAGATAACTAAAAAAAGAGAAAACATCTCTATACTCTTTCACAATTATTTTCTCTTCAAGCTTTACTTTATTAAAATATTTATTCAAGCATCTTTCAAGCTCAATTTTTGAAGGGAATTTATTTACAGAGAGGCCGACTCTTCTGATATTGTTAAAAGTGGCAGGGCCAAAGGTAGTAAAAAAGAAAGCCCCGTCTTTCTTTAAAAAAGAAGGAATCTTAGAAAAGACCTTTTTATAATCCATCCACTGAAAAGAAGCATTTGCAACAACCAAATCAAACTGCTTATTTTTAAAAGACAAAGACTCCCCATCCTCCACATAAAAAGAGACATTCTCATTTTTTATTCTTGAAGAAGCAATTTCAATCATCCCCGGGGCAATATCAATCCCTACAATTTTGGCAGAAGGAAATCTGCTTGAAAGGATAGACGCCAATCTTCCCGTTCCGCAACCGATATCTAAAATATGCTTATAATCATCACGGCAAAAAATCTTTTTAAGAAGCATCTCCATCATTTCAAGCTGTACATCAGCGCACTGATCATAAGTTAAAGCGCTTTTTGAAAAATTATCTCTTATCTTATCTTTATCCATAATCTGTTAAATATTATGACACAAACCCTGAGCATTCCAGGAAAACACGGCAGTCTTGTTATGTAAGTCTTATCTCTACAGACTTTTTATGGGCATCTAAACCTTCAACACCAGCAAGCATTACAACATCATCGCGGATTTTTGCGAGGGCTCTTTTAGAGTATTTCAATACACTCTGCTTCTTAATAAAATCATAAACGCCAAGAGGAGATGAAAATCTGGCTGTTGTATAAGTAGGCAAAACATGATTAGGCCCCGCACCATAATCTCCAATCGCCACAGGGGAAAATTCCCCAACAAAAACTGCCCCCGAATTTTTTATTCCAGTTAAAAACTTGTCAGGCTTTGAAATAAAAAGTTCAAGATGCTCAGGCGAAATTCTATTTGCAATATCAATAGAATCTTCAATATTATTTACGACAAGAAAACACCCCTTACTTTCAATCGCTTTTCTCACAATCTCTTTGCGTAAAAGGCTATCAAACTGTTTTTTGACCTCTTGATTTACACTCTTTGCAAATTCTTCCGAATCTGTAATTAAAATAGCCTGAGCATTAGGATCATGTTCGCACTGAGCCAGCAAATCAGAGGCTATATATCTCGGATTTGCCTTTCTATCCGCTATTATTAAGACATCAGAAGGCCCCGCCAATGAGTCTATCCCAACAATAGGCGAAAGCTTGTGTTTTGCAAGTGTAACATAAATATTGCCGGGGCCTACTATTTTATCTACTTTTGGGATTGTGGCAGTACCGTAAGCTAAAGCCGCCACTGCTTGAGCCCCTCCCACCTGATAAATTTCTAAGACTCCTAATTCGTTTGCAGCGACAAGAACATGCGGATTTATCTTTGGAGGAGAGACCATCACAATCCTTTTAACTCCGGCTATTTGCGCAGGGATAACATTCATCATTACAGAAGAGGCATAAACAGCCCTCCCCCCGGGGACATAAACACCGACACTCGAAAGAGGGATATTCCTCATGCCAAAAAAAGAGCCGTCCGCGAATTTTCGCTTCCACTCTTTGGGTTCTTTCTGGTTTTCATGAAAGCTCCTTACATTTTTAACCAGTCTTTTAAAAGATTTTAAAAACGAAGGATCGATCTCTTTATAAGCAGCATTGATTATTATCTTTGAAACTTTTAAATCTGAAACAGCAAGATCAGTCTCTTTAGATTCTTCTCTCAGTTTAAGGTCAGTTTTTCCTGAAATATCCACTTGATCATATTCTTTTGTAAGTTCAATTAAAGCTTTATCCCCATCTCTCTTTACTCTATTTAAAATATCTTTAATAACAGAATCGGCACTGTAAGGCACAAAAAAACTCTCCTCAAGCCTTTTTAGATATTTTAAAATTTCATCGCTTTTTTCAAGGATTTTAAACATTTATAATCGATCCTTTTTTGATAAGAGATTTACTTGCAAGGACAGCCCCGTTAAGTTTGCAATCATCCTCAATTTTACAATCAAAACCTACTACGCAATTCGACATTTTCACATTTTTTCCGATATGCGCCCCCCTCCAGACAATGCACCTCTCTAGAGTAGAATGCTCGCCAATTTCAACCTTTTCGCCAATAACTGTATAATCTTTCAACGCAACTCCACTGTTTAATTTGACTCTGTCCCCAATCAAAACCGAACCAAAAATTTTAACCGCCTCACCAAAAGAGACATTCTCTCCCAGCCAATATCCTTCCTGATGTCTTGTTCCAAAAATACGAACGGAGACCTCCCCTCTTAAAATGTCTTCATGAGCACGAATATATTTTTCAGTATTACCAATATCCATCCAGTAACGATCCGACAAAAATCCATATATCGCAGCTCCCTCACAAAGGAGCTTAGGGAAAAGATCGTGCTCAAACATATATAATTTGTTTTTGGGAACATCATTAAAAATAGAAGGGGCTAAAACATATAAACCCGCGTTAATCTCTCTGCAATCAACGCCCTCAAGCATGCTCCAAGTCGGTTTTTCAATAAACTGCTTGATCTTTCTCTCTTTATCAGTTAGCACAAGACCATAGGCTGTAGGATCATCGACAGATGTCAATGTCAATGTAACTTTTGATTTCCTTGAAATATGAAAATCTAAAACCTTAGAAATATTTATATCTGTTAAAATATCCCCGTTAAAAACAACCAAAGGTTCATCCCCAAAAAATTCTTCAGCATTTTTAACCGCCCCAGCCGTTCCCAAAGGATCTTTTTCTACACAATAGTATAGTTTAACGCCATACTCCGAACCGTTGCCAAGGATATGCTTTATAGCCTCGGACATATAGTGCAAACTTAAAATAATATCAGTTATGCCATGCTGTTTAAAAAGTTCTATCTGATGAACAATAAAAGGCCTGTTTACAACAGAAACAATCGGTTTTGGCATATCATAAGTCAATGGTCTAAGTCTCGTGCCAAGCCCCCCCGCAATAATTACGGCTTTTGCCCTACTCATTCTGCATATCCTTTTTAAATGCAGAAATAACCTCAATAGGGGTCGGATCCACCCCTTCTAAAACGGCAGAGTAGACACTTAAAATGTCAATATAAAATATTAAAGATAAACTTTTTTCAATCTTTGATTTTCCCAAACTATCTATCTGTAAAATCGAGGAGTTTCCAAATTTATCTTTCCATAAACGCTCCACAGCATCAAGCCTCTTCTTGACTGGAAAAAGCTCATCGCCTCTTCTTAATAATATTGCGACAAATTTATTTTTCTCTGGCAAAATGGCAAAAATACTCCCTATTTCATTATGATTCATTTCCGGCAAGACGGAATAAATTGCCAGTTTTTTGCCGTTTTCATTAAATTGCCCCTTGAGCCTTAAGCCACATGCGGCCGTATACATACTTGAAGTACAAATTAAAGGGAGCTTTCCTTTAATCATTTTTGCTTGCCGCTTTGCAATATTATCCTTTTCTAAAACATCATGCCCAATACTCTCTTTAAGTTTAATTAAAATATCTATTGAGCTGTTAAGATTTTCTTTTTGCATAGGAATACAGCCTAAAAATTCAAAAAGTCTGACAAGAAAAACAAATATAAAATAAAAAGCCGCACGAGGAACAAAATCTTCCGGAAGAGATAAGAAAAGATACTTTTTCTTTTCTGCCAGTTCTTTTAATTTTCCGCCGCTGCTTACGCAAATGATTCTCATCCCTCTCTCTTCCGCAACCTTTAAAGATGCCAATGTCTCTTGTGTATTTCCGGAATAACTTATGGCAATAAAAAGATTTTTTTTATCAAGAAAGCCGGGAATATCATAACCGCGATTTATATATATCTTTTTGTCCGATTCTGAAGCAAACAGATCAAAAATAATATCTCCCGCAATAGCAGACCCACCCATGCCGGAGATCACAACCCCATCAAAAAACTCAAGATCTTTATCAACTCCAAAAAGTTGCGATGAGACGGAATTAATCGCAGAAGAAATCTGATTTGGCGCGTCTTCAATATTAAAGAGCATCCCGCTTTTATCTATCTTTTTTATATGTTTTAAATCATCAAGTAAAAGCATTATTTAAATAAGCCCTTTCAAAACTTTTACCGCCTTATCAAGCTGGAGGTCAGAGCCAGTCTCTTCGAGTAGTTTTAATTTTGCTTCCTCGGTTGGCAACTTAATCTCAACATCAGGAATAATCCCTTTTTTAGTAATATCTTTCCCGCTTGGCGTAAGATATTTTGCAATAGTTAAAAGAATAGCCGAATTATCCTGCAACATTCTGACGCTTTGAACAGAAGCCTTTCCAAAAGAGTTGGTTCCGACAATTGTAGCAATTTTATTGTCCTGCAAAGCGCCTGCCAAGATTTCCGAGGCCGATGCTGAAGACTCATCAATTAATACAACAATAGGATTTACCCAAATAACATCTCCCGTTGAATATTGAATTTCATTCATTCCATTCCTGTCTACAGTCTGAACAATAGCCCCCGAACGAATAAACATACTCCCTATTTCAATCGCATTTTCCAGAAGCCCGCCGCCATTCCCCCTTAAATCCAAAATCAACCCTTTTGCATTATCCTTTTTGACGCTATTAATTGCTTTTTTAAATTCAGCGGGAGCTCCCTGTTTTTCAAAAGTATTAAGTTTTATATAGGCTATATCATCTTGCATCATTTTAAACTCTACGCTTTTTATGAGAATTTCGCTTCTTTTTATCACAAAATCTTTTGGCTCATCAAATCCTTTACGCATCACAGAAAGTTTTACTCTTGTCCCCTTCTTCCCCCTTATTAGGGAAACAGCCTCCTCAAGCGCCATGTCTTTAGTAGGTTTATCATCAATTTTAACTATCAAATCCTTTGGTTTTAACCCCTTTTCTTCTGCCGGTGTTCCAGCTATAGGAGAGATGACAATTAATTGATGCTCTTTCATCCCTATATATATGCCTATTCCGCTATAACTCCCTTTCATCCTCATGCGCATTTCGGAATAAGCAGTTGGCTCTAAAAATCTTGAATAAGGATCATCTAAAGAAGTTAACATTCCACGAATAGCCCCATAAACTAATTTTGTGTTATCAACATCTTTCTCAACATATTGAGTTTTAATTACGCTGAGAACCTGAAGAAAAACTTCCAGTTTTTTCTCCAAATCATCGTTCGCCCTGCTTTTTCCGTATAAAAACCCAACAGAAAAAATAAAAATCGCCAAAATAATTACCGCAAAAAAACGTTTTGATTTCCCCTTCATTTTTTATATCTCCTTTTTATTTAGGGCAAAAAAACTCTTGGATTTTTTGGCTTGCCTTTAATTCTGACTTCAAAATGCAAATGAGGCCCTGTCGAATAACCGGTACTTCCAACCAATCCTATTATTTGTCCTTTTTTAACACGATCCCCAACTTTCATATACAAGCGAGACATATGGCCATAAACAGTAGACATGTCTTTGCCATGATTAATTACTATAGCTTTGCCATATCCATTCCACCAGCCAGCAAGTATAATCTCTCCGCTGTCTGCCGCTCTAATTACCTCTCCATAAGGGGCAGCAATATCCATTCCGGTGTGAAAGTCCTTCCTTCTCCAAAGAGGATGTGCCCTGTAGCCAAATACTGAAGTAATTCTACCACGCAAAGGCCAATCAAGTGAACCAGTACCTTTTTGGGCGGCGCCTGCCCCCCCCGATGTCTTCGCAAGTATTTCCTTTTCTAATTGAGCGGAACTTGCTTCAAGTTCTGCAACCTGTTTTTCATAGGTTTTTCGTCTCTCTTGTAACGAGAGATGAAGATTGTTTATCTCTTTTGCCTGCGCTAAGATTTTTTCTTTTTCATTTGATATTTCTGAGGCAAGCCCTCTAATCTGTTCCGTGGTATCCGCAAGTTTCACTTTTTTATCTCGAAGATAAGAAAAACTTGTAGAAATATTTTTAACAAGGCCTCCGTCAAGCTCCACGATTTTCGAAAAAAAATAAAACCGATTAATAAAATCAGCCATGCTTCTGGCAGAAAAAAGAAGTTCAAGATAATTTACAGAGCTGTTTTTATATACTTCAACAATACGTTTTTTAAACCTTATCCTCTTAATCTCCAGATCTTGGCGGGTAGTTTCAAGGTCTGAAACCAGTTTGTCCAGTTTCTGTTTATTAAGACTTATCTTCTCATTAGCGCGTTTTAAATTTTGTTTTGTGCGATCTAATTTTTTCTTGGTAACAACAAGATTATAAAGAGCATTCTGTTCTTTTTTCCTTGTCTCTTCCAGCTTCTCTTGTTTTTCTTTAAGTTTCCTGTTGATCTCTTCAAGTTTCTTCTCTTTAATTGTTTTTTCCGAAGTAGAAGTCAAATTCACTTCTGACTCAGAAAAAGAAGGGACTACAAAAGAAAAGATTAGAACCAAACACAAAATCACACGGAAAATCATTTAAAGATTTTAACATAGCAAAAATCGCATTACAAGGCAAAGGACTCGGCTCCCATGAAAAATCTGCCCTGGCCTGCAATTTCAAGTGAATATCAACGATATATAGTGGGATCTGTTGCAAAATAGTCATTCCCGTGTCGTAAACAAGATGGATCCCCGCTTTCGCGGGGATGACAAATTGCAAAAACTATCATTACACGATAAACCCAAAAAGGAAAATTAAGTTATGGTTTTTCAAATAGAAAAAAGACACTCTCAAAGGATGCTCCCCCATTATAATATGGGAACAAGAAGTGTCCCCCTGCGGAAGGAAACAAATTATTCTGCAGATGATCAACGACTGCTAAAAGAGCTTAAGGGGCAAGGGGCTATAAATTCAAAATCCATTTTATTGAAAAAAATCACAAAACTAATGACAGAAAACCCTGATGCTTTTGCAAATTTAAAAATACGCGAACTCTCTCACGGAGAAAGTATAAGAAATTTTTTATCGGTTGAAGAAAACAGAATGTTAGTCAGAAATATATTAATCTGGCGGTTTAGTGAAATTCCAACAACAGTGACAAGCGCAACAACCCCGGTGACAGACGACCCTTTGGTCTTAAGTACTCTAAAATGGGCGGGAATCCGCGTCATAGAAACAATGGAAAGAGAAATTCGACAAATTGACGATCTCTTAAGTAGCAGCAGAATTTCTCCCGCAAACAGAAAAAAACTCGAAGCTTATCGACTAGCGCTAATTAACGCAGCAACCGAATTTTCAAGACAGAGCTCTACCCCTTTTGAACCTTTAAGAGAAGAGCAGCTATTAAAGAAAGAAATAATTCAATCCGGGTACATGGGAATGCTCGTCGAAATCGGCGCGGGGACTGAAATAGCTAGGAGTGTTTTTTCTGATGGGGGTACCTCAAGATATATATCAAGTACTGCCTCACTTTATAATCAAGCAGATAGAGACCGATTTCTTGAGCAGGCGACAAATTATCCTTCAGTCTCTTCAGACATGGCGTTGGCATTAGCAAAAAAAGCCATGGGAAATGCGGCAAAAACGAAAAAGGACGGAGCGGTTTTTGGCCTTGCTTTAACAGGGGCGACACAAACAGATAGAACACGTAAGGGACAAGATCATTTTTACTTGGCATTATGCGGGACAGGAAAGCCCGATGTTATAATCCACGGCGTTTATCAAAATCAAGAGAGACAAAACCAGCAGATTGCCACAGGGAGATTCGGCCTAGCCTCTCTCCATCAATTTTTAACACGGGAACCCTTTTCCATAGAGAATATAAAAGCCGCGACTTCCGGGCTAATTTCGATAGACCAGATATTTGTTGAAACAGATTCGACGTTTGATCATATCTGCAGAAATATAAGACTTGTTCAAACAGGACTTTCAGATCTTGTCCTGTTTTCCTCAAATGGACTGGTTCAAGATATTCCGTCAATGACCCGTGAAAAAAAAGAGATCTTTTTATATAAAGGCTCTTTTAATCCACCGACAACAGGCCATATAGAGGTTTTAGAAAAAGCTTTAAATCTAAGCGGGCAGGCAGAAGTTTTATCTTTACCTGAGATATCAACAACCATCGTCTCAAAAGGAGAGGCAACTTTAGAAAATATGGCGCATCGCATTTCCATGTTTAATCTTCTTGGATATCCTGTTCTGGTTACCAATCAAACACGCTTCTTCAGTTTAGCCGAACTGCTCAGAACAAAATCGCAGGGGAAACTCACCTTCCTTTGCGGAATGGACACACTGGTTAGAATAATGGAACCGGCATATTACGCAGATTTGCACGGAAAGGCCTTTGAGGCAATTGAAAGACTATTTAAAGATAACACATCTTTATGGGTCGCGGACAGGTTTGATAAAACAAGAGGCTGGTGTACAGTCAGACAATTTTTAAATTCCGCGGAAAGCGGCCCTCTCAGGGGCTATGTAACAGGAAGCATAAAGAGACTAAAGGTTAGGGTGGCAAGCGCGTCAAGCGAAGAAAGAGAAAAGATAGGAAGAGGAGAAGAACCCTCTCATATCTCAGCAACAGTTAGAGAGTATATAAAAACTCACAGTCTATACAGCTAATCAAAATAGAAAGCCCGTAATTTCAAAAATCCAAAGTTCTTAGGGCGGAAAGATAATCTTTTAAGATCAAAACTCTCTCTTCATATTCCTGAAGTTTTGTCTTCTCTTTTTGGATAGAACCTTCTGTAGCGTTTTTTATGAAATTCTCATTTCCCAGTCTCTCTTCAATCTTTTTTATTTGAATAAGAAGAGACTCAAAATCTTTTTGCAAGCGTCCACTCTCTTTATCGAAATCAATTAACCCGTAAAGAGGGATACCAAACTCAATCTCTCCTGATTTTACCGTAACCGTATTCTTAGGATATGTTTTTAAGTTTTCAACAGAAGAAACTTTCGCAATCGGTTTTAGATGGGCTGCCAATCTTTCATCAATTACGATATCTCCCCCTGCTATTGTAATCAGTCGAATCTCTTTGCTGTGTGGAATATTTAATGTTCCTCGTAAATTTCTAATCACCCGTACTAATTCTATAAATTTATTCATCTCTTTTTCCACAGAATCATTAACAAGCTTTTCATCCGCAACAGGCCAGCTTTGAAGCATTAAGGATTCTTCGGGCTTAGGAATCCCCCTTCTGTGTAAAATCTGATAAATCTCTTCTGTTTCAAATGGCATAAAAGGATGAAGAAGTTTTAATATCCCTTCTAAAACCAAAATGAGGAGAGATTGAACTGTCTCTTTTTTCTTTTGATCTTCTCCGTAAAGTCGTACCTTTGCAAGTTCAACATACCAGTCACAAAATTCCGACCATATAAAATCATAAAGAAGCTTTGACGCCTCCCCTATCTGATAACTATCAAGATATACTGTAGTCTGGCTTATAACCCTATTAAATTTTGATAAAATCCACTTATCTGCCAATTCTAAAGATTGTGGCTGCAATCTGTTGTCTGTCGTCTGTGGTCTGTCATCTGTCCCCATTAAAACAAACCTGCTCACATTCCAGATTTTATTCGCAAAGTTTCGGGCTTCTGTAATTTTTTCCTCTGCAAGTTTAATATCCTGCCCACCGCCTGTGGCCAAAGAAGTAAGCGCAAACCTTAAAGCATCAGCTCCGGCATGCTCTATAACTTCAAGAGGATCTATCACATTGCCAAGAGACTTACTCATCTTTTTTCCGGTAACATCCCGAATTAAGCCATGGATAAACACAGTACTAAAAGGCTCTTTTTTCATGAAGTGCATCCCTGTCATAATCATTCTAGAAACCCAGAAAGTGATAATGTCATAACCTGTAACCAAAACAGAGGTTGGATAATAATTTTTAAGATCATCGGTCTTGTCCGGCCAGCCCAAAGTAGAAAAGGGCCATAAGGCAGATGAAAACCAAGTGTCAAAAACATCGGGATCCTGTTCTAACTTTGTCCCTCCACATTTAGGACATTTTTCAGGCTTTACTTCAGAGACTATAATCTCTCTGCATTCATTGGACATTGGTAATTGGTCATTGGATATTTCCCTGCATGTCCACACGGGGATGCGATGCCCCCACCATAATTGTCTTGAAATACACCAATCTTTTAAATTGGTCATCCACTGAAGATAAACCTTTGCCCATCGCTCCGGCAGAAACTTTATCTTCCCCTCTTCAACAATTTGTATTGCTTTTTCTGCAAGAGGTTTTATTTTTATAAACCACTGGTCAGACAAATAAGGTTCAATAGTCGTCTTGCAACGATAACAAAGTCCAACAGAATTTTGATAATCTTCTATTTTTTCAAGGTACCCTTTCTCGGAAAGAAGCTTGACTAATTCCTCACGAGCTTTAAAACAGTCAAGGCCTTCTAAAGTATTGACCAATCCTTTTTCTTCGTCAGGAAATTCATTCAAAGTTATTTTTGCCTCGGCAGTTAAAATATTAATTTGAGGGAGATTGTGTCTTTCTCCTATTTCATAATCGTTAGGATCATGAGCAGGAGTAACTTTTACAGCTCCAGTGCCAAACGATGGATCGACAAAATCATCTTTTATAACCGGAATTTTTCGATTAACTAAAGGGAGAATAAGAGTTTTTCCTATCAAATGCTTATACCTTTCATCCTTTGGATTAACAGCAACGGCAGTATCGCCAAGCATTGTCTCCGGTCTTGTGGTAGCAACTGTAATGTATTCTTGATTTTTCTGTAAACTATCAACTGTACACTGTACACTGTATTTTATATACCACAATTTCCCACTCTTCTCCTGGTACTCCGTCTCAATATCAGATAAAGCTGTCTGGCATCTAGGACACCAATTAATAATCCTCTTCCCGCGATAGATAAGCCCTTCTTTATATAAAGAGACAAACTCTTTTGCCACTGCTTTTGATAAGCCGTCATCCATGGTAAACCGCTCACGAGTCCAATCGCAAGATGCGCCAAGCCTGCGAAGCTGCATGGTAATACGGCCGCCATATTCTTTTTTCCACTCCCAAACTTTTTCTAAGAATTTCTCGCGCCCAAGATCTTCCTTTTTCTTCCCTTCTTTTTTCAAGGCTTTTTCAACAACATTTTGCGTAGCAATCCCTGCATGGTCAGTCCCCGGGATCCAAAGGGTTTTAAACCCTTTCATTCTTTTGTATCTTATAAGGGCATCCTGCAGAGAATTATCAAGAGCGTGACCCATGTGAAGAGAGCCTGTAACATTTGGCGGAGGAATAACAATTACAAATGATTCTGCGGAAGAATTGTCATCTGGAGAAAAAAGTTTGTTTTCTTCCCAAAATTTATACCATTTCTGTTCAACAGCTTTCGGATCATAGGCTTTTGGAAGTTCACTCATATGTTAATATTAACATGAATTGAAGCTTGCGAAAAGTTTTTAGAAATGAGCTATAGTAGTTTCCAGCCAATGTATAGTCACTTCATTTGCAGGGTCATACGCAACTTTTTGCATAGATTTTAAAAGCTCCAGCTTATATTTAGCAGATTCCAAAGCAAGAGTCTCTAATTTTTTATGAATCCAATCCATTCCAATTTGAGGGAAATTAACATTAAGCTTCCAAATTTTCTTTGTTAGTTTTCTTATCTTTCGTGAATACGCTTCAAATTCTTTTTTAGATCCGGAAAACACCCTGTTTAAATGTGCATCTTTTAATATCGCAATTAACTTTAAAAAGGCTATCTGCTGTGCCGATTTCTTGATATTTTGAAGATCTTCTTTTGTCAACCCGAGCCTTTTCAGCCCGAGTTTAACCCTTAATAAGCGCCAATTAATTATTAACAGTTTTAACCATGAATCCTCAAGGATATTTCCGATCTCAAGGATCTTACATTCATCAAGAAGTAAAATTCTCCCTTTTTCTTCTTCTGTTAGTCCGGAAGCCAGCAATAAATTACCCTCAGAATCAATATTAACTTTTTCAAGTTTCCAGCCGGAAATATCTATCTTCAAGTCTTTGGCCAAATCAATTAATTCTCTAATTTCAGGTTGTAAAACCACCATCAAAATACCTCGAAGGACATTATTTTCTAAATTAAATAAAAAAGAAAATACCCCTTCATCTTTAGGTCTCTCTGCCCATTCAAAAGGGCGAATAACCCCTTTCTGACTGCCGATAAAGGCTCTCTTTTTTTTAGGGGATTCTTCTTTTTTCTCTCTCTTTTTCTCTTCATCCCCATCATATTTTTTTATTCTTTCAACAGCAGTTGAATCTACAAGCTGCTGAATAAATTCTTCCGCTTTCTCCATGTCAATTTTCGCATCTTCATATTTCATTTTAATGTTTGTAGGTCTAAGTTCCTTCTCAAGCCCAGACACAACCATCGCTGAAGAAGCTGCAAAAGACTCTTCTCCCATTCCGGGAGCTATATTTTGTCCTGCTATTCCATATACCATATCTATTTAATAAATCGTATTATTATGCCAAAAACTTGCAGACTCAAGATGGATCCTCGCTTTCGCGGGGATGACAAATTGCAAAAACTGTCATTACGCAACAGTCTCAAGATGGAAATTGCAACTGGATATCCTAGTTTTTTAAGAAAAATGGGTGAATAATCGGGGTTAAAGATATTTTAGTCTTTCAGCAAATTCACCCTGAATCACTTGGGCCAGAGATTCTTCTCCTATAGTAATCAAAAACGCAATAAGATTCTCAGAAAAGTCTTCATATTCCAAATCATAAATAACAGGAGTAAACTTTAAAACAGATTTACGAACACCAGCAACATATCCATCTTTAATCATCAAATAAGCCCGACCAAGAATTTCTTTTCTCATGTAATTTTTTATTGAAGAGTTAAGCCCCTGTACTTCATGAAGCATCTCCCAAATTTCAGCAAGGACGCTAAATCTTCTGGGAGCTCCCTTTTGCAGCATAAAAACAAGGGTTTTCAATATTCCTCTAATTATTATAGGATTAAGCTCAATCTCGGGGTCAACGCCAAAAACATTTACACCGGAGCTTTGTACCCCAAACATTTTTGGCAAGGGGCGCAGCCTCACAGCCAAAGCATTAGAAATTGCATCGCGTATTTTCAAATCTTCCAGGAAAATCTTCCCTTGCATTATCAAGTCACTTAAAACAAGTATAATCTCATAAAGAATAGCAACAGTTGCATCCGGCAAATCTATAAAAGGTTTTAACTCTCCCCCCAGCTCCAAAACGTGGCAAACATCAATCGCAACCCTAACCGTTATTTCAGGGTCAGTCCCTTCCAGCAAAGCGGCTAATGATCCCCCCGCCTCAAAAGCAAGGCCATTAAGTCTCCCAAATAAAATATAATCTGAAAATTCATTTTTGATTAAATCAATTTTATGGCTCTCTCCAGAATGGTAATCGGAGGCCTTATCTTCGAGTAACCGCAAAAAGTCTATTGGCAAAACAACACTTCTTTTGGCTTGTATCATATTTAATACGGACAGTTTTCGTCTGTTCGGCAAAGAAGTCAAGGCAGCAACAGGGAGATCTATCTTTTGATAAAAACACTCCCTTTTTCTGTGCTCTGCTTTTTGGATTGGTTTTTTGTAAGGAATAGCTCTATTTAACGGCAAATTCCCTTTCATTGCTATCATAAAATTATCTTTATTTTCAATCTCTAGAAACACATACTCTGTTTATAACCCTAGTTATACCGGTGAACAAAGTCCCTTCTATCTCATCATCTCTTTTCACTCCAAAGACCTCTCTTAAAACTCCTTTATCAATATGTCGAGTTGCTTTTCTAACTAAATACGCAATTTGATCAACCTTAGGTTTGCTTTTCATAAACCTCTCTTCATTTCTTATGTCCTCATCTTTAATCTGTAATTCGATAAATTTAGCCAAAACACTGCTTTGCAGGCTTCTAAATCCCCGATCATCAACAACCCATGAAGTATCATCTTTCACGGAAAAATCATCTCTGAATTTTTTTGACATCCACGATACTGCTTTTTCCACAAAAAGCGCAAATTTTTCTAAATTATCAAAGTTATTCATATCCCCAAATTTATGTTTTAATTTATCAACAAGATCACTTAAAATTTCTCCACAAAATTGAGCCTTTGTTGTCTCGTCACCCCTTTCCTTGATAAGAGCGCTAAATAAAATAGCTACGCTCATCCCAAGCACTTCAGGATCTGTAACTACACTGTCAGCAATAAAAGAAATAGCCTTTCTTCTATCAAACTCTCTTCTATAAAATTCGCTTGATTCTAAAAGTTCATGCCCCAAACAATAAGATTGCTCAAGTTTTTTCATTGTATCCCTAGAGCAAAAAGATTCGTCGATAACGCCTTTTGTAAAATCACTCTCACCCTTCCGCCAAACATACAAAACAGGAGAAGAATATGGCGATATCTCAGCAATATCAACAAGAAGTCCGCTTGCTATGCTTAATATATCCGGAGAAGGCAAGCTTGCTCGAAGAGTTGCAAGGTCTCGAGGACTTTGTATCTTCATTAAAACAGAACTATAAACAAATGCCCTACGACGCGCAATATCGTTTATTGGAATCTGATTCCATCCTTCTCTCAAACTCCCAGACAAAGGAAACGATTCGTCAGCTCTTCTACAAGAAAACCTGGCTTCCGTCAACCGCTGCCCTCTCAAACCTCCAGTATCGCCCATTCCACTTATCCAAGTAGTCATAAATTAAATACCCCCTTGATTACTCTATGAGACTGTTGCGTAATGACAGTTTTTGTAATTTGTCATCCCCGCGAAAGCGGGGATCCATCTTAACCCCGATTATAATAATCGGGGTTGTTTTATGAAAAATAGATTCCCGTTTTCACGGGAATGACCATTATGCAACAGTCCCTCTATAATCTTATATCGCACAAAATGTCAGAAAAGTTGCATGGAATTTTAGTTCTATCCTATGATAGAATAGGTCATTTGTATGAAGTTTAAATTTTCAAAAACAGATATTTCAGGAGTTTTAGTAATAGAACCAAACGTTTACAAAGACTATCGCGGTTTTTTTATGGAATACTACAATAAAGATGCCTTCAAAACTGACGGCAATTTTACAGACTTATTTGTTCAGGATAACCACAGTAGATCGCAAAAAGGGGTTATAAGAGGGCTTCACTATCAATTAAATCCTCATGCCATGGGAAAACTCGTAAAAGTGGTAAGAGGGGAAGCTTTCGATGTCGGCGTTGACATTAGAAAAGGATCTAAAACTTTTGGAAAATGGTACGGAGAGGTTTTAACGGCAGAAAACCATAAAATGCTCTACTTCCCTCCCGGATTCGCGCACGGGTTTTTGGCGCTTACAGATAATGTTGAATTTCTTTATAAATGTACGGGGATGTACAACGGCCCAAGCGAAAGGGCCATAGCATGGGATGATCCTGATATCGGGATTTTATGGCCGCTTGATAAAGTTGACGGGAAAGCTCTTCTTTCTGATAAAGACAAAAAACACCCTAAATTAAAAGAAGCCGAACACAACTTTATTTGAGGAGAAATTCCCTTTTCCGTTTAAAAAGAGAGGTTGTTTTTATGAAAAAGGTTGTTTTTATGAAAAAGATTCTTATTATAGTTGCTATGCTTTTCGGAGTAATACTACTTGCATCAATAGTTCTTTATTTTTTTCTCCCTGTCGATATAATAAAAGATTTTGCGGCAAAAAGCTTATCTCAACAGCTTAATCGTGAGGTAAAAATAAAAAGCGCATCTTTCAACCTTTTTTCGGGAATCAAATTAAAAGGGGTTACAATAAGCAACGGGAAAGGTTTTTCAGCCGAACCGTTTATTTCGGCAGATTCTTTGGAACTTAAATATGCCTTTTTCCCTCTCCTCCAAAAAAAGATATTAATTCCGGAGATAACATTTGTAAAACCTGAAATTTTAATAGAAAAGGACAAAAATGGCCTTTTTAATTTTAGTGATATGTTTGAACCTAAAAAATCCGTTGCGTCATCTAAAGAAAAAGGATCTAGCAAATCGGGAAAAACAGATTTTTCTATAAATCTTTTAATAAATAAAGTCCAAGCATCAAATGGTAAGATCATTTATTCCGACTATTACACAGGGAAAAGCGGGTTAAAAGATATAAATCTTAAAATATCAAATATAACGCTTTTTGCATTAAAGCCTATAGAGGTAGACCTGTCCGCCACAGGAAATTATCTTGGGAAAGATACCCCTATAGCTCTCCATGGGAAAATAGGGATAGACGTTAAAACAATGGACAAGGCAAAAGTTGATGAGTTTAGCCTTTCTATCGCGGGAGAGACAATCAATGCTTCGGCAGATATAAAAAATATTAAAAAAGCGCCTGTCGTAAATATTTCAATAAATTCTAAAAAATTTACAATCGATCCGCTTTTAGCAGTTTTTGCGGCGGCAGGAAGCGACAATAAACAAGCAAAAAAAGCTCCGCACGGAGCATTAACCAAATCCTTGAAAAAATCTTTTTCAAACATACCAAAAAATTTAACCATTTCCGCGAATGTTGATTTTAAAAATATCACATTTAAGACTTTGGGCATAAATTCTCTTGTTTTTGATCTTGATCTTTCAAAACAGGTTGTATATATAAAAATAAAAAACTTTGCCGCGTACCAAGGAGCCTTAACGCTGGAAAGCCTAAAATTTGATCTTCCAAAACTATCTTATTTAATAAAAAATTTGTCTTTAAAGAACTTTGCCGCTTCTCCCTTTACAAATGATATGATTGATTCCTTTTTTCCAAACTTCCTAGATCTTAAAAATAATACGGAAGGAACTCTGGATATCTCTTTATCCTATTTAAAGGGATCCGGAATAGAAATGCCTGAAACATTTGACACTTTAAGCGGCAGAGGAATAATTATTTTGTCAAAAGGGAAGATAAAAAAGATCAAATCGATTGAAAGCATAGGGACAAAATATAATATCAACACATTAAAACATGATCTGATTATTGGAGGTTTAAGGATTCAGGCGGTGCTAGACAACAAAATATTAAACGTTACAAAACTCTCACTTCAAGATACCGATTTAAGGATTGGATTCAACGGCAAGCTGGATTTTAATTCTATGAATTACGTATCGGGGAACCGTCTTTATCTTCAATTCAGTCCAAACGCTGCAAAAGAACTGCCGCAAGAACTGGTCTTTCTTAAAGATAATAAGGGGTTTATTGAGCTTGTTTTTGAGCTGCAAGGAGCTTTAATAAAACCTTTCCCTTCGCCAATATTTAGCAATATCATCGAAAAAGAGATTGGAAAATTCAAAGTAGAGATTGAAACAAAAAAAGTGGAAATCGAATCTAAAATAAAAGAAGAAGAGACAAAAGCAAAAAAAGAGCTGGAAAAGGGAGTTCAAGAAAAGGTAAAAGAGATTTTTAAATTTTAATCCCGATCAGGATAATTGGGGTTAATAATTGGGCTTAACTGTAAGCCTGCACCGTCCTGAGTCAGTAGTCATTTCTATTATTTTGAAGGGTTCCGGCAAACTATTCCTTACCATTGACAAAGCTTCAAGAGTAGGAATAAAAATCAATGAAATGGTAAAGGGCGATAAATTTTCGCCGCTTCTCACTATCTGCGTCACTCGATTGACAATCTGACGCCCTATCTCCCTAGCCTGGTTAGTCGATAAGCCTGTTTCATCCTCAACTATTTTAGAAGTTTGAATTAAAGGGATAATCGTTTTTTTGTCTTTTTCTTTTAAAGAAGTAGACAGAGTTTGTAAAAATCTCATAAGAGCGCCTGACATTATCCCACTTTTTATATGGCTTATTGTAAATGGAAACCCTGTTTTTTTCATCAAAGAGATAAATTCTGATATAGCCTCGGAAGAAGAGTCCACATTTTTTAGCTTTTCAATTAAAGGGTCTAAACTCTTTGCGGTTAACCGCTCTTCTGTCTTTTCAATATTAAAAGATATTATTTTTTTAAAAAGCATTATTTGTCTTCCAATTTAACCTGGACTTACCGTAATTCATTATCGATTATAAAAGAAGTAAATTTCAAGAAGTTTAAACAAATTTCAGACTGATATCAAGCGCTTTCGCAGAATGGGTAAGAGCTCCAACAGATATATAATCAACTCCTGTCTTTGCGATAAATTTTATATTTTTCAGGTTCACGCCGCCCGACGCCTCTGTTTCAATCCCTGCGTTTTTACAAAGTTTAACCGCTTCCATAAGGGTTCTTTTGTCCATATTATCCAAAAGGATCCTATCTACACCAAGCTTTATCGCCGTTTTAACTTCGTTTATATTTTGAGCCTCTACTTCAATCTTTTTGGCCTTTTTCCTTAAAAGCTTAATTGCAGGTTCTATCCCCCCCGCAAATTTTATATGATTGTCTTTTATTAAAACCGCATCATACAATCCAAAACGGTGATTTTGTCCTCCGCCCGCCAAAACAGCCTCTTTTTCAGCCTGTCGCCAAAGAGGGGTGGTCTTGCGAGTATCTAGAATCTTTACATTTGTCCCCGTCACAGCCACAACAAATTTTGAGGTTAGCGTAGCAATCCCTGATAATCTTTGAAGAAAATTAAGGGCCAGTCTCTCTCCTTTTAATATGGAATGGGCGGGGCCTGTTATTTCCGCGATAACTTCCCCATCGCTTACTTTATTACCATCTTTTACCTTAAAAGAGACTTTGATCTTTTTATCCAAAACATCAAAAACCCCCTTCACCAAAGATGTCCCTGCGAGAAGCCCGTCTTCCTTGACCAATATGATTGCCGAAGCAGGTTTTCTTTTATCAATAATGGCATCGGTAGTAATATCTCGCGATCCAATATCTTCAAGAAGAGCCATCTCTATTAACGATTTTATTGACTTGTTCATTCTTATTTTTTCTCCTTCAAAGCAAAATAGTATTAATTTCTTCATCAAACCCCAAAACCCGCTCTTTCTGCTCCGCATCAAAAAGAAAAGGTTCGACATCATTTGCCAAATATTTAAAATCCAACTTGGAACATTTTTCTTTCATCCTACCAATAAACTCATCTTTTTTAAGCCCAGTAACTCCCTCAATGTATGGATAATTAGGTCTTGTTTTGGCAGAAAGAAAAGAAACATCATAAAAATCTCTCCCTTTCTCTCTTTTTCTAAAAAAAACGGCTAAAAGCTTTTGAGCTAAAAGCACATCAGGAGGGTTTACAAGAATTTTGCGATAAACACCAAACTTGTTAATTGTCGTAAGCTTTGGATTTACTATTTTTTCTTTTTTTTCAACATCAATACTTAAAAATATTTTTTCTTTCTTGTCTTTTGCAATGCCAAAGCCTTGAAGGATATCTTTGAATTTTATATAACAATGATAATTTCTATTTTTTGACAAAAATCTTTTCTCAACAGAAAAGCCTTTTAGCTCAAGCTCAGTCAACACCTTTACCATGATTTCCTTAAATTTATTATAAGTTAAACCAAAGTTATCAAAATCCAAATCTTCCGAAAATCTTTGGCTGTCATAAATAATTCTTATAGCTGTTCCCCCAATAAAACTTAAATATTCGCTTCCTTTTTGCTTGAAAAGCGAATCTAATATCTCATATTGAAGATATTCAACAACAATCCCCTTGGAATTAAGTCTCGTTATCTTTTTTTCAAAATATTTTTCTATTTGATTAAGATTAAGCATTAATATTGCCTGTTTCAAAAAAGATTTTTACAGTTTTCTCAAATTTCTTATTGTTAAAGCTTTTCAAATATTTTTTAAATTTTGTGAAATCTGTCTTTTCTTTTATCTCTTTAAAGTTAAATCTAAAAGAAGAAATATCCTCTTTGATTTTTATGCTACTCTTTCTTAAATACAAAAAATCAAGGATTGCTTTTTCTGGCTCTGCAACAAGATAAGATTCGCTTTTCCCTTGCATCGAGACATAACCAAAAAATAGGCTTCTTTTTATATTGTGATAAATAAACTTGCCAAATTCATTTTCAAATGTCCTAGTTGTTTTAGGAGTCGCAAGAGTAAAAGCATATACCATTTCAGGGATAAAACCATAAAAATACAAAGCTTTTTCATAGCTTAAATAGCTTGGAGAATAGATTTTTTGAGCAACTTCTTCCCCTGAAATTTCATCTATTCTTTTTGAAAACGCATAAACGCCGTTTTTTATTTTTACGATGTACCCATTCTTTTGCCAAGAAGAAAGCTGGCAATCAAAAACTCGAAAAGAAAGGAGTTTGATTTCTTGTCTTGTAAATATGGGAGAATTGATTTTCAATTCAAAATCTATGTATTTCATTTTTTTATATTTTTTTATAATAAACTGAAATAGTATAATATAATACAACAAACAAAGTCAAGCTGAAAATCTTGTAATAGGTGACATTTCGCAACAGTCCCATATAGCAAAGGGGGTCATTGGCGGTAAAGCATTTATCTTAAAATAAACCAGACAACATAGTAATACATTATAGGAGCTGTCAGAATAAAAGAGTCCATGCGATCCAGTATTCCTCCATGTCCCGGAAGCATATGACCTGAGTCTTTGACTTTAGAATCTCTTTTAATAACCGATTCAACAAGATCAGAAAGCTGCGCGACAACGCCAATTAAGATGCCAAGAATCAGGGCATGTGTTCCACTAATCCCGGCAAACCCAGAAAATATTTCAGCAGCAACAAGACAAGTTATAAAACCTGCCACAGCCCCTTCCCATGTTTTTTGAGGAGAAATAGCTGGCGCCAACTTATGCCTGCCAAACTTTTTGCCAATAAGATACGCCATAATATCCATTGCCCAAACAGTAAGAACCAAAAAAAATATGTAAGCGCCATGATCTGTCAAGCTTCTTATAAATATAAAATAACTAAAAAACCAACCTATGTAAATCATCCCGAGCAGGGTAACTGCAACGTCAACGATTGTATCTTTTTCTCTTTTAAGAAAAACCCCGCTTATTAAAGCAAGGGTCGCGGCAATAGTTAAAATAGCAGAATGAGCAGGCTCCCAATTTCGCTTTAAAGCATAATATGAAAAAACTATAAAAAAGATCGTAATAATATTGCCAACTAAATAAGCAGGATGGTATTCTTTTTTCATCATCAGGTTGTAAAACTCATTAACAGAAAAAAGAGCCAACAATAAAACAAGGAGTAAAAATGCAAACCCTCCAAAATAAGTACATCCCCATATTACTGGGATACCAACCAACATAGTTAAAACACGACTTAAAAATGATCTCGACATAATTTTAATATTTAATTAACCCCGATTGTTCATGCCAGAAAGAATTTTTAAACTCCCTGCGTAAACCCTAACTATCCTAATCGGGGTGAATTTGCTCCGATATTTTACCAAAGCGTCTCTCCCTTTGGCTATAAGATTCGATGGCTTTAAGCAATTCCTCCCTTTTAAAATCAGGCCAATAAACATCAGTAACATAAATTTCCGCATAAGCAATCTGCCACAGCATAAAATTTGAGATCCTCATTTCAGATGCCGTTCTGATTAACAAGTCAGGATCAGGAATATTTTTTGTATACAAGTGCCGACTAATATCTTCTTCAGTAATTTTCTCTTTCTCTGTCTTTTCTCCTAAGCCACATTCTCCCAGGAATATTTCATTTACCGCATCCACTATTTCCGCTCTTCCTCCATAATTTACCATAATATTTAAGTTCAAGCCTGTGTTTTTTGAAAGTTTTTCCATCGAAAAAGCCATCTTATTTTTCAGCTGATCGGAAAATTGGGTGAGCCTTCCCAAAAAATTTAAACAAACATTGTTTTTATTTAAGTTGTCAACTTCACGATCAATGGTATCGGCCAAAAGACCCATCAAAAAAGAGACTTCATCTTTCGGTCTCGACCAATTCTCAGTTGAAAAAGCGTAGACAGTAAGATATTTAACTCCTATCTCGGCACACGTCTTCACACACTCTTTTAAAGAATCTGCGCCAACCTTATGCCCGGCAATTCGAGGAAGCCGCCTTGCCTTTGCCCATCGCCCATTTCCATCCATTATAATTGCTATATGTTGAGGTATTTTTTTCATAAATGAAAAATGAAGAATTATCCAACGACCAATAAAATGAAGGGCTACAACACATTAGTCATTTTTCATTCAATTTATACTTCCAAAATTTCTTTTTCTTTCGCAAGGATAAGTTTATCTATCTCTTCAATATACTTATCTGTAAGCTTCTGGAGCTGCTCTTCTTGAATTTTAGCGCTGTCTTCAGCCAAAGCTTTTTCACTCTTCTGTTTTTTTAAAAAATCCATCCCTTCACGCCTGATATTACGAATTGAAACCTTCTCTTTTTCTGCTTCATCTTTTATAAGTTTAGTAAGATCTCGTCTCCTCTCCTCTGTTAATTGAGGGAGGAAAAGACGAAGCATTCCTGATTCAACTTTAGGCGTTATCCCTAACTTAGACGTAAGAATGGCTTTTTCTATGGCTTGTGCTGAAGTTTTATCATAGGGCTGAATAGCAATTTGCCTCGGTTCAGGAACGGAGATGTTCGCAAGCTGTTTTAGGGGAACTGATGAGCCATAATATTCAACGGTAAGCCCGTCAACTAAAGCTGGCGAGGCCCTCCCCGTTCTAACTCCAGCAAGTGTTTTTTTTAAAACTTCTATTGCTTTTTTCATTTTGGTTTCTGAATCTTTTATAGCATCTTGCACTTTAAACTCCTCCTTTTAAGCTAATCTAAGCAACAAAAACCTATTTTTTATACATAAAGCATTATAATCTATCTGATAAGCTTACTAACAAAAGTCCCGACTTTTTTGCCCAATGCCGCCTTTTCGATATTTCCTTTATGCATCAGATCCAAAACAATCATAGGAATATCATTGTCCATACAAAGTGAGGCTGCGGTTGAATCCATAACTTTTAACCCTTTATTTAATATTTCCATATATGTTAAAGAGGTAAATTTTTTTGCCTCTTTATGTTTTACAGGATCTTTATCATAAACTCCGTCAACTTTCGTAGCTTTGATTATAATATCAGTATCAAGCTCGGCGGCTCTAAGCGAAGCAGTGGTATCTGTAGAAAAATAAGGATTCCCAGTCCCCGCCGCCAAAATTACAACCCTACCCTTCTCCATATGCCTTATTGCTCTGCGTCTAATAAAAGGCTCCGCAACCTGACGCATTTCAATTGCGGTCATAACACGGGCATAAACATTTATTCTTTCAAGCGCATCTTGAAGGGCAAGGGCGTTAATGACTGTTGCAAGCATCCCCATGTAGTCGCCTGTTGCCCGTTCCATCCCCGCGTTAGAGCCGGTCAACCCTCTAAATATATTGCCTCCTCCGACAACAATCGCTATCTCTATTTTATGGCGTTTAACCTTCTCTATCTCTTTTGCTATGGCAGCCAAAACTTCAGGATCGATCCCCTGCTTAAATTGACCGCCAAAAATCTCACCGGAAAGCTTTAAAAGGACTCGTTTATATGTCATTTGGTATTAATTATATCAACAAATATTCAAACATCAACATCCAAATCATCTATAGACATATAATAACAGGTAGTCTATATTTATTATTATGCTTGAATTTATAACTCAAGAACTGGAATCGCTCAAACAATCGGGCCTTTATAGAACGCTTAAAACCATTGAAAAGACAGAAGGGGCTAAAGTCTGGATAGGAGGAAAAAAGCTTGTCTGTTTCTGCTCAAATGATTACCTCGGTTTATCCAATCATCCAAAAGTCAAAGAAAAAACAATCGAAATTATTAAGAGATTTGGTGTCGGCGCCGGAGCATCAAGATTAATTTCCGGAAATACAATAATACATGAAGAATTGGAAAAAAAAATTGCCAAATTTAAAAAAAGAGAAGAGGCCATCATCTTTCCTTCAGGTTATATGGCAAATATAGGAGTAATTTCCTCTCTTCTTAATGAAAAAGATACCGTGATAATTGATCGTTTAAGTCACGCCTCAATAATTGACGGATGCAAATTATCAAAAGCCCATTTACAAGTCTATCCTCATAAAAATACGCATGCACTGGAAAAAGTTTTGATAAGATCAGATAAATATAAAAAACGTTTAATTGTCACTGATTCTGTTTTCAGCATGGATGGCGATATTGCACCCCTTCCTGAAATAATAAAACTAGCCAAAAAATACAATGCGATAACAATGATTGATGAAGCCCATGCAACTGGAGTTTTAGGGGAGAATGGACGCGGGGTAGAAGAACTTTTTGGAATTGAAGGACAAATTGATATTGTAATGGGGACACTGTCAAAGGCGGTGGGGAGTTTGGGAGGTTTTGTTGCCGGAAGTTCCGAGCTAATCAATTACTTAAGAAATAAAACAAGAAGTTTTATATATTCGACAGCCCTCCCTCCGTCTATTTGCGCAGCATCTATTGCAGCGCTTTACGTAATTGAGGGGGAACCTACACTTCGAGAAAAACTTTGGGATAATATTAAAGTTTTCAATACTAGCGTGGGTTCATGCCATGGCATGAACCCAGATATCCAATTCCCCATTATTCCCATCATAATCGGCAATGAAGAAAAGACCATGAAAATATCAAGGAAACTTTTTGAAGATGGGATATTTGTTTCAGGAATACGATATCCTACAGTTGCAAAAGGAAAAGCTCGTCTGCGAATAACAATTACTGCAAGTCATTCAAAAAACGAGCTGAAAAATCTTGAGAATCTCTTAAAAATCTGCCGTAGATAATTAGCCTTTGTTAGCTTTTTTTTCTCTCTTTAATGCGCGCTTTTCTTTAAGTGATAATTTTGCGACTTTTTTAACATTCTTTTGTCCGCCCTGTTCTTTGTTTGCCATAAGTCCCACCTCCTTCTGTATTAAAATAATTATAAACAGAAACAGTAGGATACGCAAGGCCTAAGAATATTCGTAAAAGCGTGTTATAATTTTTTTTATGGCCTCTCTTTTTGTAACAGGAACCGATACCGGCGTGGGAAAGACCTATGTAACAATCCTATTGGCAAAACATTTGATGCTTAAAGGCTTTGATGTCGGCATAATGAAGCCGATTTCAACAGGTTCAAAGAAGGATGATGACGCAAGACTACTCAAAAAAACACTCAACTTAAAAGATCCTTTGAGATTAATAAACCCGATACATCTAAAACTCCCTCTCGCCCCATACGCTGCCGCAAAACTATTAAAAAAGAGACTTAACCTCAAAAAGATTTTTACGGCCTTTGAAAAACTTAAAAAACACCACGATATTGTTATCGTAGAAGGAATCGGAGGCGTTTTGGTCCCTATTCTAAAAGATTATTTCGTCGCGGATTTAATAAAAGATTTTAATATTCCTGTCTTGATTGTCGCCAGGGCTGGGCTCGGGACTATAAATCACACACTTTTAACTATTGAAGCTTTAAAAAAACGAAAGGTAAAAATCGCTGGAATCGTCATGAACGGATTTATAAAAAAAGAAACTTCAGAAAAAACAAACGCAGATATAATTGAAGAAATATCCCATATGCCGGTCATGGGCAAATTAACCCAGGTTATTCACTCCGATTAGGATAATCGGGGTGAATAATCTATGAAAAGTCCGTCTGCAAAAGACTGATTTCTAATCCCTTCACCCCGATTATTCATACCTAAGGATTCTCTCAACAACCTACTAGAATTCTGTTCATCCATGAATAATCGGGGTTCGCTGTTTAAATCAATTTTTCTTAAGAAAACTCTGGCATGAAAATTGCTACTATTTTCCATATGGGACAAGAAAGTTATAATTTAGGAAAAGATGGCGAAGAAAGAGCATGCAATTTCCTGCAACAAAAAGAATTCCGCATTATAGAACGAAATTTCAGATCACGCCAAGGTGAAATTGATATTATCGCAAAAGACCAAGATTTTTTAGTCTTTGTTGAAGTAAAAAACTACTCGCATAAAAGTTTCTTTACCCCAATTTATGCAATAAGAAAAAGCAAGAAAGAGTCAATCATTCATGCAGCAAAATTATATATATATAAGAAAAAGCTTTACAACACACTATGCCGGTTTGATGTAGTGGCGATTTATCGTCATATATCAGGGGAGATAATTATAGATCATATTAAAAACTCTTTCGGGATATAAATAAAAAAGAGGGTGAAGAGTTGTGCTGGTAAAATTAAAAAGTGCGGCTTTATATGGGCTTGAAGGAGAAATAATAAGAGTAGAAATCGACGCAAGCAAAGGACTTCCGGGCCAAAGCATCGTGGGACTTCCAGATGCAGCGGTACGCGAAAGCAGAGATAGGGTAAGATGTGCCATTATAAACTCCGGGTTTGAATTCCCTCCTTATTACTTTACTATTAATTTAGCTCCGGGCGATACCAGAAAAGAGGGCTCTTTATACGACCTTCCTATGGCAGTAGGAATCCTCTGCGCTTCAAATCAAGTATCAAAAGAGAGATTAAAAGAATCCGTTTTTATAGGAGAGCTCTCTTTAAACGGAGATGTAAAAGGGGTATCAGGAATACTCCCCATTTGTCATTCTCTCTATAAAAAAGGAGTAAAAAATGTTGTTGTATCAAAAGAGAATGCCGACGAAGCTGCATTAGTAGAAAACCTTGTAGTAATTTCTGTCACTTCCTTAAAAGAGACTGTCGAATTTTTAAACAAAGAAAAAGAAATTGAGCCTCATATTGTAGATGTTTCTAATTTATTTAAAAACGACCAGGAATTTGATGTCGATTTCTCCGAAATAAAAGGGCAAACTCATGCAAAAAGAGCATTAGAGATAGCAGCCGCCGGGGGACATAACATCCTGATGATAGGGCCTCCTGGGTCAGGAAAAACAATGCTGGCAAAAAGGATTCCGACCATTATGCCATTTTTATCTTCTGATGAAGCCCTTGAAGTGACAAAAATTTATTCTGTAACAGGACTAATTAATAAAAAAAGGATTCTTATAACAAAACGCCCATTTAGAACCCCACATCACACAACATCAAATATCGGAATAATAGGAGGAGGGAGAATTCCAAGGCCGGGAGAAGTCTCTCTTGCCCATTTTGGCGTTTTATTTTTAGATGAACTTCCTGAATTTAACAGAGAAGTAATAGAAGTTCTAAGAGAACCATTAGAAGATAATAAAGTTACAGTTTCAAGGGCGCTTGGCTCTGTTACATATCCCGCAAACTTTATGCTTATCGCGGCAATGAACCCCTGCCCTTGTGGCAATTACATGGATACGCTACAACAATGTTTGTGTCCTCCAAATAAAGTCCAAAAATACTGGAGCAAAATATCAGGACCGCTCTTAGACAGAATAGATATCCACATAGAAGTTCCAAGATTAAAAAAAGATGAATTAACTTCTCTCCCTCAATGCGAAACGTCCGCCCAAATAAAAGAACGGGTATGTAAAGCGAGAAACATTCAAGAAAAAAGGTTTAAAGATTTATCATTCAGGCTAAATTCAAATTTAAATCCAAAATACATGAAAGTTTTTTGTGATTTAAAAGAAGAAGTCGGCAATTTTTTAAAATCGGCTATTACCCATCTGAAAATAAGCGGAAGAGGCTATGATAGAATAATTAAATTAGCAAGAACTATTGCAGATTTAGAAGGATCAACTGATATAAAAACAGAACACATCGCAGAAGCCATGCAGTTTAGAACATTAAAATTAAAAGAATAGACTGGGATTGATTCGATTTTGTGTCATCGGACATTATCATGTTGCCGCTACAATACAAAAACTTGTACCTTTTCAGTTTTTTGGCAACACTTACATTCTGGGACTGTTGCATAATGACAGTTTTTGTAATTTGTCATCCCCGCGAAAGCGGGGAGCCACACGGGAATGACCATTATGCAACAGTCCCATTCTATAAAAACTTGACCTTGTAGTTAATAAGCTTTAGAGTTAAAATGTCCCCGTGCCAGAAGAAATATCATCAATGAAAATAAATGAAAAATATAAAAAGCTCAATGCCACTAATGAGCTACTAAAGTGCATCTTCTATAAAGACAAAATATGCAGACCACATCAAATACAATTTAAACTTTGCATTAAATGCCATAAGTGCAAAGCCATTACAATTGAAACGGCAATTCCAAGGCTTTTTGAAAAAATAATAATAATGGCGCGTAGCTTGGCTTCGGTCTTTTTAAATAAATGAACCTCGATTACTTATGCCTAAAGAAATTCAAGAGTTCTATCAATTATTGATTCTACTGTAAAGAATCTGGGAAAAGACTGATTCACCCAGATTATTCATAGACGAACAGAATTCTAGCAGAGGGTTGGAAATTTTCCCAGGTATGAACCCCGATTTCCTAATCTGGGTGAATAATCAGGGTTCAATCAATATCGATCACTCTAAATATCTCCTCTTTTGTTGTTATTCCTTCCGCTAATAACCTTAAAGCCTCATCTTTCAATCTTCTTCTATTAACACCTGAACAATCGGTAGCAATTTCAAAAATAGCACGCCGACCAGAAGGTTTGACTCTTAACAGGCGTTGAGCAATAATCCCTACAAGCACATCCTTAACTAGATATTCTTCAATACCCAAATCTACAAGTCTTGTAAACGCGCTGCTCGCATCCCTTGTATGCAACGTCCCCAAAACCATATGACCCGTTAACGCAGCCTGAACCGCAACTTTTGCAGTTTCAAAATCTCTAATCTCTCCAACAAGAATTATATCCGGATCTTGCCTTAACACAGCCCTTAAAATTTTAGAAAAATCAAATCCTGTTTTATAATTAACTTGGACCTGATTAATGCCAGGCAGCTGGTATTCAACCGGATCTTCAATAGTTACAATATTGTTTTCTTTGCTGTTTAATTCTTTAAGTGTTGCATACAAAGTTGTTGTTTTCCCTGACCCCGTGGGCCCTGTCACCAAAACCATTCCGCTTTTTTTATTAATCATCTTTCTGTACAAATCAAGATCTTCAGGGTTAAACCCAAGCCTTAATAAGTCAAATTTTGTTTTATCCCTTTGTAAAATTCTAATTACAACTTTCTCTCCATGAATTGTAGGCAACGTGGAAATGCGAAAATCGACATAATCTTTATCAAACTTTATTTTATATCTGCCATCTTGAGGAATTCGGCTTTCGGCTATATCTAAGCCAACCATCACTTTTGTACTTGCAACAATAGCGGGATGCTCATCCTTGGGAAAAGTCTCCTGATCAGCAATCAATCCGTCTGTCCTGACCCTGATCTTGGTAAATTCCTCGCGAGGTTCAATATGAATATCAGACGCGCCTCTTTCTATGGCATTTAGTATTATCTTCTCAACCTTTTTTCTCACTCTAAAAAATCAAGCAATTTTCATGCCACAAAAACATTTCAACCCGATTATGAACCCCGACTATGATAATAGGGGTCAAATTGATGGAGTTGGGGGTGATGAAGTTTAATCAAAAAGGTCAGAAATTAGTCGTATTTAAAAAAGAAGTTTTTTGTCTCTGACAACTATTTTACCGCCAACAATTGTATAAACAATCCTACCTTTAACTTTCATTCCGTTAAAGGGCGAATTTTTAGATTTTGAAGCAAAACTTTTGATGTCAACCTCATATTCAGCATTAGGATCAACAATAACAATATCGGCATCTACTCCAACCTTAATTTCACCTTTTGGAATTCCCAAAATTTTAGCAGGATTTATAGTCATCTTACCTATTATTTCATTTAGTGGGATCTCTTCCGATAAAAACGTAAGAGCAAGAGGAAATGCAGTTTCAAACCCAACCATCCCTTTAGCAGCAAGCCCAAATTCAACGTTTTTTTTCTCTTCCCTATGAGGAGCATGATCGGTAGCTATTGCATCAATCGTCCCGTCCTTTAATCCTAAAACTATCTCTCTCCTGTCATTTTCTCCTCTAAGAGGAGGATTTACTTTCGCAAAAGTATTAAACCCATCAACTTCTTTTTCAGTTAAAGAAAAATAATGCGGGCAGGTATCAGCAGTCACAGGAATCCCCTTTGACTTTGCTTCCCGAATAAGCTTTACAGAAGAAGCGGTCGACACATGCGTAATATGCACAGATCCAAATTCAGCAGCCAGAGAAATATCTCTTTCTACCATAATTTCTTCGGCCTGCCTGGGAATTCCTCTAAGCCCTAGAATTGTAGACATAGCCCCTTCATTCATCTGTCCCCCCACGGACAATTCCAGATTTTCCGGATGAGAAATGATTTTAACATCAAACGCTTTCGCATATTCAAGCGCAAGTCTCATAATTTTTGAATCTGCAATCGGTCTCCCATCATCTGAAAAAGCAACGGCCCCCTCCCCTAACATTCGCCCCATCTGAGCAAGTTTTTTCCCTTCAAGTCCCACCGTAACAGCCCCAATCGGAAAAACATTAACAACTCCTGAGCTTTTTGCCTCTGAAACAACATATTTAACCATGGAGGGAGAATCAATTGGAGGATTTGTGTTTGCCATACAAGAAATAGAAGTAAAGCCCCCTTTTGCTGCGGAGTTTGTTCCGGAAGCAATAGTCTCCTCTTCCGGATCTCCCGGATCACGCAAATGACAATGAAGATCCACAAACCCGGGGGAAACCAGTAACCCTGAAGCATCAATAATTTCGGCATCTTTAGGAATTTTTAGGTTTTTGCCGATAGATTTTACAATGCCGTCTTCAATTAAAATATCAGTATTTTCTCCCTTTTTTGATGAGGGGGTTATTACCTTGCCGTTGCAAATTACTATAACCATATTGATTTTTTTACTTTATAAAAAAGACCTTTGATTGGTCCGCGTTTTTTTTTATCTTCGGATTGCAGGGTCTTTAAAGCCTCTTCTGCTGCCTTCTGCTCCGCCTCTTTTTTGTTAAGCCCCTGTCCCTCCCCCATAATCTTGCCTTTTATTCTAACCCCTATGATAAACTCTTTTTTATGTTTTGGCCCAATCTCTCTTAAAACTTTATATTGGGGGAGCATCCATTTCTTTTTTTGAACAAATTCCTGCAACGCGGATTTATAATCTTTTATATATCCTGCGCTGCTAACTTTGTCTATTTCACTTTTTAAAAAATCTATTAAAAAATCTCTAATTTTTCCCAATCCGGCATCAAGATATATCGCGCCAACAAGAGCCTCAAAGGCATTTGCAACGTTAGAACGTTTTTTTTGTCCTTCATTCCTTTTTTCATTTTCAGAAAGCAAAAGATATTCACCCAGTTTTATTCTGTTTGCTACCCGCGCCAACGTTTCATCTGAAATCACCGTAGCTCTAATTTTGGTTAAATCTCCTTCAGGTCTTGATGGAAAACGATTGTAGATATATTCTGAAATAACAAGTTTTATAACAGCATCGCCAAGAAATTCCAATCTTTCATTATCTAAAACGTTGGCTTCATTAGCAAAAGAGGAATGCGTAAGAGACTGATTTAGTAACTGTTTATTGAGAAAAGCTACCCGAATTTTACTTTCTAAGTCGGAGAGCTCTTTATCGCGTTGCATTGACATTTATATTATATATCATCTACAATGGAAGATCAATAGATTGTAATTAATACTATTACAAAAACACAAGCAGAAAAAAGGAGCGAAAATGGGGGAACTTTCACCAATCACAGCATTTTCTCTTGGAATAGAAGAAGATTTTCCAGCGCCGTCAAAAAGAGGACAATTAAATGTTCTT
>Ga0208977_1000026_pt1 | contig 186696 bp, 228 predicted proteins | sample RifOxyA2_FD_184030 | JGI IMG/M metagenome (GOLD analysis project Ga0208977, IMG submission 184030) | Groundwater microbial communities from Rifle, Colorado - Rifle Oxygen_injection A2 (SPAdes) | ecosystem: Environmental > Aquatic > Deep subsurface > Groundwater | place: Rifle, Colorado, United... | reverse complement strand
CGACATTTTGCATCATTTTAAACATTTCATTTCGTTCATTAACTAATGTGTTTAATGCACCTTTGTGAAAACCAATTTCCTCTTCTCTTGACATTTGAGGCATTTTTTCATTTGTTTGTTTTCTTTGTGGTGTTGATGCTTTTGAAGAATTCAATGCTCTTTCTAAGCTATCATTATTGTTTATTTCCATGTAAATGTGGATGATGGAATGTTATTAAATGTTTTGGGTTGGAATGATTTAGGGAATACAATGGGTTGGAAGGAGTAAATTTTTAAACTGTTTACATTTATCTTAGTAATGAATCTTGAAAAAACTGAATGGGATTTTACTTCTTTGATCAAAGGAAAAAATTTTGAAGAGAAAAGAAAAGATTGGCAAAAAGCAACAAAAAATTTTATTTCTAAATGGAAAGACAGAAATGATTATTTAGAGGATGTTTTAGTTTTAAAGGAAGCTTTAGATGATTATGAATTATGGAAAAGAGATTATGGTGCTGAGTATGATGAAATATTTTTTTATTGGTTAAAAACACGAATTGATGAAAATAATTCAGAGATTAAAGCGAAGTTTAACAGTATTGAAGAGTTTACAAAAAAAATAGAAAATGATATTGCTTTTTTTCTTTTGAATATCGCTAAAATTTCTAAAAAAAATCAGAAGATTTTTTTGGATAGCAATATATTAACTCAGTATAAGCATTTTTTAGAAAAATTATTTGCTGAATCAAAATATTTACTGAGCGAGAAAGAGGAAAAAATTTTGAATTTAAAGTCTGCTAGTTCATATTCTTCCTGGGTTAAAATGACTTCCGGATTTTTATCTAAAGAGGAGAGAAAAGTAATTGATGAAGAGGGTAAGAAAGTTTTGAAAAGTTATTCTGAATTATCAAGTTTAATCAATAGTAAAAATAAAAATGTTAGGGATGAAGCAAGTAAAGCGTTAAATGATATTTTAGATAAATATGTTGATGTTGCTGAAGCAGAGCTAAATGCTATTTTAGCAGACAAAAAAATTAATGATGAATTAAGGGAAATGAAAAGACCAGATTTTGCAAGGCATTTGTCTGATGATATTGATTCAGATATTGTTGATGTTTTGATTAAATCTGTTTCTTCAAAATTTTATCTTTCCAGAAGATATTATGAATTAAAAGCTAAATTGTTAGGTCAAAAAAAGTTAGAATATCATGAAAGAAATGTTGAGTATGGAAAAGTGATTAAGAAATTTAGTTATGATGATTCTTGTTTGTTGATTGAAAAAGTTTTTGACAAATTAGACAAGAAATTTGTTAAGATCTTTAAAAATTTTATCAATAATGGTTTAATTGATGTTTATCCTCGTAAAAATAAACGTTCCGGAGCTTTTTGTGTTTATTTTCTTAAAAAACAACCAACTTATATTTTATTAAATCATACTGATAAATTAAATGATGTTTTGACTTTTGCTCATGAATTAGGGCATGGAATTAATAATGAGTTAATGAAGGAAAAGCAAAATTCTTTGAATTTTAATACACCTTTGGCTACTGCTGAAGTTGCAAGTACTTTTATGGAAGATTTTGTTTTAGATGAACTTATGAATGATGCGGATGATGAATTAAAGTTGTCTTTAATGATGAATAAGTTAAATGATGACATTTCTACTATTATTCGGCAAGTTGCCTGTTATATGTTTGAACAGGAGCTTCATAAAAATTTTAGGGAGAAGGGTTATTTATCTAAAGAAGAAATTGGTAAATTATTTGCCAAGCATATGAAAAATTATATGGGGGATTTTGTAGAGCAATCTAAAGGGAGTGAAAATTGGTGGGTTTATTGGGGTCATATTAGAAATTTTTTTTATAATTATTCTTATGCATCGGGTTTATTGATATCTAAATCTTTGCAAAGTTCAGTTAAAGAAAATCCTAAATTTATTGAAAATGTTAAGGAATTTTTGTCAACTGGGGGTTCAAAATCTCCGAAGTATATTTTTGAAAAAATTGGAATTAATATTGCTGATAAAGATTTTTGGGATAAAGGACTTGAAGAAGTTGAGAAATTATTAAATGAGACAGAAAAGTTGGCTAAGAAGTTAGGGAAGATCTAATCTATTTTTTATGATAAATTTTTAAGTTATTGATTGTTAAGAATATTGAAATAAAAATGAATAAAATAATTGTTTTTGATAATAGAAAAATAAGAAGAATTTGGAATAAAGATAAATGGTTTTATTCTATTGTGGATATTGTGGCAATTTTGACTGGAAGTACTATTCCAAAAAGATATTGGGCTGATTTAAAGATAAAACTAAGGGAAGAAGGCTTTGAAGAGTACGATAAAATCGTACGGTTGAAACTAGAAGCTACAGATGAAAAAATGCGTGAGACAGATTGTGCAAATAAAGAAATAATCTTTAGAATTATTCAGTCAATTCCTTCTAAGAAGGCAGAGCCTTTTAAGTTATGGCTTGCAAAAGTTGGTAGTGAAAGAATTGACGAAATAGAAAATCCTGAACTTGCACAGGAGAGGATGAAAGATATTTATGAAAAAAAAGGTTATTCAAAACAATGGATTGATAAGAGGTTAAGAGGGATTGCTGTAAGACAGGATTTGACCGATGAATGGAAAAAAAGAGGAATTAAAGAAAAAAGAATTTTTTCAATTTTAACTGCAGAAATTTCTAAGGCAAGTTTTGGAATGACTCCAAATGAATATAAAAAATTTAAGGGTTTGAAAGATGAAAATTTAAGGGACCATATGACTGATTTGGAATTGATTTTTAATATGCTTGGTGAAGCATCAACTTCAGAAATTGAGAGGACGCAAAATCCTGAAAAGTTTGAAGAGCATGTTTATGTTTCTCGAAAGGGTGGAGAAATTGCAAAAAATGCAAGGGAAGAATTAGAGCAGGAGACCGGAGAGAGTGTTGTGACTGAAGAGAATTATTTGGATGAAAAAGAAAAGGATGTTAGAGAAAAAAAGAAGGGGAAGAAATTAATCCGAGTTTAAAGTATTATTTCTTCTTAATCCCTTTTCATCACATATTCAAATTGCAAAGGTAAATACAAATTTTCTTTTTTGAGTATTTTAAATCCATTCTGGATAAAAAATTCAATTCCTTGAAAATTATCTATTGAAACATCAAGATTCATACTTGCTTTTTTTGTTTCAGTTTCTACTTGTTTTAATAGAAAATGTCCTAAATCTCTATTTTGATATTTTGGATCTATTCTAAAATTTTTTATTTCAATATTTTCTTTATCTAAATATTGAAATAAAACCTCACCTATTACTTTTCCTTTTGATATTGTGATGATTGGAATATACCTACCAGATTCAATTCTTTCTTTGCATTTACCGAAGAGCCAATCTTTGTAATTTGGGTAATATTGGGGCTGTTTTTTCATAAAGTCAAGAAGCAATGATAAATCTTTTTCATCTTGTATTGTTGTAATTGTTAATGTTTGCATATTATAATTGAATACTTGGATCTTTTTTAAATTTTTTTAATTATTAAACTCCCAAAATCCTAATTTTCCGTTTGCTTTAATTGATTGAATTCTTTTTGCATTTTGCAACAAGAACCCATATTTTCCCCAAGAAGAATTTGCTAAATGTTTATTTCTGTCTTTTTTATGTTCTATTTCATTTTCATATTTTTAGGGACCAAACAATGATTATAAAATAGTTTTCTTTTAATTTACTATGGGAAAAAATGGTTTTGATAATGAAACACAAATAAAAGAAGAGATAAATGAAAAGATTTACCCTGATTTGAATACAACATTTAAGAGAATTATAAAAGAATCGTTTAGTAATTATAGAGATTCTAGAATTATTTGTAAAAAAGAAGGAGGTCCTAATAAATCAGATTTATTAATTGAAATGAATAAGAGTAAAAAACAGATAAGGTTGAGTATAAAAAAAGGTTCTGGTAATAGTGTTCATCAAGAACCAATAGAAGATTTCTTAAAATATCTTGAAGAGGAATTTAACATTTCTGAAAATTTGAAAAATGATTTTAGATTATTTATTTGGGGAGATGATACTTTAAATGGAAAGGGAGAAAAGAAAGATCGATTAAGTGCAACAGATTTTAAAAAAAAGTTTCCGGAAGTCGTAAAGAGATTAGCTTCTTTTATGCATTTACATAGAAAAAAGTTTATTGAAAGATTTGTAGTTCTTGGACCAAAAAGCAATCAAAAACCAGATTATATTTATTATGGGGATTTTAAAAAAGGTTATTGGTCAAAATCAAATGATGTGATAGAATATTTGTCAAAATCAAACTCTAAAAGTGCAATTCCAGTAGGTAAATTAACTTTTCAAGCTTGGAATAGGGCGATAAGAGAAGATAGTAAATCTGAGAAAAAAAGAGGAGTTATTCAACTTAAATGGCCAACAATTAAAGAAGACCTTATAAAATTAATGAAAAATGAATAAAGGCACTAAAGAGGGAACAATAGAAGAAGTAAATTTTGTAAAAAAATTAAACAAAGATAAAAAAAATCTTTTCTGGAATAAACTGATAAATAAAAAAGATCTTTCAGAAATTTTTGCAGTAAGGGTCAATACAAAAAAATTCGGAAAAATAAATGGAGAAAAAGTTTTACCAAAATCAGATGTCTTTTTAATAGAAACTAAAGACATTTCTTTAGAAGAATTGCAAAAAAAAGATTTTCTTTTAGAGGAAAATGATCTTGAGAAGATAAAATTTAAAATTATTCCTGAAAGTGGAATTTCAATAAAAAGAATAGATTCAATAAAATATCAAATCTTAAAAATGTCTCCAAATACCTTCAAAAAAGTTTTTGGGAATTATGAACTTGGAGCAGGGGCTTCAATTTATTGTAATGAGAAAGAATTAGAAAAAAACAAATCTGTTTTAAGAGGATGGAAAACTAATGAACAAGAAATATTATCTTTTTTCAAAGAAGAGAATTTAAATTTAGATTCTTGTAAAAGAATAAAAACTAAATCTAACCAAAATATTTTCGAGATGATTAATACAATAAAAAAGATTTCTGATTTTGTATTTAAAGGAACAGGAAATTTTGAAGAGCCTTTTTTGGCAAATTGGTTTTATGAAAGAGGAAATTTAAGTAAATCCGAAAAAATTCCTTTTATTATAACTACTGGTTCTGGAAGGAGTAAAGGAGTATTTACCTTAGTAGTAAAGCCTAAATAATTTCTTTAACTATCTCTTTTGCAACTAAAGTTATTACTGAAATTGTAACGCTATTCCCTATTTGTTTATAACTTTGTCCATAATTTTCTTTTATCTTAAAGCTTTCTGGAAATCCTTGAAGCCTTAAACATTCTCTAACCGTAAGCTTTCTCATTTCGTTCACTAATACGGGGACATTGTTTCCCCCTGTTCCCATCTTAGCTGTGAGGCAAGGAGAAATTCCATCTTTCTTAATTATACACCTAGAAGGTCTAATCTCTGTGGCTATGAGAATAATTTCTTTTGAAATATTCCCGTTCTTTTTTCTAAATTCTTTTAGGTGATTTTTTATATGTGTTTTTGCTATTTTTGTTATTTCATGGTTTTTAACATCTTTTTCTAAGAATTCTTTTATTGAAGTATTAGTTTTAATTTTTTCCGGAAATTTAAAATTGGTTTTTTGATTGAATCCAATAATAAAAACTCTTTCCCTATTTTGTGGAATTCCATAATCTTTTGAATTAAAAACTTGATAATGTAACTCGTAACCCAATTCAGTTAATTTTTTCTTTATTGTAGAGAAAGTTCTTCCTTTGTCATGATTAATTAAACCTTTGACATTTTCTAAAAAAAATGCTTTGGGTTTTTTATCTTTAATTATTCTTTCTACTTCAAAAAAAAGAGTTCCCCTAGTATCTTGAAATCCTTTCCTTAAACCCCCTATACTAAATGGTTGGCAAGGAAATCCTCCACAGAGTATATCATGATCTGGAATATCTTTGGAAGAAATTTTTATTATATCTCCAGAAGGTCTTTCTCCAAAATTAAGTTCATATGTATCTGATGCTTTTTCATCAATGTCTGAACTAAAGATACACTTTCCACCAAGAGATTCAAAAGCAAGTCTAAAACCTCCAATTCCAGAAAACAAATCAATAAAAGTAAATTTATCTTTCATTATTTAAGGCCTCTTTTATTTCTTTAGCTATTGCCTCTCCTAATAATACTGGAACAGCATTTGCTAATTGCTGCTGTTGTTCTGAAACATTCCCTTCTAAAATAAAATCATCTCCGAAAGACTGAAGCCTTGCAACTTCTCTTGCCGTAACCACCCTATTAAAAATAGGATGAATGATCATAGATTTAGTTGCATGTTTTATTGTAATGGAAGGTTTATTTGGATCTAATCTTCTATAATTATTACTATGTTCACCTTTTACTTGATAATATTCAGATGGGACATTTTTCCAATTTCCTCCTTGAGGAACGAAAGTTATTCTTTTTTTTACAGTTTCATTATGATTCATTGGAGTATGATTATAAATCTTTTTTATACCCCCTAAAGCCATTTTTTTTTGAAATTTTGTTTTTGGTTCTAAATATTTGTTTTCAAAAGTATCAGGAATATTTCCTAAAGCATCACCAACAGTTATCTTTTTATTTTCTAGTTTTGGAAATTCAATATTTCCAATCTTGGACCCAATAAAAATAATCCTTTTTCTTGCTTGAGGTACACCATAATCTGAAGCATTCAAAACTTTAAATTTTGTTTGATAACCTAAATTTGCTAATTCTTGGATTATTATATCTTTAACAAAATTTCCTTCTGGATTTTTCATAGATAAGAGTCCTAAAACATTTTCAATAACTACTATTTTTGGATTCACATACTTAACACATCTAATAACTTCTTGGAATAAAGTATTTCTATCATCTTCAATATTTCGCTTTCCTGACATAGAAAACCCCTGACAAGGTGGTCCTGCAATTATTACATCAACTTTCCCAACAAATTTATCATATTCTTCTTTTTTTATTTCTCTTAAATCCTTGTGCAACGCATTTGTTTTTTTATGATTTTTTTCAAAAGTTTTTAATGCAATTTCCCAATTGTCTATTCCCAAAAGAATGTTAAACCCTAAATTTTCAAATCCTTTACTAAACCCCCCAATTCCACAAAATAAATCAATTACTGAATATTGTTCCCCTTTTATCATTCTATTAAATTGTATCTACCCTTTTTAATTATTTTTAATTAATCTATTTAGGTCCCTAAGATATTTAAATATTTCGGTCCCTAATCTTTATAAAGATTGATTTTATTATATTTAAATGAAGGTGATAAAGGAAAAATCTAGAGAATATAATGGAAAAAATTACTATAAATATAAAATAAATCTTCCAAAGAAAATTCTACAAGATTCGGAAATTTCTGAAGGAGATGAATTAGAAGCGAAAGCTACAAAAGATAAGATAATCATTAAAAAGAAATATTAAACTCCCAAAATCCTAATTTTCCGTTTGCTTTAATTGATTGAATTCTTTTTGCATTTTGCAACAAGAACCCATATTTTCCCCAAGAAGAATTTGCTAAATGTTTATTTCTGTCTTTTTTATGTTCTATTTCATTTTCATATTTTTTAACATTAATTAATTCGGCTTCTCCGATAATCATTCCAACTGGCAATTTGTCAAAACCGAATTTTTTCATTGCTTTTGAATCCGGAATTTTTGAAGCATGGATTAAGAATTTTCCTCGGAATTTGGTATTCCAATTTCTTAATTCAATTATTTTTTTTCCTGAAACAACGAGTTCTGCAAAAGGTTGTTTTAGCGATAAAGTTTTCATTATCTAAAATTTTTTTTCTTTTTGAACCAGTTAATTAAAAATAAAATTCCTATCAAAAATGCTATGCCTGAAATTTGTATTACCCACGCTAAGTAATACCATTCAAAACCAGTTTTAATTGCTGTTATTAAAACAAGGATAAAATATAGAATTCCTGCCAGAATAAATGTTATACCCCCGACGATTTCATGTTTCCAAGAGATTAATAAAATTCCTATTAAAATAAATACCGGAATATTATGCATAAATAGTCCTAACATTATTTGCCAAAAACCTAATTTTGATGATAATACATCCAGAGACATTAATGCTAAAAATGTTATGAATAATATTGATAACATCCTAGGTGTCCAATAAAGAAATTTGCTAATCTTTTTTGCCATTATATAAATATTGGGTTTAACTATTTAAATTCTTCTTGAGAATTTATAGATTTATTTTATTTAACCCTTCAAAATAATACTTATAAGCGTCTTCATTTTGTGGTATATTCATAGAATATAAAGAATCTAATAATGATATTAATTGAGGAGTTTTTATTTTCTTTCTTGCATGAGGGTAAAATTCCTCTAAATTTTTACCATTATTTGTTCTTAAGTAATTTATGGATTGAATTACCGGGCATATTTTATCAAGTTCATAAAAATAACCATTTTTTTCTTTATCTCTTTCAAATTCTAACCACTTATTAAACCAATAATCTCCATTTGGAATAATATCTTTTAATTGTGTCATTGCTTCTAATTCTCCTATTGTTTTATCTTTGAGATCAATTTCTCCAGGAAGATAATCTGGTTTTTTAATTTCAGGAAAATCATGAACAACTCCTTTTGCGATAGCATCATTTGTTTTAAATAAATAGTATCCTGCAAGTCCCATTTTACATGAATGTTCATAAATTGATTCTGGATTTTTTATATCTCTTATTATCCATCCAGTTCTACCTCTCATAAAACTTCCATTTTCTAGTGTTTTCACAAATTGCATAATTTCTTTTGTCCATGGTGCAGTTTCAAATAATGTTTTTTCATAATCTATCATGTTATGATAGTAGAATTATATTTTTTAAATCTATTTTTTATTATCTAATTCCTGATAAGCACTGTATGTTGCAATTGCGCCTTCGGCGCAAGCTGTAACAATTTGTTTTAATGGATTATTTGTTACATCTCCTGCTGCGAAAAATCCATGGACATTTGTTTTTTGATTATTATCAACTTTAATTTGTCCGTTAATTAATTTAACTTTTAGTTTTTTTGCTAAATCACTTCCTGGTGTGCTTCCAATTTCAAAAAATATCCCGTCTAATTTTAATTTTTTTCTATTTTTTCCTTCGATATATTCAATTTCTTCTAAATGGTCTTTTCCTGTTAATTTTAATACATTAGCGTTAAAAATTGCTTCAATTTTTTTGTTCTCTTTAATTTCTTTTATTGTTGCTGGTTCTCCTCGGAAAAAACTATCTTGCCTATAAATGATATATACTTTTTTTGCGAATTTTGCTAAGAGCAAACTTGCCATTAATGCAGAGTCACTTCCTCCGACTACTGCTACAATTTTATCTTTGTAAAATACTCCGTCACAAGTTGCACAATAACTTACGCCTCTTCCAGTTAATTCTTTTTCCATAGGGAGATTTATTTTTGTTCTTTCTGTTCCAGTTGCGAGTATTACTTTTTTTGCAAAATATTTTTCCTTTTTAGTTAAAACATCAAAACCCTCTTTTTGTTGCTGAATGTCCATTATTTCTTCATTTTTTATTTCAATATTAAGATTTTTTACTTGTGCAATCATTTTTTGCATTAATTCATAGCCAAGTATTTTTTCATAAGAAGGAAAATTATGGACTTCATATGCTCCTCCTGCTGTGCCTCCAAGAAGTTTTCCTATAACCAGAGTATTCAATTTATATCTTGCTGAATATGTTGCAGCAGATAATCCGGCAGGTCCAGAACCAATAATTATTAAATCGTATTCATTTTTCATATTCAATAATATACATTTTACTTTTTATATCTTGTTAAGAATGTTATTGTTTGGTGGATTAAATTCAGTACTCTTATTTATAATTGTATTTTTTGTGATTAAGTGTCATTACCAAGTAATTACAAAAGCAAACATTTATAAAATCAATTTATTAATCGTTTTCATGGAACAATATTATTTACCTAAAGAATTAGGTCTTGAAAATTTAAGATTTTGCATTGATAATTATTCTCCTGAATCTTTATATATTAGATTTAAAAATTCATTGGGGGGTAAAATTAGAGTAAGTGAAAAACTTGAAGGAAAGAAACTTGATTTTATAAAAAATGAATCTGGTTTGGATATACTTATTAATTCAGATAAAGTTTTTCATTTTTCATTAGGTAATCAAGTAGATTTTTTTCTTGAATATGAGCGAATTTTACATACAGAAGAGGGTTCCCAAAAAATTATATTAGATCAAGGTGTGAATCTTGATCCTTATGGTCCAAATCTTCCTGAACCTAATCGATCATTTCTTAGAACACTTTTAGATAATAATATGATGGAGATTACTTTTCCGGGAAGAATTAATCTGAAATTTCATTCTTTGAAAGAACCTAAAGGTAAATATTGGGTTATTGATAAGCCAAATAATTAATTTTTTTTAAGATAACATTTATAATTCTAATTTTATTTAATATTTTTATGAAAGATATAATTGTTAATTTGTTAAGTAAAACATTAAATCAAAAACCTGAAGTTATTGAAAAAATCTTGGAAATTCCTCCGAATAATGAAATGGGGGATTTTGCATTTCCTTGTTTTTTTTTAGCTAAAGAATTTAAAAAATCTCCTAATGAAATTTCTAAAGATTTAAAAATGAAAATCAAAAAATTACCTAAGGAAATTGAAAAGATTGAGGTTAATGGTCCTTATTTAAATTTTTTCTTGAATAGAAAAAAAATGGTTGTTGATATTGTTAAAAATATTTTAGTGGAAAAAGAAAATTTTGGAAAAAATGATTCTGGAAAGAAAAAAAAGATTTTAATTGATATGTCAAGTCCAAATATTGCTAAACCGTTTGGTATTGGACATTTAAGGTCAACTATTATTGGTAATTCATTGGCAGAAATTTGCAAAACTAATGGATATGAAGTTGTAAAAATTAATTATCTTGGTGATTGGGGAACACAATTTGGAAAAATTATTTTAGGTTTTAAAAAATGGGGGGATGAGAAGAAATTAAATGAAAATCCAATTTTACATTTATATGAATTATATGTCAAAGCAAATGGGGAAGAATTTGAAGATGAAGCCAGAAAAGAATTTGCTAAATTAGAGCAAGGGGATAAAGAAAATTTAAAATTATGGAAAAAATTCAAAGAATTATCTTTAAGAGAATTTAATAAAATTTATGATTTATTGGATGTAAAGTTTGATGTTATTTCAGGTGAAAGTTTGTATAACGATAAGATGGATGATGTTCTTAAAGAATTAGAAGAAAAAAAATTGTTGAAGAAAGATGCTGGTGCGAAAATTGTTGATTTGAAAGATGAAGGTTTAGGTGTTGTTTTAATTCAAAAAAGTGATGGAACAAGTCTTTATGCTACAAGGGATATTGCAATGGCTATTGACCGAAAAAAAAAGTATGATTTTTATAGAGTTCTTTATGAAGTTGGAGCAGAACAAAAATTGCAATTAATGCAATGGATGAGAGTTTTGGAAAAAATGGGTTACAAATGGTCAAAAGATTTGGTTCATGTTGCACATGGTTTATATTTGGATAAAGATGGCAAAAAATTTTCAACCCGAAGAGGAAAAACTGTTTTTATGAAGGATATTTTAGATGAAGTTTTAGATAAAGCAAAAGAAAATTTATTGAAGCGAAATGTTAATGATAAAGATTTAGATAAAAAAGCAAAAAAGATTGCTTTATCTGCTATTTTTTATGGTGATTTGAAAAATAATCGGGAGAATAATATGGTTTTTGATATTGATAGATTCTTAGCTTTTGAAGGTGATACTGGTCCTTATTTATTGTATAGTTATGCTCGGGCAAATTCAATTTTAAAAAAAGTTGCAAAATCAAAAGGTGTTATTGGTGTTAATGAACTAAATCAAAAAGAAATTGATTTAGCTAAAAAATTAGATGAATTTTCTATTGTTGTAAAAAAAGCTTATGAGAATTTAAGTCCTTCTATTATCGCTAATTATGCTTTTCAATTAGCACAGATTTTTAATGAATTTTATCATGAGTGTCCTGTTATTAATTCAGATCAGGTAAGTTTTAGAAGGGGGCTTGTTGAATCTTTTAAACAAGTTTTAGGCAATTCTTTATCTCTTTTAGGAATTGAAACCTTAGATGAGATGTAATTTTAATTTAGAAACCTATTTAAAATATATAATCATTAATATATTTATGAAAGGGGGATATTTAATTTAAATATTAAAATGGCTAAAAAAAACTTACCAAGACATATGCATATTTTTAATTTGCTTGCTTGGTTTACAGGAGTTGTTGTTTCACTTGCTGTTGGTTTTGGATTGATTAATGGAACACTTATTCTTCCACCTTGGCTTTGGGGTACAACTTATGTTGGGTTTATGATTACTCAATTTGTTGGATGGGTTGTAGTTGTTTCAACATTAGTTAGTGTTGTGCTTGCAATTCTAAACAAATAAATAAATTTATTTTTTTATTTTTTTTTATTTTTCAAATAGTTCTCTGTGCATAGGCACAGTTATGAATTTCGCAGATATCAAAAATTTGCTTGCAAATTTTTGGTGTTAAAGATTTTTAAAGTTAAAACTTTTTATTTTTTCATGTTAGAAGTTTATTTTGAGAGTTATGGATGCAGTGCAAATTATAATTCAACTGAAATTATGAAGGGTTTAGTTAAGCAAGCAGGACTTAATATTACTTCAAATATTGATTTTGCGGATTTGGTTGTTATTAATTCCTGTATTGTTAAAGAACCTACTGAAGAAAAAATCCGAAGGAAAGTTCAGGATTTATCTCATGCAGGTAAAAAAGTTATCCTTGCCGGTTGCATGGCTAAATTAAGAAAAAAATCGTTTCTTAATTATGATTCTGTTTATCTGCTAGGTACAAATCACATTAAAAATATTAATAATTTAATTCAGGAAATTGTTGATGGGACTTATGATACTGAAAAATATTTAGATAATAAATCTGAAGTTAAAGTTAATATTTCAAAAATTTCTGATGAAAAATATATTGGGATTAATCAAATATCTGAAGGTTGTTTAGGCACTTGCACTTATTGCATTACTCGGTTGGCTAAGGGTAAACTTTTTTCGTATCCTTCTGAAAAGATTATTGAATCTGTAAAAAATGATGTGATGTCTGGCTGTAAAGAAATTTGGATTACCAGTCAGGATAATGCATCGTACAATTCAGAAATATCAAAAGATATTTCTAAAGACGGGCTTGTGCAACTTTTAGAAGAGATTATAAAAATTAAGGGTAATTTTTTTGTGCGTGTCGGTATGATGAATCCTAATAATGTTTTAAAAATTCTTCCGGAATTAATTGAAATTTATAAGCATGAAAAAATGTTTAAGTTTTTGCATATTCCTATTCAGTCGGGAAGCAATAAAATTTTGAAAGATATGAATAGAAAATATACCCGTGAAGATGTTTTAAAAATTGTTAATAAATTTAAAAAAGAAATTCCTAATATTATTTTTTCTACTGATGTTATTGTTGGTTATCCCGGAGAAACTAAGAAAGATTTTGAAGATACTTTAGATATTGTTAAACAAATTAATCCTGAAATTTTGAATCGAAGTAAATTTTGGCCAAGACCACAAACGCCTGCTGAAAAGTTAAAACCAATTTCTAAAGATGAAATGAATAAGAGGAGTTTGGAACTAGCTAATTTGCATTTGCAAATGTGCAAAGATAATCAAAAAAAATGGATTGGCTGGGTTGGTAAAGTTCTTATCGATAAAAAAGGTTTTGGCAATACTTATCTTGCCCGTTCTCCTGAATATAAATTATTTGCAGTTCAATCCAAAGATAAAATTTTAGGAAAAATTGTCAAGATTAAAGTTAATAGTATTTTACCTCATTACCTGATTGCGACTGTTAGTTGATATTGAAATTTTCTCTTAATTTATTATTACTCTTTAGTAATTAATAATCCTAACATTTAAATAGGTATTTTTGATTTAATTATTAATGTTAAAAGATAAACTATCCCTTGAAGAAAGAAATAATGCGATTGATTGTCTTAAACAATGGTCTCAAAAAGAAAACGATACTCAATCTTTAATCTATAAAACCTGGTATGGTTTTTGTTATCCTTTTGTACAAGATGTTTTAGGATTTCATTGGATTGATTATTTAGTTTTAAGTTCTATTATAAAACCTAAAAAAGATGAGGCAATAATTGAATTTGGAGCGGGATATCCTTTACATATATTTTATTCTCATAATATTGGTGAAAAAGGAAGGCATGTTGGTATTGATAAAACTGTAAAGACAGTTAATATTTCAAATAAAATTCTTAAAACTCTTGGAATGGATGATTATAATTTTCACTCTGTTGGTAATATTTTTGATGTTCAGTGTGAAGATGGTCTTTTTGATAAGGCTGTTGCTGTTAATCTTTGGACTGGAGAACCTAGTTTTGATAAATTTCTAAAAAAGAGACCTTATCAAGAATTTTTTCGTATTCTTCGAAAAGGTGGAGAATATCATGAGAGATTTTTGACTGTTCCTTTTGATAATGGTAAAAAAAGAATAAAAGAAGGATTGGAGAATGAAGGTTTTAGCAATGTTAATGTAAGGTTATCTCCTGGGGGATTTCCTTTTGTTCATGCTCAAGTTTATGCTAAGAAATAAATTTTTCACAAGGAATATTTATATAATTAAGATACTATTTTTTATTATGGCAACTTTGGATGATTTTTTATTAAGCAAAGCATGTGATAAATTTCAAGAGGATTTTGAAAAACAAATTAAAAATTTGGGATATGGCTTATGTCACGGTAATAAACATGTAAATGGTCAACCAGTAATTTTTGCAGGCATTCATGATTATCAAAATAAGGGCTTTACTCAAATTGATATGGAACAAATTGAAAACATTTTACCAAAGGAATATATCTTTGACAGTAATAAATTTCCTGTAAAAATAGGTTATCTTAGCCAAATTACCTCTATTGCTTTTTAATTTATTTTTTCATCATGCGAATAAATTTTCTGTTCTGAAAATAGATAACAATTTTTATGAACATAGAATTCTTCGTCGGCTTTTCTTTGAAGAATTATTAAATTCTCCTGAATTGGTCGCAAGCAAAAATAGCAGGCATATTTATTATTTATTTTTTGCGGTTGTAATATTTTTATTGTTCCTTCTTGAATCATTTCTCTAAGAGTTCTTTTTGTTTCTTCATATCTATTTTTCATAAATTTATCTTTACTAAATATTTTATAAATCTTCTTTTCTTATTTTTTTTATGAAATTTATATCAATTGGTTCGTTTACTCCGAAAAATCCGTATTTTTTAGCTCCAATGGAAGAAGTTAATGATATTGCTTTTAGATTATTATGTCAAAAAGCTGGTGCAGGTTTAGTTTATACCGGTATGATTCATCCCCAATCTCATCAGGAATTTAGTTTTGATGACAAGCCTGCTTTACAGTTATTTTGTACGACTACAAAGGGTATTAAAGAGTTTATAGAAAAAAATGATGATAATGTTGTTATGTGGGATTTTAATTTAGGTTGTCCGGCAAAAACTGCCAAAAAGCATGGTTTTGGAAGTTTTTTACATCACGATATTGAGTCTATTGAAGAAATTATTAAAACAATTAGGGAATCAACAAAAAAACCTGTTACGATTAAAATTCGTAAATCTTCTAAAGCTTTAAAGATAATTAAAATGGCTGAAAAGTATTGTGATGCTGTTTGCATTCATCCTCGAACACAAATTCAAGGTTATGGTGGTGTTCCGGATATTGATTTTGCGAAAAAGATTAAAGATTCTGTTAATATTCCGGTTATTTATTCCGGGAATATTGATGAAAATAACGCTAAAGAATTTTTGGAGATTTTTGATTTTATTATGATTGCAAGAAATGCTATTGGGAATCCGAATATTTTTGCAAAGCTTACTAATAATAATGTTAAAATTACTTTTAACGATTATTTAGATTTGGCTAAAAAATATAACTTGCCTTTTAGGCAGATAAAATTTCAGGCAATGAATTTTACTAAAGGGATGGATAATGCTAAGGAATTAAGATTAGGGATTTTTAAGGCTAAAAGGGTGAGTGAGATTCGGGAAATTTTTGCTTAGTTGATAAATTTTTAAAAAAAATGGCAATTTTTTGAAAAAAATACCTTTTTTTTTTAAAAAAATGTCCTGTTTTTTTAATTAAAATTATAATGTATTATTCTCTTATTATTTTTAGAGAGAATTTGTTCATCTTTAGGGGTTAAGTTATTAGTTGTAACTTAACCCCTTTTAGAAGGACTTATTCTCTTCTTTTTTCAAGAATAATTGTCTTACTGTTGATAATGTAATTAAAGCTATTTTTATTTTTGAAAAAAATGAATATTTCAGTTAAGGCCGTTAATATCATAAACCTTAAAAATGATTAATTCATTAAAAAGATTATAAGGTCCTTTAGTCTATCGGTAGAACACCTCGTTTACACCGAGGAAGGCGAAGTCCGACTCTTCGAAGGACCATATTATATTAAACAATATGAAAAAAGAAACATTTCATAAAGATTGGTATTTTCGATTGCTTCAGGTAACATTTTTGGGATTTTTCATATTTTTTATAATTGTAGGTATTTGGGGTATTTTTTACGGAGAGGGTGAGCCATTTGTCGGATTCATCTTTGCAGGCATTTTAGCTGTCGTGTACTGGCTAATTATGAAAAATAAAGGTTCAATGGGTGGTTTCGTTTTTGGTGTGATAGTTGGTCTTCTTCTATTATTTATAATCTCTAAACTTAATCCTGGAGACGAAATAGCCGGAATAGTGATATTTACCTTGTTATTGAGTGGATTATTTTTTGCATTTATAGGTTACTTGATTCAAAATTACTTTTGGAAGAAGAACAAGTTGTGGAATTAGAGTCATTTGGGATTGAAGTATTTAATTACAAAATGAAAATTCAAGGAAATAAGTTCTATTGAAGATTTATAATGAAATGGTTATATATAATTATTTAATATCATATAATTATATAAAAAACAATAAGTATTTTATTCTCAGGACTTTTGCATAGTAAAAATTTTCTGAACTATTTTGATTATAACAACAGAATATCTTCTTAAGATAATTTAAAAATTTAAATGATTATCATTTTATGTGATTGAATTGAAATTTCTTGGAACAAAAGGTGAAATTGAAGAATCTTCCAAAATACATCAATATCATTCTTCTATGCTAATTATTCAGGATAATTTTAGATTATTAATTGATTATGGAGAATTACATAAATATGAATTATCAAAAATTAAACCCAATGCAATTTTAATCACTCATGCACATCCAGATCATTATCTTTGGACTAAAAAAGATTATTTTACAAATATACCGATTTATATGACAAAAAAGACTTTTGATTACGGAAAATTTAAACCAAATAATCCAAAAATCATTAAAGAAGAAAAATTATTTCACATAGGACCTTTTAAAATTCTTGGATATAATGTTATTCATTCAATAAGATGCCCTGCTGTAGGATTCAAGATTTTTGTTGACAAAAAAAAGTTAGTATATAATCCTGATTTAATAGACATTATTAATAAAGAAAGAATCTTAAACAAAGTTGATTATTATATCGGAGATGGTTCCTGTATTATGGCAAATCTTGTTAGAAAAAAAGGTGAAAAATTGTTCGGACATACAAGAATCACAACACAAATTAATTGGTGCAAAGAAAAAGGAATTAAAAATATTCTCTTCACGCATTTAGGAAAAGAAACATTGAGAAAAGAAAAACAATTTTTAAGAGAACATCCTGAAATTAGATTAGCTTATGATGAAATGGAACTAATCCTTTGAAAACATTTTATAAAAATTTGTTTTATTTTGAATGCTATCTTCGAATTTTAAATCAACATTTTTTAATTTAAGAAATTCTGTTAATGGGTCTTTTTTAGAAAAATCTTCTAAAAATAATTCTCTAATTTTTTCTTTTGGAAAAATTTCTGAAATATATGCTTCATATAATTTTTGACCTAATCCATAACCTTGTTGATAAATTGTCCATTCATTAATTTTAGTATCTCTTCCATATTTTTCTTGTAAACATTCTATTGCTTTTTCTCTGTCATTAATTATGTCGGGAAAACCTTTATAATAGTTATTTTGTCTATTTGGAACAATTAATTTTGAACCAAAAAAACCAAACATTTCCATAATAATTCTTAATATTAAATTTTTTGGTTCTTCTTTTAATCTTTGGTCAATTCCTGAATGAGTTAAATGCAAAAAATGTGAAGCTTCTTCAGAAATATGTTCTAAACAATCCTCTCCGATTAAAATAATTCTTGGTTCATATAAATAACCACTTTGTTTACAATATTGTAAACTTTCAAACTCCTCTTCCTCTTTTTTATTTAATTTTAAATCTCTAAATTTTAATTTTTTTCCAATCCAGTAAACTTCCGGGTAAATAGAATTTTCTAATCCTATTTCATCAGCAATTTTGTCAATTATAGAATAAGTTGTTTTTTTTATTTTTCTTTGTTTTTCAATCCACCTCATTTATTTAATCTAATGATATATCTTTTATAATAATTATTATAATATAGTATATTCGTAAGATTTATAAGTTAAAGTTTTATAGATTTATTATGGACCCAAATAATCAAGATATTCCTGGGATGACTCCAGATCCTAAATATTCTGAAAAAACTCCTATTCTTTCTCAGGATTCTAATAAAGTTCAAAAAGAGATGGAGAAAACAAAAAAAGAACTTGAAAAATTAAAGAGTTTTATTATTAAAAAGTATAATTTTATTCAAGCTATAAGTATTTTGCCTCCTCAATCAATTAAAATATTCATTGATGAAGAAGAAGTTCCAAAAGAGTCTGAAAAACATATTCAACTTTATGTTATTGTTCCTGAAGATAAATTTAAAGAGATTCCAAAAATTAAAGAAGATATTATTAAAAAAATTGAAGATTTAAAACAAAAAATTTGGGTGCAAATTAAAACTCCTGTTGATATTTGGGAAGCTTGTTTAGATAGTAAATTTGAATTAACTGGTGCAATTGGTATGTCTTATCCCCTTCATGATACTGGTATTTTAGCTGGACTAAGAGTTGCTGAAATACATAAATCATTAGTTTTGCAAAAATTCGAAAAATATGTTGTTAGTTATGTTATTGCAGGAAGTCTGGTTCGAGGAGATGTTACAAAAGAATCAGATGTTGATGTATTTATTATTATTAATGATACAGATGTTAAAAGAATGCCAAGATTAGAATTAAAAGAAAGATTAAGAAGTATTATTTTTCAATATATTTCTGAAGCTACTGCTTTAGCTGGACTTAAAAAGAATGTTTTGAATGTTCAACCTTATTTATTGACTGAATTCTGGGAAAGTGTTAAGGATGCTAACCCTGTTATGTTCACATTTATCAGAGATGGTGTTCCTTTGTATGATCGTGGAACTTTCATGCCTTGGAAAGCTTTACTTAAAATGGGTAAATTAAAACCTTCTCCAGAAGCTATTGATATGTTTATGTCAATGGGGGATAAAACTGTTAAACGAGCTAAAAAGGCTTTATTAGAGATTGTTGTTCATGATATTTATTGGAGTATTATTACTCCTGGTCAAGCTTTGTTAATGCTTTACGGACTTCCTCCTCCAACTCCAAAACAAATTGCAAATGAAATGGAAAATATTTTTGTTAAGAAAGAAAAAATGCTTGAACAAAAATATGTTGATATATTAAGAAAAATCATTAAAATTTACAAGGATTATGAACATGAAACAATTACAGAAATCAAAGGTGTTGAAATTGATAAATTAATTAAAGATACTGAAGATTATCTAAAGAGGCTTGAAGAGTTAAGAAAGCAAATTGAAAAAGATGCACAGGGTAAAACTATTGAACAAATTTATAATGATGTTTTTGATTTGTTAAAACAAATAATCGGCAAAAAAACTCAAAATATGCTTATTGATGAATTTGAAAAAAAGTTTGTTAAAACCGGCAAATTTTCTCCTCAATCTTTAAGAATTTTAAATGATATTATTAAAGCTAAAGCTGAATTTAAAAAAGGAAAATCAAATGCTCATAAAGTTGACAATGCCAGAAAAAACGCTACACTTTTAATTAATGATTTAATTGAGTATTCACAAAGATGTGATTTAGTTTCTCTTGAAAAAGGACGTATGATTATTAAGTATAAGGAAAAAGATAAAGATGCTATTGCTGAATTATTAAGCTGTGATAGTAAAAGCTTTTTATTTAGAGGAAATAGTGTTGTTAAATTAACTGATAAAATTAGTCCATCTAATATGGAAGAAGTTAGTGAATCTGTTAATAAACAAAAAGAAAAGAAAAACGTTGAGATTAGTACTAAAATTTTTGAATTATTAAGAAAAGAGCTTGGAGACTTTGAGATTATTTTATAATCTCAAATCCATGAAACTAAATCGTGCCTTCGCACGATGTTATAAACAAAGTTTCATTGGCTTGCGAAATTATTTTATGATTTCGACCTATAAATAAAGGTTTCATTGAATTATGAAGTTCAGTTATAATATTAATTTGAAAGGAGGAAAAGAGGTGAAAAAATGGGTGATTTGACAAGTATTGTTGCTCAAATTGGAATTCCGATTTGGGTTTTAATTCTTTTGGTTCTTTTAGTTATTTGGGAAGTTGTATGGAAATTAATTGCATTATGGAAATCTGCTAGAAATAATGATTTAGTATGGTTTATCTTAATAGCATTATTGAATACAGTTGGTATTTTACCAATTATTTACATTTTCTTTTTTTCAGAGAAAAAAAAGATTAGTGTAATATCCAAAATAAAAAAATCTGCTAAAAAGATTGTTAGAAAGAAGAGATAATAATTTTGTTTATTTTTTAATTTCTTCTTTTATTTTTATATTAATTTTTGAATGACGTTTGTGTCTGATTCTTTTAAATAATCAATTTGTTTATATCCAAACTTTTTATATAAACTTTGTGAAGGGTTATCTTCAAAAACATATAATTTTATTTTTTTATAGTTTAGTTTTTTTGCTTTTTCTTCAATAACTTTTAAAACCTGACTGCCGTAGCCGATATTCTGATATTCTTTTTTAATTTGCAAATTACTGATAAATAATGCTTCATTATCTTTTTTATCCTGAGAAAAAGAGGTAAATCCTATACATTTATCATCAATATAAATTAAATAAATACTTCCTGTTGCAAAAAGATTTTCTAAATATTCCTGATATTCTTTATCAGACCAGCACGATTCAAAATGCTTGTCAAAATATTTTTGCATATTTTCCTTTTCAAGGGGTATAATAAAATTTTGAAGATCTTTTTTCCGGCATTTTGTTAATTCAATTTTCATTTTTTAAAAATTTCTTTTAATGTTTTTTGTTGCATTTCTAATCTATAACAATCTTCACAAATCTCTGCACCGGTTTTTTTACTTGTCTTGAATCTGTTGCTTTCTTTTTTATGCTGGCATCTTTCGCATAATTTTAAACAACTGCTACAGTAACATTTATCAGTGACTTTATCATAAATTGCATGGTCTTTACACATAACTTTTGAACAATTATTGCATCTTATTGCACATTTTTTGCAAATCTTTTTTTTGCATGATTCACAAATTATATTTAAACATTTATTGCAGTAAGTAATATTACATGAATTACATTTAATTAAACATTTATTGCAAATTATATGTCCTGAAGAGCAAAGATTAATTATTTCAATTTTATTTTCGCAAGATTCACAGAATATTTGTTTTAATTCTTTTGTTAATGGGTCAAATGAAACTTCAATTATTCTTTTTCCATGCTCATTAATTAAATAGCAATCATAATTTAAAACCGGGTAGTAAATTAAAGTTGTATTAAATAATTTTGTGTTTAAATTTAAACTATGTTTTTGTTTTTCAATATTTATTGCTCTTTCTTTATCTTTTTCAAATTCATTAATCTTTTTCTCAAGTTCTTCATTAATTTCTTTTTCAGTTTTTTTTGTAGATTTTTTCAGGTTATTTTTTAACTCCTGAGTTTCCTGAATAAAATGTCTATTAATTCTTTCTATTTCTTTACTTAATTTTTCAGATAAATTTTTGGCTAATAATGTTATTTTAGGCTGAATTAATTCTTTTACTTTTTCTTTTGCAATATTATACGGTTCTTTTATGTCCGGCATTATCACGTCTCTTTTATTCCCTTCAGTAATAATATAACTTGCTAAATCTCCATCTATAATTTTATTTTCATATAAATAAATGTCATTAGTCATTTTTTCTTTTTCATTTAGATATTGAAATGATGTATTAAATGTAAATCTAAAAAAGAAATTATTCTTTTTCTTTGGAATTAATTTTTCAATTTGGCAATTATTTAGCTTAATTCTTTTTTTAATTTCTTTTTCAAAATCAATATCAAAATTTATTTTTAATAGTGTAGTGCTTCCTTGCTCTTCTAAAAAGTTTGATATGGTTTTTAGCAAATAATTTCCTTTTTCGATAAATTCATTTTGCGAATTTTTGTCTTCAGATTTAAAAACAAATATGTAAGGAGATTTTTTTCCATAAAATTTTTCAAATTTTTCAGGAACATTTGAAATAACTAATGAATCTCCTTTTTCTATTACTGTTGATTGTAAATTTTCGAAAAATTTTGTAATAAATTGCTTTATTGAATCTGCCTCATTTTCCATTAATTTATTAAAAAACACGGTTATATAAGGATTTTGCAAATCTTTTATATATAGTTTTTAAAAAAATAAATTTTAAATAGTTCAGTGAATTATGGATTTTATGCATTTTGGGAAGTATGCGTCATCATTTTATAATTTTTTTCCAATTGTTTTGGATTCAGATGATCCGGCAAAAATTTATGAAATACTTTTGTTTCAAAATGATATTATTGGTGCAAATTCTGTTTTAACAAAATATGGTGTAAGAGCATTAAATAAAATTCCTGATACTTGTTCAAAATCCGGGAAAATAATTACTTATAATAATTTTATCCCCGCATTTGATGTAAAAGTTAGCGATAGATTATTAATTCAAACAATTTATGAAATGTATGAAATTCAATTTTTTCCCGATTTAATTAAAGAATTGATTACAGAAGCAGGAGGGAGAGGAATTTTTTATGAAGGAAAACTTACTGATTTCCCTGATTTTTCTCATTTAAAAGGAAAAGAAGATTACGATACTTGTGAAGGAATTTATAATCCCCTATTAAGAAAATTTATTGCCAATCCAATAAATTATGCTGGCTTTCATGAATATGCACATTTAGTTAATGATCTTATTGGTAAAATGATATATAGCCAAAGCATTTCAGAGATGAATGCTGTAAAAAATGAAATTTTAAAAAATGAAGGATATAAAAATAATGAGAAAATAGATGAATTTACAACATTTTTGATAGAAGTTTTCTTTAGCAGAAGAACAATTAAAAATATGAATAAATATGTGTTAGAATCAAAATTTCCTAAAACAAATGAAATATTAGAAGATCTTGTAGATAAAACTTACAAAACTTATTATTAATAATTAAGAAGATTAAGATTATAGTTTAATAACCTTTAAATAATTAGAGTTCATGGAATTTTTACTATGTTTGAACCATTTAGTTCTGAACCAGAAAGGATAAATGAATATCTTAAATGGCAGGAAATTTTTAATTTTGAAGGCGGGGAATTTTATCAAAATAATCCTATTCTTCAAGAACATATGTCAGATAAACCTTTGAATATGAGGAATTTTCTTTTATATCATGGGGATTATGCCAGAGCTAATAAAGTTTTAACTAAATTTGGGGTTAAAGCTCTTGATAAAATTCCAGATAGGTATACTATTTCTGGAAATAAAATTACATTTAATTATGTTACTCCTTTTTTTGAAGTAAGAGTTAATCCAAATTTATATGTTCAAACAATTTATGAAATTTATCAGATTCAATTTTTTCCGGATGTGATTAAAAAATTAATTATTAAAGGTAATGGTCGAGGAATATTTTATAATGGAAAACCTACTGATTTAGCAGAGTTTGCTGAATTTAGAGGTAAAAAAACAAATTATGAGCCTTATTATCCTTTTGATGACTGTTGGGGGATTTGTGATTTTGGATCAAAAACTTTTGTTGCACAACCTCATAATAATATTGGATTTCATGAATTTGCACATTTATCGGATTATTTTGTTGGAAAAGTATTATTCGGTGATTTCCTTTCTGAAAATTCTTTAGTAAAATCTGATTTTAATAAGCTTCAGGGTGGCAAGTTTTTTGGGGAATTTTGTGAAACTTCATGTGAATTTTTGGCTCGTTTTATGGAGAAATATTTTAGCAGAGATTTTGAAAAAAAGATTTTATATAATCAATTTTCGCATACTACTAAATTTTTAGATGATGTTTTAGATTCGTTAGTGAAGAAATATTAAATAAATTAGATTTAAAAATGATAAATCTCATACTAAGTTATGAGCCAAACATATTTTGCAAAATTTCCAAAAAAAAGAATTAGTCCTGAAGCTTTTTCTAAAGGTAAATCTCTTGCGTTTAAATTAGATGAAATGATTATTAGCCAAATTGCTAAAAACGGTTCTATTGATGAGGAATTAGGACATAATTATTATGGTGTTGGAGTAGCAAGAGTAGATAATGGTTTAGTTGATATTCCTGAAAATTATAAAAATGATATTTATCTAGAAGTTATGTTTGGTAAAGAAAAACCGGATTATTTAGAGATTCCTAATGAACTTGAGGGGATATTAATTTTTGAAAAAAAATCGTTTTAATTTCTTTTTTTATCTAATAATTCACTTGTTGAATCTTTAGATTCGTTAGTGAAGAAATATTAAAAAAATTAGATTTAAAAATGATAAATCTCATACTAAGATATGGCTGAAACATTTATTTGTGGATTTCCTAAGAAAAAACTTAATGCAGAAGAAAATGAAAAAAGAGAAATGGATTTTAGGCAAGCTAAAAATCTTTCAACAAAACTATATAAAATGATTGATTATCAAGTTGGAGATAATAGGGGATTTCTTGTTGGTGTTATTATAAGAAGAGTAAACCCAGAAAAAAATCAAATTCCTAAAGGTTATAATCAGAATGTTTATCTCACCGTTTTGCATACAACTGAATTTAAACAGTACAGAGATTTAATTATTCCTAAAAAATATAATGATTTATTAGTTCTTAGAGAAGAATCGGGTCCTTGCACATTTGGTTAATTTTAATTTCTTTTTTCATCTAATAATTCACTTGTTGAATTTTTAGACTCTTCATAATGGCTTATTCCTTCTTGAATTACTTTTGTAATTTCTTTAATATCCCTTGCAAAAATATCTAAATTATTTTTTGAATCAATGAATGAATTTAATAAATATTCTTCAATTTTTGTTGCCCCTGTTTTTCCTTGCGAATCTAAACCTAAATTAAATAATATAATTGGTAATTCTCCAATTACTAATCCTACGCAACACATTTTGTTTATGATTAAATCAACAACATATTCTTCCATTGTGTCTTTTGTCGCAAGGCTGTAAATATTCATGTCTTTTTCCTGACCGATTCTGTCTAATCTTCCGATTCTTTGTTCAACTGACATTGGATTCCATGGCAAGTCATAGTTAATCAATGTATAACAAAATTGCAAGTTAAGTCCTTCGGCTCCTGTGTCTGTACTTATTAAAATTTGAGAATTTTCTTTAAATTCCTTAATTTTTTCAGATTTTTCTTCACGAGTTAATCCCCCCATAAATTCTGTAATTTTAATATTCTTAGGGATTTTTTCTATCATATATTTTAAAGTTATTGGATGTTTTGTGTAAATTAGTATCTTTGCTTTTGGATCTTCTTTTAAAGTTTTGTCAATTATTTCAATTAATTTTTCCATCTTGGAATCTTTTTTTAATTCTTTATAATCCTGTAAAATTTCGTTTGCAAAGTTTCTTGTTTTTCTATGATATTTTTCATCATTTGCAATTCGTTCTAAACTTTCCATTGCTGATTTTGATGAGCTTGTTATTTTTGGAAGCAAAGCAAAAAGTATCAGCCTTGCATTTATTTCTCTGCCACTACACGCGAAATATTTTTCTTTTAGTAAAGAACAAATTTTATTATAAATATTTTTTTCTTCGTCTGTTTGGTTTATTACGACAATTTTAGGAATTCTTTTTTTATAATTTATTCCTGTTTCATATCTTCTTCTTCTTACCATTACTTCATCAAGTTTATTTTTTAGTTCTTTAGGATTTAATGGATATCTTTTATTTCCCTGATTAAGAAATTTTTTTCTAAATTCTTTTATTGTCCCTAAATGTCCTTTTTTTAATAGATGCAGTAAATTGTATAACTCAATTAAATCATTTTGAAAAGGTGTTGCTGTAAGGAGCAAAAATCTTTTTTTTTGCAGTTTATCGACGAATCTCCATCGAACTGTATTTTTTTCTTTGAGTTTATGGGCTTCATCAACCATTACTAAATCCCATGAGATATTATGAATTTCTTTATATCTGAATTCTTTTGATTCTTTATTATAATTCTTTAATCTGTCCATTGAAGCTATTCCAAATGTAATGTTGTCAAGGTCTGATTCATTTTCAATAATTTTAAAATCAAGTTCAAATTTTTCTTTTAATTCTGCAACCCATTGGTCTACTAATGATGGTGGCGTTAAAATTAAGACTTTTTTTACAAAGCCTCTCATGATACATTCTTTTAAGACCAACCCTGCGGTAATTGTTTTTCCAAGTCCTACTTCGTCGGCTAAAAGTGCTGAACCATTAAAATCTCTTAGTATGTTTATTGCTCCGTCAATTTGATATTGCAGTTTATACGATAAATTTTTTTTAATGGATTCATAAGAAATTAATTCTGTTATTTGCGAGCCTTCTGAAACTTTATCTGCTTCTACTCGTAAATCAAGTAAATTTGATGAATCAAATTGTTTATTTTCTAATTTTTCAAATAATGAAAATTCTTCATTAGAAAATGATTCGTTTATTATAATTTCTACCATCTTTTATTAAACCTAAAATTGAAGTTGTTTTTTAAGGATTATGGATGTTTAGAAGAAGTTTTTAAGGATTAATGGATGGACTTCATGTCCATTCGAGTTTGTAAAAAAAAAATTTGAAGATTTATTCTGCCATAGGGCAATTACCTTGGTGCATTCCTTTTCCCATACCTTTTTTGTTATTTTCCGGGAATCCATTTTGTTTCATTTCGTTATGTTTTTCCTGAATTGTCTGAAAATTTTCTTCTGTAAGACTATCTTGCATTTTAGCAATTTGTTCTTCCATTAATGCTTTCCATGTTGCAAAATCTCCTTCTTCTATAGCTGTTCTTATTGCATCCCTATTAGCTTTCATGTCGGCTTTTTCTTCTTCAGAAAGGTTTTGATTCATAAATCCCATTCCAAAACCATTAGCTGAAATCAAACTTACACCTAGTAATGCAATTATCGCTAAAGCTATTGAACCTAATACTAATTTATTTGCCATTTATTTTTTATAACCTCCTTTCATTTTTTTCATAATAATTAATGCAAAAAATCTTTTTTAAAGAAGGTGGACTGATAATCCATTCCTTTTATAAATCTAAAAATTCTTTACTTTTATGCCAATTAATCATATTACTGGAAATGCTATAATGGGCAAGCAAATGATTTCTCAGTTTGCATCTTGTGGTTTTATGCTTGAAATTTTATATTCTTTTGTAATTATTGTTTGCAGTTTAATGATTTATTTTGGTACAAAAGAATTATACGAATTAAGTTCTCATAAAGGAATTAAATATTTTAGATTATCTTTTCTTTTTTTTGCTATTGCTTATTTTTTCAGGTCTTTTATTAAATTTGTAGTTATTTATTTTAATATTGAATCAATTTTTAATTTTTCTCCTAAGACTTTTGGAATTTTATTTGGTTCTGCTACAATGTTTGTTTTTATGTATTTTAGTGCTATGGCAATTTTTTATCTTCTTTATAGTGTAATGTGGAAAAAATTAGAAAAATCACCGAATAAAATTTATTTGTTTCATTTTTTTGCTTTTATTATTTCTTTGATTACTATAATTTTTATGAATCCGTTTGTTTATCTGTGGATGAATTTATTGTTGCTTTCTTGTGTTATTTTTATTTATTATCTTTCAAGAAAACAATCAAAAGTTAAAAAGTCTAAACATAATCTTCACATAATTTATACTTTGCTTTTTTCATTTTGGGTTTTGAATATTATTGATATTTTAATTCCTACTTTTTTCAAGACTTTTCAGTTATTCATTTATCTTGCTTCTATTTTCTTATTTTTATTAATGCTTTACAAAGTTATTAAGAAAACAGGTGCAAATTAAAATGGTTGTTAAAAGAAATAAATTAGAAATTATTAAGGATATTTTGAATTTGATTAATAAAAATCATAATTTGATAAAATATACTCCTTTACTCCGGCAGTCAAATATTTCTTCTTCTCGTTTTAAAGAATATTACATTGAGCTTTTGAAAAAAGATTTTGTTAAAGAGGTTCATCAAAAAAGAGAGAAATTTGTTTCTTTAACTGAAAAAGGGTTTAAGTTTTTAGAAAAATACGAAGTTATTGTTAATTTTATTGAAGAGTTTGAACTTTGAAGTCATCAAAACACTTATAATTCCATTTGATTATTAATTATAATGAATAAAACATTTAAGGAACTTGGATTGTCTCCTCAATTTATTGAAATTTTAGAAAAGAATAAAATTATTGTTCCTACTGAGATTCAAGAGAAAGCAATTCCTTTAGCTATGAAGAGAATTGATATTATCGGAGTCTCTTCTACAGGGAGTGGTAAAACATTGGTTTTTGTTGCCCCGATTATCGAACAAGCTAAGGCTGGTGAAGGTATTATTGCGTTAATTTTAGTTCCGACCCGTGAATTGGCTGAACAAGTAGCGACGGAATTTCGTAAATTTTCGAATAAAAAGAATTTCCAGATTGGAAATTCTTTTGTATTCCCTACTTCTACGCAGCAAAGCTGCGAAAAGAAACAATCAGTAGGGAATAAAAAACTGAAAATATTTTCTGTATATGGCGGGGTTAGTATTGAAGAACATGTTAAAAAAATTGTAAATGCTGATGTTGTTGTTGCGACTCCCGGAAGATTATTAGATTTGATGAATCGTAATGCTGTTGATTTAACAAAAATTGAAACTTTAGTTATTGATGAATTTGATCGTATGCTTGATATGGGTTTTGTTCCGGATGTGGATTTAATTGTTAAAAAATGTCCAACTAAAAGACATACCATGCTTTTTTCTGCTACGGACTCAAAAAAAATTAGTTCTATTGTTCAGGAATATGTTATGAACCCAAAAAGAATATTTGCTCAGGCTCATGTTGAAGCATCAAAACTTGAACAAAGTTATTATTATACAAAAAATGATTCAAAACTTTCGCTTTTAGTTTATCTATTAAATGATAAAAAGCCGGAAAGTTCTATTATATTTTGCTCTACTCGTACTGATACTGATTTTGTAGGAAAGGGTTTAGAGTCGCTGGGTTTTAATGTTAAGATTCTTCATGGCGGGCTTGATCAGAAAAAAAGAACCAGAATTTTAAAAGAGTTTCATAAAAATGCCGGTATTTTAGTTTGCACTGATGTTGCTTCTCGTGGTCTTGATATTAAAAATGTTAATTATATTTTTAATTATGATATTCCTCGAACAAGAGAGGGTTATATTCATCGTATTGGGCGAACAGCTAGGGCTGGAAAAGGCGGACATGCTATAAGTATTATTTCAACTAAGGATATGCCTTTATTTCGTCAAATTTTAGAAATTAAAGAGTTTGAAATTGAAGAGAAGGAACTTCCTTTTCTTGAGAAGATTATTGATTTTAGTGATTTTGAAAATCCTGAAAAAAAGAAAAAAAAGAGTCGTGGCAGTGGTAAAAAAAAGTTTAGAAAAAAAGGTTTAAGATGGGTTTCTATTGATGACCCTAATTTGAGTAATCGTGAAAGAAAGAGAAGTGTTAATCGTTTTGAAAATGATGAACCTGGTAGTTCTAAAAAAAGACCTAAAAAAATTAAACGTAAATTTGGAAGTTATGGTGGAAAGCGTGGGTTTAAGAAAAAATCTAATAGACCGAAAGGTCGAAGCAATAGAAAAACGAGGAAATAAGATTTGAAAACTAAAATTGGCTTCTGCCCGTTTCAAAGAAAACAAAAGGCGTGCTTCTTTGGGCAGGACAATAAGAGGAATAAAGAATTTACCTAACTTTACAGGGGTTGGTTATGCAAAAGATAAGACTTTTTTGTATAAGGGAAAAGAAACATATTATTACATAGACAATCATGGGCATGGTGAAGCAGTAAGTCATGGGATAAGAATTTGGAGAAAACCTAGAGAAGATAAGGAAAACAAATAAAATGGATTCCAAAAAGAATTTATTTTTATCCTTTTTATTAAATAAATTAAAAAAATTATTATATATCTACACTCAAAAGACTCATTATTAATAAGATAGTACTAATTAAAATCAAAACATAATAATAAAGCCATGGTTGTTTTGTATGATATAAATAGTATAGAATACCTATGCAAAATAAACTACCGATAGAATAACTAATTATTGGCCAAGAATATAACAACATTCCAATGGTTGCCAAAACAACAGCAATTGGTACAGCCATATAAATTGCTTTGTAAAGTACTTTTAATTTTGAATTAAAAACTAACCATGAAATTAAACCGATTATTGCAACAAAAGATAAATGCAATAATGGAGACAACCAATAGATTATCATATCTAAATCAAGTGGTACGAACAGTTCAATAATCCATCTTACTGTACTTTGGTAAATAAAATCAAATAAGAATGTGATATTTAGCAATATAAAACCAAAAAAAGTTACAGCTACTATAGATAAAATATTTTTTATAACTGGATTTTTAAGAAATTTTTTCATGATTAATATAAAAAAAATCTTAAATATGTTTTTATTGGATCTAATTTTATTTCAAAAGGATTTAATCTTTCAGTAAATCTTTTTTTTGCTGACTCTATTAAATTTTCTAATTCTCCCTGTTGAATATCAATAATTCTTCCGGAATGATTAAGATAATTAAAATTATTTACTACATCAATCATATCTCTTCCGGGAAATTCTTTAAAAAGATAAATTAATGAAACTGGAACTATTGTGTCATCATTTGCTTTTGTTAAATCTAAATGAAAATCCGAATTTGTTAATACAGATTTGTGATTAACAGATTTTACTTCAAAACCAAAATCTTTTTGTGAGGGATAAATTATATGCCCATTAATAGTTAAATATTTGCTTGGTTTTACTTGATATAATTTTTGGGTCAATTCATCCGGCACATAATTATGTGCTTGTGTATCTACATCTGTAACTAAAGATAAATACAAATCCCAATTAGTAGTTTTTTTTATATTCATAAAAAAATAAAATATATCTGGTATATAAATTTTGCCGTGAAGAAAAATATTTATTAAAAAATGATAATTTATTTTTTAAATCTTAATTGATTTGGTAAAATAAATCCAATACCGATTTTTTGCATAAATTTTTCTAATTGATTTCTTTCAGTTACTAATTTACCTGATTTTAAACATCCTGCATAAAAACTTAAATCATTTTTTTGAAGATATTTTTCTATAGCTTCTCTTCCTGCTAAAGCAGTTTCAACAAAATAAAGATTTCTATGAAGAAAAGATTCTTCAGTTATAATCTGAAAATGAGGAACTTTAGAATTACCTTTATAATTTGGACTTTCTAAACCAAGAATATCTCCTTCTGGATATAGAGTCCATCCTTCTCTTTTTCCATTTAAAGGACAATATAACAATTTCATTCCTAGTGGGGAATCTTGATATCCTTTAACAATCTTTTTTGGAATCGCCAAAATTAATGGAGAAGACCATTCAATATCAGTATTATCAAAAGCAATTAATTCTCCGGGAGTCCAATCTAAATTTGAAAGACTGGCATCTTTATACCTATTTATTTGTTTTACCATAATTTTATTATTGTTATAACTTTTATAAAGTTGTTGCTTAGATTATATATTTAAAATTATTTTAATAGAATTCAAGACAAAGATTATTTTCAAGGAAGAATTTCATATCCATCTTTTGTTGATTGAAGAATTATTTGTTTTGGTTTTTCAGGATATTTATCTAAAAAGTGTGGCATTACAACTAATTTATCAATTGTTCTTAAATTTATAGTATCTATATGTTTACTATTTACTTGTCTTGCAATTTCTTCTCCAATATCATGAGATACTCCGATATATGCTCTTTCAACGGGATATTCGACATCTCTTGTACCAGTTAAATAAACAAACTCTTCTGAAAGTATTGGTTCTAAAAATACATTGTATAATTCTCCTTTTATCTGTTGGTTTCTTGATATTACCACAGCTAATTCTCCTCTATGATTCTCTCGTATTTGTCCACCAAAAAAAGCTCTCATAAAAACATGAACGAGGATTAATTTATAAATCTTTCTTTTAAAAAAATAAAAAAATCTCCCCAGAATTGCTTCTCGGGGAATTAAAAGAAGGATTTATAATCAATATAATCTTAAGTATAGTATGTTTAAAATTTTAAAAAAAAAGTTTGGAAAATTTACTAAAGTTAAACTCTTAAATTGTGATAGCAATGAGTATATTACAATAATTCCTGAATTTGGTGCTAATGTAAATGAAATTGTACTTGGAAAAAATAATAGTTTATTTTCAATCATTGATGGTGATAAAAATTCTAATGAATTAGTCAAGAATGAATGGTTTAAAGGTGCTAAACTGATTCCTTTTCCAAATAGAATTAATAATGGGATTTATTTACATAATGATGTTGAATATAAATTACCTCTTAATTTTATTGCTCAAAAACATGCAATTCATGGGTTAGTCTATAATAAACCTTTTAAAATTACTAAAAATAAAGTAACTAAATCAAAAGCGATTTTAACGCTAGAATATACTGGAAATAAATTAATAGGATATCCATTTAATTTTTTGGTCTCAATTACATATATATTAAGTTCAAAGGGGTTTAAGTGTATTACATCAATTACTAATAATGATAATCTTCAAATTCCTGTAGGAGATGGATGGCATCCTTATTTTATAATGAACAGAAAAGTTAATGATTTATTTTTAAAAATTCCTTCAACTAAAAAAATTTCGGTAGATAATCGTATGATCCCAACAGGAAAAGTAGTTATGATGAAAAGATTTTCAAGACTAAATCAAATTAATAAGCAAAATTTTGATACAGGATTTATTATATCTAATGCAAAAAAGAAGATTGCAATAACTGAAATTGTAAATAAAATATTAGGTATTACAATACAAATCTGGCAAGAAACTGGAAAAAATAAATATAATTATCTTCAAGTATTCATTCCTCCAACAAGAAAATCAATAGCAATAGAACCTATGACTTGCAATACTAATGCCTTTAATAATAAAGAAGGACTGATTTATCTTAAACCTAAGGAAAAATTTTCTGCAAGCTATGGTGTAAATTTAGTATAATTTTAAGTTATGCATTAACTCTAAAAAAGATTATTTAAGGTTTTATAGAAGCAATTTTTATTGGTAAAAACCTTCTAAAAAAATTAACCTAAGAGAAATAATCTCTTAGGTTTTTATTATAAAAAATAAATTAAAAATTTATTTAAGTTCAAAAGTTGCACTAACACTTGCTGTTACTTCTTTTTCTCCAGGTTGAATATTTGTTGCTTCAACTTTTGCAAGAGCATAATCTTCTGCAACACCCATTCCTCTTGTTGAATAAACATTCCATGGATAATAACCGAAATCATTAACGCTTGTAGAAATTAAATCTCCTACTTCTTTGTTAAATCCTTCTGCAACAGCTTCTGCTTTAATTCTTGCATCTTCTGCTGCAAGTTTCATAGCTTCTGCTTTATATTGGTTTTGAAGTTTTTGACTTAATTCAAAATTAATGTAACTTATTCCTGCACCTGCGTTAGCACCTGCATCAATAATGCTACCTAATTTATCTGAATCTTCTGAATCAATTTCAACTCTTATTGAATGAGTTGCTTTGAATCCTTTATCAATTTGCTTGCCATCTTTATCCCATTCATAATTAGGATAAATATTGTAATTTTCAGTTACAATGTTTTTTCTTTCAAAACCTTGTTTTAATAATTCAGTAATTAATTCATCTAATATCAAAGAATTTGCATCTTTTGCTTCTTCACTTGTATTTCCTGTTGTTTCAATGTTAAAATAAACACTGATTACATCCGGCATTGCTTTTACTGTTGCCAAACCTTGAACATTAACACTATTCTTTCCAGAATTAACTGCTGAATTAAAAATATATAATGTTGAAAAAGCAATTATTAGTACAACTACTGAAATTATTGTTGTTATTTGTACTGCTGTATTTTTTATCATGTATCTTTAACCTCCTTACAATTTTCTCCAATTTAATATTGTAAAAATTAAGATCGCCGTTAATGAACCAGCTAAAAACCATGTCCATAATGGATTTATCGGGGAATACACAAAATTTTCTATTGAATTTATTGTTACATCTCTTGCTGTATCTGTTGCAATTTGCGGTGTTCCTGCAAAAGAACCTTTAGCCATTTCCGAAGAACTTAATGTTTGAATATTCGCTAATGAATTTGTTATTTTTTCATAAACATAAACTGCAAATGTTAATGAACCGGTTAATAAGAAAACAGGTAATAATGATTTAAGTTTTGAAAATATTTCAGTTGTATCTTTTGGAGCAATTATTATTGATTTATTTGATAGTTCATACATTATAATCTTTTTACCTTTACTGCTCCAAAAAAAGTTTTTTCTTTTTTGGATTATTTGTGATTCAAGAAGTTTTTTTAAGTTGTAATCTACAGTATTCATTGCTAAACCTAATTTGTCAGAAATTTCTTTTGCATTTGCTTCTTTTACTGTTGTTAGATAACTAATTATTTTTTTAGAGGTTTCACTGCTTAGAACTTCTGCAATTTTTTTGAGTTTAGAATCTTTTAAAGATACTAACATAAAATTTTCATCTGTCATGAATATATTTTAGATAATATACTTTATAAATAATTTGAAAGATTCAATTTGATTTGAAGTTATTACACACAATCTCTGAAATAAAAGGTCTGGATTTATGAATATTTATTTTTTTTATTTTTTTTATTTTTTTTGAAATATTTTTTGAATTTCCTTCAACTGAAGCAAAAAATAATTTTCTTGGTTTTAATGGCAAAATTGAAAAAATAACACTACTTGCTGTTTTGCCTGTATCAATACAATCATTAATTATTAATATTTCTTTTTTAATTTTTTCTTTAAAATCTTTTTTTTGTTGATAATCTGGGATCATTAATTGAGAATCATTTTCTTTAACATGAGAATATCTTGCAACTATTAAATCATCAATATTTGTTAAATTCATTGCTAAATAAGCGGGTTCAAAACCACCGTTAGCAATGCACATTAGACTGGTTGGATCTATAGTTTTTGCTTTTAATTCTTCCTGAAGAATCAATCCAAAATTTTGAATATCTCCTTCACGATAATTTAAATATCTTGATTTAGCTTTTCTTGAAGTATTACCATATTCTAAAATTTGTTCTGCAGAAGGTAAAATAATTTCTCTAACCTGATTCATATCAATTCCTTCTCCACTATAAAATTGTCTAATTGATATTTTCCCTGCTTTTATTAATTTGTCCAATGTTTCTCTTTGTGATTTCCATTTTTGTTCCTGAACTGGTGAAGAAATTAATCCATCATGATATAATTGAGTAATAGCCAGTAGTTGTTCTTTAAAATCAATTATATTTTCTTCCCCTTCAATTTTTCGAATTAAATTTTCTAAATAATCTCTATTCTTTTCATTTGAGAAATTTATTTCTGTGTTATAATAATCATATAAATTTATTTTTGCTAATTTTATCATATCATAAACATTATTTTAATAATTTATAAATCTTTCGTAATGTTATTCCTTAATAATAGTTACAATATTAAAACTTCATCAATTTGCACTTTTTACAGGTATTATTTCTTGACTATTGTACTTCTATTATCATCGGTTCATAAGGACTAAAGACTTTTTGGATTTTTATTTTTGTATCTGCTATTTTCCCGTTTGTATCACCCCTAATTGATGTGAAAAATATTTTTTTGGGTTTTAATTCTCCTACTGATTTAATTACTTTTTCTGCAGTTTTACCACTGCAACACCAATCATCAACAATTAAAACTTCTTCTTGATTTTCAATTCTATTTTGTAGATAATTTTTTGGTGATAGTTTTGGTAGCATTAATTCTGAATCATTTTTTGAAGTCTGCGAGTATCTTACTACAGTCAAATCATTTAACCCAGTTAATCCCATTGCTAAATATGCAGGTTCAAAACTTCCATTTGCAATAGCAATTATCTCTGTTGGTTTTATATTTTCTCTATATAATTCTTGCTGTAATTTAAATCCAAAAGTTTGAATTTCTTTTTCTAATTCAAATAAATGTCTAATTTTTGATTTTATTCTTGTTTCACCAAATTTTAAAATATTTTCTGTATAAGGTAAAATTATTTCTCTTATTTGATTCATATTTATTCCTTCTCCACTATAAAATTGTCCTATTGAAATTTTTCCTGCTTTTATTAATTGATCTAATGTTTCTTTTTGAGATTCCCAAACAGAACTTTGGGTTATATTTTCTTCAACTTGCTTAGAAATTAAACCGTCATGATATAACTGTGTTATTCCAAAAATATGTTCTTTAAAACTAATTATATTTTTTTCTTTTTCAAAATCCAGAATTAAATTTTCCAGGTAATTACGCTCAATTTTTGAAGAATTAATTTCTTTTTCATAAGAGCTATACAAATCTATCTGGGGTAATATTTGCATAAATCTGCTATTAGCTTAAAATTTATAAACCTTTCTATTTGTCACTTCTATTAAATAGTAATATTAAAACTTCATCAATTTGCATTTTTTACAGATATTATTTCTGGAAGGCTCACCACAGTATTGACAATATTGAATTATATTTTCTTTGCTTTTTTGTAATTTTTTCATAGTTATTTCCATATTTTTTACAATATTTTCTTTCTCTTTTGTAGAAAGTGTATTTAAGAATTTTCTTACTTCTATTCTATATGAATCTAATGCACAAGGGCATTTATCATAAATTACAGGCAAGTTTAGTTTTTTTGTATAAGCTCTTATATCATTTTCTGCTACATAGAATAGAGGTTTTATTCGTGGAATAAATTTTTCATCCTGAATATTTTGTGTTATTGCACCGGAATTTGCACTTAATTTAGGATTGCCTTTAAAAAAGTTCATTAAAAATGTTTGAGCTTCATCGTCTAAATTATGACCCGTTGCAATTTTATCTGCTTTTAAATTTCTTGCACATTTATTAAAAATCCATTTTTTTAATACTCCGCAAATTGCACAATTTTTAAGATTTCCTTTTGCTTGTTTTGATTGTATTGATGTTCTAAGATAGCACATTCCTGCACCCATTTCTTTTTTCATGTCATAAACATGAAGTTTTATGTCTAAATCTTTACAGAGTTGCTCAACAGATTCTCTGCATCTTTTACTATATGTTCCAATTTCTAAATCAATATGAAAACCTTCTATATTATATCCTAATTTTTTTAATAAATAAGCTGTAAGAGTTGAATCTTTTCCCCCTGAAAGTGCAACTAAGACTTTTTCTTTTTTATTGCACAATTTGTTTTTTTCAATCGTATTTTTTATTTTAAGTTCTATTTTATCCATGATTAATCTAAAAAAGGGTAGTTTTTAGGGTTTGTGATTTAGGTTAAATTTAAAAGAATAATATTCTTTGAATTACATATGTGGGGTGAAATATATAAAAAAGGTCTTTCAACAGTTATCATAACTATTCTCCTGATTGGATTTGCGTTAGTAGCGATTGGAATTGTATGGACGATTATTTTTAATATTGTCAATGAAGAATCTGAAAGAATAGGTGCTAATCAGTTATCTTTAGATTTAAATTTTGGTAAAATTGATGTTGAATTTCCTAATAGTTTGAATGTTTCTGTAAAAAGGGACGTTGGTGAAGGTAAAATAGATGGCATTAAAATTGTTGCTGATGATGGCAAAACTTCAGAGATATTTTCATTTAATGAATCAATAGATGAATTAGAAACAAAAGTTTTCACTTTAAATTTTGTTGATTTATCTATTTTAAATGCTGAGAAACTTACTCTTTCTCCATACTTTTTAACAATTACCGGTAAAGAAGAAATTTTAGGTGTTGCAGATGTTAGAAATTTAGATTTATTTAATATTGGCTCTTTTAAAACCGGACAATTTATTACTAATGGTGATGCAGAAATGGGTGATACTACTAATTGGGTGAATATTGACGGTATTGATTCAGAATTTTATTCCGGCAGTTATTCCTTTGTTGATGCTGGTGGAGGAACTATTTATTCAAAAGAATTAATACCTGTAGATAAAAATTATCTTTATCATTTAGAAGGAATGTTTAAATCAGATGGTATTGATCAAAGTCGTCTTTATTATGGATTTCTTCCTTATGATGAAAATTTAAAATTTATACCTCCTCAATCAGTTGATGCAATTCTAAATACTGAAACAACTCTTTATGAAGAGGTTCATTCAACAGATACTTCTATAAAATTAACCAGTTGCAATAATTGGATAATTTTATGGTATGCAGTTGTTGCTTTTGATATAGATGATTCCGGAAATTATAATGACCTTCCAAATTATAAAACAAGTGATTACAATATCAGTAAAATCACAAATTACCCTAATTATTGTGAAATTGAAATTGGAACTGGATATGGAGTTCAGCATTATGCAAAATTTAATGCTCCTGCAGGAACAAAAGTTAGACAACATCAATCCGGAGGAACTTATATGTACACTGCGGCTAGTAATTCATTGGTTCCATTTTCCTGGACAAATTATCAAGGTGATGTTACTGGCATGTTTAACGAGGGTACATCTAGTACTAAATGGAGAAAAAACTCTACTTATGCCGTTGTTTTAATCTTGCCTAATTATAATCAAACTTATGCTGGTTCACCTCTTCAACCAAGATTATTATTTGATGATTTAAAATTAACTATCAGTTAATTAATTTTATAAAACTTTAAAAAAATAACTCTATTAAACTATATATGGATTACAAAAAATTATCATTATTGGTGTTAATTATTCTTGTTTTAAATCTTATTTGGGAATTTTCTCATTATAAACTTTATTTTGATTTAACCGGTATTCCTTCAAATTTACATTTAGTTTTAGCTTCGTTTGTTGATGTTATATTAATTTTTATTATTATTTTATTAATTGCTTCAATTAAAAAGAAATTATCCTGGATAAATAATCCTTCAAAAGGGGATTATGTATTTTTTATAATTGTAAATTTTGTATTGGCATTTATTTGGGAATTAATTAATATTAATCTTGGAAGATGGGCATATAAAGAAATAATGCCTACAATTTTTGGTGTTGGTTTAAGTCCTATTTTGCAATTGCCTATTACTGCCGGATTAAGTTTGTTTTTGTTTAATTGGTTGAGTAAAAAATTTTAAATCTGGATAAAATTTTTGAATAAAGAATATAAACTGGATTTTATTAGAAATCATATGAATATAATTAATAATATTTCAATGTTTTTTCCTGTAGCTCCTATTTCTCAGGAAAAATTAATTTTTCTTTTGAAAAATAAAGTGATTACTTCAAAGTATTTAAACAGAACAAAAGAAGATATCGAAGCTGAAATTGATAAATATTCAGTTAATTCATCTAAAATCAATCAAAGAGCTTTAACAACTCAAATTAAAAAATTTGATGAGTTAATGGCTGTTCCGGAAATTTGTGATGAAATTATTTATGGGTTATTAGAAAGAATATATCAAGGCAAAAAACAACCGAATCATATTGAATATGTAACAAGTACTGAACATTCAATACCAACATCATTGCAAAGATTTTTAGCTTATAAGGGCTGGAATAATACTTATATAAATAATTTTTTTGACAGAGGTTGTGCCGGTGCACTTCCCGCAATACATAATGCATTAAATTTACCTTATGCAACAGATATTTTTTGTGCAGAAATATTTTCTCCATATGTAGATTTAATTGCACAAAATTTAGCACAAAAACCTAATCCTCAATTAGTTATCGAAGGAACACTTTTTAGTGATGCTTCTGTTTTATGTTCAACAATTCCTCAAAAAAATTTTAAAAAAGCAAAATCAAATGGATTGGAATTGTTAGCATATAATGAAATAATCATTCCGGATACCCATAAAGGAATTCATTTTAGATCATCAACAGATAAATTAAATTTATCTGTTTTACCGTATGTTCCTGCAAAAATAAAAGAATATGTTCTGGATTTTACAAAAGAACTTTGCAAAAAAGCAAATCTTGATTTTGAAAAAGAAAAAAATTCTTTTGTTTACGCAGTTCATCCCGGGGGTCCTAAAATTTTGACAAATATTCAGGAAGAATTTAATTTGCCATTAAGTTATTTTCAAAATAGTATTGATTTATTATATAATTATGGAAATTTTTCTTCTCCGACTTGTCCGGTTTTATTAAAGAATATTTTAGAAAATCCTGCAATTAAGAAAGGACAAAAAATATTGGCTATTGCCGCAGGTCCTGGAATAACTATAAATGGTTTGGTATTAAATAAAATTTAATTAAAATGAATAAAAAATTAACACAATCTCAAATTTATAATGAATTTATGCTAAAATTTTATGATTTGACAGTTTTACAAATTTCTAATCAATTTATTTGGCGATGTCCTACAAAAAATTTACTTGATTTTTTTAACAAACATATTACTTCAAATCATTTGGATATTGGTGTTGGAACCGGATATTACCTTGATAAATGTATTTTTCCTTCTAAAAATCCACGAATAGGATTAATGGATATTAGTTCAGGAAGTATTAAAGCAACACAAAAACGAATTAATAGATATTCTCCGGAAAGTTATCATCAAAATATACTTGAAGAAATAACTGCAGAAATAGAGCCATTTCAATCTATTTCAATGAATTATCTTATTCATTGCATTCCTGGAAATATGGACGAAAAATTAAAAATTTTTGAAAATGTTCAGAAAATACTTTTGCCACATGGAATTATTTTTGGTTCAATATTAATTTTTGATGAAAATCAAAACAGAATTGCAAAAAAATTAATGCAAAAATATAATGAAAAAGGTATATTCTATAATTATCATGATTCAAAAGAAGGACTAGAAAAAAATTTAGCAAAATATTTTAATAATTTTGAAACACAAAAAATCGGTTCGGCAATACTTTTTTTAGGACAAAATTAATTCTTAATTAATTACGAAAAAGAAACAGGCAGTTGATTTGTTATAATTTTTTTAAAAAAATCTTCAAACATTTTTTCTTTATTAACTTCTACAATTAAACACCATCTTGGACTTAAAATAATATTGTAAATCCCAATAACTTTGTCACCGCTATAAGTAATGTATTCAATAATTTCACCGGAAGATTGATTGATTTCTTTATTTTGTTTTATAGCTTCAATATTATTTATACATTGCGATACTGTTGAAGTATTAATTACCTGAGTTAATACTCCGCTATTTTCTTTTTTTAAAATTTTAGAAGGAGTTAATAAAAATAAATTTTCATTTACTAAATAACTTTCTATGAAACTGCTTTCTCCATTTAAGTCCATTAAGAATTGAACCATCTCTTCATCCGGAACTCTGTAAGAAAAATAACCCAAAAATTCTCCATTTTTGTTGAATATTTTTTTCATTATTAATAAATAAAATATCCCTGAATCCGGATGAGGGAGAATCATGTATGTATTTTTTTTTTCATAAAAATCTTCTTTTAAGTACATTATTGATTCAGGATAAGATTCAGTAGTATCATATCCTATCAACCATCTTTCTTTATCTGCAACGATTATTCCTTTGCTGTCAATTACTCCCATTGAAGTTGTAGGAAATTTTTCAAAATAATTTATTGTTTCATTTAATGTTCGATTATACTCTAAATCCTGTTTATTTGTCTCTAATAATTTTATAAATAAATTTTGATTATAAGCCTGCCAAAAGAACTTTTCCTGTTTTGTAATAAATTTTTCTATTTCCTGACTTTTATTTTCTAAGATTATATCCATTTTTGAATAAACATTTCTTTTTTGTTCATTATATTTTATTATGGCATTAACTGAAGAAACAACTAAAAGCATTATAAAAATAAATACTATAAATAAAAAATGATATTTATTTCGCTTAATTTTCATATTATGGTAAATTAAATGATTTTTATTAATTAAAATACGAATCTATTCGGTTGTAATTTTATTACAAACTGATTAATATTTACTTTATGAATAAATCTTTGTCTGATGTTGAATTAAAACAAATTCTTAATGTTAATCAACAGACATTAAATATTTTTAAAAAAATTCAAAAAGAAACAATTAAAGAAGCTAATAATTCCAATAAAAGATCAAAAAAAATTCATGTTCTTGGAATTTCCGGAAGTGCACGAGATGAATTTGATATGGCACAGCAAAAATCAAATTCCGAAGAGCTTTTAGAAACTTGTTTAGAACATTGTAAAAAGTTAGGTGCAACTACCGAATTAATTCCCTTAAGAAAATATAATATTCAACATTGCAAAGCCTGTTATTCAACGACAAATACTCAATGTCATTTTTATTGCTCATGCTATCCAAAAGGAACTAAACAAGGCGATGACATGACTAATATACTTTATGATAAAATAATTAAGGCAGATGTAATAATTTTTGCTACTCCTGTGAATAATTTCAAGATGTCAACATTAATGGCGACATTTATTGATCGGTGCATTAGTTTAGATGGTAGTTTAAAACCTGCAAATTCTAAAACTCCAAAAGATAAGGAATTAAATATTAAACATACAAAATTTATTGAATTAACTGCTGACAATAATATTCCGGGTAGTGGATTTTTAAAAAGATTTTCTGGTAAAGTTGCTGGTGTTATTGTTACGGGTCATGAGGAAGGTGCATCGATGGTTATTTCAAGCTTATTTATGACATTAAGTCATTTTGGCATGCTTTTTCCTCCATTTAATAATATGTATGCTATGTCTTCTGTTTGTAATTCAACTTACAAAGATAAAAAAATTGTTGTAAGTGAATGTTATAAAAAAGAAGCAAGATTATTGGCTCAAAATTTAATTGTTGCTGCAAAAATTTCAAAAAAATGTAAATTAACTGATTGGAAATATGATTATTCTATTGATTAAAAGGAGGTAATAAAATGATTAAAGAAAATATGCAAGAAATGAAAAAAAAAGTTTTATTTATGTGCATTTGTAAAAGCTGTCCGAGCTGGATTGAGTGCAAGGAAAAAGGTGGATTTTGTTTTCCAACCATCGGTAAAAGTAAATGTATTAAAAAAGAAAATGGATGTATTTGTGGAAATTGTCCTGTTACAAAAGAGATGGGGCTAAAGCATGGATATTATTGCACAAGAGGTTCAGAAAAAGAGCAATCTAGTTAATTATAATAATTTTTTGCAAGGGGTAAAAGATTTGTTAAATAATTTTTACCTGTTTGAGTTTTAAATAATGGAATTCTATTTTCATTAAAAAAATCAAACCATTGTAAAAAGTTCTCTTTATTAAAATTTGGAGGGACTTGTTTAAAATCAATTTGAGCTAAAGAATCAGCTTCGAAAACTTTTTGTGCATCAAGAGTTTTTATCTCTTTAAGATTATCATGAATACTGATAAGATAAGCAATTTGTTCAATTTCATCATTTGAAAATTTGCCGATTTTTGCAAGAAGAGTTTTACTCATTTTTGCACCTTTTTGCATATGCAAAATTTTAACTTTATCATTATCTTTAAAAGTATATCCTTCTTTTAACATTCCAGCATATCCAATATCATGAAAATAAATTGTTGGCAATAAAATTCTTGGATTTCCACCTTCGTTATTAATTAATTCTTTCATGTAAAAAACTGCTGCATAAAGATGAGGAATATTCCAATTCGGTCTTGATTGTGCCATATAACATTCTGCTTCTTTTCTTATTTGTTCTTCTATTCTCTTATTCATTAATTTTTTAATGATGTAAGATTTTTAAATCTAATTTTTTCTTCTTATAATTACTTACAATTATTAAATTTTACATAAATATTTATATATTAAAAATTAATTCAAAAAATTATGAATCCTGATAATAAAGGAATTAAAGAAGAAAGAAAAAATTTAATTGACTTAGTTTTAGGAGCATATCTTTCCATAAGACATCCAATTGCTTATGTAAGTATGCCTATTACTTCGGGAAAAATATTATATGATGTTTTAGAAAAAAAAGGTGTTAGAAACATAGAAGAATTAATTAAGCAAGACCCAAATTCTCTTTATAATGATATAATAAAACCGAATGTTGAAATGGGAATCATGGCTGCTGATAATCTTGACACAAAACTTCCTCCTATTGCCCCTTCTGTTTTTGAAGCTAAAAAATTTAGATGGTCTCAGGAAGATTATATGTCTTTATGGCTTAAGGTTATTGAAGAAAGAGCTGAAGAGATGCATATGACTGATGGCTGGGAATATTCAAACGGAGGGGTTCAGGAATTTGTTAGGGCAATGCAAATGCAATTTTTATTTGCCCATGTACCAAATGCATCTCCAGAATTTTATCAAAGAATGAGAAAAATAACTGTTTTTGATTTAAATAAAAAAGAATTAAGATTAAATGATGGTTTTAACAAAATCAAAGAATCAATTTTAGATTTGAATAAAAGAGGATTTCCAAATAATTCTTTAAGAGAATCTGTCAGAGATCTTTATAATATTAATGGATTTTTTATATCACATGGAACAAGTGCTAGTGAATGGCATATGCACATGAAATATCATTTAGATTTTGCAAGATTAGATAAAGAAATGGAAGAAATTATTAATTTGAAAAATTAAAGAATCTTAAATTCTTTTTCTTCTTAATAAATTTGCATTACTTACAACAGATATACTCGATAATGCCATTGCTAATTCAGCGAAAATCGGATTTAATGTTCCTGCAACTGCTAATGGAATCGCTACTGTATTATAGAAAAATGCCCAAAATAAATTTTGCTTTATTTTTGAAAATGTTGCTTTTGATAAATTTATTGCTTGCACTACTCCTATTAATGAGCCTTTTGCTAAAACAATATCTCCTGCTTCAATTGCAATATCTGTTCCTGTTCCCATTGCGATTCCGACATTAGATTGTTTTAATGCAGGAGCATCGTTAATACCATCTCCCACAAAAGCTACAAAACCTTTTTTTTGCAATTCCATTACTTTTTTTGATTTATCTTCAGGTAAAACTTGTGCTAAAACTTCTTTAATTCCAACTTGTTTTGCAATTGCTTTAGCTGTTCTTTCATTATCCCCAGTCAGCATTACTGTTTTGTATCCTTGTCTATTAAGAGCTTGAATTGCTATTTTAGAATCTTCTTTAATTGCATCAGATACACCCATTATTCCTAATATTTTCTTTTCTTCAATAATAATCATTGTTGTCTGACCTTTTTCTTCATATTCCCGGATTTCTTTTTCTAATCCTTTTAATGATATTTGTTTTTCTTCGATAAATGTTGGGTTGCCGATTATAATTTTTTTATTTTTAATGATTCCTTCTACTCCTTTTCCTCTTATAATTTTGAAATTTTTGACATTTTGATATTTGCTTAAATTTGCTTTATTTACTATTGCTTTAGCTACAGGATGCTCACTTAATTTTTCTAAACTTCCTGCAAGTTCCCAAAAATATCCTTCATTTTTTTTGTCTTTTATGAAATAATCTGTAACTTCAGGTTTACCTTTTGTGATTGTTCCGGTTTTATCGAATACAACAATTTTAACTTCTTTCATTGTTTGAATTGCTTCTCCTTTTCTAATTAATATTCCTCTTTTTGCACCCATTCCTGAACCAACAGTTAAAGAAATTGGAACTGCAAGACCCAATGCACAAGGACAGGCAATAACTAAGACCGAAATAGCAACTCCTATTGATCTTCCTAAATCAAATGATGTTATATACATCCAAGAGATAAAAGTTAAAAATGATAATACCAAAATAATTGGTACAAAAATTCCTGTGATTTTATCTGCAACTTCTTGTATCGGAACTTTTGTTCCCTGGGCTTCTTCAACTAATTTTATTATGTGTGATAAGAATGTATCTTTTCCGATTTTTGTTGCTTTTATATATAATATTCCGTCTTGATTTATTGTAGCACCGATAACAGGACTTTTTACTATTTTGTCCACAGGTAAAGATTCTCCGGTAATCATACTTTCATCAACACTACTTTCTCCTTTGGTTACAATTCCATCAATTGGAATTTTTTCACCTGGTTTAACAATGATTATATCCCCTATTTTAACTTCTGATATTGGAATTTCTATTTCTTCTGTTCCTCTTAATATTCTGGCATTTTTTGCACCTAATTCTAATAATTTTTTGATTTCACTTGTTGCTTTTCCTTTTGCTTTATCTTCGATATATTTTCCTGTAATAAAAATTGTCATTATCATTCCTGAAACTCCGGAATAATCTTGTATTTCCATAAAAAAACTTAGAATTCCTGTAAAATACGCAACCAAAGTTCCTAAAGCGATTAGTGAATCCATTGTAAATTGCAATTTCACAAATCCTCTTAAACCAGATTTAATTATAGAAAAACCAAAAATAAAAAGTATTGGAAATGATGATATTAATAATAAGGGAGTCATAACTTCTTCTGAAACAATCATCATACCAAGAATTTTAGGACCATACATTAATGTTGCAATTATAAATGTAAACATCCATACCCCAATTAATTTTTTCTTCCATGTAAGAATCTCAGGATGTTTTTTTGGATTTGGAGAATTGGGAGAATTTGAAGAGTTTTTAGTCTCTTCAAATTCTACTGCTACCGGGTTATAACCTGCATCTTTTACAGTTTTTTTCAATCTACCTTCTGTAATTGAATCTTCAACTTCTGCAAAAGCACTTCCCATAATAGCATTTACAGCTATTTTTTTTGCACCAATTTTTTGCAAAGCTTTGTCTACGTGCGATGCACAAGATGCACAGGTCATTCCTTCTATTGTTATTTTTACTTTCTTCATTTATTTATTCCTCCTGTAAATTTAATTTACAAAATATTGAATAATATAATATTTATAACTGCTTTGGCGAAACTAGTTACTTTTTAATTCACATCTCACATTCACTTAAATCTGATAAGAATTCTAATGTTTGCACCCCTAAATATTCTTTACCTTCATATTTCCATGTCGGATATCCTTGAATCCCTTCGGTCATGCATATTTCTTTATTTTCATCACAATCTATATAATTGACAAATTGAAATGACTCGCCAAATAATTTTTTTTGTTCTTTGCAATGTGAGCACCATTCTGTTCCATACATTTTCACGCCTGTTTCATTTAAACATTTTGCAAATTCATCTAAATTCAATTGACCTGTTTGCCGTGGATAAGATGTAAAAATTGTGTATGCCATAAAAGTTATAACTATTAAAGCTAATGCCATTAAAGCTATATTCTTCATATTCTTTTTTATGAAATTATTCATTTTTATCCCCCCTAAATTTACAAATAATTTTTGCTTCTTTTAAAATTATTTTCAATGTTTCTTTTGAAAGTTTTGTTTTTATTTTTAATTCTTCAATATCATATAATGCTAAATCTTTAACAAGCACAATTTTTGCATCATGTAATTTTTGTTTTGAATTTTCATCTATTGATCTTATTATTGTTATTGGATATAAAGCTTTTTCTTCGATTAATGTTTTTAAATTTTCTTTTTTTGGATATTGCCAACTAGTAATTTTCATATCTATACCATTTGCATAACTGATTAAATCAGTTGTACATTTTGTATTTGTTGCTAACCATGGATAATCAAATTGATTTTTTAAATCAAGGAATCTTGCATATGCATGCATTGCAACATTTACTTTTGTATGTATTCCTAATTTATTATGATATTTACATTCAATCATATATCTTAATTTATTTTCTGCTGCAATATCCACTTCTTGCGTGATATTTTTTCCTTGCAGGATTTGCCCGACTTTTACTTGATATCCATGATTTTCTAAGATTTTTGAAAAATAAACTTCAAAAGGAAATCCACTTGGTCCAAGGTTCATTATTGCTCGCTTAAGATCATATCTTGCTGCAATATCCGGATTTTTTTCTTGCAATAAATCAATTATTTTATTTAAAATAACTTTTGATTTAACTTTATTTTTATCTTTATATTCATCCAAAATTTTTTTTAAAACATCTTTAGCTAACTTTTCAGAAGCTCCTGCCTGCATTATTGTATTTTGAATTTTTAATGGCTCAAATTCCTCTTTTTTTCCGGAAGCTTTTATTATTTGCATTATCATTTAGAATGAATTATTATTTAAATATATATCTTAAAATTTTATTAATATCCTCTTGAAACTTGTTTTTTCATTAATTTAATATAATTTTTACAATTTTATTATTTTGCAGATTTTATAAACCAATAAATTCCGGAGATAATTAATACAATTAATAATACAGATATAGTCCAACTAAGTATCATTGCTCCTGAACCATAGCTTCCGTTAAAACCGTACATTACTCCTGAACAAGTGTTAACATTATTTTCTAATGCTGAAATATTTACAATCAAAGTTATTAATAATGCAATTGCAATGATGAAATTAATTTTTTTCATTTTATCCTCCACAGCTTCCACTACTTCCTCCCCCACAACCGCAACCCCCTGAAGAAGCGGTTTTTGTATTTGCTGTTTGAATCTCTTTTTGGGTTGCTGTTCCGTCATCTGTAACTATAAATGTTCCAGGAATCATTCCCATCCAGCAACTCCAAGGAATAACCCCAACTTCAGTGGGAGTAAATTCAATTGTCTGTTTTCCTTTTTGAATTGGGAAATTTAAATTTAATTTTGGAACTTGAATTGCATTATTACAATTAGTTATTTCTTGACCATCAATAACCCATCTGACTGGAATTCCTTTTTGCAAAACAAATGTATCCGGAGTCCAACCACTTCCATCAACAGTCATTTCGATTACTTGATATCCTTCTGAGTCTATAACAATATTATTAGTTTGACCGGGATTATTATCTGCTAATAAACTTTTTACATCATATCCTGAACCAATTAATGAAAACCCTCGGTTTAACATTATTAAACCTAAAATTAAAACAATAATTGCTGAAATTTTTAATATTTTTTTTGTTGTATTTTTACTGATTACATTGGTTATTCCTCCAAAACCTAACATCACTGGCATTGTTCCAAGTCCAAAAGCCATTAAACTCAATCCTCCCTGAATCATACTTCCTGTTCCTGCGGCATAAATATATAATGCTTGTAATGGTCCGCAAGCAATAAATAGGCCGTTAAGTAATCCGGTTGTCATTGGTGCAATATAATGACCTGAATATTTTTTTGTTGCAATTTTTGTTAAAAATTTTGGATTAAATTGAAATTTTTTAAAAAAAGATATGCCAAACATTGACAAAGAATATGCTATCATAAATATTCCGGCAAAGATTGCAATTGTCCCTCGTAATTGAGGTGTAAAAAAGAATATACTGCCAATTAAACCAAAGAAAGCACCAATAATTGTGTAAGAAATTGTTTTACTTGTTCCATAAATTAAATGTTGTAAAAATGATTTATGCCCATTGATTGCATTTTTTGCAGTATATGAAACCATGAATCCTCCGCACATTGCAATGCAATGAAAACCTGTTAAAAGACCTGCGAAAAAGAGTAATAATAATGAAACATTTTCTAATTCATTAAAATTAATTTCCGGTATATTTAATCCTAAATTTTTAAAGAAAATGAATAAAACTGCTAATGTTATTATTGATAATAAACCAATGTGCCAGTATAAAGCATTTGATTTTTTTACATGGGTATTTATTTCATATCCTAAATCCTTTATAATTTCTTCAATTTTGTTTTCTGAAATTTTTCCATTTTCAAAATCAATTTCTGCCTGACCTTTTGCAAAATTAACTGATATGCTATTTACTTTATCTTTTAATGCATCTTCGATTTTACTTGCACAAGAGTTGCAATGCATTCCATTAATATTAAATATTTTTTTTACCATTTTGATAAATTGATGAAGAACTAAAGCTTTATATTAACTTTGGAGAAACTAGTTTCATGAAAGGAACCCCTTGGTTCCCTTCAACCCTCCTCGAATACTTGAAGGGTGGTATCTTGTTGAGCCTTTGTGGATACCACATAAAATGTGAACCCCTTGGTTCCTTCAGAAAATTTGTAGAATTAAATCTTCTGAAACTTCAAAAGGCGATACTTTTGAAGTCTTTAACCCTCCTCGAAATCTGAAAGGGTAGTATCTTTTTTAGCATCCTGTAATGCCACGGGAAATTATTTTTATAGAGTGTAAATGAGTAAATAAAACTTTAAAAATAATTAATCTTTTGTTAATAGATGGATCCAGAAGTTCAAAGAGTAATTAATTATTTATCTTCAAAAGAATATAGGGAAAAAAGAGATAAGGCAATTTTAGTTTTTAATGAGAGAAATATTGAATGTGATTTAAATGGGCATTTAAATCCTAATATAAAAGACAATTCTTGTAATTATTGTTATAGAAGATTAGAATATTATACTTCAAAATATGATTCAGTTACTAATAGACAAAAAAATCTTAGTAATTTTGAAATAGGATTACAAAAATTGGAAGATTATTTTAAAGGGGTTTCAAAAATATTCAAAGGATTAGATATTTAGAATTGTTATATTAAGAACATTTAAAAATAATTAATTTTTTTTAAATCTATGAATTTAGATAAATATTTCGAGTTAAAATAATTTCAAAAATATCTTAAAAAAAGAAATAAAATAAACACTATATTAAACGCCAGATATATACGATGTGATGAAAATGGACATTTAAATCCAGAGATAGAAGATAATTCTTGTAGTTATTGTTATAGAAGATTAAAATATTCTACTCCAAGAGATGATGCGATTGCCGATAGTAGAAAAAATCTTAGTATTTGGGAACAACCTTGCGATTTACCTGCTCGAATGGAAGGTCGTCAATCTGAAATAGCAATACAAAAGATAGATGATTATTCTAGAGGTTCTAAAGAATTATCAAAGAAATTAGAAAAATTAGGGATTTAATTGATAACCTTTATAAGTTCCAAAAAATAACTTTTTTTATGGGTTCATATTTATATCATATTTCTCCAAAAGAATCAAAAGATTCTATTTTAGAAAGAGGAATTTTAACACCTAATGAAGTTAATGATTTAATTGATAAAGGAGAATTATCTTCAAATGTTTTAGGTATATCATTTGATTCTTATACCCCCTCAAATTTTCCTGAATATGTATCTTTATTAGAAGATTATTCTTTGATAGAATTTGTTGCTGAACAGATTTGTTTTTCTAGATTTAAAAGGTATTACGACCCAAACTTTATGGCAATTGGATATCTTATAAATGGAGAGATCAAAAAGCATAATGAATTTATTAATGCAATAAAAGTTAAAGAGATGAATTCTGAAGCTTTTCCTTCAGAAGCATTATATCATGGAAGAATTCCTCGGAAATTTATTGAGAGATGTTTTGCTGCAAGAACTTTTTAATTTCTTAATACTACAAGATTATTCATTCCTCTTCTTTTTCTTTCAATTAATTGTTTTGCTTCAAGTTTATCTAATAATCTTGTTGCCTTAACTTTTCCAATCTCTAATTTTTCCATTAAATCTGCCTGGAACATTCCACCATTTTCTTCTTGTAATAATTTAATTACTTTTTTTTCATCTTGATCTAAATTTTCAAGATTTAATTTTTTCTTTTTTTCTTTTATTGTTCTTGTTTGAATTACAATTTTTTCTTTTGGTTTGGTAAACATTATGATTATACCGATTATAATTATTATCGCCACAATACTAAGACTTATCCATGTTTGAATAGAAAGTGTATCATACATCCCACATGTCGGTCCATGAGTGCAAGTTGAATAGATCAGATCTTTTAAGATTGTATTAAATATCAATACCATTAAACCGATAACTAACCCAATTCCGACAATTAATCCACCAACATTTTTATTTTCCATGTTTTGTCCCATAATCAAGTATTGCTTTTTTTAATGCTTTAGTTGCCATACTTGAACAATGCATTTTAATTGGAGGTAAACCTTTTAATGATTCTGCAATATCTTCATAAGTTATATTATCTGCTTCTTCAAGAGTTTTTCCCATTGCAAGTTGAGTTACCATTGAAGAAGTTGCAATTGCTGCTGCACATCCAAAGGTTTTAAATTTAATCTCTTCGATTTTATTATCTTTAACTTTGATATGAACCTGCATAATATCTCCACAAGTAGGATTACCAACTTTACCAACTCCGTCGGGGTTTTTGAGTTCTCCAATATTTTTGGGATTCATAAATTCTTCCATTACTTTTTTTGAGTATTGCATTTTTTTTGTTTGTATTATTTAATTCGTTAGTTCGTTTTAAAATGCAATGCTAGAAAATTTTTGAATTTTCTTTGTATTGCATTTTTTGTTTATTATTTTGTTGTTTTATTTTTTGTCTTGTTTAGTTCGTTTTAAAATGCAATGCTAAAGATTTTCTAATCTTTTTGTATTGCATTTTTTGTTTATTATTTTGTTGTTTTATTTTTTGTCTTGTTTAGTTCGTTTTAAAATGCAATGCTAGAAAATTTTTGAATTTTCTTTGTATTGCATTTTTTTTGTTATTTTTTGTTTGTATTATTTAGTTCGTTAATTCGTTTTAAAATGCAATGCTAGAAATCTTTTGATTTCTTTGTATTGCATTTTTGTTTGTTTGTTTTTTGTTTGTATTATTTAATTCGTTAGTTCGTTTTAAAATGCAATGCTAAAGATTTTCTAATCTTTTTGTATTGCATTTTTGTTTGTTTGTTTTTTGTTTATATTATTTAATTCGTTAGTTCGTTTTAAAATGCAATGCTAAAGATTTTCTAATCTTTTTGTATTGCATTTTTTTGTTTGTTTTTATCGTTGTTTGAGTTTATTTAGTTCGTTTAAAATGCAATGCTAGAAATCTTTTGATTTCTTTGTATTGCATTTTTTTTTGTTTTTATAAAATATAAAAAAATAAATTAATTATTTAAAGTTTAACTAAAAACCTCTACAGCATCCAGGACAAGAGCTACAATCGCTACATCCTGCTTCTTCATCGTCTTCTGGGAAATTGTCTTTATCATCACATTCGCATGGATAACACATACATTTTTCACAAAGCTTATTCTTTTCCTTTTTTTCTTCTTTTTTAGCCATTTTTTATACTCGTAATCTCGCACGAAGTAATATGGATTATACTTCTACCACGAAATTACTTGCCTCCTACAAATTTAATTAATCAGGGGACTAAGTCTCCTTAATTTAGTTACGATTTTCGGTAATTCTTTTAAAAAATAATCCACTTCTTTTTCAGTAGTATATTTACTGATGCTTATTCTTAATGAACTATTTCCTTCTAATGGTGTAAGTCCTATTGCTTTTAAAACATGACTTGTCTTTAAAGTATTTGACATACATGCTGATCCTGTTGAAGTTGCAATACCTAAATTTTCTAAGTATCCACCAATTGCTTCTCCTTCAATATTCATAAATGAAATATTAACATTGTTACATAATCGATTATCTCTCGGTCCACTTAATTTGGTATTTGAAATTTTTAATATTCCTTCAATTAACTTATCTCTCATTTCAGTCATTTGTTTTATATCTTTAGATTTTACAATATCTACTGCTTTTGCAAAACCAATTATTCCTGCCGGATTTTCTGTTCCACTTCGAATATTTCTTTCCTGACCCCCGCCATGAAGTAAAGGTGTTAATATTATCCCGTCTTTAATATATAATGCTCCTACTCCTTTAGGTCCATGAATTTTATGGGAGTTTAATGTTACTAAATCTAAATTTTGCTTCTTAACATTTAAATCAACTTTTGTATAACTCTGACAGGCATCAGTATGAAATAAAACATTTTTTTCTTTACAAATTTTACCGATTGTTTCTAACTCCTGAATTGTTCCAATTTCATTATTTCCATGTATTACTGACACAAGTATTGTTTTATCTGTGATCGATTCTTTTAATTGATTCACGTCAATAAAACCTTCTTTGTTTACATCTAAATAAGTTATTTTCGCTCCCTGCTTTTCTAACCAGTTGCAAGTTTTTAATATACAATCATGTTCTATTTTTGTTGTGATTATATGATTTTTTTTTGGATAATTATTAAAAAATAATCCTTTTAATGCCAAGTTATTACTTTCTGTTCCTCCGGAAGTAAAAACAATTTCAGAAGTTTTAGCATTAATTGATTTTGCAATTATTTTTCTTGCTTCTTCAATTGCTTGTTTTGCTTCTTGACCGACAAAATGTTGTGAAGAAGGATTCCCAAATTTTTCAGTTAAATAAGGCATCATAGCTTCGACTACTTTTTCATCAGTTTTTGTTGTAGCAGCGTTATCGAAGTATACTAATTTCATATTGTTTCCTTTGTCATTAAACAACTATCTTTGTTTTTGCATTTAATTAATTTATATCCTAATTTTTTATAAAATCCTATTGCAGGATAAAGAGCATGAACATAAGTTTCTTTCTTTTTTTTCTTTTTAGCCAGCGATTCTAAAAATTGCATCATTTTTGTTCCATTCTTTTTTCTTTGAAAATTTGAATTTACGTAAATCATTCCGATTTCATTAGTATTTTTAGATAATTTTCCGGTACAAATAATTTTATCATTATCTTTTATAATAAACATTTCAGAAGTTTTAAACAAACGCTGAATTCCGAAAGGCGAATATCTTTTTTTAATAAATTCTTTCATCTTTGGAGTAGCTTTTGAATTTTTGATTACATCTCTGATAAAAAGAGAACATTTTTCAAAATCTGATTTATTAATTTTTATTATTGTCATTTTTTACCTTTACAATCTTTCATCGTACAGCATTTACAATCGCAATGCATTTTTGAATGCCTATCTATTAATTTTAGCATCGGTACAATTGTATTTTTATTTAATGAGTATATTCTTTTTTTTCCATCTTGAATTACATTCACAATATTACATTTTTTTAAAGCAGATAAAGCATGAGAAACTTTACTTTGTTCAACATTTAATTCTTTAACTAATTCTTTAACACTTTTTGATGTCTTTTTTAATGAACCAATTATTTCTATTTTTAGAGGATTAGCTAAATTATTAAAAAATATATGATATGAATTGTTTTTCATATGAAATATGATTCATATAGCTTTATAAAAGTATCTTTTATTCCTTTTTTTTAGAATTTTTGTAAAAAGCACTAAGCCCAAATCCGATTGATACAAGTGCTAAATATGGAGATTTCAAAACATTAACATATGGTTTAAAATTTTGGTTTATTATAATCTCTTCGCCCACATTTGGATTTGTTAATGGAGCAACACCATAAATAAATGAAGCACAAAGTAATCCCTTAACTAATCCTTCTTTAATTCTTTTTTCTAATGTCATTTTTTAGATTCTTTCTTTTTTTCAATTTCTTTGAGCTTTAATTCCAGCCCGAATAAATCTTTATATTTGTCTTTAAAAAGATCAACAAATTGAACAAATGGTTTTTCAACTTCTACAATTAAAGTTTTATCTTTTATATCAAATTTTAAATCCTGTTTAAATAAAAAATCATTAAATGCTTTAATTTTTTCATTTAAATCTTCAATTTTTCTGAATATTTTAACAGTATAAATAACATCTTTTCCTGCTAATAAATGATTAAAATCTACCATTACCCTTCCACCTGAAACAGTTAAGACTTTTGCTATTCTATTATCAAAATTAAATACTGCTCCGGCATAAGGCATTAAATTATGTTGTTTAAAGACTTTAATTGGAATCATTTGTAATTGTTTTGAATCTCTTAAGCCAAAAGCTTTTTTTGATTCTAATTCAATTTTATGTTCTCCTATATCTTTTCCGATTAAATATTCATCAACTCCGGATAAAAACATTCCTTCGCCAAGTGCAAAAATAAAAGGTTTTGCCTCCAATTTTAAACCTGCTTTTTCAATATCTTTTTTAATATTTGAATCAAAGATTTCTCCATCTTTAGTTTTTCCTGTAAATTCGATTTCAATGAAATCTTTTTTTTGTAAACTCATGAATGAATGATAAATATAGGATTTAAAAAAGTTTGGTTTACAATTTACAATCAATAAATTCTTCATAGAAAGAACATTAGATAACCTCTTCCCATGCAAAAAGCATAAACATCTCATCCGAAACATTTAAATAATCTACAGTTATAAGAATATTATAAATCTGGTAGTATTATCGAGTTATTCTAAAAAAAATGGATCAAGAATCAAAAAATATTTTAAAAACAGGAACAACAATCTTAGGAATTGTTTGCAAAAATGGAATTGTAATGGCAGGGGATAATCGAGTATCACTTGGGCAAAGCATAATAATCGACAAAGACATGGAAAAAGTGTATCAAATAAATGATTACTTAGTTTTCTCTGGCTGTGGTTCAGCAACAGAAGCACAAAAAGTAGCAAAAGTCTTAACCGCAGAATTAAAATTAAAAGAATTAAAATCCAGATCAAGACCAAGCGTAAGACAATCTGCTTCATTACTTTCTAATTTTCAAGTTTCACAAAGTGCATTTATCTTAGCAGGATTTGATGAAGACGGAGAAACATCACTATATGAAATAACAGGTGGATTTCTAAAAAAAGTTAAAGATTATACCGCAAGTGTCGGTTCAGGAATGCCTTATGTATTAGGACTTTTAGAAAGACAATACAAAAAAGATTTAACTCTAAAAGAAGGAATTGAACTAGCATCAGAATCCATAAAAGCATCTTCAGCAAGAGATATGGCATCAGGAAATGGAATAGACATTTATACCATAACAAAAGAAGGAATTAAAAAAGTAGTAACTCAAAGAACAGAACAAAACTACAAAGACGAATAAAGAGAAATATTATTCTATAATATTAAAAAATGACAGATATTTTAAAGACAATAACAGAAAAACTTCACGGAAAAATAACCGAAGCAAACTTTGAAGGTGCAAATATAGTTCTATATACAGACAATGAAAAATTTTTCAAAGATGATGAAGGGAAAATCAGAGAAATTGTAAATGAAATTAAAAAAAGAATAGAATTAAGAGCAGATCAAAAAATATTAAAAGATCAAAAAGAAGTAGAAAAACAAATCAAAGAAATTGTCCCAACAGATGCAGAAATCAGTGAAATAATTTTTGACTATCATAGAAGTATTGTAATAATAGAAGCAAAAAAACCAGGTTTAGTAATTGGTAAACAAGGCTCAATTTTAGAAGATATCCGAAAAGCAACTTTATGGGTGCCACAAATACAAAGAACACCGGCAATCAAAAGTAAAATCACAGATAATATAAGAGAAGTTCTTTATGCAAATAATAATTATAGAAGAAAATTCTTAAATGAAATTGGACAAAAAATCTACAAAGAATGGAACCCAGACAAATCTAAAGGATGGGTAAGATTAACAATGCTTGGCGGAGCAAGACAAGTCGGAAGAAGCTGTATGCTATTACAAACACCAAATTCAAGAATACTTTTAGATTGTGGTATTGATGTCGCATCAAACGGACAAGATAAATTCCCATACTTTGATGTACCAGAGTTTGATATCTCACAATTAGACGCAGTAATCATCAGCCACGCTCACCTAGACCATGTAGGATTATTGCCTTATTTATTTAAGATGGGTTACAGAGGACCAGTTTACATGACACCACCAACAAGAGATATTGCAGCACTAATGTCATTAGATTTTATTGGCGTAGCATATAAACAGGCAGCAACACCATTATTCAGTTCAACAGACATTAAAGAAATGGTAAAACATAGTATTTGCTTAAATTATAATGAAGTCAGCGATATAACCCCGGACATAAGATTAACATTTTATAACGCAGGACACGCATTAGGAAGTGCATTAGTGCACCTAAACATTGGAAATGGATTTCATAATTTATTATACACAGGAGATTACAAATACGGAAAATCAAGATTATTAGATCCAGCAGTTACAAATTTCCCAAGAGTAGAAACAGTAATAACAGAATCAACTTACGGAGCTAAACAAGATATATTACCACCAAGACAACAATCTGAAGCAGAATTAATAGACAAAATAACAACAATAATTAGTAGAGGCGGAAAAATATTAATCCCTGAATTAGGTCTTGGAAGAGCACAGGAAACAATGCTTATTTTAGAAGATGCAATGACATCCGGAAAATTACCAAAAATCCCAATATATATTGATGGTATGATTTGGGATATTAATGCAATTCATACAGCTTATCCGGATTTTTTAAGTGGGCAAGTAAAATCACAAGTGTTTCAGGATAATAATCCGTTTGTGTCTGAAACTTTTTCAAGAGTAGGTTCACCTCAGGAAAGAAGAAAAGTAGTTGAAGGGGGACCATGCATAGTTTTAGCAACTTCAGGTATGCTTGTTGGAGGAGCATCAGTAGAATATTTAAAAGAATTTGCAGGCAATGAAAAAAACGCAATAATATTTGTATGTTATCAAGGAGTAGGTTCTTTAGGAAGACAAGTTCAAGACGGAATAAAAGAAACAAAAATGATAGTTGACGGCAGAGAAGAAATTGTTAAAATAAATCTTGAAGTCCACACAATTCAAGGATTGACTGCTCATGCAGGAAGAAATGAAATTATGGGTTTCTTTAATAATATGAGACCAAAACCAAAAAGAATAATCATTAATCACGGAGAAATTTCAAAATCATTAGATTTAGCTTCAGCAATTTACAAACTTAACAAAGTTGAAACAAATGTTCCAAGATTATTAGAAACATTAAGATTGCAATAATTTTTATGAATATTTAATCTAAAGGAAATATCTTTTCATCAAAATAAATATTACCATCTTGTTCTTTTAATGAATTCACAATACATCTTTCAATTAATCCAGTATAAGAATATCTCCCACCTAAATCAATAATAACATCTTTTCCTTTTGAATCCTTGCCAACGTATAAATAAATAACATCAGAAGTATTATCTTTCCAGATTTCACCACTTTTATAATCACCAGTTTTAACGCCAACAACATCTTCATTAAAATTATAAATAAATCTCTGTGAATTAAAAATCTCACAGGGATTTAATCTAGGATAACTTAATGATTTTTTAGGAATAGAAAAATTATTGTAATAATCGAAACTAACACCCATAATTTTTAATAAATTACTAGCATCCATTTGATTAGATTTAACCATGCACGTTTGATATTAAACAATCTTTTAAAGATTTATATTTAAGAAAACATTATAAACATATATTCTCTTTTATATATTATGAAGTTGAAAATTCTTTGTGGTATCTCGAGAAGGCTCAGAAAAAATACCACCCTTCAATACTTTGAGGGGGTTCAAAAACTTCAAAAGTATCATCTTTTGAATGTCCCAGAGAATTTAAACCAAAATTCTCTGAGGGAACCAGGGGGTGCCTTTTAAATGAAGCACAATCTAAAGATAACATTCATTCTTTTGGCAATGTTTATCTTAACACAATTTATCGGACTTTACGTTGTGAATTATTATTCTCCGGTTAAAATCATAGAAGGAGAAATCCAAAATGTAACAGAACCAAAAATATTGCCATTTGGAATGGAATCACCAAAAGTAGAAAAAGAATCAGATTATTACAACTTTTTTTCTTCAATAATAATATCATTTGTAATAGCAATATTATTATTAACGTTTTTAACAAAATTTAAAGCAGAATTTATCCTCAAATTATGGTTTTTTATTGTAGTCATGATTGCACTTGGAATTTCATTAAAGACAATTCTTCCGGATATAAAATACATAACATTCATTTCATTAATTATTGTTCTGCCTTTAGCATACATTAAGATTTATCAAAGAAATTTCTTAGTTCATAATTTAACTGAGTTATTTATTTATCCTGGAATTGCAGCAGTTTTTGTTCCAATTTTAAACATTTATACAATCATTGCATTATTAATTGTAATCTCAATTTATGATATGTGGGCAGTTTGGCATTCAGGAATAATGCAAAAAATGGCAAAATATCAAATTAATGAATTAAAGATATTCTCAGGATTTTTTATACCATATGCATCAAAAAAAATAAAAATGCAAATTCAAAAAATAAAAGAATCAAAAAAGAAATTAGACAAAAAAATCAAGGTTAATGTAGCAATTTTAGGAGGAGGAGATATAATTTTCCCAATAATTACATCAGGAGTGATGCTAAAAACATTAGGATTTATTCCAGCAATATTTGTAATAATTGGAGCAACAATAGGACTAAGCTATTTATTCTTTTTTGCAAAAAAGAAAAAATTCTATCCTGCAATGCCATTTATTACTGCAGGAATATTCTTGGGAATAATTACAGGATATTTATTTACTAAGTTCATATAATTTACCATTTATTACTGCAGGAATACCAACAAAACTTTTAATATAAGGCGAGTGAAGACGAGCGGGAAGTTTTGTGGCACCAAAATTTTTTATAAAAATTTTTAGTGTTTTTAGGAATTATTATAGGATATATATTCAATAAATTTATATAATTTGCCATTTATTACTGCAGGAATACCAACAAAACTTTTAATATAAGGCGAGTGAAGACGAGCGGAAAGTTTTGTGGCACCAAAATTTTATTAAAATTTTTAGTGTTTTTAGGAATTATTATAGGATATATATTCAATAAATTTATATAATTTGCCATTTATTACTGCAGGAATTCCAACAAAACTTTTAATATAAGGCGAGTGAAGACGAGCTAGAAGTTTTGTGGCACCAAAATTTTATTAAAATTTTTAGTGTTCTTGGGAATTATTACAGGATATTTATTTACTAAATTTATATAATAGTAAAACAAAAGAATAAAAAGTACAAAAAGAATATTTTTGTTATGGATTTTGGAACACATTTATTATCAGGAATTATTTTAGCTTATATCTTAACAGATTTTAATTCATGGATGTGGGTTTTAATCATTATTTTTGCATTATTACCCGATTTAATCGGAGAATTATTTTATCAAATGGGAAGAATAGCAAAAGGAAAAAAAATAAAATTTATCTATGACCAAGAAGTTACATCTTCAAGCTTATATTTAAAAAATAGCAGATACATGATTCCTTATAACCTTTTACATTCGTTATTGGCAATAGCATTATTATATGTTTTTTCTTTACCATTTGAATTAATTATTGCATATGCAACCCACATTGTTTTAGACCTCTTTTCTCATTCAAAAGATTCATGGGGAATTATGATATTTTGGCCATTTAATAAAAAAAGATTTGGACCACAAAAAAATTGGTGGGAATGGAAATTTTTAAAAAATACCAGCGTATTTTATTTTAATCTAATAACATATATCATTACAGTTATTATCTTTTTAATACTCAAAATATTTTTAAATAAATTTTAAAATTAATAATTTATCAAATTCTTAATATATATAAACTATTAATTCAAATTATTAATATGAAAAATAAATACGAACTTTTAGCACCAGTAGGAGATTTCCAGATGTTAGTAACAGCAGTTAATGCCGGAGCAGATGCGGTTTTTTTCGGATTAAAAGAATTTAGCATGAGAACATCACCAAAAAATTTCACACTAAATGATTTAAAAAAAATCAATAATATATGCGGAAAAAAAGTAAAAAAATACTTAACACTAAATACAATAATTTACGACAATGAATTAGACAAAATAGAAAAAATAATTCAAAAAATAAAAGGAAAAATTGATGCAGTTATTTGCTGGGATATTTCTATAATTGAATTATGTAAAAAATATAAAATACCATTTCACATATCAACACAAGCATCAGTAGCAAATTCAAAAACCGCAGAATTTTACAAAAAACTTGGAGCAGAAAGAATAGTCCTTGCACGAGAATTAAATCTAAAACAAATAAAAAAAATTTCAAAGATTATAGAGATAGAATGCTTTGCACACGGTGCAATGTGCGTCGCAGTTTCAGGAAGATGTTTCACATCACAATTCTTGTTTAATAAATCTGCAAATAGGGGAGAATGCATACAACCATGCAGAAGAACATACAAAGTAGAAGATTTAGAAGGGAATCAACTAAAAATTCAAAATAACAAAATATTTTCAGCCAAAGATTTATGCACATTACCTTTTATTGAAGAAATGAAAAAAGCAGGAATAAAAAGTTTTAAAATTGAAGGAAGAAGCAGAGACCCAAGATATGTAGATATAGTAATCAGAGTTTACAGAAAAGCATTAGACAAAAAATTAACAAAAGAAGAATTAGAAGAAAACCTTAATGAATTAAAAAAAGCATATAACAGAGATTTCTCTTCAGGTTTTTACATAAGACCACCAACATCAGACGATTTCACAAAAGTAGAACATAGTGCAGCAACAGAAAAAAAACATTTTGTCGGAAAAGTCACACACTATTACCCAAAAATAAATGTCGCAACAATAAAACTAGTTTCAAACTTAAAATTAAATGATAAAATAATCATTCTCGGAAACACAACAGGGTTAATAGAATCAAAAATTGAATATCTTGAACACAAGAAAAAATCAATTAACACCGCAGAAAAAGGAATGGAAATCGGATTAAAACTTCCAAAAGTTAAAAAAAATGATGAAATCTATGTAATTCAAAAAAAATAATTACAAGAAAAAATAAAAAAAATAAAAAAAATAAATTCTTATCTAAGATAAGGTTTTAGTATTTGTTCTAGGACAAAGTTGTTGATCACCAGCTTCACCAATAAAGTATGGAGTAATTCCTACTTCAACAGGATCAGTTACACCAACATTAGCCCAAGATTGACTTATTGTTGCAAGAGGAATAATGTTTCCAGGCAGATCTAATACAGTTCCTGAAATAGTACCATCATTAAAAACAACTTTTATACCATCAATAGCTCTACCACCAGCCTTTCTTTCAACAAAAAGATTACAAGCAGTACCAGCACAATTGGTAGCAGTTGTTGATTCAATTTGAATATCTAAACATTCAAGTTGTAAATTAATTTCATCAGATTTACCCCCGATTAAATTATTAATTACAGTCCAAACAACTCCAACAGCAACTAAAGCCAAAGCAACCATTATAACCGTAATAACAATTGCTGACATTCCTTTTTTTGTTTCCATTTTTTTAAACCTCCTTTTAGATAATATAATAGAATTATAAATAAAATTAATTATTTAAATCTTATTGTTATTAATTATTATAAGTTTAATAACACAACCAATTCAGAATTAGAAATTTTTTATTGAACCTTTAAAACAATTCCAGTTCTTGGAATACTCTTATAATCATGACCCGTAATTTTTGGGACTAATTTTTCCATTATTCCTCTTGACTTCTTAAAATTTTCATCAAGTCTTTTTTGAAAAATTTCTAACTGTAATCCCCTTCTATCAAGACGATTTCTAATAGGTTCATAGATCTTCAACGGAATAATCCATGTTTTCAATGCAAATTCTTCACCAAATTTTTTAACACCTTTTTCTAAAAAAGATTTAAGAGTCTTAGGATTCGGGTCATAAATAAAAGGATAAACATCAATTCCTGCCAGAACCATAGTTTCAAAAGTATTCCATCTCTCTTTATCTAAAAATTTATATTCAGGGTTCACAGTACCATCTTTTCGGGAAAATCCAATTGCCCTCAAATTACTTTCCCAATCTGTTCCCTTAAAAGAACATAACACACCAAAATTATTATACTCAGCAATTTTTCCCCAAAAATTTTTATCTAACCTGCCTTCCATTTGTAATTGTCGAATAAAACTTCCGGTAGTCAGATTCGTCTCTCCCTGAAAATAAACATCCTCAGATAATTCCCTTCTTTTTAATTCTTCTAAATTTTCTAGCCATTGCCATGGAACAAGTAAAGGCTCACCACCTGAAAGCCTCATAGCATGCATTTCTTTATCAAGACTTTTTCTTGCACATAAAAAAGCATCAATAACTTCTTTATTAGAAAAATATGCACCATCTTCTTTTCTCCCATTTTTATTATAATCATCCACAAAACACCAAGGACAATAAACATTGCAAGTTTTTGTCTGAGGCATAAAAGTCATATTGCAAACCTGCAAAGGCAAATTCAAAGCTTCACAAGCCCATAAAGGCATATCAAAACCGGTATCAGAAGTCGCAGCTTTATATAATTCAGAAGAATTTCCGGATTTGCATTTAAGATTATCTTTAGTACGATAAAAATCATCAATTACCACAGCACTTTTTCGAATATCATTCTCTTGAGAAGTTCCGGAAAGTCTTGCAAAAAGATACTTTTTTACACCATCCTCTTCAATAAAAGTTCTTTTGCTTAAAGAATCACATCTTTTAATCCATTTTTCAAGATTCATAAAATAAACAAAATTTATTCCTTTAAAAATATTATATTAATAAAATATCTATTTTAAACCCTTTAATGTTCCACTAACTTTAATCACTTCCATCTTTTTAGGATAAGCACACAAGGAAGCTCTAACTGAGTCAACCATTTCTCGATTAATGCAAATAATACATTCTTCATTTGATTTAACAAAACTCAAACCAACTTTTGACATCCCAAGAACCCCAATAAAATCTAAAATAGCTTTTTCAATATCAGAATTAATATTTTTGCCTTTAATTAAAAGATACCTTTTATTTTCCTTAAGACTTGGTTTTAAACTACGCATAACTTATATATAATTTTTAACTTATTTAATCTTTTCTTAAAGATATTATTGAATAAACCCCAGCAATTAGGAAGATAGTAATAATCAAATTATAAAATCCAAAGAATGGAAGTTGTATCTCAGCAGGACAAGGGATAATATTTGAACCTCCGATACATCTTTGAGAAAATTTAAATGGATCATAATAATAAAGTCCATTTTCTAAAACATAATCAGTGACTTCATCAGATGGACCATTACTATATACTGCATAGCCATTGTCAATCCCCCAAGTCCAAGCAGTTGACCAAGAATATTCTAAAAACCCATCATTACAATTATCAACTGTACTTTCACTATATTTGCAACTACCAACTGTCGGAATACTACTATCCGTATCACAATCAAGTCCAGGAGAAGAACCCCAAGTATAATCACATTTACTTCTTGAAGAATTCCAAATGCATTTACAGAACATTAAGTATGAACATGAAGGGTCAGGACCTGCTATTTCATCACCACATTGAGTATCATTCCAAACTTCAGGAAATGCTTCAAAGACTTTTTCATTTACACTATTTTCTGCAGCATCACAACCAATATAATCACAATCACTGCAACTAACTTCAGTTTCATAATTTGAACACCAAGGAGTAACATCTTGAACTAAAATCTCAAGCCGATTACTTTCAAACCCATTAATTTTAAAATAAAAACCATCATAATCCCCAATTTCAGTAATGGAATAATCTTGTTCAGTTATTGTCCATTCGCCAATAATAATTCCCCAACCAATATTGCTAAATGTTCCGGAAATAGCATTTATACCAGTTCGAATTTCGTCATCAAAAGCTGGATCATCTTCAAAGATTTCAAAACTAAATGAACCATTTAAAATTCCGGTATTATTAAACACTAACTTAACAGTTTCACCAATATGAGCTTCAGTTATTCTTTGACCATTAGAATTTAAAAAATAAGCTTCAGGTTGAAGAACACAAACACTTGAACAGCCATCACCATTAACTTTATTACGATCATCACACTCTTCAAAACCTTTAAACATAATTCCATCACCACAGTAACTATTATCATAAGTTTCTACTTTGCAAGTTGATGAACAGCTATCTCCAGAAATGATATTCCCATCATCACATCCTTCAGAACCAATAAACAAAACTCCATCGCCACAATAACTATTATCATAAATCTCTACATTACAAGTCGATGAGCAACCATCTAAATTAATTAAATTTCCGTCATCACATCCTTCAGAACCAACAAATAAAACATTATCACCACAATAATCATCATCATAAGTTTCTATTAAACAAGTAGAAGAACAACCATCAAAAGAAATTTTATTACCATCATCACAAGTTTCAAAAAGAGGAAAAATAACATTATCACCACAATAATTACTTGAATAAGTTTCAGTTATACAAACATTTGAACAACCATCACCAGATTGAGTATTACCATCATCACAAGTTTCACTGCATTGAATCAAAGAATCACCACAAGTTGAACAACATTTTGTACCAGCACAAGTCCCACCACAACCATCATCACAAGATTGACCCGTGCAAGTATTAACTGCACAAGCACAACTCGGAGAACAAGAAGGAGCACAAGCAACACATCCCCAATTTTGACATTGCCCTCCACAACTACCATCTGTAGAATCTGGCCCCGGCAATCCCCAATTACAAGTTCCATAACAACAAGTTACACCATCAGAAGTTTGGCAAGGATCAGCACTAATAAATAAAATATTAATTAATAATAAACCAAAAATAATAAACACACTTCTTTTCATTATATTTAATTAATTTCCAGATTTATAAAGATTTCTTGGATTTTCTTAAATAAATTAGAGAATAAACTCCAGCAATCAACAAAACAGCAATAATCAAATTATAAAATCCAAAGAATGGAAGCTGGACTTGTTCAGGACATAAAATAATATTTGCCCCACCAATACATTTCTCAGACAACTTAAAAGGATCATAATAATAAGTTGTTCCATCTAAAGCATAATCATTGACATTATTAGATGGACCATCATTATAATCTGCATAACCATTATCAGCTCCCCAAACCCAAGTAGTTGCCCAGGAATATTCCAAAAATCGATCTTCACAATCATCAAAAACATTTCGATTATATAAACAGACACCAATTTTAGGAGAAGAACTATTGCAATCAATTACAGGATTTAAACCCCACGCATAATCACATTTATTTGCAAGATTATTCCAAATACAATTGCATGATAATTGGTAAATACAAGAAGTAAGATTATCTTCTATATAATCCCAGCAACGAGTATTATTCCAAAGATCAGGATTTTCTTGAAAAATATCTTCATTAAGACTATTTTCTGCAGCACTGCAACCAACATAATTGCAATTATTGCAATTTCCTTCATCAACATAATTACTGCACCAGGGAGTAATATCAGGAATAAGAATTTTTAAAAAATCACTCTCATATAAACCAATAACAAAATAAAAATTATTATAATCTCCAACTTCAGTTTTTTTATAATCCTCTTCAGTAATTGTCCACTCCCCAATTATTTTGCCAAAACCCTCATCATAAAATATCCCAAATATTGCATTATCTCCTGTTCGGATTTCATCATTAAAAAGCAAATCTCTTTCATAAACTTCAAAAGAATAATCATCAGTCAAATTGTATATCTCTAAATTATCTCCGAGATTATCAAAAACTAACCTTATAGTCTCACCAATATGAGCCTGATTTATTCTTTCCCCATTAAGATTTTCCCAATAAACTTTAGTCTCTAAATTACAACTATTTGAACAACCATCACCTGAGATAGTATTACCATCATCACACCTTTCTTCACCCATAAATAAAATATTATCACCACACATATCTAAAGAATAAACTTCCTTTTTGCAGGAAAAACAACCATCAGAAGAATCATTATTACCATCATCACACTTTTCAGGAAATTCAATTATTCCATTCCCACAAACAGAACAAGGCAATTCACCAATATCTTGTGCAATTTGTCGATAAATATCAATTAATCCATTATTTTCTCCATAGTAAACTTTACCTAATCCGCAATTTGCAATACTAGTCAAAGTATCCATATCAGCATTACTTCCAAAACCAACTGCATAAACAATTATACCATAATTGTTATATGCATCACATGCAGATTTAATAGCATCTTCTGTAGCACTACCAGTTCCTTGTTCTTCACATTTAACATTTGCTTTTCCATCACTCATAACAACTATCGACTTAACTCCTTCACCTTCAAATTCCAAAAGTGTTTTATTAACAGCTTGATTTATACCACAACAAATACAAGTTCCTTCACCAAGATACCACTCATCAATTTTATTCTTTAATGAAATACTATCATAAGATAATGGATAAGAATTTATATCATCAACCTCCCGAGAATATCCAATCAAACCAACTTTATTTCCGGAAAAATTCAAAAGAATATCTATAAAGACCTTATTTGCATTTCTGGCAATATCAATCATCTTTCCACCTTGTTCAGAACAATTAGCGACACATTGATTCATGCTTCCGGATAAATCTGTTAAAGAAAAGACACCAATATTCTCGCATGCTTGTGCAAAAATTAAATTAAATTGAAAGATAAAACTAATTAACAAGACAAAAATAATAAACATACCTCTCTTCATAATATTTAATTGATTTTAATGCTTATAAAACTTATTCTAATTCTTTTCTAAAAACAAAATAAACCCCAGCAATCAACAAAACAGCAATAATCAAATTATAAAACCCAAAGAATGGAAGCTGTATTTTTGCAGGGCAAGACAGTGCATTAGAACCACTAATACAATTTCGAGATAATTTTAAAGGATCATAATAATAAATTCCATTTTCTAAAATATAGTCATTAATATCATTTGAAGGACCATTATTAAAATCTGCATATCCATTATCAGCTCCCCAAGACCAAATAGTTGTCCAAGAATATTCTAAAAATCCATCATCACAATTATCATTAGTATTTTCAGAATAAGAACAAAAACCAATAGTTGGAGTTGACCCACAATCCAAATCAGGTATCAATTCCCAAGTATATGAACAAGCATTCAAAATATCATCCCATAAACATTTGCACTGCATTGTATAATTACATGAATCAGGCCCTAGAATCTTATCACCACATCTTGTATTATTCCAAACTTCAGGATAAGCCTCAAAGACTTTTTTATTAACACTATTTTCAGCAGCCATACAACCAGAATTATCACAATTATTACAAGAAAATTCATCAACATAATCTTTGCATTCTTCAGTTAAATCCCTTGTTAAAATTGTTAAATTATTACTTTTATATCCATTAATAGTAAAATAAAAACCCTCATAATCATTAGTTTTTGAATAATCTTCTTCAATAATTGTCCATTCTCCAAGAATATTTCCAAAACCAACATTATTAAATACCCCAGAGATACCACCTGCACCAGTTCGAATATTATCATCAAAAGCAGAATCATCTTCAAAAATTTCAAAACTAAATGTACCAATTAAATTTAATCCAGAATTATTTAACATTAATTTAACTGTATCCCCAACATGAGCCCGAGTAATTCTTACACCGTTAGAATTTAACCAATAAACTTCCGGTTGGAGAATACAAGTGGATAAACAACCATCACCCTCATCTAAATTTCCATCATCACATTCTTCTGGAGATTCCTTAATACCATTACCGCAATCATTACAAGACATATTAAGCATAATATCCTGTGAGATTTGCTTATACACATCAACTATATCAAGATCTCCAGAGTAATATCTTCCATGACCACAATCAGCCATTTTCTGTAAAGTCTTTTCACCAGCATCAGCTCCAAAACCGACAGTATGCACAACAATACCATAATCTTCATATGCATCACATGAAGCTTGAACTGCAGCATTTTCCCAACTTAAACTAGGATACTTATCAAGACATTGAACATTTGCTTCTCCATCACTCATCACCACCAGAACTTTATAAGCAGAAGAATCTGTTTCATTAACCATTTTATCTATTGCATTAAGAACCCCACAACAAATGCAAGTTCTACCATAAGAAGCCCAAGAATCAATTGTATTATTCAAAGAAATTGAATTATTTGATAGTTCATGATAACCAGTATCATTTGAAACAGTTGCATAAGTAACTAAACCAACTTTATTTCCAGAAATTTTAAAAAGATTTTCAATAAATGCCTTATTTGCTCTTTGTGCAAGATCCATTCTTTTATAATAAGTTCCATGGCAAGTATTAATACAAGTATTTGCAATATTACAATCATTAAACCAACAACAATAAAAAGGATTAGTATCGGCACATTCCTGAATGGTCATTGATCCAGAGATATCAGTTACTGAATAAACATTTAAATTAACTCCATTTGCACAAGTTTCAAAAAGACAACTGTTTGAACATCCATCATTTGAAATTTTATTTCCATCATCACATTGTTCAAAACCAGGGAATAAAGAACCATCACCACACATACTAGGATCATAAGCTGTTTCTAAAGTACAAGTATTTGAACATCCATCTCCAGAATCAAGATTATGATCATCACATTCTTCATAACCAGAAAAGATTATCCCATCACCACACATACTGGCATTATAAGTTTCAATAGTACAATTAGAACAACCATCTCCAGGAATAGGATTTGCATCATCACATTCTTCATCAAAAGACAGAGTTAAAATTCCATCACCACAATATTCAAAATCACATGTACTCGAACATTCATCACCGGAAATTTTATTACCATCGTCACAATCTTCAAAACCAACAAATAAAATATTATCTCCACAGAAAGAATTAGAGTAACTTTCCTTTTTACAAATGTTTGAACATCCATCACGACTTATACGATTACCGTCATCACAAGATTCATTTATTGGAAATAAAACACCATCACCACAATAACTTGAATTATAAGTTACATTAGTACAATCATCATAACATCCATCTCCGGAAATTCCATTTATACCTCGATCACATTCTTCTTCACCCCTAAAAATAACACTATCACCACACATATTAACATAATAAGTTTCATTCTTACAAATTGAAGAACATCTATCTCCTGAGATTGTATTTCTATCATCACACTCTTCTTTACCAACAAATAAAAGACCATCACCACAATAAGAAGAACGATAAGTTTCATTATAACAATAATAAGAACACCCATCATGACCATAACTTATACGATTACCATCATCACATTGTTCTTTACCCAAAAATAAAACATTATCACCACAATAAACTTTGTAATCATAAACCTCATTAGTGCAATTTGGAGCACAAGAATCACCGGCAATAAAATTACCATCTTCACAATTTTCTGTACCAATAAAAACAACATTATCTCCGCAATAAGAAGGATTATAAGTCGCAAAAGTACAATCATCATTACAACCGTCAATAATTATTCCATTTACCCCTAAATCACATTCTTCATATCCAAAAAATAAAACGCTATCCCCACACATACTAACATCATAAGTTTCATTCTTGCAAGTTGAAGAACATCTATCCCCGGAGATTTTGTTTTTATCATCACACTCTTCTTTACCAATAAATAAATGACCATCACCACAATAAGAAGAACGATAAGTTTCATTAGAACAATAATAAGAACACCCATCATAACTTATACGATTACCATCATCACACTGTTCTGAGGATTCCAAAATTCCATTACCGCAATCAGCATTAACAAATAAAATATTAATTAATAATAAACCAAAAATAATAAACACACATCTTTTCATAATATTTAATTGATTTTAATGCTTATAAAACTTATTTAATTTTTTCTTAAATAAATTAAATAATAAATTCCAACAATTAGGAAAATAGTAATTATAAAATTATAAAATCCAAAGAATGGAATCCGTATTTTTGCAGAACAAGGAATAATATTTGAACCCCCAACACAATTTCGAGATAATTTAAGAGGATCATAATAATAAAGCCCATTTTGTAAAAAGTAATTATTAATATTATTTGATGGACCATTATTAAAATCTGCATATCCATTATCAGCTCCCCAAGACCAAATAGTTGTCCAGGAATATTCTAAAAATCCATCCTCACAATTATCATTAGAATTTTCAGAATAAGAACAAAGACCAATAATTGGAGTTGATCCACAATCTAAACCAGGTATAAATTCCCAAGTATATGAACAAGCATTCAAAATATCATCCCATACACATTTGCACTGCATTAAATAATTACATAAACCAGGCACTAATATCTCATCACCACATCGTGTATTATTCCAAACTTCAGGATAAGCCTTAAACACTTTTTCATTCACATTATTTTCTGCAGCATTGCAACCAAAATTATCACAACTATTACAAGAAATTTTATTTTCATAATCTTTGCATTCTGCAGTTGAATCTTGAACTAAAACGGTTAATTTACCACTTTCATATCCATTAATAGTAAAATAAAAACCATCATAATCATTAGTTTTTGAATAATCTTCTTCGGTAATTGTCCATTCACCAAGAACCATCCCAAAACCAACGTTGCTAAATGCTCCGGAAATAGCATTTATCCCTGTTCGAATTTCATCATCAAAAGCAGGGTCATCTTCAAAAATTTCAAATGAACCATTTAAAATTCCAGTATTATTAACCATTAAATAAACTTTTTCACCAATATACGCCTCAGTTATTCTTTGACCATTAGAATTTACAAAATAAGCTTCAGGTTGAAGAATGCAAACATTTGAGCAACCATCACCATTAACTAAATTATTATCATCGCATTCCTCACTACCTTCAACAATACCATTACCACAATTATTAGAAGCATTAACTAAATCACAAGAAAGATTATTTGAAGCATACGATGAAATATCTGTTGTTAATGTTGGAATAAATAGTTCATTAGTATTCCCAGTGCCTAATTGTCCATTATCATTTAATCCCCAACATAAAATACGAGTATCATTTAATCTAGTTCCACAAGTATCATAACTTCCAGCACTTATTTGAACATATGCAGATATGTCTGAAGTCAATGTTGGATTGTTTAAATTTATAAATCCTCCATTTCCAAGTTCTCCGTCTCCACCATCTCCCCAACATAATACCCTTGAATCGTTTGCCCGAATCCCACAAGAATGATAATCTCCAGTAGCAATTTTTTTATAAGCCGAAGTATCTGTAGTTAAAGTAGGAATTAAATTATTTTCTGTTCCACCATCACCTAATTGTCCATCACCACCAAATCCCCAGCATAATACTCTTGAATCATTTTTTCTAATTCCACACGAAGGACTATTTGCACTAATAGATTTATATTCAGAAGTATCAGTTGTAACATTTGGATTTAATTGAACAACTAAGGTTTGCCCATCCCCTAATTCGCCATTACCTCCAAATCCCCAGCATAATACTCTTGAATCATTTTTTCTAATTCCGCATGTATAATAATCACCGGCACTAATACTTTTATAAGCAGAAGTATCATTAATTAATGTCGGATTTCCTAAAGTTGAAAATCCCCCATTTCCAAGTTGCCCAAAATTACCATATCCCCAACACAATACTCTCGAATCATTAGCACGAATACCACAAACATGATTATAATCACCAGCACTTACAGCAAGATATGCGGAGGAATCAATAGTTAGTGTTGGATTCGCAACATTATGTCCATCAATATCTCCATCTCCTAAAGCACCATACTTTCCATAACCCCAACACAATACTCTTCTATCACTTGTTCGAATTCCGCAAGTCTGATAACCCCCGGCACTTACACTCAAATATGCTGAAGTATCTTTTGTAATATTTGGATTCAAATTATTATGTACGGCAGTACTACCATCACCCAATTGTCCATAATTACCTTTTCCCCAACATAAAACTCTTGAATCATTTTTTCTAATACCACAAGTATGAGACCATCCTGTTGAAATTTTAAGATCATCGCAAGAAGTAGAACTAAAATTGAAAACTTCAATAATACAAATCGATGAACAACCATCACCGTTAACTAAATTATTATCATCACATTGTTCAGAACTTTCTTTTATACCATTACCACAAGAAACACAAACAAGATTACAAAAATCAACAGAAAAAACGTATTGAGAAGTATCACTTGTTAGATTAGGGATATAAACCCTATGATCAATAGAAATACCATCACCTAATTGACCAAATAAACTTCTACCCCAACATAAAACACGACCATCCTCCCTAATACCACAAGTATGATACCATCCACTTCCAACATGAGAATATTCAAGACTATCAGAGATTAATGTTGGAATCCCTGTATCAGAATTTCCCCCATTCCCTAATGCACCAAATTCTCCCCTACCCCAACATAAAACACGACCATCCTCCCTAATACCACAAGTATTGTATCTCTGCAAAATTACTTTTTTGTATTTTGAAGAATCAACAGTTAAAGTTGGAACACGAACTTCAGGACTAAAAAAAGAAGTATCACCATTTCCCAAAACCCCATATACTCCCCAACCCCAACATAAAACACGACCATCTTCACGGATACCGCAAGTGTGATAATATCCTGTACTAACTTGTAAATATTTTGAATCATCCATTGTTAATATTGGATTAGGAACACTTCCAAAACCAGAACGATTATTTCCTAATCTTCCTGATTCTTCAGAACCCCAACATAACACCCTAGAATCATTTGCTCGAATTCCACAAGTATAACTATTTCCTGCACTAACGCTTTTATATGCACTCGTATCAACTGTTAAGGTTGGTGTTGTTTTTTGCCCTCCAATAGTTCCATTTCCTAATTGACCATAATTATTATTTCCCCAACATAACACCCTAGAATCATTTGCTCGAATTCCACAAGAATGATATATACCCGCACTAACACTTAAATATTCTGAAGTATCAGCAGTTAAAGTTGGATCCCCCTTTCTCAAAAGATCACCATTACCTAATTGTCCATTTGTTCCAAGTCCCCAACATAAAACTCTTTTATCATCACGAAGACCACAAGTATGATATCCACCAGCATTAATACTTAAATATCCAGAAGTATCTGTTGACAAAATTGGACTATAAACATTATGATCATCAATTCTTCCATCTCCAATTGAACCATAATAAGATCTTCCCCAACATAACACTCTAGAATCATTATTACGAATTGCACAAGAATGATAAATTCCTGAAGAAAGTTTAAAATAACCGCAATCCCCAAAACAAGGATTAATTTCAATAATACAAGTCGAAGAGCAACCATCACCATTAACTATATTATTATCATCACATTCTTCACCGCCAATAATAACACCATCACCGCAAGAATTAGAAATACAACTAAAACCACAAGTTTCATCAGTAGAATAACCAGAAGAATCAATAATTAAATTAGGAGATAAGATTTTATGAACAATAATAGACCCATCCCCCAATTGCCCATCACTGCCTTCTCCCCAACATAACACCCTTGAATCATTCGTTCTAACACCGCAAGAATGCTGTGCACCAGTTGTTAAAATAGTATATGCAGAAACATCAGTTGTTAATGTCGGAACAGATTTATCCGCAGTTCCACCATTACCTAATTGCCCTAAAAATCCATAACCCCAACATAATATACGAGAATCACTTTTTCTAATTACACAATTATGTGAAAAACCTAAATTCAAATCTCGACTTGCCGATGAATCTTGAGTCAAAGTTGGATTCCCAACACTATGATCTGAAGTAATTCCATCTCCTAATCTCCCGCTAATTCCTCTTCCCCAGCATAATACACGAGAATCACTTGTTCTAATACCACAAGTATGAAATGCTCCAGTGCTAATCTCATTATACTCAGAAAAATCAGTTATCAATATCGGATTTGGAACATTATGTACGCTTATGTTTCCATCACCCAATTTTCCATAATCTCCTCTACCCCAACATAAAACTCTTGAATCATTCGCTCGAATACCACAAGTAAAATCACTAATAGTGTCAAGACTTTTATACGCAGAAGAATCAGTTGTCAATATAGGATTTAAAACATTATGTACATTTGCATTCCCATCACCAAGCATACCATATACACCTTCTCCCCAGCATAATACTCTTGAATCATTTGCTCGAATACCACAGGTATGATATCCTCCAGCACTTATACTTGAATATGCAGATGTATCATTTATAAAATTTGGAATTAAATTATCTCCAGTACTTCCATCACCCAATTGCCCTAAATTCCCTTCACCCCAACAAAGAACTCTTGAATCATTTTTCCGAATACCACATGTATGAAGATTACCAGCACTTATACTAACATACTCCGATAAATCTGTAATTAATGTTGGAATTGAATTATAACTCGTTCCCCCATCACCTAATTGACCAGAACTACCCCTTCCCCAACATAAAACCCTTGAGTCATTAGCTCGAATACCACAAGTATGATATTGACCTCCAGAAATCTTAGAATAATCACAAGAGATTAAAGTAGAACAAGAATCAGCACTAATAAATAAAATATTAATAAATAATAAACAAAAAAAAATAAACACACTTCTTTTCATAATGTTAATCATTAAAACAAATTTATAAATATTTGTCCAATTAATTTTTTCTTAAATAAATTAAATAATAAATTCCAACAATTAGGAAGATAGTAATAATCAAATTATAAAATCCAAAGAATGGAAGTTGTATCTCAGCAGGACAAGGAATAATATTTGAACCTCCGATACATCTCTGAGATAATTTAAATGGATCATAATAATAAAGTCCATTTTCTAAAACATAATCAGTGACTTCATCAGAAGGACCATTACTATAAGTTGCATATCCATTATCAACTCCCCAAGCCCAAGTAGTTGACCAGGAATATTCTAAAAATCCATCATTACAATTATCAACTGTGCTTTCACTATATTTGCAACTACCAACTGTTGGAATACTGCTATCTGTATCACAATCAAGTCCAGGAGAAGAACCCCAAGTATAATCACATTTATTTATTGAAGAATTCCAAATGCATTTACAGAACATTAAGTATGAACATGAAGGGTCAGGACCTGCTATTTCATCACCACATTTTGTATCATTCCAAACTTCAGGAAATGCTTCAAAGACTTTTTCATTGACACTATTTTCTGCAGCATTACAACCAATATAATCACAATCACTGCAACTTACCTCAGTTTCATAATTTGAACACCAAGGAGTAACATCTTGAACTAAAATTTCTAATCTGTTACTTTCAAATCCATTAATTTTAAAATAAAAACCATCATAATCACCTATTTCAGTCAGAGAATAATCATCCCCAGTAATTACCCATTCACCAATAATAATACCCCAACCAATATTACTAAATGTTCCGGAAATAGCATTTATCCCTGTTCGAATTTCATCATCGAAAGCAGGGTCATCTTCAAAAATTTCAAAACTAAATGAACCATTTAAAATTCCGGTATTATTAAGCACCAACTTAACAGTTTCTCCGATATTAGCTTTATTTATTTTTAATCCATTAGAATCTAAAAAATAAGCTTCAGGTTGAAGAACACAAACATTTGAACAACCATCACCATTATTATTATTTTTATCATCACACTCTTCATAACCCTTAAACCAAATTCCATCACCGCAATAACTATTCTTATAAGTTTCAATCTCACAAATATTTGAACAACCATCAAATGAAATTTTATTTCCATCATCGCAAGTTTCTTTACCGATAAAGAGAATTTTATCACCACAATAACTACTTGAGTAAGTTTCTATATTACAAGTTGATGAACAGCTATCATAATCAATATTATTTCCATCATCACACTCTTCAGAACCAACAAATAAGATATTATCCCCGCAATAAAAATCATTATAGATTTCAATTTCACAAATATTTGAACAGCCATCACCAGATTTAACATTACCATCATCGCAAGTTTCAAAAGACGGAAAAATAACATTATCACCACAATAATTTAAACCATAAGTTTCTGTTAAACAATTAGAAGCACAACCATCACCAGATTTAACATTACCATCATCACATTGTTCAGGGCTTTCAACAACTTCATCACCACAAACAGCACAAGATGCAACACATCCAGCAATAGAATTTGGAGAACAAGCTTGTGTGCAACCACTACCAGCACAATAATAATTACTTGTAGAAGTAGTATATGAACCACTCGGAACACAATTTCCTGCCCCCCCCCCGGGATAAGCACCACCTTGTGCAGGAGTACATCCCCAACAACTTTCGCAATAACCCCCACAACAGCAATTCCCACAAGATAAAATAACACAACAACCAGTATACCAACCAGTAGTAGTAACTGTTATTGATTCATAAGTACCAGAGTTAATACAATTAGAAGATGATGAACTCGAGGGAAAAGTAGGAGTAGGTGAATTTGAAGGATAACCACAACTACATGTAGCTGACCAAGAAGTTATATCACAATATCTAATATGAAATGCTTGCCCAGGTCTAGCTACACTACAACCAGAAACATCATTCCATGAATAATATCCATTTTCACAAACTAAATCAGTACTTCCACTAAAACAAATTTGCCCATGAGAAGCACAAACAGTATTGCAATCAATACTTTTATCAGTATTTACATAAGTTTCAGCAAAAATAAAATTTAAATTTAATAACAAAAAAAATAAAATAAACACACTTCTTTTCATAACCTCTATTAATTTTTTATATTTATAAAGATTTCTTTGATTTTCTTAAATAAATTAAAGAATAAATCCCAGCAATTATAAAAATAGTCATAATCAAATTATAAAATCCAAAGAATGGAAGTTGTATTTTTGCAGGACAAGGGATAATATTTGAGCCACCAATACATCTTTGAGAAAATTTAAAAGGATCATAATAATAAATTCCATTTTCTAAAATATAATCATTAATATCATTTGAAGGACCATTGCTATGAAGAAGATATCCATTATCGGCTCCCCAAGACCAAATAGTTGTCCAGGAATATTCTAAAAATCCATCCTCACAATTATCAATTGTACTTTCACTATATTTGCAAATACCAATTATAGGAGTATTACTCCCACCACAATTAAAACCAGGAGTCGATTTCCAAGAATAATCACATTTACCTGTTAAAGAATTCCACACACATTCGCAAAGCATTAAATAAGTACATGAAGGATCAGGACCTTCAATCTCATCACCACATCTTGTATCATTCCAAACTTCAGGAAATGCTTCAAAAACTTTTTCATTCACACTCTTTTCCGCAGCATTACAACCAATATAATTGCAATTATTACAACTAACTTCAGTTTGATAAGCATCACACAAAGGGGTTAAATCATTTGCTAAAATAACCAAATAATTACTTTTGTAAATATCGATATTAAAATAAAATCCATCATAATCATTAGTTTTTGCATAATCCTCTTCAGTAATTGTCCATTCACCAAGAACCATCCCAAAACCAACGTTGCTAAATGCTCCGGAAATAGCATTTATCCCTGTTCGAATTTCATCATCAAAAGCAGGGTCATCTTCAAAAATTTCAAATGAACCATTTAAAATTCCAGTATTATTAAGCACTAACTTAACAGTTTCACCAATATGAGCTTCAGTTATTCTTAATCCATTAAAATCTAAAAAATAAGCTTCTGGTTGAAGGATGCAAACATTTGAACAACCATCACCATTAACTAAATTATTATCATCACATTCTTCCGGAGATTCTTTTATACCATTACCACAATCAGCACAAATCTTAGTCCCAGAACAATTGCCACTGCAACCATCTGAACATATTTGCCCTGTACAAGTATTCACTGCACAAGAACAATTTGGAATACATTTTGTTCCAGAACAAGTTCCACCACAACCATCTGAACATGTAGATCCTATTGGAGTATTAACTGCACAAACACAGCTTGGAACACATTTAGTTCCCGCACAAGTTCCTCCACAACCATCTGAACATGTAGATCCTATTGGAGTATTAACTGCACAAACACAGCTTGGAACACATTTAGTTCCCGCACAAGTTCCTCCACAACCATCTGAACATGTAGATCCTATCGGAGTATTAACAGCACAAGCACAACTTGGAACACAAGCAACACAAATGAAAGAACAACCATATGCAGAAATATCTTTTGTTAAATTTGGACTGAATACATTATGTGTTGCAAGATTTCCATCCCCTAATCTTCCATCAACCCCTTGCCCCCAACATAATACTCTTGAATCATTTGCACGAATTCCACAAGTATGACGCCAATCAAATCCAGAACTTATACTTGTATATGCTGAAGTATCTGCTGTTAAAGTTGGATACTTTTTGAAAATGTCTAAATTAGTTGTTCCTCCATTACCCAATTGTCCATAAATTCCACCCCCCCAACATAATACCCTTGAATCACTTGCTCGAATTCCACATGTATGAGTCCATCCTGCATTTACTTGTAAATAAGCAAAAGTATCAGTAGTTAAATATGGTGAAGTTCTATCAATATACATTTGCCCATCTCCAAGTTTTCCAAATTCTGAATCTCCCCAACATAATACTCTTGAATCACTCGCTCTAATTCCACAGGTATGATATCCCCCAGCACTTATACTTGAATAAGCAGAAGAATCTGTAGTTAAAATTGGGATTAAAGAATTTCCTGTTCCACCATTACCTAGTTGTCCTAAAGTTCCATTACCCCAACATAATACTCTTGAATCACTTGCACGAATCCCGCAAGTATGATAACTTCCAACACTTATACTTTTATAGGGTGATGAATCTATAGTTAAAGTTGGAATTAGATAATTTCCTGTTCCCCCATTACCGAGTTGTCCAAAGGTTCCATTACCCCAACATAATACTCTTGAATCACTTGCACGAATTCCACATGCATGTCCTTCCGCCACACTTACACTTGTATAAGCAGAAATATCTGTTGTTAAAGTTGGTTTCGATTTTATCCCTGTTCCACCGTTACCTAACCTTCCATCTCCCCCGTATCCCCAACATAATACTCTTGAATCAGTTGCACGAATCCCACAAGTATAAGCATAACCAGCACTTACAGTTAAATATGCTGAAGTATCAGCGATAGGATATGGTTCAGCCCTATTTGGACTAATCTGCCCATTTCCAAGTATTCCATTTCCAGAATTTCCCCAACATAGAACTCTTGAATCATTGGATCTAATCCCGCAAGTATGCCCTCCACCCACAGAAATTGATCCATCTTTAAAATAAGCACAAGATGGATTAATCGTACATACATCAGCACTAATAAATAAAATATTAATTAATAATAAACTAAAAATAATAAACACACATCTTTTCATAATATCTAATTAATATTTAGACTTATAAAACTTTTTCTAATTTTTATATTTAATATTCTTATAATCTTGATAATGTCTTAAGTTTAAAATTACAAACAAAATAAAAATAATAATCAAAAAAATCAACAAAAAATAAAATACTTTTTTATTTAAATCAAAAGCCAAAAAATCTTCTTCAGTTTTTTCTTCAATTTCTTTTTCAGAGTCTAAAGTTTCAGATTTATTTTCATCAATAACAATATAAATTTTAGGATTAATTTCTTCAAAAATTGTTTTAATTGTAATATTAGCTTTATTGTTTTTTATACCCTCAAATTTAATATACAAATCATAATATTCATTTGAAGTAACATTTAATTTTTTACTTTCACCAATTCCCAACAATAAACTTATTGGTTCACTTTCTATAGTAATATTAACTTTATTATTTTTAAGAGAATTTAAAGTCAAAGTATGACTGCTTTTTTCTAAGCCAGTAATAGTAAATTTAACTTGTTCTTTTTCTTTTAATTCATTAGAATAACCAATAAGTAGATCATTAGAAGTTGGAGCATAAATACTTGCAGAAGGACTTCCCCCTCCTCCACCCCCTCCGGAACTTACAACAACTACCGGAGCAGTAACAGTAAAACTTCTTTGAGAAGTATAATTAATATTTCCAGCTTTATCAGAACAATTAATATTCCAGTTATAACTTCCAGGAACAAAAGAATTTGTAAAACTTTGTGTTTCCGAGGTATTAACAATTGAAATATTTGTTAAACTAATTATATCATTAACAATTAAACTGCAATTAGACAAATTAATATTCTCGCTAACATTATAACTAAAAGTTATTGATTGAGAACTTGATGTATAACTTGCAGAATTTTCAGGACTAATTAAAGTAATATTCGGTGAAGTAATATCATAAGTCAAAGTATAATTCTCGTCAGCCAAATCAGAATTAGATTGATTATTAATACTCAAACAATTCCATGAATAATTTCCTTCTTCAGTAAAATTATAACTAAAGATTGTTGAATTAATCTCTCCGGAAAGATTACTGGTGGAATTATAAATTAAATTAGAAGTAGAATTCCATAAATAAAAAGTTAAATTTGTTAATTCGGCTCCTTGCATTGTTTGACCTGAACAATTAAAAGTTAAATTTTGATTTGTATATTTATTATTTTCCGGAGAATTTAAAGTGGTGCTTAAATTTCCAATGGTTAAAGTATAATTATTATTTGCATATGCAAAATTACCTTTTGAATCATTACCCAAGCAATTCCAATAATAAATCCCAGAAGATAAACCTGTAACATTGAAAGAACTTTGGTTAGATAAACCGGAAATATTAGAAATTGTTTGATTAATTAAATTCCCGGTAGAATTCCATAAATAAAAAATTAAATTTGAAAGCAAAAATTCATCAGTAACATTGCAAACAAAAGTTTGATTTAAATTTATACTAATTAAAGAATTACTTGGAGAGATTAAAGTTACATTTGGTGCAACATTATCTAGAGAATAAATCGCTGAATAAATATCAACAATTGAAAAATTATATCCGCTTCCGGAAGTATCATCTAATAAATGTCCGGTATTATTAATTACTGCTTTAATTTCATTATTCGTTTTTGTTTGATTTGTTAATCTTAAAAATTGTTTAAATAATGCAAAAACACCAGCAACATGTGGGGTAGACATTGAAGTCCCGCTTAAAGATTCAAATCCACCGTTTGCTTTAGTAGAATTAATATTTATGCCAGGAGCAAACAATTCAAATAATGGACCTCTTTGATAACTAATAGCACTATTTGCATCGTTAACTGTTCCAACAGCAACTGCACTTTCTACACACGCAGGAGCAGAAGGACCAATTGTAACAGTTATTCCAGTACAACCTCCGCCATTACCATTTCCCGCAGCAACAATCACACTGATATTATTACTAGTTGCATTATCAATATATGAAGCACTAGGGTCACTATTGCAATAAGCAGTATGATTTGTACAATCACCTAAACTCATACTAATTACTGAGATATTGTAAGCATTTTTATTCGCAATACACCAATCAATTCCACGATTAAGGTCTGTAGATGTTCCAGACCCTTGATAATTTAAAACTTTCACACCAATTAAATTTGCACCAACTGCAACACCATTAATATAAGTACTCGCACCTGCAATTCCAGCTACATGAGTACCATGCCCATGATCATCTAAAACACTGCAATTTTCTACACAGGCTTTTTCAAAACAATCAATAACACAAGTAAGATTTTTTCCATTTAATGCAGGATGAGTAAAATCTACACCAGTATCAAGGATGCAAATTGTTTCATTTATCCCCGTAATATTAACTCCGGAAATCTGAACATTCCAGGCATTAGTTGCATTAACATAAGGAACTGAAGTTTGCAAAAAAGCATGAAGGGGTTTATCAAACCAAATATAATCTACATCATTATTTTTCTCTAATAATTCCAAATCATGAATAGAAAGAGATAAAGAAATTTCATTATTAAAAACATGATTTATATTCTCTTCTCCAATTTCATTAATAATTTCAGATTTAATTTTATTCTTCTCTAATAATTTCTCTTCATCGCTCTTTTCTGATTGAACAAAAAAACCTTTATTTTCTAAAGGTTCTTTAAGTTTTACAATAACATTAACTTTTTCTATGCCATCATTAAAATCATCTAAAACTTTTTTATCAATTTTAGTTTCATAAGATTCTGAATGAATAATAATGAATCCAAAAATTGAAATTAAACAAAAAATTACAAAATATTTTTTCATTTTTCACCCCAATTAACAATACACTTTCCTTTCACGCATCCGCAACTTCCTTGCCCGCAATCCATTGTATCAGGCTGACAGTTCATTGTACAAAAAATATCAGAACAATTTGGCTTTAAACTTTTAGAAACACAACTTGATGCATGACAACAACTATTTGCAACGCAATCTAAATCACTAGAACATTCAACTAAAGTGTCATTTATTTTTTCATTTAAAAAATAAAATAAAATCCCAGATAAACTAATAATTAAAATTAATATTATCAAACCCTTTTTTTTCATATAAAAGATTATAATTTACAAAATAAAAAGGTTTCTAATAATTCTTTTAAAAATTAAATCTCAATTCCAGGTCTTGCAATTATACCTTTCTCAAAAACATGCTTAATCATTTTAATCTCTTGAGCATAATCGACAACATCTAAAACTTCATGAGGGCATTTTAACCCGGTCATTACAAATTCCAAATTTTTTCGTTTAGTTTTAACTACCTTAATAATATCTTCATAATTAAATGCAGGATTGTTATTTCCAAACAAAGGAACATTTAACATTTCATCACAAAATAATAAATTAACATCACAAGAGATATTTAAAACAAAATCTAAACAAGACAAAGAATGATTTCTTTGCTTATCAGTTAATCCTTTTTCAATAAATGCCCAATCAAACTCACCGGGACTATAATAAATTACAGAAGAATTTTGTTTTAATTCAGGGATTTCGTTGCTTTTTTCTCCTTTCATAAATTGCACAATACCAACTTTTAGCCCATAACCTAATGCCCGATGAACTAACCCAATCCCAGAAGTAGTTTTACCTTTTCCATTGCCATAAATTGCATGAACATAACCATAAATATCATTATTTATCATCAAATTTCAAAAGGTTTCTTATTTAAAAAAATATATGAGTTACAGATTTCCAAAAGCATTTTTAAACCCCAAAATCTAAATATACATGTAAAAAGATGGAAATTTGCACAGTAGGTGGTTTTGAAGAAGTCGGAAAAAATATGACTGCAGTTAAAATCAAAGATGATGTTTTTTTATTTGATTGTGGATTTTATTTACCTGGAGTTATAGAACTTCAGGAAGAATCAAATATAGATTATACCACAGCAGCACTGCGAAGGGTCAAAGGTATTCCAGATGATAGAGTTTTAGATAATATTAAATGGAGAAAACAAGTTAAAGCTATTTTTATATCTCATGCACATTTAGACCATGTAGCAGGATTCCCATTTGTAGCAGACAGATACCCAAATGCAGTAATTTATGGAACACCATTTACAATACAAGTTTTAAATTCATTAGTTAAAGATTCACATTCATCAATCCCAAACAAAAGAAAAATTGTTGAAATAAATTCAATAAATAATATCCATAATGTTACAAAAAATATTAAAGTTGAATTTATCCATACAACACATTCAACCATTGATTCAACATTTGTGGCATTGCATACACCGGAAGGAATTTTCTTTTATGCACTGGATTTTAAATTTGATGACACCCCGACTTTCGGACCACCGCCAAATTATAAAAGATTAGAAGAAATTGGAAAACAAGGAGTAAAATTAGCAATAATCAATACACTTTATTCATATAAAAAACAATCAAATGGAAGTGAAAGAGATGTAGATAAGATGCTTGATAAAGTATTATCAGTAGCACACGACAAACAAGCAGCAGTTTTTGTAACAACCTTTTCATCGCATATTGAAAGATTAAATAATATTATTAAACATGCACAAAAGACACATCGTGAAATAATTGTTTTTGGAAGAAGTATGGCGAAATACATTAATTGTGCAATGAATGTTGGAAAATGCCCATTTTATAACAAGATTAAAATAATAAAATATAGAGGACAAATTAACTCAATGTTCAAAAAAATTGATAATGATAGAGGAAAATATTTAGTTATTTGCACAGGACACCAAGGAGAAAAAAATTCAATATTAGATAGAATTGCAAACGGAGCAACACCATTTAGATTTAAACAAGGAGACCACTTAATTTTTTCTTCTTCAGTAATTCCTGTGGAAGTAAATCAGGAATCAAGACGAAAATTAGATGCAAAATTAATCAAAATGGGAGTAGAATTGCAAAAAGATATACATGTTTCAGGACATGGAAGCAGAGATAGCAAAATAAAATTAATCAAATTAATTAAACCAAAACATATAATTCCTTCACATGGAAATCGACAACAAGAAGAAGACTTAATATGCATTACAAAAGAATTAGGATATAAACTAAATGAAACATCACATCTGGCATTAAATGGACAAATATTTAAATTTTAAATGGTAAAACAAGACATTTTAGGAGGATTATTCTCAGCAGTTTCACGTGGAATTGATTTAAAAAATGCCATGCAAAGCCTGTATAATGCAGGTTATGAAAAAGAAGAAATTGAAGAAGCAGCAAAAATAATACAAAAGGGTCAATTTACACAAGACCCAATAACACAAAAAATAATTCCAATATTTGAAAAACTTGTAGAAGAAAAAAAAGAAGAACCAAAAAAAGAACCAATACAAGATATAATCCCAATAGTTGAAAAACAAAAAACACAGATAAAAAGTAATAAACCAACAACAAAAAAAGTTTCAGATTATGATCATACTTTTGAAAATAATGATAGAAAAATAATCGCAGTATTAATTGTAATATTAATATTTTTAATTGGAGTTTTATTAGCTACAATTATATTCAAACCTGAAATAATTAGTTTTATTAATGAATTCTTAAACAAAAATGCCTGAAATTTATACACCTGAAGAAGATTCATACCTTCTTTCAAAAGTTTTAAAAGAAAATATTCCAAGATTAATCAATAAAGAAAAATCATTAAAAATTTTAGAAATTGGATCCGGTTCAGGAATACAAATTCAAACATTATTAAATTTAGGAATTGAAAAAGAAAAAATTTTTTCTGCAGACATTAATCATGAGGCAGTAATACATTGCCAAAAATTAGGATTTAATTGTATAGAATCAAATCTTTTTGAAAAGATTAATGATAAATATGATATAATAATATTTAACCCCCCTTATTTACCGGAAGACAAAAAAGAGCCAAAAGATTCAAAACTTGCAACAACAGGGGGAAAAGAAGGCAGTGAAATAATAAATGAATTTTTGAAACAAGCAAAAGAACACTTAAATCAAAATGGTAAAATATTTTTATTAATAAGCTCGCTTACAAGACAAATTAATTGGTTGGATTATAATAAAAAAATAATCGATACAAAAAAAATGTTTTTTGAAGAACTTTATGTTCTAGAATTAACAATTTAATTATTACTTCAAAAAACCTGTGATATCAAAGAAGGCTCCGAAAGATATCACCGAACCGCAATTTGAGGAAGCTCAAAAGAAACCAGCGGGTGTCTTTTATTTTGAAGAACTTTATATTCTAGAATTAACAATTTAATTATTACTTCAAAAAACCTGTGATATCAAAGAAGGCTCATAAAGATATCACCCTTCAAGTATTCGGGGAGGGTTAAAGGGAACCAAGGGGTTCCTTTTATTTTGAAGAACTTTATGTTCTAGAATTAACAATTTAATTATTACTTCAAAAAACTCGTGGCATTCCTAAAGGTTCAGAAAAATGCCACCGTTCAAATATTCGAGGAGGGTTAAAGGGAACCAAGGGGGTCACATTCCATGTGGTATCCACGAAGGCTCATAGAGATACCACCCTTCAAGTATTCGAGGAGGGTTAAAGGGAACCAAGGGGTTCCTTTTATTTTGAAGAACTTTATGTTCTAGAATTAACAATTTAAGAATAATTCAAAAAACCTGTGATATCCACGAAGGCTCCGAAAGATACCACCCTTCCAAAATTCGAGGAGGGTTGAAGGGAACCAAGGGGTGTCTTTTATGCACGACGGTATTAATCTTAAAAATAATCGTCGTGCTTGTGGTATCCACGAAGGCTCATAAAGATGCCACCCTTCAATGTTTCGAGGAGGGTTGAAGGGAACCAAGGGGTGTCTTTTATGCACGACGGTATTAATCTTAAAAATAATCGTCGTGCTTGTGGTATCCACGAAGGCTCATAAAGATGCCACCCTTCAATGTTTCGAGGAGGGTTGAAGGGAACCAAGGGGTGTCTTTTATGCACGACGGTATTAATCTTAAAAATAATCGTCGTGCTTGTGGTATCCACGAAGGCTCATAAAGATGCCACCCTTCAATGTTTCGAGGAGGGTTGAAGGAAACCAGCGGGTGTCTTTTATGCACGACGGTATTAATCTTAAAAATAATCGTCGTGCTTGTGGCATCCACGAAGGCTCATAAAGATGCCACCCTTCAATGTTTCGAGGAGATTCAAAAAGAACCAAGGGGTTCTTTTTATTTTACTTTAACTTAATTCCCCAAGTAGCCATTAACTCAATAGTTTTGGGAGATTTAGCATTACAAGATATAGACTCGTTATCTGTATTAGATCCATTCCAAGGATCATATCTGGCAAAAAGAGGACAAACATCAATCTTTTTTGGTTTATTACCAGTATCAACATTACGATTAAGATAACCCTTTGTATCACAATTCCTTTTTTTCTCATATTTACAGGAATATAATTTGCAAGGAGATTTACTGTGACGTAAACATTCACCAGTTAAACAAGCATAAGTTTTTTCTTCGTCAATAAAATCTACTTCATCAGGAAATACATCTGAACAAACTTCAAGATTTTCTTGTCCGGTTTTGGCAATTTCTTCAAGTTTAACAATTAATTTATCTAATCCTTTTAAGCTCTTGGAAGACAAAGAACCTTTTATTTCAAGATCCCTAAGTTTATTAACAACATTATATAACTCTCTATAAACTGGTTGTTTTAATCCCATAAAAAATTTAAAATTATAAGGTATTTAAAGATTTATAGTTAGTTACTAATAAATAATAACAGATTATACAAAAAGGCTTAAAAATTAAATATCAAAACTAAATCACAATCAATTTTATATAGCCAACATTTTATACAACTTTATTAAGAGAAATTGAGAGCTTTTTAAGCAATAAAATTTTCAGTAATTAATTAAACAAAATTCAAAAATGACAAAATTCGCCCACCTGCAGATTGTACTATCAATTGAAAGGATGAAAAGATTATAAAAAATGACAAAATTCGCCCACCTGCAGATTGCACTATCAATTGAAAGGATGAAAAGATTATAAAAAATGACAAAATTCGCCCACCTGCAGATTGCACTGTCAATCGAAGGGGCGAGAATTTTGTAAAACAACAAACATGACAAAATTCGCGCATATTTCAGATGTACATTTAGGAGGTTGGAAAGCTCAACCACTACAAGATTTAAATTTTAAATCATTTCAAAAAGCAATAAATATTTGCATAAATTCAAAATTAAATTTCATATTAATTGCCGGAGATTTATTTGATTCAGCATATCCCCCAATTGAAATTTTAAAAGAAACATTTGCAGAATTTCGAAAACTCAAAGAAGCAAGAATTCCCTGCTTTATTATAGCGGGGTCTCATGATTATTCTGTTTCAGGAAAAACTTTTTTAGATGTCCTTGAAAAAGCAGGGTTTTGTAAAAATGTAACAAATTTTGAAGAAAAAGAAGAAACAATAATTCTTAATCCAACAATTCATGAAGGGGTTGCAATTTATGGATACCCTGGAAAAAAATCAGGTTTAGAAGTCCAAGACTTAAGAAAAATTAAATTCAATGATGCCCCGGGTATGTTTAAAATTTTAATGTTACATACAACAATTGATAAAGCAAAAGGAACATTGCCAATTGATGCAATTGAGACAGAAAAATTACCTTATGCAGATTATTATGCTTTAGGTCATTTACACATTGATTTTAAATATAAAAATTTTGTTTATCCAGGTCCGATATTTCCGAATAATTTTCAGGAATTAGAAGATTTAAAACATGGAAGTTTTTATATTGTCGATACTGAATCAATTAATGTTTTACAAAAAATTGAATTACAAATAAAAGAAATAATAAGATTAGATATTCAAATTGAGGATGCTCTTAAAGCAACAGAATTAATAATTTCAAAATTAGAAGAAAAAAATATACAGGATAAAATTGTTCTTTTAAGAATTCATGGAGAATTAAAAGATAGCAAAAATTCAGACATTAAGTTTTCACAAATAGAGGAATATATTCAGAACAACAAAGCTTATTTTATGTTGAAAAATACTCATAATCTAAAAACAAAAGAAATTGAACTTGAAAAAGAAATTAAAGATTCAGAGAATATTGAAAATGAAACAATAAAAGTTTATTCTCAGGAAAATCCTTCAATACTCAATGAATTAATTCCGCAGATTATGAATGCTTTATCCATTGAAAAACAAGAAGGGGAAACAACTGAAACATTCACAAGAAGATTAATTGAAGAAAGTAAAAAAGTTTTAAATTTTTAAAATTAATTTTTCTATGAATAAACAAAAAAATGCAATTAAAAAAATTAGAAATTTTTAAATTTCATTTTTTCCACGGAAAAACAAAAAAATGCAATTAAAAAAAATCAAATTAAAAAATATTAGAAGTTATCAGGAAGAAGAGATAGAATTTGCAAAAGGCTCAACATTACTATCCGGAGATATTGGCTCGGGAAAAACAACAATTCTCTTAGCAATTGAATTCGCATTATTTGGGCTGCAACCCGGACAAAAAGGAACATCATTACTGCGAAATGGAGAAGAAGAAGGAGAAGTTAAAATTGAATTTGAAGTGGACAATAAAGAAATAACAATTGAACGGAAATTAAAAAAAGGAAAAACTATAACACAGGATTATAGTGCAATAACAATTGACGGAAAAAAAGATGAAATCTCAGTAACAGAATTAAAAAATACAGTATTAGAATTATTAAATTATCCAAAAGAATTTTCAAAAAAACAAAATATTCTATATAAATTTACAGTTTATACCCCGCAGGAAGAAATGAAGCAGATAATATTGCAGGATTCAGAAACAAGAATAAATACATTAAGGCATGTATTTGGAATTGACAAATATAAACAGATTTTAGAAAATACTTCAATAATAATGACAAATATTAGGGAAGAAAAAAGAATCAGAGAGGGCATTACAATGAGTTTAGAACAGGATAAAACAAATGTGATCAAAAAAGAACAGGAATTAAAATCCATACAACGGGAGTTAATTTTTCTTAGTGGAGAATTATTATTAAAAATTGAAAAAAGAAAAGACGTTGAAAAAGAAAAAGATGAAATTTATAAAAAAATAGAAGAAAAAAATAAACTTAAGCAAGAGATAGAAAAGACAAGAATAATTACCAATAACAAAGAAGAAATTATTTATAATAATTCAAAATTAAATCAGGAATTAATCATGCAATTAGAAGAACTAAAAAGTTTGCAATTTGATGAATCACAAATTCAGCAGTTAGAAAATGAGATTAAATTTAAAAGAGAACAAAAAGAAAAATTAAATAATAGTCATTTAGAGATTAATTCAAAAATCAATTCTATAAATTATAAAAATCAAGATAATAAAAATCTGATTCAAACTATGTCTAATTTAAAAAATTGCCCAACATGCCTTCAAAATGTTGATGCAATTTATAGAGCAAATGTATTAAACAAAGCTAATTCAGATATCGTAGAAAATAACAAAAAGATAGAATTTTTAGAACAGGAAAAAAAAGAAATTTTAAAACAGTATAAAATCTTAGAAGAAGAAATTCATTTTAAAGAGAGAAAAATTACAGACTTAAAGATATTAAAGATGAAATTGCAAGATATAGATAAAAAAGAAAAAAAATTACATGAGATTGAAATTTCAAAAAATTCATTGAATCAGGATTTAATAATACTCAAAAAACACCTTGAAACATTAAATAATTCGATATTTGAATTAGCCAAATATGACGGAAAATTTAATGCAAAGCAAATAGAATTGCAAGAAGCATTCAGAGAAGAAAAAATTGCAGAAATTAAAATTGCAGAAACAAAAAAAGAAATAAATATGCATGATAAACAAATTGAAGAATTAAAAGAAAGAGTTAAAAAAATTGAAGAGATAAAAAAACAATTGAATTATTTAATGGAAATTGAAACATGGTTTTCAAAAAAATTTATCCCGCTCATTACATATATTGAAAGAAATGTGATGATAAAATTAAAAACAGAATTTTCAAAATTATTTGCCGAATGGTTTAATATGCTTGTTTCAGATACATTTAATGTAAATTTGCGAGACGATTTTACACCAATAATTGAACAGCAAGATTACGAGATAGATTATGCATTCCTTTCAGGAGGAGAAAGAACAGCAATTGCACTTGCATATAGACTTTCATTAAACCAGGTTATTAATTCCCTTTTAAGTAAAATAAAAACCAAAGATTTAGTAATTTTAGACGAACCAACAGATGGTTTTTCTGAACAACAGCTAGATAAAATGCGTGATGTTTTACAGCAATTAAAAATTGGTCAATTAATAATTGTAAGCCATGAGCAAAAGATAGAAAGTTTTGTAGAAAATGTAATTAGATTTAAAAAAGAGCATGGAATAAGTATAAAAGAATAAAATTTATTTTAATCTCTTTTTAGACCAGCATAAATTTTATTTTTATTAACCCAAATTTTTGAATTTTCATTAATATATTCAGCTAAATGCAAAATTCATTCTGAATTGATTAAAACAGAAGCTATATTAGAAATATAATTACAATTAAATAAAGACATTTATTTTCTATTCCAAAATAATACTTATCTTCAATTTTTTTCATATTTTTAATTATTTAAAAATAAAAAAATTCTAATAAGTACTTCTTAAATGCTGATCAATCATATTTATGGTAATTACTCTCAAGCTTGTAGTTTCTGCTTTTTTTGAAAATTCCAAAATGACATTGTAAGTGTTATACCAACTATCTTTATCGCCTTCTAATTGATCCATTTTTATCTTTGCTTTCTCAAGTGATTCAAGCATTTTTTGATAAACATTCTCAACTAGTTCAACAGGGTGTTCATATCCATTAACATTTTCTTCAACTATCTGATTAATATCCTCAAAGCAATGTTCATATAAATAATCCCAACCGGCACGATTTGATTCACCAATATACATTAATTCATGGTCAAGAACAAAGTTCTCTAATCCTCCTTTCAATGGAGTAATTCTTATTTCATCCTCAATACAATTAGAATTAAATTCTTGCTCCAACTGTTTCAAATGAATATTTTTTATTCTTTTCATAATATCGCATTATTAGAAAACTATATAAATAATAGTAGTTATGTTACATGACAACAGACAATGCTAAAAGAATTTGGATTAACAGAAACAGAAGAGAAAGTTTATTTAAGTTTACTTAAACAGGGGACATCCTTAGCTTCAGACATAATTAAAAAAACTCAATTGCATCGAACAACCATATATGATGTACTTGAAAGATTAATTAGCAAAGGTTTTGTAAGTTATATTATTCAAAATAAAATAAAATATTATTCAGCAACTAATCCTTCAAAATTTTTAGACATTGCACGTGAAGAAAAAGAAATAGCTGAAAAAAAACAAGAACAGGCAAAAGAAATAGTTAATAAGATTCAATCAATAAAAAAAGAAGTAAATAATAAAAATCTGGCTCAAATATTTATAGGAGTTGAAGGTCAAAAAACAGTAATGAATGATATTATCGAAGAAGGAAAAGAATTTTTAGTTTTTGGCTCTGAAGGAAAATTTAGCGGAGATTTACCCACATATACAGAACAATGGGCTAAAGAGCGTAATAAAAAAAAGATTACTGCAAAAATAATTGCAACAAAAGGAACACCTGCACCAATTTGGGAATTAAATAAAATTAAATATTTGCCAAAAGAATATCAATCTCCAACAGCCACATTTATTTATGGAGACAAAATCGCCCTGTTTATTCATGAAGAACCAATTATGATAATATTGATTGAAAGTAAAAAATTAGTAAAGAGCTATAAAAATTATTTTGATTTATTATGGAAAATTGCAAAAGATTAAACAAAAATTTATAAATCATAATTTCTAAAAAGAATTATGAAAGATCTACCCAAAGAAGGAAAGATTATAGCATATATTAATCCAGCCCCACCAATCTTCCCATTTCCAGTTATTACAATTTATGAAAATCAAGGTCAATTTTTTGTGAGATGGCCTGCAGGAACTTCGCAAAAATTAGAAAAGATTAATTCTATTTCAAATATTCCTAAAAAAGAACAATATTATTTTGAAACCAAAGATAAAACAATTAATGCAAAAGATTATAGTTATATGTTTGCTCCTAATACCGTTTTGACTGATTCTCCAGAAAATATCAAAAGCCAACTAGAACAAGCATTACAAACAGGTATCAATCCAATTTCTAAAGAAAAAATCCCAAAAAAAGATTACAGATTGCTAAAAGAATTTTTTATACATATTGATGAATAAATAATTACTTTTTTATTTCCTCTAAAAAACCTAATTCTAAATTGCAAATTTGACAATAAAATTTTTCCTTTCTCATTCCACCCCTTCTTACAGAATCTTTAACAATACCACAAGTAGGACAATCATAAGCAAGAGTCCTTCTGTTTTCTAAACAAGAATCACAACAATAAAGATTATTTAAAGAATTTGGGATTTTACCCAAAATATAAAAGAAACCATAAAAATGTTCGTCACAGATCAATTCCTCAATAGATTTTACAATCCGATTATCTTTAATCATCAATTTACAATAAATAAAATACTTTATAAAAATTATTCTTAAAATTAAAATATTCTTTTATGAAATTCACCTAATTTAATATTACACTGTTTACAGAAATATTCGTCAGTTTGTCTTCCACCTAAATCTTTTGAAGGAATCACTTCATTAATCTTAGTAACACCTTTGACAATACCACAATTAAAACATTCATAAGCCAAAGTTACCTTTCGACCTTCACAAGAATCACAGCAATAAATATTTAAGGATTTACCCAAAGTTCCATTTCCATCATTCATGCTTTTAAAAATATCAGAATTTGGGATAATACCAATTTGCTTAAATTTTGAATCTGGATGTTTATCACAGATTATTTTATCAATAGAAATTTTATCATTTGCCATGCAAAATAAAACCCAATTTTGCTTATAAAGATTATTATAAAAAAAATAAAACTTTATTAACCATTCTTTCTCTGAATAATTATGAATTTCCAATTTTATCTTGAAAGATTGCATAATACTAAAGATTTTCAAAAATTCCTAAAAGAAAATAAAAAAGCTTATCCTTGTTCAGCTTTTTTCGTAATTAATAAAGAAAACCCAAATGAAAAAAATCAACAGCATTTTGATTATTATATCCCATCAACAAATAAAATGTTTAGTTTTAAATTAGAAGAAGATTGCCAAAGAACACCAATAGAAGTAAGAGATCAAAAAATACCGGAAAAGATTTCAATGAATTATGATTTTGATTTTAATGAAATTGAAGAAATAATCAAAAATAAAATGCAAGAAGAAAAAGTCACAGAAAAAATTCAGAAAATTCTTTTATCATTACAACATTTAAAAGAAAAAGATTATTTTATCGGCACAGTATTTATTTCATCAATGGGAATTATAAGCCTGCACATTGATATAGAAGAAAAGAAAATAATATTATTTGAAAAAAGATCTTTGTTGGATATGATAAAAATTATTAAGAAATGAATTTAATTTTTATTGCATTAAAAAATAGAAAACATTTATATCTTTTAAATAATTTTTATTGTTAAGAATGACTTCAAAATTATTTAAAAAAATAGCTAATATAGCATTTTTTAGCTTATCACTCCTCGTTTTAAATAAAATATTACCTACAATAATTCACTTAAAATTTAGTCAACAGGAGATTAATAACCCAAAAGTAATAGAATATATGAATACACAAAATTATTCGTATAATTATGAAGGAACTGATGAAAAAATAGCCCTTTCATATCTAAAACTTGCAAACGCAATAACAATGAGCAACATTACATATAAAGATTATATGTTTAAAAAATCGGACGAAGAATTATTAAAAAATAAAGAAGGAAATTGTAAAGAAACTTCAAGATTTACATATGCAAATTATTTATTTTTAATAAATAATGCTAATAAACCAAAATTAAAACAATATGTCCGGTTTGCTTCAGGAACAATACAAGTAAAAAAAGATTATTATCCTCATGCATGGTTGGAATATTCTAGAAACAATAATTGGATACCTTATGAAACTACAACGAATGATTTTACAGATTCAATAAAAATTTATCCAAGACTAATAGACACATTAATATCAGATAATACTGTTTTATTACCTAAAGAGGAATATCATCCAACAAGTTATCATCAGATTATCCAAAATGGAAACTTAAAAAGAAGTATTAATTTAGAAGAGATAATTAAAGAAAAAGGTTTAATTTATGGATTATCAAAATCATTCAAATTAAATTAAACTTTTTCAGCAACAAAAACAATATTTCTCCTCGGTTCAGCAATTTCTACAATTTTAAAACCAACAGATTTAAACAAATCAAGAATTTCCTTTTCATTATAAAGATAATAATATCTATTCCCTTTATCTCTCCACTGAATAGATTTATCCTTCGGAGAATTTTTAAATCGTTCGGTATCCTTATTCCAAACATCAACCTTTACCCTCGCATTTACTTTTAAAACACGATACAATTCTTCAACCACCTTTTTTCTATTTTCTTCTCCCTCAATACAATGAAGAACAGCAGTGCAAATCGCCCCATCAAAAAAATTATCAGGATAAGAAAGATTTGTAAAATCCTCAACACTAAACTCTGCATCAATATTCATTTTTTTCGCCTTTTCCTTAGCATATTTAATCATCTCCTTAGAAAAATCAGCTAAATACATCTTTCCATCTTTAATTGAAACTAAATGCCTACCAGCACCGCTACCCAAATCCAAAATTTTACCATTTTGTCCTTCAAGAAATTGAATTGTTCCCTCACTAGGCCTATCTTTAAATTCAGACCATTCTTTAGCAATATTATTCCATACTTCTTTTTGTGATTTCATAAAAAAAGAAATATCAGAAAGTTTAAAAATGATTGCAATTAATGTAACTCTATGGGGACAAAACATAGATTAACACAAAAAGAAATTTATCAAGAGTTAAGTCAAGAGCAAGATAAACCTAATAAATTTCAAAAAGGAGCATTGCAAATACATCCTCTTGAATTATCTGATACAGGACAAGAAGAATATTTTTTATATTGCAACCTTAATGAACATTCAGGACCATTAGGAAAAAGAAAAGCAAAAAGATGTTCAAGAAAAAGATGTGAATATTTACAGATTTACAAAGAAGAAAAAACATACCAAATGGATACGACAATAAATTGTCCCCATCAAACACCCCAAGAAGGACGACTAGAACAAAACTTACAAAAAATTATTCCGGTTCTCCCTTTAATAGATGAAAGAGGAAAATACTATGCAATTTGCCCAAAAGGATTGCTTGGGGAAGAAATATTTGAAAATTGTAACGGTTGTAATCAATACAAAATTTATAGAAGAACAAGAAGCTTAATTTAATAAATAATTTTTCTTTAACCTAAAATGATAAAACCACAAAAAGGCGAAGTTAGAAAACCAACTAAAACAATCTCAGGAATAACACCTGTAGCAGTAATGCTCCCCCCAAGAAAATGTGAACATGGAATGTGTATTTATTGCCCAAACTTAAATGTACCACAAAGCTATACTCCAAAAAGCCCTGTCGTCATGCGAGCAAAAGAAGTTGATTACGACCCCTATAAACAAGTAATAGGACGAATAGAAGCATACAAAGCAATGAACCACCCAACAGAAAAAATTGAATTAATAATAATGGGTGGAACATTTTTAGAATATCCCGAAGAATTCCAACATAATTTCATCAAAAGTCTTTATGATGCACTAAATTCAAAGATATCAAAAACATTAAAAGTTGCACAAGAACTCAACGAAAATTCAACAAATAGATGTGTTGCACTTTGCGTTGAAACAAGACCAGATGTTTGCATTAAATATATTGACCGTATGAGAGAATGGGGAGTTACAAGAGTTGAATTAGGGGTCCAAATAATTGATGATGAAATTTATGACCAGATTAAGCGAGGACATAAAGTTATAGATGTAATAAACGCAACTAAAGAATTAAAAAATGCAGGATTTAAAATTGGTTACCACATTATGCCTGGATTACCGGGAAGCAATTTACAAAAAGACATAAAATTATTCAAAAAATTATTCTCAAGCTCAAACTTTAAACCAGATCAATTAAAACTATATCCTTGCCAGGTAATGCCCAGTTCAGTTCTTGAAGAATTATATTGGGAAGGCAAATATAAACCATATTCAAGAGAAGAGATAGAAAAAGTTTTAATTCAAATGTTAAAATTAACTCCGCGTTATTGCAGAATTATGAGAATTATGAGAGAAATACCCCCGGAATATATTATTGCAGGAACAATAAGAATAGATTTACGTAGAGAAATTGAAAAAGAATTAAGAAAAAAAAATTCAAAACTAAAAGAAATTCGTTACAGAGAAATTGGTTTTGCACAGCAAGAAAAAAAAGAAATTAATCTTGATTTAAAATTAAAAATTACAAAATATAAAGCATCAAAAGGAAAAGAATATTTTTTGGAGATTATAAATAAAGATGATATTTTATTTGGGTTATTAAGATTAAGGTTACATAATGAAAAGAATTTACTAAAATCCGGAACAGAAAATTCTTATACATTCCCTCCTTCAACGCAACATAGTTCTAGAGTATCAAAATCAGGAGGGAATAAACAAGCAATTATTCGGGAAGTCCATGTTTACGGGCAAAGCCTAAATTTAGGAGAAAAAGTAAAAGGTGTATCTCAACATCAAGGTTTAGGTAAATGGTTAATAGAAGAAGCTGAAAAAATAACTAAAGAAAATAAGATTTCAAAATTAAGTATTATTTCAGGAATCGGAGTACGGGAATATTATAGAAAATTCGGATATAATTTAGAAAATACTTATATGGTTAAAAAACTAAATTAATCCTCTACTTCCTGCTCATTTAATCCAAAAATCATAAAGATAAAATCAAATGATCTTAACAAAATTTCAAGGATAATAATAAATAATAGATAAATTGTAAAATCACTTAAAGCAACAGGAATTTGACTAAAATGATTTAAAATTCTTTCAATACTTAAAAATCCAGGCTTTGAAACTGCAATAGCAAGAAGTGTCAAAGGCCACAACTTTGCTAATTCACGTGCAAGATTTTCACCATATTTTGGGATATAACAAATTACTCTAATTGCTCCAATAATTGTAGCAGAAATAATTAAAATAGCTTTAACATCAAAACCTTCAGTTAAAAATATAAGAAAAATTGCAAAGGTTATAAACCAAAAAAATATCAAAAAAGGCAAAATCACAATATATTCGACAAAATATAAAGTTCCGGCAATAAGTTTAGTAAAAACTGGATGTTCAGAACGATTATATTGACTTAAATTTAACTCAATTAAATTTTTTGTCGAAATAAAACGATAAAATTTCCAAATAAAAATTGAATAAATTACAATTAAAAGAACTAATAAAAATAAATTAATAAAATCCATTAACCAAACAGGCAAAGTTAACACTAATGACTTATAAAAATCAATTAATTGAGCACTTAAACCTGTCACCTCTACCATTAATTAAAGAAAAGAAATATTAATATTTAAACTTTTATAAGAAACTTTAAATATTCTAATTTTTTGATTTAACACATGATTGATATAAAATTAATACGGGAAAATCCGGAACTTGTAAAAGAAAATATGAAGAAAAAGTTCAGAAAGGACTTAAAAATAGTAGACAATGTAAAAAAATTAGATGAAGATTGGAGAAAGCTTAAACAAGAAGAAGAAGATATGAGAGCAGAAAGAAACAAAATTTCTAAAAAAATTAGTGAAGGAAAAAAAGAAGGAAAAGATGTTGAAAATTTAATGAAAAGAGCAAAAGAAATACCAGATAAAATAGATGAAAGCACAGAAAAAAGAAAAATAATGGAACTTGAAATAATCAAATTAAGGTCATCAATTCCAAATATCATGTCAAAAAATGTAATTATTGGAGAAAATGATTCAAAAAATGTTGCAGAAAAATATTTTGGAGAGAAAAAGAAATTTAATTTTGAAATAAAAAGTCATAGTGAAATAATTGAAAATTTAGGATTAGCAGATTTTGATTCTTCAAGAAGAGTTTCAGGAACAGGATTTTATTATTTACAGGGAGATATTGCATTATTAAATCAAGCATTAATTAGATTAGGAATTGAAACAATGGTAAAAAAAGGATTCTTATATGTTGAAACACCCTTAATGCTAAATGAAGAAATAATTGATCAGGTTACAGATTTAAATGATAAACAAAATCAAATTTATATAATTGAAGGAGAAAAAAAAGCTTTAATCGGAACAAGTGAACATTCTTTAATCGGAAGATATGTAGATCAGGAAATAAATGAAAAAGATTTACCAATTAAACATACAAGTTATTCAATGTGTTTTAGAAAAGAAATCGGGGCACACGGAATTGACGAAAAAGGAATTTTTAGAACACACCAATTCAATAAGATTGAAATGATCGTTATCTGCAAACCGGAAGAATCAGAAAAATTTTTCCAGGAATTACAAAACATAACTGTTGAAGTTTTTGAAAAATTAAAAATCCCGGGAAGGGTATTAAAAATTTGTTCAGGAGATATGGGAGATTTAAAATATGAACAAATAGATGTTGAAGCATGGAGTCCTCGTAAACAAGGTTATATTGAAGTAGGAAGTTGTTCAAATCTAACAACAGCTCAGGCTCAAAAGTTAAACATAACTACAAGAATTAAAGGAGAAAGAGTAACCCCGCATACATTAAATAATACTTGCATTGCAACATCACGGGCATTAGTTGCATTAATTGAAAACTATCAAAATAAAGACGGAACAATTACAATTCCAGAAGTTTTAAGACCGTTTATGTTTGGAAAAGAAAAGATTGAAGGGTTGAAAAAGAAAGATTGAAAAATTTTTGATTCAAAAACTCTATAAATATTAATTCTCTATTAAAAATATGAATAAAAACCAATTAACAGAAGCAGATATAAGAACAAAGTTTATTCTACCCGCAATTGAGAAAGCAGGTTGGAATAGAAATACACAAATTCGTGAAGAAAAATATTTTACAGCAGGAAGGTTTTATGTTTATGGAAAGGTTGCAAAAAGAGGAATTCCAAAAAAAGCAGATTATATTCTTTATTATAAAAATAATATCCCTATAGCAGTTGTTGAAGCAAAAGACAACAAGCATTCTGTTGGGGCAGGATTGCAACAGGCAGTGGACTATGCTGAAACTTTAGATATTCCTTTTGCATTTAGTTCAAACGGCGACGGGTTTATTTTGCAGGATTTAAAGTCAGGAGAAAATAATGAATTTGGTTTAAACAAATTTCCATCTCCAAAAGAACTCTGGGAAAAATATAAAGAGTATAATAATATTACAGAAAACATTGAAAATTTGATTACAACAGAGTATTATTTTGAAACAGACTGGAAAGAGCCAAGATATTATCAAAGAATTGCAGTTAATAGAACTATTGAAGCAATTGCTAAAGGTCAGAAAAGGATTCTTCTGGTTATGGCGACAGGAACAGGAAAAACTTATACTGCTTTTCAGACAATTTGGAGACTGAGGGAAAACTGGAAACCAAAAGGAAAAACTCCAAGAGTTTTGTATCTTGCGGACAGAAATATTTTAATTGATGACCCTATGAACAAGGATTTAAAACCACTGAAACAAAAAGGAATTTTAACCAAAGTCAAGAACAGAAAAGCAGACAAGTCTTACGAAGTTTACATGTCTCTTTATCAGGGAATTACAGGAAATGATGAAGACAAAAATATTTACAAACAATTTTCAAAGGACTTTTTCGATTTGATTATAGTTGATGAGTGCCATAGAGGAAGTGCGAAAGCAGATTCTGCTTGGCGTGAAATTTTAGAATATTTTTCAGATGCTGTTCAAATTGGAATGACTGCAACACCAAAAGAAACAAATAAAATTTCAAATATAGATTATTTTGGCGACCCAATTTATACTTATTCTCTAAAGCAAGGAATTGAAGACGGATTTTTAGCTCCTTACAGAGTTATAAAAATTGCAATAAATAAAGATGTTCATGGTTACAGACCAACAAAAGGAGAGAAAGATAAATTTGGAAATGAAATTCCGGATTATATTTACACTAACAGGGAATTTGACAGAACTTTAGTAATTGATGAAAGAACAAAAGTTGTTGCAAAGAAAATTAGTGAATTTTTAAAGAATACTGACAGAATGAGCAAAACAATTGTTTTTTGCGTTGACATTGAACACGCAGAAAGAATGACTCGGGCTTTAATTAATGAAAACAAGGATTTGTATTCTAAAAATAAAAAATATATCATGAGAATCACTGGAGACAATAAAATCGGAAAAGATCAACTGGATAAGTTTATTGACCCTTCTGAAAAATATCCTGTTATTGCAACAACTTCTAAATTAATGACAACAGGAGTTGATGCTCAAACTTGTAAATTGATTGTTCTTGATGCACCAATAAACTCAACGACAGAGTTTAAGCAAATTATTGGAAGAGGAACAAGAATTCTTGAAGAATATGGAAAAACACATTTTACAATTATGGATTTTCGAAATGTTACAAATCATTTTGCAGAACCTGACTTTGATGGAGAGCCTGTTAAAATAATTGAAATCAAAGAAGGCAGAGAAATAACAAAAAAAGATATTGAAGAATTGGAAGAAAAGCCTGATGTTAATATTTATGATGAAAAAGAAAAGATAAGAAAGTTTTATGTTAAGGATGCAGATGTTTCTATTTTGAATCAGTCAGAGCAATATCTTGATTCTTCAGGAAAATTAATTGCAGATAAAATGATTGATTACACAAAAAAAGAAATAAACGGAGAATACAAAACACTTAATGATTTTATTCAAAAATGGAATGTGTTTGATCAAAAAAGAACACTTATTGAAGAACTTTCACAAAAAGGAATTGTCTTTGATGCTTTAAGAGAACAAATTCCAAACGGAAAAAATTACGACCCTTTTGATTTAATTCTTTATGTTGCTTATGGACAAAAACCCCTGACAAGAAGCGAGAGAGCAAAGAAAGTAAAAAAAGATAATTATTTTGATAAGTATGGAGAGAAAGCCCGACAGATAATTGATGCCTTGCTTGAAAAATACAGCGATGAAGGAATTGAAAACTTAGAAGACGCTGAAGTATTAAGAGTTGAACCTTTGAAGAAGTTCGGAAGACCTTTGGAGATAATGAAGTTTTTCGGGGGTAAGAAAGGTTATCATAAAGTTGTGAAGGAGATTGAGGAGCGAATTTATAAGATTAATGGGGGGATGAAGAGATGATTATCGGGGGCGAATTTACAAGCATTAAAATTATTTAATAAAATTTGTAACAGGTTCTCCAAAATATTGCCTTTTTGTTTCCAAATTTAAGTTAAGCATACCGAGAGTTTCTAACTCCAATTCTCTTCCATCTTTATTCCCAAATTTTTTAATAATTAAATCAACTCTCTCTTTAATATTCATAGGAATTGTTGGAATTTCAAAAATTTTTATATCTACAGGAAAATCCCCTTTAACTTTCCCCTCATTAGATAAATCTAAAAAATTCTCCATAACTTTGAAACTAAAAACCCCATAATGATAAATTATAAAATCTTCATTCAAAAAAGGAGTTTTAACTAGTGAATTCTTGTTAACATCAAAATGATTAACTAAAAACATCATTTTCATTATCTTTTTTCTTCCTTCTGAATTAGAACCTAACTTAGAAACCAAATACAATAAAGTGTCTTTATTTGACATATTTTATCACCTCCTCTTTATATTTAATTGTAGAATTCCAATTATTTAAAACTTTCTTGTCCTTGTTTAATTGTTTTTTAGTCATTTTTACACCAATTTGGATTTTGTATACAATTTATAATTTTTTCTAGAATTTCTTGAAAGTTATATGGGGTAGGATAAAGTATTAACATATCTACATTAAAATTATTTTTTAAATTTGGTTTTACAAAGTAATAACCGTCTGTCAATTCTTTTAATCTAATTGTATCTTCATTCAAAACTTGTGGAAAGAATAGAACTAAGAATAATTTATGAGAGTTTTTTGAATTAACATTTTCCAAATATTCTTGGATATTTCTTGTTGTTGTAAGACGTTTTATTTCCAAATCAATTTCATCATTGATGAATAAATCAGGAAAATAATTATTTTTGTATTTAATTTTTATTCTTTCATTTTTTATTCCATGGTATAATATAAATCTAAGAAATTTGTCGCTTGAAATAGCATTTACAAAACCATCTTTTTTGATTCTATTAAAGATATTTTTATTTATGGAATTAACTATTTTCATAAATTTTTTTTGAACTTCTTTTATATATTGCATTATTTCCGTACGGGCTTCTTGTTCAAACGAACCAAAATCAAACAAAGAATAATAAAACATTTTTGCTTTCTGTTCTTCTGTTGCTTTATTCCATAACTTTTCAAAGTGTTCGTATTGAAAAGAGATTTTTTTACTCATCAAAAATTCAGCATAGATATTCTTTTAAAGATTGTTAGAGTAAATAATTAGATTTCAAAAAAGTGTTTTTATCCTAAAGTTAATCCTAAATTATAAAAAATAATTATTCTAAGAATATAGATGAATAAATCTATTATGAGGACTGACCCTTATTCTTTTGGATTAATAATTCCTAGAGAAACAGGAATAATTTGGAGGCACCAGTGTGATGGATATGCCTGCAATCAGATTCAGCAGGAAGGAATATTTATACCCTTGCCAAAAAGATATTTTAAATATGAAATTAATGAAGACAAGGATTTAGAATATTATTATGAAGAAGATGATTTTCCTTTTGAGTTTGAAGTTGTGACTTTTAATGATATAACTGATGAAAGGGAATTTGTAAATGCAGTTACTATGCATGATGCCTATGAATGGATAATTTTCAAGGGATGGAAAAACAAAAGCGATTACATGGCAAAAAATTTCGATAAATTCATCGGGGAGAGGATGTTGTTGGTTTGGGAGAATAGTGATTGATGAGAATGTTAAGAGTTTTTTGTGAAAGAAAGGTTATCATAAAATGATTGGAGAGGTTTAGGGGAGATTATTTAATTTATTATTTCATCTAGTAAAATTATTAACTGTCTAGCATCTTCAAAATATTTTCTGATATCTTCAAAAGATGCGCTTGGATTTCCCCCATGAGCAAAATCATTTCTTGCATCGTTTAGTGATTTTAAAGAAGTTAAAATTTTGTCTTTCTCAGAAAGACTATTTATTTCTGATTTAAATTTGGCTAACCAAGTGCTATCAAAATCCGCCAGTAAACGATAAATATTTTCTATTGAGGGATTATTAGAACTATTACGAACTTTATTGGTTATGAAATTTTTTGTTTGTTGGCTCTGTGAATCTTCACAGAAATCAGCAATCAGATTCTTATAACAAAATTCTACTGTACCGCACGATTTTATAATCGCATATCTTGTTAAATAAAGCATTATAGGGCTATCTAAACCCACTATTTTTCTAATAGCACTTATTGCTTCCAATTCTTCATTACAATTAATTAAACTAATTTCAGCCTCTTTATTTTTCATATTACATCCCATATAAATATTTCAATGCAAGAGAAATTCTTCCCCTAATGTTCTGTATGTTTGTAGTTCTAATAGTTGAATATCCTATGAACTTCTCATCAGATAAAAGATCTAGTCTCCGTTTTTCTAATTCTTTTACGTCTATATTACTATTTTTTCTCAGAGCAAATAAAGTGGCTATTGAAATAGAATCGAAAACAGTTGGAAAAAATTTTGTAGAAAGAGTTTTTTCTTCTTTTATTATACCTTCTTTTGTTTTAGAAAGATTACGAAATGCTTTTTCCCCTATATTTTTTAGGATAAAATCCATAACATTTGCAAAATCTTTTTCTCTCTTTTCTAATATCTCTATTTTATTCGCACTTTCATCCCCCATACAAAGATTCAGTTCTTTTTTTAAAGAGATTTGATTTATCTCTTTTTTTAATAATTCTTCATCTGATAAAGTAAAAAATCTTAATATAAATTCAATGTCTAACATTCTTGAGTCAATTTCAGAATCATAAAGTTTCCTCCAAGATGGAATTTTATTCAATTTTATCAATAATGAATTAAATTTTCCTTGATAAATGCAATTCCTTATTTCTTGTGGAGCAAGGGTTCTGCCACTTGAATTTATCCTTTCAAATACTTGATAAAGAATGCTATCTTTTCTTTCTTTCTTTTTATCAACAAAGATAATTGCATGTATGGTTGTACTAAGAATTCTTCTTTGTTCTGATTCGGTTAATTGAGAAAAGGATTTTCCCTTCCATAAACTACTTATTTTAGAAGTATTTGATAATTTAAATATGGATCCGTCTTTGGAGAATATACCCTTCGTAAAATCAAAAACAGTCATTATTCTCTGAAAACCATCAACAATTAATTTTTGATCTGCTTTCTTTGCAAGGAAGATGCTTGGAACAGGTAGGCCTAATAAAAGTGATTCAATGAATCTACTAGCTTCTAATTTATCCCAAACATAATTTCTTTGGATTTCTGGTTTAATAAGTTCCCCAGATTCAAACATGGTGATTAGTTCTCTAAAAGAAAGATCCGCCCCCCATGAAAGAGTTTCATATGGATTTTCCTCTGAATAAAAATCTTCCTCTTCATCAGGGATACTCTCAACATTATTACTTCTTTCGTATATCATATAATCTTAGGTACATTTAAAGTTATAAAGATTATTGTGCTAATTTTGGTTAATTCAGCAGTCCGAAAAACAACGGCACATATTTAACTGCAATCAATCCAACTTGTTTTATTAATTCATACGCATTCTCTCCGCTTTGTTTTAATGTATTAAATTTTTCTAAAATTCCAAATAGCTTTTTCTTTTTAGGCTCATCTAACTCTTTGTCATTTTCTATTAATTGTTTTAGAACATTTATTTTAGAATTATCTTGAATCTGAGTTATAGAAGAATTATCCCCGGAGGTTTGAGCAACCTGATTTTGATTTCCGTGGATTGTCGTTTGATTAAAAGAAGAGGGAATCCCACGTAACTCACTTCTTAAAACTTCTTGAAAGCTTAATCCTGATACAATTATCTCTCGTCCTTTATCAGTTAAGGAATAAAATTCATTCGATATAATTGGATCATCATTAAGAAATCCAAATATAAAGGGGGATGTTAAACATTTTTTATTTACTAAATAATCCAACATTTTCTTCACAACTTCGATTTCAAATTCTGTTTTCTTCGCAACTTCTTCTAGTTTCATCTTCCCTTCATTTTCATTAATTATATGCAAGATTACATCTAAAAAAAGTATAAAATCTGAATCATTCATTTTCAAACCCCTCGCTAAACGCTTCCCTCAAAACCCCACTCATCAACCCCTCAGAATTAACCTTATTCTCCTTAACCCTCAACTCCAACTCATCACAAAAACTCATAAGAACATCAACCTTTTCAACAATCTGACGCTGTTCGGGGAGAGGTGGGAGAGGAATAGGAAATAATCGCATACTATTTAATGAAACATTTTTGATAGTGCTTCCAGTAGCATTTCTAAAACAATAATCTAAAAAATAATTAGTTTCTATAATTAATTTTATATAATCTTTATTAATATCATTTAACAAATTGAAATAACAAGCGCTTTTTCCTAACATAATTTTTTCATTATTATAAAAAGCAACATTCCCCAAAGTTCCATTTATTGAAACAAGTATTGTCCTATCATTTAACTTTTTTTTATATTTCTCACATTCCTCTTCAGAAACTCTTTTTGTATTTTCTTTTATTGTTATTTTTCCATTATCTAAATTATTTCCATTAACAAAAAAGCATTCTCCATTATTTGTATAATTTGGAGTTCCATGGATTCCATCACCAAGAATAGAAACTAAATTCCCCAACCTACACCAAACCCACCCCTTTGGCAACTCATAAGGTATTTCATCGTCGCTGATTGCAGGCAGTTCTTTTCCTTTCTTAATCTTCCCTTCTTTAATCAGTTTTTCTTTTTCTTTTTTTATTTTCTTTAATAATTCAAATGCAGATTCATCTTCTTTGTTTTGCGAAACAAGTTTTCCCTGAACTGCTTCTGAGAGGATTGATTGACGGAGAGAGGAGAGGAGTTTTGATTGATAATTTATTTCATTATCTAACTTTGAATGATTTAATTCATGAGATTTGATCTTTTCAATTATCCTTTCTTGTTCTTTTCTATCTGGAAAAAGTATCTCCAAATGTGAAATTTTATGGGGATGAATTCGCTTTGAACCTGTTCCTTTAGAATACATTTCCAAATCCTTATAAAAATCTCCTTGCTTAAAATAATAATAAATCCATTCAGGATTACATTCTTCAATTATATCAAATGCAGGGATATCTGAGCTTGATTCAAAATTATCCAACTCTTTTGGAATAACTCCGAATGCTCCTTTATGTAAATTTTGTTTTCCATAAATAAATTGTCCAACCTTCCTAATAAAATATTTTGTTGCTCCTTTTTGGTCATTTTTATCAGGTCTTTTTTCAACTCCTTGAACATTTAATTTAACTTTTATTCGCTTCTCTGAATTTGGGTTTTCAGAAACCACTTTAGATTCTTCCCATAACTGTCCTAGTTTAATTGTTTTCATTTTAACTTAATAGTTTTTTATTACTCCCCCAGCAATTTTCCCCCAATCTTTTAATTCATAATAAAAATTTGTTAGATAGATTTTTATCTTACTCTGTCGTTTAATCTGCCCCTCTTTAAATGAAGAATAAATTCCGTTTAAAACTCCCACCCCTTTTTCCATATCTTCTTTAACAAATCTTACACTCCCCATATAAGATTCTGTATACAAAGATTTTTGAGTATATTTGCCAAAGCATTTCTCAAAAGTATTCAGGTCTCTAAAGTTTTCACCAAATAATTCTGAAAGAAAGTTTCTTGTTTTAATATACCAAGCGTGAGCTTTTTGTTCTGCATCAGAAATATAATTCCCATAACCCCGAATAGATCTTGCTCCTTCAGATATTTTTTTACCTTCTTTAATTAATTTTTCAAAGGTTTTACAATCTTTATTAAATCTATTTTGTTTTTTCATTTTTTCTTCTCCAAAATCCCATCAAAGAAAGTTTCTTTTTTAGATTTCTTTAGTTTCTCATAATACTGTGGATATTCTGTTTCTATTCTTTCAAGTTTTATTTTAAGATATTCTTTTTTGCATTTTTCTGAACAAAATAGTAAAACTTTCTCATCTGCAAATTGTGGAGATAACCAAATCCCTGATTTAAATTCTCTTTTACAAGTTATACATTTCTCACTCATCCTTCAAAACCTCTCCATTTTTATCATCAACCAAAACACTACTCAACATATCTTTAATCTCTTCTTCACTCATCTTAGATAATTTTTCTTTTGAATCTTTCATTTCTTCTTCCTGAGCATATCTCATCAGATCAGAACCAGCAACAAAACAAGTAAAATACGCCTCTTTTTTTGTCATATCTTTTAATTCTTTTTTGAATTTTGGCCAAATTTCTTTATCAAAATATTCTTTCATTTCTGAAATTTCTTCTTCAGAAAATCCATCAGTGTCTTCTAATTCATTATTTTTCATCTTATTATCAATTTATCTTCATTATACTCTTGATTGTAACCTAACCAGTAAATTTAAATACATCATGACCATTTATTATAATATCTGGGTAAGTCCTAGAGAGGTTTGTGTACCGGAATGGTGCACCTTGTCTTAATCTCTAGGGTCCGGATAACTTTTCAAAAACCTCCTTCTTTATTACTATCTTATTTTTTATTATATCCATAAAACGAGAATCTGAATTCTCATAATTTCTAAATATCGACCATGAAACAAAATCTAAAACCTGCAAACATCCTTCCTTTTGGGAATTTTCATGTTGTATTTTAATATTGCAACCATTATTTTTTTGAGTTATATTTTTTCTTATGTAATTATCAAAGTCTTCTCTCAATGAACGATTTGTTTTTGATTTATCGACAACTAAAGAGATATGACTATCTTCTAAAGAACATTCATTCAAAATTAAATTCGAAATATAATTGTACAATTTATCTTTTTTATTTTTTAAATATTCATAAACCTTTGATTTTTCAAGAATTACAACAAATATTTCTGAATTAGTTTCAACAAATCTCTTCAAAACATCCATCCTTATTTTATCTGTGCTATTATTTCCCTTTATTTCAGGATATCTTTTAAGTTTCTTTTTTATTATCTTTTGTCTGACTTTTTTCATTATTCTTCTTAAAGAATAAACTTCTCCCCCATCACACAATAATAGAGTTATAACGAAATATTTGCTTGAAGTTGATTTAAACCCCAGTTCTCCACTCTCATCAAGAAAAATATATTTCATCCCCTAAATCTCCTCCTTAATCTTCTCAATCAACTTCTTAGATTTCTCAAAACTCTCCTCCAGCTTTTCAAGAATTTCTTTAGAACTTAAATTTTCTTCTTCAATCTTTCCATTTGGATTATTTATATCTAAATTAAAATTTCTTTTTTCAATATTTTCAAAAGAAACTCTCCAACAATTTTTCTCAAATCTTTTATTTTCTCTATCATTCCACCATTCTTTTTCTAAATCAAATTCTTTTATGTTGATAGGTTTTCCCTTGTTGTACGTCTTATAACTGTCAGGAAGAGGATGTTCAAAATACCAAATTTCTTTTGTTGGTTTTCCTTTTTCAAAAAATAATAAATTTGTTCTTATCCCCGTATAAGGATTAAAAACCCCATTCGGCAAACGCACAATTGTATGAAGATTAAATTCAGAAAGCAATTTTTCTTTTATTCTTGTTTTAACCCCTTCTCCAAACAAAAACCCATCAGGCAAAACTATTCCACACCTTCCTTCGTCTCTTAATAATTTCATAATCAAAATCAAAAACAAATCAGCTGTCTCTCTTGTTTGAAATTCCGAAGGAAAATTCTTCTCAATTCCATCTTCTTCTGCTCCTCCAAAAGGCGGATTTGTCACAACAACATCAACCATATCTTTTGAAGAATATTCTCGAAGTGGTTTAGAAAGAGAATTATCATGTTTAACATTTGGTTCTTCAATATCATGTAAAATCAAATTTGTCATACAAAGCAAATGAGGAAGAGATTTTTTCTCAACTCCACGAATATTTTTTCCTAAAAGATTAAGATCTTCAATATTTTTAATCCCCTTTTTTATATTTTCAATAGAAGATACCAAAAAACCTCCTGTTCCACAAGCAGGGTCTAAAACAATATCTCCCAATTTGGGATTAACAATATCAACAATAAATTGCGTAACTGCCCTAGGGGTATAAAATTCTCCTGCACTTCCTGCATTCTGCAATTCTTTCAAAATTGTTTCATAAATCTCATTAAACAAATGCCTATCTTTAGAAGAGGTAAAATCAATTTTATTAATCTCATTAATTACTTGCCTCATTAAAACTCCACTTTTCATATAAGTATTAGTTTCTTCAAATACCTGTTTTACAATCATCGCCTTTTTATTTTCAAAATCAGATAACCCTTTAAGTTTTACAAAAACTTCATTATTAACAAAACCATACAACTCATCTCCTGTAATTCCTTCTTCGTCAGATGCCCAATTTCTCCACCTGACTTCTTCAGGCAAAGGAGATTTATATTTTGGGTCTTCTGCTTCTTTCTCTTCCTCCATAGAATCAAAAACTTTAAGAAAAATCATCCAGGTCATTTCTGAGATTCTCTGAGCATCTCCATCAACCCCCGAATCCTTTCTCATAATATTTCTAACGCTATGAACTATATTTTGAACAGACATAAAAATAGAAAACTCTTAAACTTATTTAAAGCTTTATCTCTACTTCTGGATAAATAATCCTTTCACTCTTTTTCACCTTCTTCCTTAACAATCTTCTTCTTTAACTTTCTAAGTTTATCCTTTTTACGTTTCTTTAATCTTTTTGTATTCTTTTGCACTTAATCCGAAAGTTGCTTTGCTTATTTCATTTGTTAATATGGCAAATTCTATATTTTCTTTGATTCCTCTTTTCTTCCATTCGTCGGTTAAATCTTGTCTTATTGCAATGCCCCTTAACCTCTTATCAATCCATTGTTTTGAATAACCTTTTTTTTCATAAATATCTTTCATCCTCTCCTGTGCCAATTCTGGATTTTCTATTTTGTCAATTCTTTCACTACCAACTTTTGCAAGCCATAACTTAAAAGGTTCTGCCTTCTTAGAAGGAATTGATTGGATTAATCTAAGAATTTGTTCTGTCTCTCCTACATCCGTTTCTCTCATCTTACCATCTTCCGCCAACATTTTCAACTGGTTACAATTTGTAACCGTTTGATTTCCTTCCTCCACCAATCTGTGTTTCAGTACTTTCCAATAATTTCGAGCAGCTTGAAAATCGTTATCTGTTAAAACAGCCACAACATCCACGATTGAGAAAAACCACTTTCCATTTACTTCACCTTAAACAATCCTCACTAATTCTCTCAGTCTACAAGGATAAAAACATTTATATACTAAAAGTAATAGTATTATTACATAAAGTAATAATAAAAAATGAAAGCCAAAATAAAAATATTAAAATTATTATTAAACAATAAAGAAGAAAAATACACCATAAAAAAAATATCTGAAAAAGTAAAAATAAATTATAGAATTGCATATGAAAACATTAGTCCTCTGGAAAAAGAAGAAATAATTAAAGTTACAAAAGTTGGAAATTCAAAGATTTGCGAATTAACTAATAAATTCAATCAGGAATTATTTGAAGCAGAGTACGAAAGACGAGAAGAATTATTCAAAGATAAAAAATTTAAAGTTATATACAGTCATTTAGCAGAATTACAATTCCCATTTATTATGCTATTATTCGGCTCTCATGCAAAAGGCCTTGCAGAAAAAAATTCAGATATTGACATTCTCACAATAGGGGGAGATGAAAAGAAAATTTCATCAGAACTTTCACTATTTCCTTATAAAATTCATCTTACAAGCATTTCGTATAAAGAATTTATTAACATGGCAAAAAGCAAAGAATTTACAGTAGTAAGCGAAGCTATTAAAAATAATATAATTTTTATTGGAATAGAAGAATATTACAGATTATTATCAAATGCTAGATAAAAAAAGAATCACAGAAGCAGAAAAGAATGTAAAATCATATTTAGCAGAAGGCTTACTAAAAAAAACAACAGAAAATAAAAAACTAATTGAATTATTTGTAAAAGATGCAAGAGAAAGTTTAAAAGTTGCGGACAAAATTTCAAAAGAAAATATTTCAGAATTATGGACAATAGTATGTTCATATTATTCCATGTATTATTATGCTAATGCAGTCCTTCTAAAACTTAGCTATAAAGTTGGAGATAAAATTGCCCATAAAGTAACATCTGATGCATTAATAGTGTATGTCAGAAAAAAACTAAAAGATTCCCTTATTGAAGAATACGAAGAAACAAAAGAAGAAGCTTTAAACTTAGCAGGAATAAAAGCAGATTCAATAATTGAATCCTTTGATTTTGAAAGAATCAAAAGAGGACTAATTCAATATAAAACCCTTGAAGTTGAAAAAAAAACAAAAGCCCAAACCTCATTAAATCGTGCAAAAGAATTTGCAATAGAAATGGACAAATTATTAATCAACTAAAAAAATAGTATTATTTTTCACCTTCTTCCTTAACAATCTTCTTCTTTAACTTTCTAAGTTTATCCTTTTTACGTTTCTTAAATTTTTTTGTCTGCAAATATAATTCCTTAGCAATTAAATTCGGAACATCACCATTGCATACTTCTTTTAAATCCCAAACAGAAGGACTTAAATTTATCTCAATAACCGAAGGTCTTTCAGAATTCAAAATATCAACACCGCAAAAATCAGCACCAATAGCCCTCGCAGAATCAAGAGCAAGTTTTTTTTGGATATCAGTTAATTGATGAGATTTTCTAGCACCTCCCATATGAATATTCGCCCGAACTTCACCTTCTTTTGCAACTCTCTTATATGCCGCTAAAATTTTTTCTTTAGCAACAATTACCCGTATATCAGAAGTATCTTTTGTCTCAACAAATTCCTGAATTAAATAAGGCTTATGAAAACTTTCTAATAAATCCAAAATAGTAATAGCAGATTTTTTTGAATCAGCAACCATAACCCCCCGACCATGTGTACCTTCAGAAAGTTTCATAATTATTGGAAAATCAATATGATCCAAAATTTTTTTAGCAATAGCTGTTCCGGGAGCATAATGCGTTCTCGGAATTGCAATATTATTTTTTTGTAATTCTAAAAGTGTCAAAAATTTATCATGCCCAATAGTATAAGCATTCGGACTAACAGGAATATAAACCCCTTGATTTAATGTCCGAGTAATAGTTCTTGCAATTAAAGCATACTTGTAACTTCCACGAATATACAAACAATCATAACCTTTCAATTCTTTTTTATCATAGAAAACACAAGTCTTACCATTAACCTGAATTTCAAACTTTTTAATATTTAACAAATCAACAGTTTCAAAATAATTTTTACAGGATTCAGCAATAGCTTTGGCACTTTTCCCACCAAGGCTGATAATTCCGATTTTTAGTCCCATATTTATTTTGTTACATCAATTAAAAAATTTCTTTTTAATACATCTCTTCCAATCAAGATTGGATATTTTAGCTCATCTCTTCTGGTAACTGTAAATTTAATTGGCAAAACTCGATTATTAATTTTTACTTTCGATTTAATAACCGGTCGATATTCTGAACCATTTGAAGAAATAATTCTCCGAATACCCCACAAATCCTTTGTAAGACCTAACTTTTGTGCAAGATCCAAATGAATAGAACTTTTTTCTGCACCAGTATCAACCTTAGCAAGAATTTTCTTGTTATTTATTTTTACTGTCTCTATCGCACCGAGAATTTGTTTTCCCATAACGCTAATGAAATAGCCTTCCTTTTAAAGCTTTCTTTTATAAAATGGCAGTAACAAAAACTTTAAAAATAAAAAATTTATGTGGCATCAACGAAGGTTCATAGAGATGCCACCGCTCCGCAATTTGAGGAAGTTAAAAAACTTCAAAAGTATCGTCTTTTGAATGTCCCAGAAAATTAATTCTACAAATTTTCTGAGGAAACCAGCGGGTGTCTTTTACTTCCCGCTACTTCCAAAATTTCCTTTCCCCCTATCAGTTTCACTTAATTCATCAACCTCAACAAAACTAACTTTCGGATAAGAGATAATCATTATTTGAGCAACTCTTTCACCAACTGCATAAACCTTTTCTCCAACTTTTTTATGCCGAATAATTAATTCACCCCTATAACCAGAATCAATAACTCCCACACAATTAGCCTGAATCAAATGATAATTACATGCACTACTTCTAGGAAAAACAAGGAGTACATAACCCTTAGGAATTTCAAAAGCTAAACCGGTTTTATATTCAATATAATCATCCCTTTCTTCCTTGCCAATTGCAGTAATATCCATACATGCATCATCTAAATAAAAATATTTAGGAATAACTGCTTTTTCATTTAATTTTTTAATTTTAATATTCATTTTCTTTAAGATATTGCAACTCGTTTTTACTAAAATATTTCAAATCACTAGTTTTGATTATACCTTTATCTATATTCCATTCATTACACACTTGAATTAATGCTTTATCACCTTCAATTTCACAAACTTTAACTTCTAATAAACCCTCTTGGGTAAAATTAGAATTGCATTTTTGTATCTCAATATACTTTTTTTGCCCATCAGAATCTAAATAATATCCAATTTTTTCATCCGGAAATAATCCCTCTTTAAAATTATAAAGTTGTATATGTGGAATTTTATCTTGTAAAATGCCTTGACCTTCTTGACCTACATCGTTAAACAACCAATTAATAAATTTCATTATAAATTACCTCCTTTTATTTTAATTTCTATTTTAATAATAAAAGATAATAAAATAATTTAGTTTTTAACTCTTTAGTTAGTTATTTTTCCTATCCTAAAAATTACTAAGAGGAGAACTTTTTTCTAGAATAATCACTACTTTTATTTTCTTCAAATAAATGAATATAATCTTGACAAGATTCTAAATTAAATGTAAACACTTCTGAATCAAAAATTGGTTTTAATCCTTTTTCAAGATGACTACGACCACAAATAATTGCAGGATTGATATAACCTTCTTCATGAGAAATTTCCAAAACATTCTCTAAAATAACTTGACTTCTTTGTCTTGATACTTTTTGGGATTCTAGATAAACTCTTGACATTTCCATCCTGTTAATTTCTTGCCCCGATTTAATTTTGTCATAAAAACTTACTAATTGATGTGCCAATTCTAAATGTTGTTTATGCAATTTCCAATCTTCAGAACCAAAAATCGGGACATTTCCATCAATCACGAGATAATCTATTTTTGCTCCCTTAGATAATTTTTGATAAGTATAAACATTTTCTAAAAATACAACATCAATTAATCCTTTTTTAATATCTCTATTCAAACAATTAGACAAAGCACCTTGAATTACCTGATCCTCATGTCTATTTGGATAGATAGTTATTTTTTGAATCATATTAATAAAAATAAAAATAATTAGTTTTTAACTCTTTAGTTAGTTATTTTTTAGATAATGAATTTTATGATTAACATCCACAACATATGGAAAATCATTTTTATCATATCTTAAAGTGTCTTTGTTAACCATTCTTAAATCACCTTTTTTAACCACATAACATCGAAGAGAACCTTCATCTCGTGCTTGAATTAATGTCTTATCACCTTCACTTTGTAAAACAGATACTTCCAACAAACCATATTTAGTAAAATTAGCATTACAAGTTTGTAATTCTAAATATTGTTTTTCTCCATTATAATCATTAAAAGAACCAATTCTTTCATTAGGAAAAAGTCCATGACTAAAATTCTCAAGTTGTATATGTGGTTTAATTTCTTTTACCATTTTATTCTTTGCCTCCTTTCATTTGTATAAATATTTTAAAAATAAAAATAATTTAGCTTTTACTTCTTTTGGAATTCTTTATTTTTTATTTAAACTACCCAAATAATGCATTAAAATTCCGTCCCTTAAACCCTTATTCCCAGTATCATATTGTACTTCAATTTCATCATTTTGAGGATACCACTTCATTTGGATATGATAAACATCCATTTTATTGGCTTCCCTATTATCTTCACCTTTACCCATTTGTCCCCGTAAAAAAGTATTTACAATTTCTTCTTGACCTTCTTTATTAACATCACCAGAAACTTCAAAAGAATCTTTTTTAAGATCATACTTAATATCTAAAACTAAATAATCAATACTCATTCTTATTCATAACCTCCTTTCAAAAAATTGTTTAATTCATAAATATTCTTAATACTCTTATCAGCATCTTTATGAAAACCACCGACAAAAATAGTTATTGCACCTTTTTGCTTAGGAATTTCCAAATCTTTTTTAAAATTATTACCAACACAAATATCCCCTTTATCAACCATAAAAAAACATTCTTCACAAGGTTTAATTTTCCCAAAATCTTGTGCAGAATAATATGAATCAATTAAATCAAAAATTCCTAATTGAACTAAAGTTTCTTTAACACAAAATTTAGAACTATTGCTTAAAATAACTAACTTATAATCCTCTTTTAACTTTTCAAGTAAAGAAATTAGTTTTAAATCCTGATTTAAATTAATTGTAACATTACTCATTAATTTGAAAAATTCTAAATTACTAATACCTAAAATCTCTAAAGATTTCATAGTAGAATTTTCCTTTTTTAATTCAAAATATTCACCAGCCCTATCCCCTAAAAAATCTAAAATTACTTTTTCACGATTATTTCGTAATTCATCACTAACATATAGCGTATCATCTAAATCAAAAATAATCTTACTCATTTAAACCGTCCTCCAGCAAATTCACCAAATCACCATTGCCCTTGCTTAAAAGAAGATTCATTGCAAGTTTTTTCAAAACTCCTTTTGAATCTGAGTAAGTATCAAAATTCAAAAAAGATAAAAAAGATTCACCCATAAAATATCGAGCCCGATTCAGGAGATTATTATCGAAGTTTGATAAAAAAGCTTCTGCTATTTCCAGAGATTTCTTTTTTTCATTACCAAAATAATCATAATTATTAAAAAAACAAGATGCACAATATCTCCCAACATCTTTTGCAACATCATTAAAAGTTTCTTCTTTAGGATCAATTAATTTTATGTTATGACCATAAATTAAATTTGCCGCATTTAAATCATTATGACTTAATTGAGAAGGAACTGCACAAAACATTTCAAAATTAAAAGATTGCAATTCTTTTTTTAAAAAGAATTTTTCAGCTTTTGTTCGGTATTTTTTAAATGATTCTTCAATATCTTCACGAATATCAACCAAAGGAAAATCATTTAAACGATGTGTTTGACTTAAAACTTTTCCGGCAAAAGAAACTTTTGAAACTCTTTCTTTAGAATCAAGATCAAAAAAAGATTGACCAACAACATATTCCATAAGATAAGCATTATTTTCAAAAATAAAAAGTTCAGGAAATAATAAAGGAGATTCTTTTTTCAACAAAGCAATTTTTTCCATTTCGCTTTTAGGATTGTTAACATTAACTTGTTTGAATACATAAGATAAATCATCACAATCAATCCTTAAAAGTAAATTACTAGCTCTCCAACGAGAATTTAATTTTTCAACTCTATTTACATTTTTTCCAGATAAAAAATCATAAATTTTTGGATAACTTAATAAAACGAAATTATAATTTGAATCAATCAACTCTTTTTTTATCACCATCTTTTATTTTTTTAAAATATTTATTTACCAATCACATTGATCCTTAAAATCATCGTCATCAAATAAAGATCCTTCATCTTCATCGAACATGGGATTATATTTTTTTTTCTTTACCCCCTTCATTTTTATTTAAATCTCTATAATCTTTTTTAATCTCAGTCTCCCCATTTAACAATCTAACCTTTTCTTCTAATTCATCTTTATTTTTCAATAAAGAAACAATCTCTTCACCTCGTTTTCTTGAATAAACTGGCTGTATAATTTTTGTATATTTAAAGACCCCAAATTCATTAAAAACATTTTCAATCACTAATAATTCATCATTCCCACAACAGCAAGTTTCAGGATGACATCTCCTATAAAAACAAGGATTATCTGAAATTTCATATTTTTCCATTTTCTTTTCCCCTTATATTATCATATATTTGCATATGAGTTTCATCAATTGAATAATTATTATGATACTTACCCTTAATCTTTCCTTCATCAAACAAATAATTCAAAGCACCATTTACATCAGAAATCTTTAATGAATTAACTAACTCTAAATCAATATCCTCATAATTTTTAACTTTACAAACTTTAGGTAATCTTTTTAAAACACTTTCTGCGGACATTCCATCTAATTTAAAAAAAAGATTTTCATGACCATATAAATTTAAAGTATCATAACAAGGTTGAGCTAATAATTCTCTAATTTCAAAATAAACTTTTTCATTTTGATTTAACAAGTCACTCCTTTCATCTAACAAACTCTTTAAATTCTTCCACATTATTTCTCCTCCTTCTTTTTCTCAACAAGCCCAAACTTCTTTCGATTTTTATCCACATAAAAATTATTTACCCAACTGCTTGAGCTTTTTTCATCATGCTCATCTATAACATCTCTGAATAATTTTTTATAACTCCTCTTAAATTGAGCCTCAGGATTATTTTCAAATTTATCTCTTTCTTGCCAAAGCACATCATGATTATTAAATAACAATCTATTTCTAACATTATTAGTAGGACAAACATATTGTAATTCCCCTTCATACCAATTATCTCCACCAGTACAACTATAAGGAGATTCATACCAGTGAGTTTGAATTACTGCAAGCTTTCCAATTGCGTGATATTTCTCACAACTACTGCATTGAATTTTCTTTCTTGAATTTCTTTGATCAATCTGCTCTAAAATCTCTTCCCCTTTCTTACGAAGATCTTGTAATTGCACCTCTAATTTTTCCATAAACAATAAAAATAAAAAATTCTTATTAACTCAACGTTTAACAAAAAATAAACCAAAAGGTTTATATTATCATCGGTATAATATCACATATGACATTTAACATTTTAATCCCGGAAATCAATAGTAAGCCAAAAAATACAAAAGACGCAGTAATAAGCATATTAACAATTGAATGGCCATTAACATTAAGAGAGATATTTTACAAAATAAAAAAACAATACAGATTTTCCTGTTCATATCAATCAGTCTATAAAGCAGTAAAAGAATTATCTGAAAAAGAAGTTTTAAAAAGAAAATACAAAAAATATGAAATTAACATTGATTGGATAAAAAAAGTACAATCATTAACAGATATTGTTGAAACAAATTATTATGCCAAAAAAAGAATAAACCAATTTTCAGGATTAAAAGAACATAAAGAAGTAGAAAATTTAATTATATTAAACTTTAACAATTTATTTGATGCAGAAAAATATTTATACTATTTTATGAAAACAGAATTATTTAAGAAAAAAAATCAAATTGTTTGTTATCAGGCACGCCATGAATGGAGACCATTATTTTATCTTCGGGCAGAATATAATTACTTTACACGACTAAAAAAATTAGGACATAAATTCCATTTCCTCACAACAGGAACATCATATTTAGAGGACATATCAAACCAATTTTATAAAATATTAGGAATAAAAATTGCAAAAACCGAAGATAAAAATTCTAGTGACACATTAATTTTTACAGATTATTTTATCCAAATATTTATACCACAAGAAATAAATCAAAAAATCGGAGAATCATTGGAAAAAAAAGATTTAATCACTTTATTGAAAATTTTAAGCCAAAAAGGACCAATAAAAATAATTATCAATAAAGACAAATCATTAGCAAATGAAATGAAAAAACAAATATTAAAAAAATTCTAAAAAACTTATTTTTCAATCTTATTATCTTTCAACTTTTTAAGAAATTCTTCTGCAGTTAAAAGTCTTGAAGAATCTAAATCTTCAATAACAACTTTAGAGATATCATATGCACAGGAATTAGAATAACTTTTTCCTAAAATACTACTTAAGCATTTGCAAATTCCATTAGTTAAACCATACCTTTCAGGAATATAAATATCACCGGAAGATAGAAAAAAACATTCAGGCAAATTACCATAAGATAAAAAATTATTTTCTTTAGGATTATAGCTAATTAAAATAACTTGATCAAAATCAACAAGAGAAAAATCTTGGAAATGAGGATCTGAATAAAAAGTTAAATTGACCATTGGCAATTTTTCAAACCACTTTGCAGTCTTATCAGGCATAAATTCTTCACTCAAGATTTCATCTAATTTTCCTCTTAAAATTATTCCCCCTTGAGAATTCACAATATTTGAAATATAAACTATATTTTTATCATCAATAAGAATATTTTCAACCATTTTAAATTATAAAACTAAGCCTCAAATAGAATATCTCTTTTCATTTCTTTCCCGTCAATTTCAGCAATCCTTACAATTTTTCCTTTTCTTTTTGCCATTTCCCTAATCTTTGCAAAATCTTTTTCACCGACAGGCATAATAATGTTATCAATATGATATGAATGATTAACTTCTGCATCCTTAAAATCATTTACCTCAAAAATAAAACTTTTTCCAATTTTTTCATCAGTTGTAGCTAATCTACAAAAATCAACTTTCGGTTTTTCTTCACCTTTACCGGGTTTTCCTGAAGTAGGAGCTTTGGGTTTAATCTTTAATTTAAAATCTTCACCAACATCAAAACTTAAAGCAAAAAAAGTTTTTGGAAATTTGTTTAACAAACTAATTAAATCATTGCCAGTCATTTCTTTATCAATTAAATAAGTTTTAACACCTTGGAATTGTTTTTTACTCTTAAAATCAATCTCCCCAGTTAAATCGCTTGTTGAAATAATACCCCCGGTAACATTAGTAGTATTTGAACCTAATTTTTCAGCACCATCCCTTACTAATTCATTTGCAAATTCAGGACCAGTAACAAGAGTATATTTATTCCCTGTATGTTTAGCCTTGATTAAAGCTCGGTTTAGAAATTCACCCTTGCTAAATTTTTGAAATTGTAAGTGAACTAACTCATCACTTTTCCCATCAACAATTTTCTTAACAAAATTCATAATAAATAATAAATAAATTTATTTTTTAAACCTTTGTAAACCCTAATAAAAAACAACTCTTTGATATGTCTTTTGAAAGATAATTTTAGCCAATTCAACAAATTTTTTTATATCCTGAAAAGATAAAATTCTTGGTTTCATATTTTCCGACAAAATCACAATATTATCACCTTTTAAAAATTCAACAGGACTTTCATCATGCTTTTTTACCGTTTCAAATAATTCAAGGATTAAATTAAACTCTTCGTCAGTAATTCCATACCATTTAGTACATTTTTGTTCAAAAGTCTTAAAATTTAAAACAGGGTCATCAGAGAGTTTAATCCTTTGAAGCATGGATTCATAATGTAACATAGTATTGATGCATTCAACAATAACTTTTTTAGAATTAATAAGAACCTTCAATAAAATCTTTTTATCCTTAACCAAGGGAAAAGTCACATAAAATAAATGATGAATAATCCTGAAATTCTTTTGTGCTTCATTTAAATGTTTAATAAAAATCTCCATAACAAAATAAAATAAATAAGATTCAAATAGATTACGGTGAAAATTAATCACTTAATTCTAAAATTGCTTCAGTCAAATCACCATACTTTTCTAAAGCTTCTTTTGCTTCTTTCGAAGATTTGCCTGTTTTTTCCATTACAATTTTAATATCTTCTTTTGATATTTCAACTTCTGCAGTCTCCTCATGTGCTTGCCCGGTAACCTGATAAGAAACTTGACCGTTCATTTTAATCTTCATTACATCAGGCTCATCGATAATTAACCTTGAACCATCTTCTTTTTCCATAATTACTCTAAGTGCAGGAATTTGTTCTTGACTCATACCCATCTGCTTCATAATCGCTTGCATTTTTTTAGGATTTAAACCACCCATCATTTTACAAGAACACCCCTAAAAAAAATCTAAAAGCAACAACTAAAATGATAAATAAAACAACATGAGAAGGACTTAAACTAATATAACTGCCATATTCCTCATTAAACCTTGTTAACCCACCAAAACCAGCAGGCATATTAATTTGTTGATTTGCCATAGATAATTATTAGCAAAAGACTATTTAAAGATTTTCTTTGAAAGATTTGCTCACTAACACTCGAAAGGTTAACTTCAAATTAACTTCATCGGAAAAACAAAAAAATATTATATTAAAAAATACAGCAAACAATTATACTAAAAACTTTGAAAAATATCAGAAGAGAGATTTAAACTAAAATTTATTTTAATTCCAATTTTGAATTATTTTTGAGGAAAGATGCTATGATTTTATTTCGCCGCATAGTGGAGCTATGTAAGAAATCAAATCGTAGATTTTTACCAAAAAGAAACAAAATTACTTAACAGTAAATAATTTATCATCATCAACATCAAAAATATCAAGCCTCACCCCCGAATCAATCCAGCCATGAGCATAATTTAAAGCAGCAAAAGAATTAACATAATCACCCTTCTTTTCAAAATGCTTAGCATCAGAAAGATAATTTGTAACCATATCAATTATTTCTTTAGCATGATTTTCTTTTCCAGAAATAATATTTACTTTAATTATCTTTAAAGCCCGACTGGTTAAATCAAAATATTTTTCTAATTTTTCTTTAGTAATTATGTTTTCCATAATTTAAATAAAAATTTAGAATTTAAATAACCTACCAAAAAATCAACTCATAAGATAAATTTATAAAACAAATTCATCATTCTTGAATATGACAGAAGAATCAAATATTGAAAATCTAAAAAAAAGCTATAAAAAAATAAAAGAAAAATATTCATTGCCGGATTTTAATGAATTAAACAAAGAATTCTCAATAGAAAAAATATCTGAAATAGAAACAGACTTTTTAATCAGAGAAATAAGAAGATATATCTCCGAAAAATTTTCAAATTATTTACGATTTATTGAACTCCTTTTAAACCCTACAAATGCCCCAATGTTTGTTTTTTCAATAACAAATAAAATTCAAAATGAAGATAGAAAAAAATTAACAGATCTCTACAAAAGATTATCAAAAATAGAAGTAGAATTAATTGAGCTGGATTTAGAGTATGACGATAAAAGAGAAGCACAGTTCATAATAGACGCATACAATACTTGGCAGGAAATAAAAGTTGAATTACAATACATTGTAAAAGTCATAAAAGAAAATTGGGAAAATAAAAATAATAATGATAGAAATTACTTTGGATAAAATTATTTTAATTTATCAAATACCTTTTCCAAATTAATTTCAAACAAAGCAACAGGCATTTTAATCTTCCAATTTCTTAAAATTCTAGGATGAATCTCGCCAATATAACCAATAACTTTTTCATCTAAAATAATTTCACCAACCCTACCCTCAATAAAATGAACCGGACTTTGCAAAGGTTCTTTAAATTTAACTTCTAAATTAATCATCCTAAAAAAATATTCTAAAGTTTGCTTAATTTGCGTAAAATTCCCCGGAGTAACAGCACAAGCCAAGTTTTCTCCTTCAACTATCTTTTCATCAATTAAATTAAAAGTCCTGCCCATTTCAAAGATAAATTGAGGATATTCAGAATCAATATTTTCAGAAAAATTCTTCAACAAATAATGAGATAAATCCTTTCTTAAAATAGTATAATCCGTTTTTGACCCTTCAACTTCAATAAATTCTTTTTCATTCTTTTCATTAATCCCCATTTTTGAAAATTGATCATCTCTTTTAGTTAAATGATAATTTGAAACCTCTAACATATTTAACCCGACAAAAATTTCCGAAATCTTACGCTTAATAATTTCCTTAAAATCTTCTTTTCCAACAGTAGCAATATCCGGAAAATCTTCGATAAAATTTTCATAACCATAAGCAATTGCAACATCCTCAATTAAATCAACTTCATGTAAAATATCATTTCTCCAGGAAGCAATTTCTGCAAAACCATCTTTATAATTATGACCCATTTTTTCTAAACATTGACCTAACTCCTTTTCACTCAAATTTAAACCCAAAAGCTTATTTGTATTCAACAAAGAAATTTTCATTTTTTCAGAAGTCAAATCAGGAGTAATTAACTTTAATCCGGATAATTCCATTTGATAAATTTTACCACCCATTTCATCCATAGTTATCACTAAAATATTCAGACATTTATTCAAAGCATTTAAATCAGTACCGGAACATTCAACAAAAACATCTTTAGTCGTTGCCACAACTCTGCCGGTTAATTCAGAATTAATAATTGGAGGCATACTTAAAACATTATTATCTGCATCAACAAAAATCGGAAATTTAACTTTACCAGCCAATAAATGAGCATACTCTTTTCCAACAGGATGCCTTTGTAAAATTTGCAAACCAGACATCTCCTTAGAAGATTCTAAAGGAATAAATTTAATTTTATCAGGTTCCATCGCCTTAAAAGTTATAGGTAATTTAATTTTATCTAAAGGATAAATTCCAATAGCAACTTTTTTTCTTCTTCTTCCAATAGTATTATGAAGTTTTTCTTGAACATCAATTAATTCTTTAATTTTATTTTCATCAAGAATTAATTCTTTAACAATTGCACAAACAGTATAAGGCCTAACATCTTTAACAGAAGGGTCAATAATTACTTTATAATCTTTTTCAGGTTTTTTAACTTTATATTCCCGTAAACCTGTTTTCTTGCCTAAAAATGCCAAAAAAGATTTTTTAAATCCTTGATAAGAAAGTAAATCAGGACGATTTGGAAAAACTTCAATTTCAATTTCAGTATCAGTTACTGATTCAACAGGAGTTCCAAACATTGCAATTCTCATTTGCATTTCATCATTTAATTTTCCAATTTCTTTTTCAAACAATTTTTTTGAAAATTTTATATTTGCCATTTTAATACCCCCTCTCCTCAATCTTTTTTATTTTTTTTCTTAATGCATTATCAATATCAACATTCATATTTTTTGCTAATAATAAAGTTACAATAATTACATCAGCAATTTCATTATCTAAATTATTTTCTTTTTCAAGCTTATGTTTTCTTGCATAAGAAAAACTCTTTAATAATTCATCCGAAACTTCCCCCACTTCCTCAGTTAACTTAGCTAACCTCAACAAAGCAACTTCCTTTTTTGAATCATCCTTGTGAAAATGTTCATTTAACCTTTTATTTTCTATTTCAATAAATTCTAATAATTCTTTTCCAATCATTTTAATTAATGCCGGTTATATCCCCCGATTTTTTCATATTTTTTATGAGATTCATAAACTTCCAAAACGATTTGCAAAATCTGAAATTCATTATTAGAAGTATTAGTATAAATTGCCCTTGCCTCTTGTGAAATATCTATCAAAAATAGATTTGTAATCCCATATTTTTTTTCAAAATGCTTATAGATTGGAAGTTTTTTTGAGATAGGAGCTCCAACTCTTTTTTGTTTTAAAAAATAAATTGATTTATTTATTAATTGATATAAATTTTCATTAGTTTTATTCCCAATAGACAATTCTTTTTCAATTTTAATTTTTAATTCAAATAATTCTTTGCTTAATTGAGGAATAAATTCTTTCATTTTAAACACTAAACAGAAATAGCTCCCTGAATTAATTCATTTAATTTCTTGCTATTTGCAAAAATCCAAATAATTTTTTCTCCTTCAAACATAATTTTATTTGACCTTTCCAAATAATCAAGTATCAACTTAAAAGTTTGATATTGCATTTGCTTTGGTAAACTTTTCCATAATTCCATCCTAGTAGGATAATCTTCACTATTTTGTATAGCATTTTCAACCATAAAGATAGAATCTAATTTTGGAAAATGCAAGATATTCATTTTAGTTACTGTTTTTACCATTGTATAAGTTTATATAATTGATTATTTAAAGTTTTTGCTTTTTATTTTTTTAGTATTTTTTTTTAATTATTATCATTTCATCCAAAACCTCTTATTTCTTAATTCAGTAAAATTATTTTTATATAATTCCCGCAAATCTTTAACTTTATAATAATCCATTAAAACTCTGTCAAAACCAGGACCCCAAGCTAAAACCGGAATATATTCACCAAATAAAGGAATAACAACTTCAGGCCTAAAAATACCCGCCCCGCCTAATTCCAACCAAACTTTTTTTTCAGGATGCCAAACATGAATTTCTACTGAAGGTTCAGTATAAGGAAAATATGCAGGATTAAATCTTAATTTTTCATAACCCATTTTCTTAAAAAATTGTTTTAAATAACCAAGTAAATGTCTAAAATTTGCATTTCTATCAACGACAATACCTTCAGATTGATTAAATTCAAAACCATGACTCCAATCAAGAGTTTCATTTCTAAAACACTTTCCAATCGAGAAAAATTTCATAGGCAATTTATTCTTATCCAATTGTGATAAAGTCTTAGAAGATAAACAAGTAGTATGAGTCCTTAAAGACATTTTTTTCGCATCATTTTCATCCCATTTATATCTCCAGCCTTTACTCCCGCCAACACCCTCTTCATGAGCTTTTCTAACAGCATCAACAAATTTTTTATCCGGTAAATTTGCAAACTTATCGATAAAGAATGTATCTTGCATCTCCCTCACAGGATGATCTTGAGCAGTAAACAATGCATCAAAATTCCAAAACCCGCTTTGAATCATATCCCCCCTCATTTCCTGAAAACCCATATCAGTCCAAATATTTCTTGCATAATCAACAGCCTGATTAACAAAATGCCTTTTACCGCCATTGATTATTGGAACATGCGAAGAGACATCATATCTACGAAATTTTTTTCCTTTCCATAATAATTCTTTTTTCAAAATATCCGGAGTAATTTGCTCAATTAAATCACCAACCTTTAATCCTTCTTTCATTAATGTTTTTCCCAAAGGAGTAACTTTAATTTTTATAATTTTATCTTCAGTAACTTCAACAATCTCTTTTCTGCTCTGTAAAGATTTCAAAACATTAATCTTTTCAGGAGTCAAAGAATCATAATCTAAAGGAAGAGAATCAATAAATAATTCCTCTAAACTTTTTTTAGATATTTCATCTTTGCGGGCATTAAAAACAATTTTTCCATTATTTAAATCAATTAATCCCTTTCGCTTTAATACACCAATAGACGCTTTGAATTCATCATCTGAAAGTTTGCTTAATTGTTGAGCATCGTTAAATAATAAAATCCTTTGATCATTTAAAACATTCAGCAATCTTCTCTCAGGTAAACCTTTCTTTTTATATAAAGCACCATTTGTCCCTATCTCAATTATTTTTTTCTTTTCACTTGTTAGTTCAAGGATTTTCTTATTTTGCAAATATTCTAAAGCCCTTAAAACCGCAACTTTATCCAAATTAGATTTAATGCATATATTAACAAACTTGCTTTCTTCTAAATATGGAAGAACTTTTATTTCATTTGGACTTAACGACTCAATTAATTTTGTATGATTTTCCATTTTAAAACTAACAAATCCTTATTTAAAAAATGTTTGGGGAAAGAAATTCATAAAAAATAACAATAGAAGATTATATCTTTGAAATCTTATTAGCTAAGATGCAATCAATCAAAAAATCTGCAGGTAATTTTTCTCCAAATAATGGCACATAAAAATCACCTTTCACTCTCTCTTTATCCGCCGTAACAGAAATCCCTGCTTGTGCTAATAACTCTGCATCATTCAAATTATCACCAATTGCCAAAGAATTCTTTTTTTCTAATCCTAGATATTTAATTAAATTTATTAAACCAACAGCTTTTGTTTGTATATCCTTAACACCAATATCATATGCCTCACCATTCCAAAGACAATACAATTCTTGCCCTGTAGATTTTATCGACTTATTATGTTCATCAACTAAATAAGGAATTTTTGATATTTCATCTTCACAATGAATTGTAATTATTAATTCCTTAGGTTCAAATCCCTTAAAGTTTTTATCTCTTACAATATCATCACATTGTAACTTTTTACGTAAACCTTTCATATAATTAAAGCTATTAACATGTTGGATAATTTGCCCGTCAATCCAAGTTGCACTTCCATTTTCATAAGTTAAACTGGTATATTCTAAAACTTGACCAAACATATCTTGTAACATATAAAGACCTCTTCCGGAACTAATGTTTAAATTAAATCCCTGCTCCTTTAATTTTCTTAACTGCTTTATTTGTTTATCAGCAATAACCTTAGTCTCTAAAGTAGTTATATAACCATTTTGTTTTATTTTAGTACCCCTCGGTACAAGAACCCCATCAACATCAAAAACAACCAATTTAATCTCTTCTAAATCTTTAGAAGTAATTTCCTCAATAGGTTTCATTTACTTAATAATTAATTCAAATTTAAATAAATTATTATACTTTCTTTACAACGCCTTAGTCATCCAGGTAGGCATTCCTAAAATTAGCCCCAAAGCTTTCAAATCATAAATATTTCGCGAATTACCTTTTAAAATAATAAATCTCATTTTTAATTTATTTTTATTACATAAAAGGATATTCTGCTTAACTCTTGCAAGAATTTCAGACTTATTTTTACCGGAGGATTCAATAATTTCATCAAAATTAATTCCAATAATCACACCATTCTGTTTTGCAATTTTTGCTAAAACATGATTAAAACCAGAATTTCTCTGTTTCATAAAATCTTTTCTTTTTGTCAAATTAATTAATAAAACACTAATTTTTTCTTTTTCTAAAATTTTTCTATTTAAATCATCATCGTCTGAACAAAAAATTATTTCACTGGAAAGATTCTCTCGAATTTTTTTTCTGGCAGATTCAAAATTTTTTTCATTAATTAATATTTCATTCATCTAAAATTAAAACTAAAGAGATTTATTACCTTTTTGGTTTAAATTCAATTCAAAAATTAGAGGTCAAAAATCTTTTTAATCAAAAAGAATAAGACAATTAAAATAGATAAAAGAAGTATTGCAACAATAGAAAAAAACCAAATTAAACCCATTTCCAGATTATTAGAAAAATTTTCAGATAAACTTTGATTAAAAAAAGTTGTCAAATTATTTTTACTTAAATCTTCATCTAAATCTTCTTCTAAATCATTATTAAAAACCCCATTTGCAATTTCACTTAAAGTTACATTTGGCTCAATTAATTTAATCACTGCAATTCTGTCATCTTCTTCTTTTGAATTTTGTTCATAAAAGGATTTATTAAAATCATAATCAAATTCAGTCAAAAAAGTTATTTTTCTCGTCTCATTAAAAACATCTCCATAAATAGGGAAATTAAAATTAATCTTTCTACTCTCACCAACTTTTAAATTTTCAATTTCCATTTTTTCATTTAAATTCAAAAGTAAACTATAAGCTTTAATTTTAACCTTAGGTTCAATATTTTTTCCAATATTAACAACATTCATTTGAAATGTAACATTTGAACCAGGTATAACTTCGCTAGGACCAACAACTTCTTCAAGCATTACTTGATGATCAAAAGCACTAACCATAATTTTAGTATAATTTAATTCATTTTCAGCTTTTAAACTAGTACAAACAACATCTCCCCCACCTTGATATAGTTTAGCATATAATTCGTAACTTCCAAATAAAATAGAATTACTCAAAAAAAAATCAAAAAGTATATCATTAGAACTGCCATTTGCTAAAACAATTCCTTGACTTAAATCTCGGGAATCTTTTACAAATTCAACTTCCCTTCCAAGACCATCAACAAAAATAAGTTCTAAAGTAAAATCCTCATTTGAATAATTTTTATTTTCAACACTAACTTTTATACCAACATTAATTCCTGGGTTCCAAGCCCATTTGTAACTGTTAGCAATTAATTCATCATGAATAGAAATAATAACTAATTCATTTTTACTAACAGAACCATTTTCACAAAAATCTAATGCATTAATCAATGACAAGTTTACAACAAGTAAAACTATACATATCACCACCTTATTCATAAAATAATTAAGTAAAAAACATTTATAAATCTTTAATAAATAGCATAAGTTAATTTTACAATTACAAAGATTATTGCAAAAATTAAAAGAGTAATAAACCCAACAATAAAATAAAAATAAAAATTTAAAGAATCATCTGAAAATTCATAACCTTCAACCAAACTAAGATTCAATTCTAAATTTTTTTTATTTAACTCTTCTTCAAAACTTTGATTTAATTTTTGATTAATATTTTCACTAACTTTTTCATTAAAAATTTCAAAATCATCTTCAGAGGGCTCAATAAATTTAATTACAAAAACCTTATCATCAAATAAATTTGATTCTTTTTTATAATAAGATTTATCTTCATCATAATTAAATTCAGTTGAAAAAGTAATCTTCCTTGTTTCATTAAGTTTATCCGCAGAAATCAAAAACCAAAAATGAACTTTCCTTGTTTCAAACATACTTAAATTCTCAATTATAAATTCTTTATTTAAACCAAGATTGGAATTATAAGCCCTTAATTTCACTTTTGGTTCATCAAATTTTCCAAAATTAAATACATGAATTAAAAAACTAACATTAGTCCCATTAACCACATTATCCTTTGGTCCAATCACTTTTTTAAGAATAATATCATGATCCAGACGATCAATAATTACTTTAGTTAAATTAACCCATGATTCTGCTCTTAAATAGGTGCAAGCTGTTTCACTATCTGAATACAATTTAGCATATAATTCATAAGAACCTAAACGTATTGACTCACTTAATGAAAAATCAAAAGCAATATCTTCAGATATATTTTGTTTTAAATGAATACTTTTAATTAAATCGTCAGAGTTTTTCGAAAAATCAACTGCATCTCCAGATTTATTAATAAAAATTAATTCTAAAACAAAATTTTCATTTGAAAAATTTTTATTCTCAACATGAACATTAACTCCAACATTTAATTGATTATTCCAATCCCATTTTACATCATTTTCAACTAATAAATCACTTATGTTATAAATTCTTAATTCATTACCCCCAACATGAGTAATACCTTCACAAGGATCAAATGCAACAACAACAAAAAGTTGAGAGATTAATATAAAAAATACAAGCAATACATCTCTTTTTTTCATAATTTATAAAGACAAAAAACATTTATAAATCTTTTATAGAAGTGCCAATAAATTTTTTATGATTTAATAAATTATCTAACTGCTTTAAATCTTGCCCAAGAATATATGTAGGAATTTTATTTTTCAAAATATTTTTTGATGCATTTTGGTCTAAAACAAAATGCTGACCAGGTTCAAACTTTATTTTATTTGCAATTATATCAAAATTTTCCCATGAGATTTCAGAAATAAATTTTGCATTTTTATGTTTAAGAGGATTCTTATCATAAAGACCGGAAACATTTGTCAAATTAATAAAAATAGTACCAAAATGTTTAGCGATATCTGAAGCAGTAGAATCAGATGTTTGATTCGGTTTGTATTCTAATGCCCCGCAAAAAACAATATCTTGCTTTTTAATATTTTTTTCCAGAGTTTTTAATGTATGAGGCACACCTTCTTTTGGATCTAAACTAAAAAAATAACTCATAAACCTTGCATTCATCCTCGTAGAAGAAATACCGATAAAATTTTGCAATAAAACATTTACACCAACACTTTTTAATGCAGAAGCATAAATCCTTGCAGTGCTTCCCCCCCCGCAAACAATAATAAATTTATATTTTGAACAATTTTTTAAAATAACCTGCTTAAATCTTTTCAAAAAATTAACATCAATTCCACTCGGAGGGATAATCAAACTCCCGCCAAGACTTAATACAATCACCTTCCTGCCCATTAAATAAAAAGATAAAAGAACTTAATAAAGCTTTCTTCAAAGCAATTTTATTAATTCCTAATGAATAGTAACAAAATAGTAAAATTTATAAATAAAAAATACCTACAGAAAAATATGAAAGATTATGGATTAATCAATGAAACTGAATTAAGCGATAAAGAACTTTTGGAATCTGCTTATGAAGAATTAATGCAACAAAAAAACAATCCTCAAAGGAGAAACACAGGCACAATTAAAATCGGATGTGAAGACGAACTACAAGCATATCTAGACTATCAAATTTTTGAAAAAGATAAACAAGAAATATTATATATAAAAGACACACAATCATATTATGAAGGAGAAGGAAATTTTTCTAAATTATTAACAAGACTCGAAGATATAGCAAGAAAAGAAAAGATTAGAATATTAGAGCTTAGTGTTGACGAAACAAACTCTAGAGCAAAACAAATATATTTACATAAAGGATTTGAATTATTAAATCAAGAACCTGATGAAACAGGATTTTATTATATGAGAAAGGATTTAGATTGTTAATCAAAAAAACTTTATTCATAAATATCTTTTTTATTCACTTATTGCACCAACAGGACATGAATTAACAGCTTCTTTAACGCAAGGCAATTTTTTTTGAGCTTTTACATGAGATTTTCCATCATCGCCCATTTCAAAAACCTCATCACAAATATTTGCACAAAGTCCACAGCCAATACATTTTCCCTTATCAACTTTAATCATATAATAAAAAATAAAATTTACTTTAAGAATCTTTCCACAAATTTCTTTCCAAACTCAAACTTCTCTTCAAATTTAATAACAAAAACACCCAAAAAATAACCGATTAATCCTCCGGCAATAACATCACTTAAAAAATGCAATCCAAAATAAACACGGGAAAAAACAACCAAGAATGCAAAAAATAACCAATAAAATCGGAATTTAAAAAATTGTCTTAAAATTAAAGGAAACACGCAAAAAACTAATAAACTATGAGCAGACGGAAAAGAATAATTCCAAACAAAATGACTTGCATCTTGTAAAACAGGCAGTAAAGACACAAAATCTAATTGATAAGGTCTAAGTCTATGAATTGAAAATTTTAATAAAAAACTAATAACCGCATAAAAACCAATTGTAACCCATAACGGCAAAATCCATCGACGATTCTCTTTCTTAAATAAAAGTAAAATTGTAAAAAAAACAACAAAAATAATTTCTGAACTAAGATCAATAATTAAAATAAAAAAGTTATCTAAAAAATTATTCCTTAATAAAGAAACATTTTGCACAATAAAAATATCAAAGTAAAAACTAATTAACAAGACAAAAAAAACTAATAAAAATAAAATTAACTCTTTTCTTTTCATAACTATAACAAATAAAAATTCTTTTAAATATATTTACTAAATCGCATAAATTTATTTAAAGACAGAATCAATTCAATTTTTGGTAATAACATGACATTCATTCCTTATGAAAAAAGAAAATATGGACCATTAGGACCAAAAACTAAAGAGATTATAGAAAAGACAGATAAATATAGTTCAAATCATTATGCAAGATATTCCTTTGCTCCGATTTATGCAAAAGGACCATGGTTATATGATGCTGACGGAAATAAAGCATTAGACTTTCTTGCAGGTTATTCTTCAATTTTAACACACAAATTAGATGAAGCATTTGCAGCTTACACCGACGAATATTACAATGGTACAGATTTAATAAGTGGAGCACTTTATAACAAACCCTATGCAGAATTTTTGGAATTAATTACAAACTTAACTGGTTATGATAAAGTCAATCCAAAAAGTGATGGAGGAACTGCAACAGATTCAGCTATAAGTGCATTATTAAATCACGGAAAACCAAGAGGAATAAAATCTCCGGAAGCAATTTTAATAGAACAATATTTTCACGGAAGAACATGGATCTTTGGTTCAAACGCCTTATTTGACGACGACCAAAAGTATAATAGAAATCCACAAGCGGGAGGAATCAGAGTTGTCAAAAATAATCTTAAAGATATAGAAAATGCAATCAATGAAAATACAGTAGGAATATTCATGGAAACTCATCAGGGCGAAGGAGGACCATTATTTAATTCAAAAGAACATTTTTTAGCAATAAGAAAATTAACAAAAAATAAAGGAATTTTTTTAGGATGTGATGAAATCCAAACAGGATTAGGAAGATGCGGATACTTGATGGCTTGGCAAGAATTCGGAGAAGAAGCAAGACCGGATTTTGTGACATTAGGAAAAGCATTAGGAGCAGGATTAGTTCCGGTTTCAATGACTGTTGGAACAGAAGAATTCATGAGCATACTTAAACCTGGAAGTGATGGAAGCACATATGGAGGTTATCCATTAGCAGGAAGAGTAGGAACAGCAGTTTTAAATTATATACAAAGAAATGACATCTGCAAGAGAGCAACAAAAATAGGAGATTACTTTACACAAAAACTTGCAGGAATTCCGGGAATAAAAACAGATCATAAAGGAGCATTAATTAGAGTTGAACTTGAAGGGGTAAAAACAGCAAAATATGCTTGTTTAGAAATGCTTCTTGGAAAAGATAGAAACCCACGAGTATTCATGAAACATGGTCACTATGACCCAATTAGAGATGTCGCATATACAAGAATCGCCCCCCCAATTGGAGCAATGACAGAAGAACTAATTGATTTAGCCGTCGAAAAAACAATTATACCAGTATTAAGTCAGGCATCAAGAAAAAAATAATTTTCAGAAACTATTTAAACAAAGAAAAATTAATCTTTAAATGAGAGGCAAAATTTTAGACTTTTTATTAAGATACATTCTCTTAATTTTAATTGCATTGCCAAATTTAGCAATTTTCTATTATATTTTTACACCACTAACAATTTATCCGGTATATTATTTACTAGACATTTTTTTTAATGCATCATTAATTGGAAATATAATAAAAATAAGTTGTACACCAATAGCGATAATTGATTCCTGTATTGCAGGAGCAGCATATTATCTTTTATTAATTCTTAACTTATCAACACCGAATATAAAAACTATACTGAGAATAAAAATGATATTAATATCTTTTGCTTCACTTTTAATTTTAAATATTTTAAGGATATTTTTATTAAGTGCTTTATCGCTTTCACATTCAGTTTGGTTTGACTTAACACATAAATTATTTTGGTACATATTAAGCATTGTAATTGTAATTGGAATTTGGTTTGCCCAAGTAAAATATTATAAAATTAAAGAAATACCTTTTTATTCCGATTTAAAAGATTTGTATAGCCATACCAAACATAAAGATACAAAGACTAAAAACATAAAGAGAAAATCTTCATCCAAAAATAAAACAAAGAAAAAATGATTTTTGAATTATTTTCACAATTAATATCAACAATTCTTTCAATAATTAATGAACTAGGATATTTAGGAATATTTCTTGGAATGACCATTGAAAGTTCATTTATTCCTTTTCCCAGCGAAGTAATTTTAATCCCTGCAGGAGCATTAATTTATCAAGGACAAATGAATTTTATTCTGGTTTTTATCGCAGGATTATTAGGTAGTTTAACAGGAGCATTAATTAATTATTTTCTGGCATTATATCTTGGAAGAACACTTGTTGATTTATTAATTATTAAATATGGGCATATACTATTTATCAACAAAAATCAATTAGAAAAATCAGATAACTATTTTAAAAAACACGGAGAAATCACAACATTAATAGGAAGATTAATTCCGGTAATAAGACAATTAATTTCACTTCCTGCAGGATTTTCAAAGATGAATTTATTTAAATTCTGTTTATTCACATCCCTTGGAGCAGGGATATGGACATTAATTTTAATTTCAATAGGATATTTCATCCAAGGAAACATATCATGGTTCATCCAAAACAAAATAATAATCACAATAATAATGCTAATTTTTTCTTCAATAATATTATTGGGTTATATGCTAAAAAAGAAATATCAAATTAATAAAAATTAATCTTCTTGAAGATTTTTAAGTCTTTCAATTTCAATAAAATTTTCAACCATTAATTTTTCTGTAACTTTTAAAATCTCACAATCATCAACATTAATGGTATAGCAAGAAGGACCAAATTGAGTAATGCTTGTTTCTTCGCCAGATTGAATTTGAATAAAAGAATATTTTCCGTCAGAATCACAAACTGCATTTTCATCCCTTAAAACTTTTATATCCAGAATTTGATATTGCTTTAATAAATTTGCAATGCCAATCATACCATCACCGTCACAATTAAAGTCTTCAGTCATGTTAATAACTAAATAAGGCAAATAAGTCATATTAGCCTCAAAAGGAATATTTTTTAATTTACGAGGGTCATTTCTCAGATAAAAGTTATAAGGAACTATTACACCCTCATAAATAACAGGCAAAGAAGTTTTATATAAAACTAACTGTCCTTCTTGCACAACATCAAAAGTAACTCCCTTATATTCAAAATGTCTAACTGAACCTATAAAAAAATAACTGCCCAAAACTATAGCTAAAATTATTCCAAGACCAATCAAAATATTTCTAAGTAATTTATTTTGACTTGCTAACTGTTCTCTTGTAGCATGTTGATTTGTTTCATGTCCGCAAGATTTTATAATCTTCTCTTTACCGCCTTTTTCAACTTCAAAAACTTCACAAACTTTGGTTTGGTCTTTAACATCAACTTTTTTATTATTAACTTTTTTTTCAACCATTTTATATTCAAATTTTTAAGATATTTAAATCTTTTATTTCTTAAAATTCTACTTAAAACTTTTTGATTTTATTATTTACAAATTCAAAACATTCCTAAAGAATAGATAGATTAATTTTTGATTAACTTATTAGAAATTCAAATATTCTTAAGGGCGGGTTTGCGACGAATAGTCGCATTTAGTGGGAATATCAAAAATCAATCTTTAAAAATTCAAAATCAAAAAGATTTCATTTTAAAAATTTTCTTAGGAAACCAGCGGGTGTCATTCCAGGTGGTATCACAAGAAGGCCGAAAGTTTACACTTACATCAATCCCGAAGGTAAATCCAAAAATTGTAAGTGTGGACTTGAGTAGAAAGTTTACACTTGCATAATATTCTGAAAGCAAATTTTAAAAGTTGCAAGTGTGGGCTTGAGTTTAATGATGCCACCCTTCCAGACTTCGAGGAGGGTTAAAGGGAACCAGCGGGTGTCATTCCAAGTGGCATCCACGAAGGCTCCGAAAGTTTACACTTGCATAATATTCTGAAAGCAAATTTTAAAAGTTGCAAGTGTGGGCTTGAGTTTAATGATGCCACCCTTCCAGACTTCGAGGAGGGTTAAAGGGAACCAGCGGGTGTCATTCTATGTGGCATCCACGAAGGTTCATAAAGATGCCACCCTTCCAGACTTCGAGGAGGGTTAAAGGGAACCCAGCGGGTGTCATTCCAAGTGGCATCCACGAAGGCTCATAATGATGCCACCGCTCCGCAATTTGAGGAAGCTCAAAAGAAACCAGTGGGTGTCTTTTATTTTACACCAATAATCCTCAATAAAAATTCATCAGTAATTTTCACCAAATCTTCTTTAGGACCTTCAATAAATACACATCCATCTTTCTGAATAATACTGCCGATAGTACTCTCTTTTACAATAATAAAATTACTACTGCAATCTTTAACCGGAAGGTCTTCCTCACAAATAGTATCATTACCAAAACATGCTAATTGCATTCGTTGAACAACTTGATTAAAATTAATATAAATTTCAGAATTTACATCATAATTCTCAGAAGATAGATAAAGAGGCAAACCAGAATAAGAACTTAAATAATTTAAGTCTCCAACATAAACACTTAAATTTTTCAAATCTTTAGGATTTTCTTTGAATACAAACTGATAATTACCCTGATCTAAGGTCCAATAACCATTTTGATTTAAAAATTTAAAACCATTATAAGTTACATCTGAAGTTTTTGAATCTTCACCAAAAGAATTAACAACAATTCCAAAAGAACTCCCAAACATTACAAGGATTAAAACTACAGCAAGAATCATTTGATTCCTTTTCTGCTTTTTTTCTAATACTTCTTTTGAATAAATTTTTTTTACCATTGATTTTTATTTTCCTTCTAATAAAAACAAAAAAAGAGTATAAAAATCTTACTTTTAAAAAGACTCTGGAAAAAATTATTTTTTAGGATTTAATTCAGTATAAATTTTTATCTTATTCTTGAGATTTCTAAAAAATAAAAACGAAATGTTTATATATAAGTTTATATAAAGATTAGTATGGAAATATATAATGATCAGGAGATAATACACTATCCAAGTTTAAGAACTATGCTAATGGTAGAAAAAATTTTGAAAAAAGCAGATAAAATGATAGACAGAGAAGAACTTAAAAGAAGATTGCCTTCTAAGATTATGCACCAAACTCTAAACTTAATTTTAAAATATCTGGAAGAAAAAGGTATGATAATTGATGGCCACAAAGGAATATTATGGATTTACAATTCTAGTCCTAAATTAAGAAAGACCATTGAAAACGCAAGGGAGATATAATGTTCCAAGAAAAAGAAATTAGCGTTAAACTTTCAAAAGAAGCAGATAATATTTATCAAGAACTTAATAAGATAGTTGGAAAAGAAAAATTAAAAGGGATTAATAAGAAGATTAATGTTTTGCTAATTCATTAAATAATATTTTATCCTCTCTAAAAACAATTTCTTTTGCTTTATTTACAAGTTCTAATAACTTTTGATCATTCTTCGAAATTTCATAACATTCTTTTATAATAATTTTAGATTTATCTTTTTTATTTTTAATTACCATATTCACTATCTCCCAACATCAAATTCAATGCAGTTTTATTTAAATAATTTTCCACATCCTTATCTTTAATATAAATGCAATTTTCACTTAACCACTGTTTAATCTCATCAAAAGTTATTTTGCTATCATATTTAGCTACTTCAATAATAAATTTTGTAGCTTCTTTATACTGAATTTTTAAATGACATTTATTAATCAGCATAAAAATTTTACAAATTGCATAAGCAGTTCTTTTATTCCCATCGTTAAAAAAATGTCTTCTTGCGAATTCATTTAAAACAAAAGCACCAATACTTACAGGGATATTCTGATTTTTAGATTGATGATTTAATAACTTATATGTCGAATTATAAATTCCTCCTTCTTCTCTTACTCCTCTTTCTCCTCCACTTAATTTAATTATAGTATTATGAATATTTATAATCATTTCCTCCATCTTTAATACCATTCCTTGAGGAATTTTCTTCCGAGGTTTATTCCAATAAGGACTATGGCATTTAGAATTTGGGCAATATTTTGGGGATTTTTCTTTTCGCTTTTTCCAAATATGATAACATCTAAAACAAAAAAGAGTATTATCATTTTTAATCATATATGATTAATAATAGTAATATATTTAAATATTTGCATTAAAACTCCCAGAAAATTTAATCCTACAAATTTTCTGAGGAAACCAACGGGTTCACATTCCATGTGGCATCAAAGAAGGCTCATAATGATGCCACCGCTCCGCAATTTGAGGAAGCTCAAAAGAAATTAGGGGGTCACATTCCATGTGGTATCCACAAAGGCTCATTGATGCCACCCTTCAATGTTTCGAGGAGGGTTGAAGGGAACCAAGGGGTTCCTTTCATTTTATAAAGCTCCCGCCAAGACCTTTAAAAAAAAAGAAAAAGAAAAAAAAATAAATTTGTTTTACTTAAACTTATGCAGTGGTTGTTACCATTGTAGCACTTGTCGAAGATGTACCTTTGTACTCTTTAGCTGTATCAACAGTTTGAGTTCTCAGATAAGTAGCAGCATTCACAGTGTCTGCAGCGTCATAACCAGCTACAACTAATGCTAATTTACTAGTAACAGTTGTTCCTGTAAATCCTTTGATCAAGAATTCTCCTGATCCAACACCAGTTGATTGTGTAAACGCAGCACCACAGTAAGTTCCACCTAATACGCTAGCAGCAGCTGAATTAATACAACTACCACCTACAATAATTAAGTTCTTAGTACTTACTGAAGCTACTTCACTATCTTTAACTAAAACTTCGCCTAAAGAGCTAGCACCTGTACTTGTCGAAACAGATACAGTTGGAGATGTAATATATACATCAGCCGATACCTCATCACCGTGGTACATTACCTTTATGCTTTTTTGACCTGAAGTAGGTTTATTCCATAAAAGTTCTGTAGCAAGTTCTGAGTAAGTGAAATCTCTAAATACATCAGTTGATTCAATTTCTTTTGAAGCACCATCAGTATTTGTTGTACTATAAGCACTAACTTCTACTTCTGCAGTAGTTGAAGAATCCCAACCAATAGTTAAATTGATTGTATCACCAGAAGCTTTATTCTCTGATTTATCTTCTTCTACCATTGTTAAATAGAAAGATGTAGCGTTATGTCCAACTTGACCACCAGCACCTAAAGCAGTTGCATTAAATGCACCTGGTGCAACACTAGTGTTTGCAGCTAAATATGGTAAGAAAACTTTCATACCTTCTTTTGAATAAAGTGTATTGAAGTTTGTGTTCACTGAATTATTTCCTACAATTACATCATTTTGTACATTGCTAACATTGTGGATATATAAATCAACATTGCCAATTGAAATAGTATCAGCGTTTTTTACACCTGTTTTCTTATCAACCCAAGCACCATCTTTAAGATATTGCAAATCTGCCTTTTCATCAGTACCTTCTGTAATGAAATTTGTAAATTGCATTACATAAGATTCTGCATCACTACCATCACTCCAAGAAGCGATGAAATATTTTGTAGTATCAGCATCAAAAGTAATATTTGATCCTGAAGCAGCAGTTGCTAATAACTCATTACTATCCTTACCAATACCAACAAATGCTCCAGCAGTTGTACTGTACAAGAAATGGATATCTTCTTCAGTATCTTTAAGTGGGAAATCATTCAAAGTTGCATAAGTTTCACTACCTTGCTTAACTTCAATAGTTTCCTCAGCTGGATAATTTAGTCCGCCATATGATAATTTAACAGCTCCAAAACCAGGCATAATAATTTCACTATCCTCAGTAATGAATAAATCATCATCAGCAACCCAAACTAAACTAATACTTGTAAGTTGAGTTGTTGTATTAGCAATAGTACCTGTAAGTCCTGAAACAGCATTGTCGTTCATTTGAACTTCAGAGCCACTAGTAATTTTTAATTTACCAGATCCAAGACTAAATTCAACTTTACTAACTGATCCTTCTTTTGAAGAATAAAGAACATCCTTAATACCAATGTAAGAACCATCCTTTAATTTATAAGTTTCACTAGCACCCAAAGTGTTAGTTACTTCACCATCAATACTTAATTTAACTTGATTAGTTCCAATAAATTCAATAGATGCAGTCTTTCCACCAATAGTAGTTGTTTCACCTTCACTAAGAACAGTTGAAACTGCAGAATCTAAGAAAGTAAAAACTTGGTTAGATCCTGAAGTAGTTTGATCTAAAATATAGTAATCTTTACCCATTAAGGTCATATCACTTGTTTCTAAATCAGCTATCAAAGGTTGATCAGCCATAGTCAATAAGTAAGTTAGAACAGTTTCTCCAGATGGAATCTTAAAACCAACAACAGGTTGATCATCATCATCTTCATACATAGTTAGTTGAACATTCGAACCAACAGTAATTTTTTGAGTGTAGTCAAATTCATCGTTATCATTATCGATGTATTTTCCATCAGCCAAAAGAGTTGGTAATTCATCTTCATCAAAACTAGAAAAAAGAGTAGTAATGTTATCACCTACGTGGTATTTAGTTGAAGTTCTTTCAATTAAGAAAGAATCACCTTCACCACTTGTTGTAGTTGTAGTTCCAGTAGTACCCATACTTGATTGTAAATCAGTTTGGATGTTACCAGCTTGGATTAAATCTAAACTAGATACTCCAGCACCAGTACCATATACAATTGCAACATCTGCATTACCACTAGCTACAAAAGGAGCAGGGTAATTTGCAGCAGCAGCAAAAGCAGCACCAGAAACAGTCATAATACCGCTAGCTAAAACAGCCGAAATTTTTCTAAAATTAATTTTCATTTTGTTATTTTTTAAACCCCCTTTCAGTTCTATCAAATATATTGCCTAGGGCAATTATCACCCAGTTTGAAGTAATAGGGTATACTCCATTACTAGTTGAATATGAACGCTCGCATGTATTTTTTTTTATTATGCTTAACATTTGACTCCCTATAGAACACCCTAAGGTGTTAATAAGACAAATGAATTTTCATTTAAAAAGCTTGCTATACCCTCTTGACCAAGGACTAAAAAAGACCCCCTTTTTAGGGGTTTAGTTTATAAACCTTTTGTAACCATTCAATTATTAATACAGATTAGCATACAATTAAAACAGAACATTTATTAAGATAGGGTATATTAAAATAATATATATCCTAAAAAGATATATATGCAAAAAAGAAGAAAAAATAAAGGAAAATCAGAAAAGAACACAAAGAAAAATAAAAAATTTTTCTAGTATTTAAATTTCAGGAGAGATTCAAATATGCCAAAAACAAAAATAAGAGAAATAACATTAGTGCAAGACAAGGGAGCATTTTCAATATTTAAAAAACAAACCGCCGACAAATCAGAATATGATTTTGAAGGAATACAAGCATTACGACAATTATTAAGTAATGAAAAAGCCAGAATGTTAAATGTAATAAAAACACAAAATCCAACGTCAATTTATGACTTGGCAAAAAAACTCAAACGAAATTTTAAATCAGTAAATGACGATATAAAGCTCCTCGAAAGATTTGGATTTATTGAATTAATAGAAGAAAAAACAAAAAACAGAATAAGACATAAACCAAAAATAGTAATTGACACAATCACAATAAATCTTAAGATTTAAATTAATAAAAAATTTTATAGGGAATGAAAATTATTCGGTAAAAATTCTTATAAGTTCTTTTTCAACTTGTTTAATCTTTTCTGGTTTTAATTTTCCTGCCTTGTATTCTATTTTCGATTTATTGAGAGTAAATAACACAGACGGACGAATAAAACTATCCCTAGAAATTCCTCCAGATTGAAATTCTTTTCTTTTCAATTCCAAAATATTTGGATCTGGTCTAGGTTGTCCTGTGATTTGACAGAGTATAACACTATCCCCTTTTAGTTTTGCTACAACTAAAGAAGGCCTCTTTTTTACTTTCTCTCCTTCAGAAAAAGAAAATTTGAAAATAACAACATCACCCTTTTCATAATTCATAAATCCTTCCATATTTCATCCTCTTCCGGATTATCCCATGCTTCTGCTAAAACTTCTTCAGATATCAAAACAGGAAGTATATCTTCGTTAATTTTTTTTAAAGGTTTAAGCTCAACCCTATCAGCATAAACAACAAGACTAATTTTTGTCCCTTCTTTAAATCCTGCAAGAGTCCTTGCTATACGGGGAATTGAAATCTGTCCTTTTTGTGTTATAGTTACAGTCCTAATTTCTTTAATTTCTTCTTGCATTTATAGTACCTTAATTGTAAGGAAAGTAAGAAATTATATAAATCTTTTGTTATTAATCTAATAATAAGCAGAAAAATAAAACTATCTGAACTTAAAGAACCATAATAAAAACCTTTTTTTCTTAAACTAATTAAATCTTTGTCATTTTAACTTCCCAATAACCTTGTTTTCTCCCACCAATTCTTATTAATAATCCTTTCTTTTTTAACTTTTCAAGATATTCTTTAACTGTATTTGCAGTTATACTAAGTTCCTTAGCAATTTTTTCTCTTGTAATTATTGGCTTTTTCTTAATTACTTCGATAATTTTTTGCTCTAACTCTGTCGGCTTTTGGGGGGTCTTTTGGGGGGTCTTTTGGGGGGTCTTTTGGGGGGTCTTTTGGGGGGTAGTGGGTCTTTGGAAGGTTACTGTGAAAAAACTGGTAAATTCAAATTTAGGAGCTGGCAACTTTACCTTCTGCATTGCCTCTCTCATTCTTCCAATTCCCGAACCTACTTTCTCAACTAAATCTGCACTTTTGAAAAGGCTAAATAAAAGAGGATTTCTTGAAATGCTCTTTTTTCCAAATTCTTCTTTTTTAATCGCCGGAACTAATCCGCCAGGATTACTTATTTCAACTCTATCGTCATAAATATCTATCTGAATATTTGCTCCCCTTTCATTATAATCTCTATGAGCCATTGCGTTTACTATTGCTTCCCTAAATGCATCTTCTGGTATTTCTAAAATTTCCTCTCTTGGTCCTGCTTTGATTTTATATTCTAATCTCAAATTCCTCATTAAAAAAGTCATGGCTCCATTATAGTTTGAAATAGTGTCTTCTGTGAAATCTTTTCTATCGATTATTTTATATTTATCAATTCCCTTATATAAAACACAAGTAATAATTGCATGCCTAAAGAATTTCTCAACATTATCGCAGAAGAATAATACCCCTGCATTCTTGAATTTTTTATCTTCTGTTAGGACACCTATATTTTTTAAAATATCTTCATCTGAAATTGTTCTGCTTAATTTAGCCCTTTTAATAAATTCGTCAAATTTGGGTTTATTAAATCCATTCTCAAAACTAAATTCTTGATTTACTCCTTCATCAAATAATATCTTGCCTTCTTTATTGAAGAAGCCCCTAATCTCATCAGTTGATAATTTTTGAGAATTACTTCCTTGTCTCAAAAAGAAACCTGCTGAGCATCTGTAAGGTTTGTTTAAACCTTCATCAACATTTACAATAAGGACGTTATCAATTGCATCTATCTTAATGTGAATAGAAGGATCACAGTTTCTTGCTAAATCTTGAATCTCAGATTTTAATTTATTTGTTATTTGAATGCCTTTAACTTTTCCATAATCATCTACTCCAATAAAAATTCTTCCTCCTTCAGTATTAGCAAATGCAACTAATTCCTTACTTAAATTCTTGGAGTCAAAACTTTCTTTAAACTCTAATTTCAATCCTTCGCCTTGTTTCAATAAAAAATCAAACTCTTTTTTATCCATATTTTTCATAAGATTTCCTTATTTTAAAGTTTAACTAAAACAGTTATTAATCTAATAATAAGCAGAAAAATAAATCTCAATCAAACTACCACCCCTGCTAAAATCTTGCATAGCCCCTTTTGAATTGCCAGTTAAATTACCCTTGCTCAAAACAAACATCTCAGCCCCATCAGAATAAATCCTCAAATTATACCCCTTAATAGGTCTATCCCCTTCAATCTTCCAGCTTTCTTCAATAATACCAGAAAGAGTTTTTTCCAGAACTTCGCATGCAGGACCCCCTTCAACACATACTTGACCATTTTTACAATCAAAAATTAACTTTTGAACAGAAAGATACTCCAAATAATCCTTGCATGTAGTAGTATACTGCAAAGACGCCTGAATAAAACTTTCAACCTCATAACTCTCAACAGTATCTTTTTGAGAAACACTCAAAGTAAGCCCTAAAAAAACCAACAAAATCACAGAAACAAGAATAATAATTAAACCAAAGCCCATCATCTCTTCCTGACCTTTTTTTGTATTTATCATTTTATTTTTTATGTGGCATCTAACAATTTGAAGAGATTCAAAAGAACCAAAGTTCTTTTATGTGATATCCACGAAGGCTCATAAAGATATCACCGCTCCGCAATTTGAGGAAGCTCAAAAGAAACCAGCGGGTGTCTTTTATTTTATTCAGCCTCCTTATAACTAACAATTAATTTAGCTAATTCACATCTATCTGAAACTTCTCCATCAAAAACATCCTTCCTGCACAAAGAAACAAAATTCGATACACTATAACCACTTTCATCCAAAGAATAAATCTTAATAACACTGCAATTAGGATAATTCGCCAAAGTACAAATTTTACTACCAACAGGATAAACTTTTTGAATTTCAATATTCGTCACACCCCAAAAACCCTTATACTTATCCAAATTTTCTCTAAGCATCATAACCTTATCAGCATCAACACAATTAATTTTATTCCCAAAAAAAACATCCCCGCAAGAAAACTCAGGAGAATTTGCAAGTTTAGTCACTAACAACAACGCATTTTTTTCCTGTAACGCAGTTGCAGATCCCTTTAAACCGGAAAAAACAAAAACAATCAAAAATAACCCAACTAACGCAAAAAATAAAGTAACAGCAATTAACATAAACGCCATCTGCTGAATCTTCAACTGCCCACGAGAATTAAAAATTCCATAAAACATTACAGGGGACTCAAAACGAATTTTCATAATGACCTCCAAGATATACAAGTGCAAGTTGAGAGATGCCACCCTTCAATGTTTCGAAAAGGTTCAAAAACTTCAAAAGTATCGTCTTTTGAATGTCCCAGAGAATTTAAACCAAAATTCTCTGAGGGAACCAAGGGGTTTATTCCACGTGGCATTGCAGAAGGCTCAACAAAATGCCACCGCTCCGCAATTTGAGGAAGCTCAAAAACTTCAAAAGTATTGTCTTTTGAATGTCCCAAAAAATTTCGTTTTTTCAAATTTTTTGAGGAAACCAGCGGGTGTCTTTTATTTACCATAATTTACACTCCGCAACATCATTCTTTTCTTTAATTTCATCAGCCAACCTGCTAATAGAAGCCAAACCTAATGAACTCACAAAACTCTTCTGCAAATTACTCAAACCTAACAAATCCAAATTAGACTTACATCCTGTCCAAACAACAAATGTAGCCTTATTTTTATACAACAACGATAATTGCTCCCCCCTTTGCATTAAACGTTTTAATTGACATTCATAAACATCTTTATCTGAAAAAACCGCCGCATACATTAAAGCATCACCCTCAAAATAAAATTTTTGAGAACCCTTAGTAACATAATTCAAATTATAATTAACAAAAACATCGCAATTACCACCACCAAAACAAACACGAATACTTTTATCTGAACAATTATTAACCAAAAGATTACCCTGATTCAAAGCCAAAAGTTCATCCGAAATCTCTTCAGGAGGATTCACAAAACAATACTCATCATTTACAGAAGTAATAAAAATCAAATCCGCAATTTTAAACGGCATATCAAAAGGCTTAGAAAAAAGATAAAATTTTTTCCCCTCAACAAACCCATTAGAAAAAACATACTTATTCACAAAACTAACATTCAAATCTGTCTGAGTCCACTTATTAAGACTCATTTGAGAAATTTGAAAAGATTGCTTGCCAAAAATCCCATTATTTGAACACTTATTAAAAATTCTTGTTTCAACAGGCAAAGATAAAGAAGTAGTCTTACCAACCTCAAAACTCGTTTCCAAAGGATTCAATAAAATACCAATTTCTTTACCAACCTTAACATCCTGAGCAGTTTGTCCAACTTTTATTAATTTAGTAACAGCAAAAATCGCCAAAGACAAAATCATAATCCCAACAAGAACCGCAAAAAACCAAGAAAAAGAAATTTCCAAATAACCACGCCCGCTATTTTTAAAATTTAAATTTAACATTTGAAATACCCTAAACTATCTTGTAACTAAAACAGTTGCTTGCCCATAATCTTTTTCAAGATGAATATTAACATCCCCGCCGACAACATCAATACAATAAGGATTTTCAGACTTAACAATCTCATCCAAATAAATATGTTTAATAACAACAGAATCCAACCCCTGAGCAGAACCAACAGGATAAAAAACCATATTTTCTGACCCATAAAAACTACTCTTTAAAGGATTATACAAATTAAGATTCACACCATTACCTGAAACAGAAAAATCAACAAAACACACTTTTTTCACACTTGACGGCAATTTATACTCAACAGTCTGTGAACCCTGTGTTCCTTTCCAAAGCTTATCTATATCTGCTTGAAGCTTATCCTTAAACTTTCCAACCTGAATAGAATTTTGAATATCCAAAAATTTACTAATAGCATAAAAAGTAAAAACCAAAAATAAAATAATTAAAATAATAGAAAAAATCATCCCAAAAGATAATTGCATTTGACCTTTATCATTAAATAAATTATTTATTTTATTACGATTGCCTAAAAAAATAAAAAAGAATGACACAAAAAATAAAATTATTGAACCAGTAATAATAGAAGGAGTGTCAGACTCCAAAATAAATTTCCCGGTAAGACTCATAGAACCAAAAAAAATTGAAATAAATAAACCAATTAAACCATAAATAGTAAAAACTTTATTATTTTCATATCGTTCATTAATTAATTCCCCCACAACCTGTTCATCAACAATTTTACTCATTTTTAACTAAATCCTCGCCAGGACGAACAATAATACTGCAAACATCAGGAGCAGGTTTATTTCCAAATTCATCTTCACATTTAACATGGAAATTCACTTCAGTATTCCAATCAGTAAAATGATTAACACCGTCAATAACAGTTAAACTTAACCCATCAGTAAATAGATAGTTGCAGTTTGTAGGATCATAAACACATTTACCTTTTTCATGAGTAATTAATTTCAAATAATTTTCTTCATGATATGCCCTAACAATAATAGGAGCATCAGTATCAGTATCAACAGTAAAACCAATAGAGTCAAGATCAGAATTACCACCTAAATCAAGACATTTAATTGAATAATTATAAACCCCGGCAGACAGATATAAATCTTGAGCATGCTTATATGAATTTGACTCAAAAAATTGAATATAACTATCTTCTTCACCAGTATCACTATAATAACAATAAGCTAATCCATCACTATATCCAGCCGTCGTTCTAACAGTTAAAGTCACTTTAACGCTATCAGTCGAATCTTTGATAGTTCCATTTGGACCAACAGAACTAATAACTAAAGGCCGAGTACCAATTAGACTAAAGATATAAGATTCAGAATTAACATTCCTATCACCCTCTGCTTTAACTTTAGGTTGATCTTTACATCTAAAATAAAATTTATTTTCAACTTCATTCTTTAAACCAGTTAAAGTAGTTTGACAGGTATAAAGCATTTGAGCATTCATTTCAAAAATACTTGAAGAACAAGTAAAACTCTCTTCCATTTTATCAAATATCTGGTCTCTATGACTCCATCTGCATTCTGCAGGTTCATTCACATAAAGCTCTAAATCAATAGAACTTTGATTAAATGCAATAGGCATACCATTCAAAAGATTAGTTGAAACAATTAATGGAGCAGTTGTATCAGGACCCTCGCCAACACAAAATTTAAACACAAAATGAGCAGGATTATAATTGCCATTTGCATCTTGGCACCGGATATATAATTCATAATCTCCATCAAAAGGCACAGTCAAATTTTCAACTTCAAAAGCACTTCTATCAGGCAAACTTATTGAATGAGTATGATTATATCTAAATAAAGAATTTCCACCCATGAAATAAGACATATCTTCAAACTTTTCTTTTCGAGTATAATCAACTTTACACTTTGCAGGTTCATCAACTAAAACACCAAATGAAATTGGACTAAAAGGTTTTACACATCCATCTTTAGAACTCTTATCAATAATCTTAACACCTTTATCAGGAGGAGAAATACTATTGTCTGGAGAATAAGAATAACCAGTTGTTAAAGCACCTTCCCACGGGGTAATAATAGGATACTCAACATCATTTCTATTAACCCATACACATTTAAGTTCAGATAATTCACTGCCATTAACTTCACCATCATTTAATAATTGACAAGATTGACCTAAACTTCTGCATTGGTATTCACTGCAAGGTAATCCACCATCTTGAGCATTACATTTTTCACAATCATCCCCACCAGTAGGAGCGTCCCAGTTTTTACATTCAAATGTAACAATTTTTTCACTAGTATCTTTATATAAATAATAATAAACAACAGCAGAAACAGCAAGACCAATACCCGCAGAATATAATGGATTTAATCCTGCACTGCCTTCAGCAGTAAAAGTCCCGCCTTTTCCCCATAATGAATTTATAGTGGTACCAACAAAAGTACCGCTAGCAAGAGCAATTGAAGCAGCACTAACTTGATTTTTCTCCCATCCAAGAATACTTCCAACAGTTTGAACACCGGCATAAACAGCACCAGCCCAAGTAAAACTTTGCATAATATTTGAAAAAAAATTAGTCTCTTTATCAGGAGTAGTTTTGGCATCCCCAGATTTATCAGATGAAGCAGCTTTATCAAATTTACCGAAATCAAATGTTTTAATCTCTTCATCACTAAGGGTATAACCACTACTACTGGGAGTCGGAGAGGATGAAGGAGTAGTTTTTTTAGGGGTTTCACCAAGGGTATATTCCCTCCCAATATTAACATTTCCTGAAGTAGATTTAGTAGTTGTTGTTGAAGAATCAGCAGAACCAACTGCAACCCATTCAGAAAGCGAACTAGACCATTCATAAATAGTATTATCACTGGTTATACTTTGCCCATTATAAAGACCATTTATTGTTGGAGCAATACCACTCACAAAACCCATATTAAATGAAATTGCAATTATTGATAATAATAAATTAAAAATTAATACATTCACCCCTGCCTTTTTCATATATAAATAGAAGAAAATGTGTTTTATAAATATTTCATTAAAAAACAATTAAATTTAAAGATAATTTATCTACAAATAAGATTTATTATTTGAAAGAACATGAAATTCAATATCTCCATCAATAAATCCATTATTTATTCTTTTAACATTATATTTGCCAAAACCACCAGATTCAATTAAAGAATCACGGGAAAAACCAATAATAAGATTAAATCCAAGATCAGAAGGAGATTTAATGGTATAATTATAATTCTCTCTTTCAACAACTTTACCAGTAGGACCATAAACAATTATTTGCACATTAGTTCCAGGAGAAGAAAGATGATCAAACATATTAACACATACATTTTCATTGTAATAAAAAATATTTTTCTTTTCAAAAATTTCATCTCCCGTAATTTGATTATCTTGATTTAAATCTTTCCAAACAGAAGTATAAAAATCCTTTATCGGAAAATCATTCTTTTTTCTTATTTTTTCTCTTAAACTTGAAAAATCTTGTTCTCCTGAATTAAATTCTTTTTTCTCCCAAGAATTATTTCGAGATTCATCTCTCATTCCTCTTTGAAATGTATGTTCATCCTTTTGCATTTCTCTTTGAAAATTATGCTCTCTCTTTTGATAATTCTTAATTTCTTGTTGTCGTTCGGCATTATCTAAGTAATCTGCACCATTCAAAATATGTTGTTTAGCTTCAGGAGTCAAAGGTTTGCCATTTAATGCTTCACCATTTGCAGCAAAAGTCCTTAAACCCCAACCACCAGAACCAGCAGGAGGAGGCCCAGTCGGCCAAAAAGTAGCATTAGGATTTACAGTACAACCAGCTACACTTCCAGCTAATAAAATTCCAGCCAATGTTGATATGATTTTATTTTTCATTTTTCAAATATAAATTTTTTATAAGATTGTTAACAATAAGAACTATTTAAATGTTTTGTTTTTGTTGTTACTATATAATAGAAACAAATTAGAGAATACTATCCCTTTTATTAAGTTCTTCGTTAAGTGTCTTCTTTTTCTTCTTTTTTTAATTCTTCAAGAATTTTTTTAGCTTCAACTAAAGATAATTCATCTACAAATAGGATTTACTTTCTGAAAGAATATGAAATTCAATCTCTCCATCAAGAACACCATTTGTTTTTCTTGTAACTCTGTATTTCCCATCGCCACACTCTAAAAAATCATTCGGAATACCCATAGCAAATCCATTACCAGATTCAAGATTATAAAGATATTTGTCAGACGCAGCAAGTTTACCATTAGGACAATAAACATCTACTTGAGCACTACTCCCAACAGGTGAAACACGATCAATAATATTTACAGAGAGGGATTCATTTTTGGAAAAGAATTTCTTCTTTTCAAAAATTTCATCAGGCTTAATGTTACCATCTTTATTTAAATCTCTCCAAACAGAAGTATAAAATTCTTTCTCTTGATATTGATCATTAATTATTTCAAATTCTAATGCTCCATCAAGAACACCGTTTGTTCTCGTATAAGCCTTAAATATTCCAGAAGGAAAATATTTAGCATTGTCAGTAAAACCAAAACTATCGGTATCACCATATTTAATCCTTTCTTGATGATTAATTAATTTATTATCCGGATTATAAATATCTATACTTGATTTAGTACCCTTAGGAGAAGCCCGATTTGTAGAAAAAATACCCCAAGTTTCATTATCTGAAAAAGAATTCTTTTTTATTAAACATTCATCTATCGCTTCAATTTTTCCATTCTGATTTGAATCTTCACAAAGTGCAGTATAAAATTCCTTATCTGGTTGCTTATTTCGAGATTCATTTCTCATTTTTCTTTGAAATTTATGTTCATCCTTTTGCATTTCTCTTTGAAAATTATGCTCTCTCTTCTGATAATTCTTAATTTCTTGCTGTTGTTCGGCATTATCTAAATAATCTGCACCATTCAAAATATGTTGTTTAGCTTCAGGAGTCAAAGGTTTGCCATTTAATGCTTCACCATTTGCCGCAAAAGTTCTTAAACCCCAACCCCCAGAACCAGCAGGAGGAGGTCCAGTCGGCCAAAAAGTAGCATTAGGATTTACAGTACAACCAGCTACACTTCCAGCTAATAAAATTCCAGCCAATGTTGATATGATTTTATTTTTCATTTTTCAAATATAAATTTTTTATAAGATTGTTAACAATAAGAACTATTTAAATGTTTTGTTTTTGTTGTTACTATATAATAGAAACAAATTAGAGAATACTATCCCTTTTATTAAGTTCTTCGTTAAGTGTCTTCTTTTTCTTCTTTTTTTAATTCTTCAAGAATTTTTTTAGCTTCTTCAATTGAAAGTTCTCCTTCAAAAATTTTTAATGCAGCATTTCCAGCAATTTCTACAGTTTTTGTATAAAAAAATGTATCGGGAATAACAAAGTCCCAAGCCCCTTGTTTAATAAATTCATCTTTAGGATCTTTTATATATTCTTCATAAAGGTAAATTAATTTTTTTCTTTCTTTCTTATTTAATTCTCGACCAATAGAATTTTTATTAATTACCATTTGAATTGATTCCCTTCTTTATAACCATTTTTATAATTAAATAAATCAATCATAGACGCTTCATAATTTGAAATTCTTTTTAATATCTCATTTGTTTTTGAGTCTTTTATATTTGCACCTGTGATCAACCCCTCTTTGTTTACATGTACATGAAGGTGTAAATCCCAATTTAAATCTTTAAAGTATAAGCTGTCATCTGGTTTAAAACTCTTACTCCATGAATTTTCACTCCAATCTGAATATTTGTTTTGATTTAAAAAATCATATTCTGATTCTTTCGTCTTTTCAAATATTTTTAAATAATTTTGCGGTTTTGAAAATTCAAAAACAGAAGAATTCCTTTTTGCAATCATATCAACAACATGCTCTTGTGTCCACTCAGAATACTCAAAATCAATACCTTTTTTCTCTAAATAATCAGGAGTTCCAAACTTTTCCACAGCCTTAACATGCCCCATTTCATGTGACAAAACATTATCAAAGACAAACCTTTCATAATTAGTAGAATCGTGAGGCTTTATAGGAAATGGAGAAATTTTAAGCCTTTTTTCTGCCCAATCATATGAACTATACATCAATATCATTTCCGAATAAATCTTTTATCCTCAGATTTAGGAGCAGAAATAATTCTTTCTTGTTCTAAAATCTCTTGGCTTGCTTCCTTTTTTAATAATTGACAATAATCATTAATTTTAGTTGTTTTACAAATCCCATAATCTAATTCATATTCAACTAAATATTTTTTTAGAGGTTTCTCATATTTTAAAAATAGTTCTTCAAAAGTTAAACCTTTTGGACCAAAATCAAAACCAACATCTTTTAAAAAGATAGATAAAAGAAGAATTTCATTTTCAAGATTATTTAAAAAATGTCCAACTCTATATCTAAATGTACTAAAATAAGAATTTCCTTCTCTATGTTTTTCATATTCTTTAGCAATATCCCTTTCAAAAAATAATTCTTTAAAAAATAAAACAATCATTTCTTCAGCAGAATATTTTTTATTATTTTTAAATTTATGCATAATTAATAATAAATATCTATATGATTCAACAATTTGTTTTTTGTAAAAAATTTCTTTATCACTACCTATATAATTCTCTTTTAAATTAAAAAAATATTTCCAACCTTTAATTTCAAAAAAGATTTTTACATTTTTAAAAAAATCTTCAGAATTTAATTCAAGATACTTGTTTGTTTCAACATTTTTTTTTAAATTTTCAAAAAAGGTTTTATCAATTCGCTGAATTCCAATTAATAAAAGTGCATAAGGATTAAGATTATTATCTATCATTTTAAAAAATTCCTCCTAAATTCATTCATCATTTTTCCAAAAAAATCAAGCTCTTTATATTCTTTATCCAATTCTCCAATATTTTCTTGAATTTTCTTAAAATCTTCCATATATTTTTCTTTATCTTCATTTATTGAAGTTTCCCCTAGATTATAAACCTGATATGAGATTTTATTTATTTTATTCACCCAATCTTCAGTTTTTGCAAAACTATTTGTTTTATTATAAAGTCCTTCATACAATCCAAAATCAATTACATTATTTAACTCAGGGATATTAAACTTTTTAGCAGAAGCTTTATAATAAATAACTTCTCCAAACAATTCATGACTATTTCTACTTTTACTAAAATCATCTTCTATTATTTTATCAATTTCAATAATAGGATTTATTAAAGAATTTTTTCTAATCGAATCAAACCCAAGGAGTTCTTGCTGAGCATTCCCATAATTTAAATCATTTTTATCAGCAAAACAATCTGCAGTAAACTCATTAATTGCCCAATCATTAACCCTAGAAAGTTTTCTAGAATCAGGAGTTCCAAACTTTTCCACAGCCTTAACATGCCCCATTTCATGTGACAAAACATTATCAAAGACAAACCTTTCATAATTAGTAGAATCGTGAGGCTTTATAGGAAATGGAGAAATTTTAAGCCTTTTTTCTGCCCAATCATATGCACCACCTAAACCAACATCATTGTCATCATCATTCCTATTACCATCAACCAAATCAATTCCTTTCAATAAATTAGGATTAATTTTAAAATCTTCCATTAATTCTCTTGTTTGTTTCAATAAATGATTCTCCATAAATAAACTCTCTTGAGGCAAATTTTGATAACCATTAGTTCCACCAATTCCAGCACAATTTAAGTCTAAATTTATTGCAGGCAATTTTTTTTCATCAAAACCAATCTCAGATTTTTGTTCAGAAAAAGAAAAATTTTGACTTAAAAGATTTTTTACAACCCTCTCCCAAGGCTTAGGAGTTGCAGAAGATTTAAACTTTTCATAATCAGAAATGGTATTATTCGGTAAAGGAGAATTAGAAAGATTTCCTAATATTTCCGATAAAGACCTTGGAGTTGCAGAAGATTCAAATGACTCAACAGATTTTTCATAACTAAAATTCTCTGGGGTAATAGAATTTAAATTAAGTCTATACAAAGGTTTTGGAGTTGCAGAAGCCAAAAAAGATTCTGGAATTGATTCAGAAGGTTGCGTAAAAAAGATAATTTTATCTAAAGACTTTGGCGATGAAGAACTAGACAGATTTAAACCTTGAAAAGAAACTAGTGGCTCTAAAGTACAAGTCATTTTATTTTAACAACTCCTTTTTTAATAAATTTTTTGAAACATCAAAATAATAATCTATCATTTGAAAGGATAATTGCGATTTCTTTTTACTTGCAGATTTAAAATAAGATCTAACATCTTTTAATAAATTCTCTGCATCATTTCTTGGATTTTCTAAAAGATTTCTAAATGTTACAATCCCTTCTCCATCTTGATATCTTTTCAATGAAGACAAATAACTCAAAGAATAGGATAATATTGAAAGAGATTTCTCTAACGGTAAAGAATCAAATTCTAATTTTTTATCAAAAATTTTACTTGACAAAATTTTAAAATCTTCACCAATCATAAAAGATTCCTTAAAAATTTCACATTTACCGAAAGAATAATAAGACTCTGCTTGAAGAAAAGTCTCAATACTTCTTTTTGAAATATAATCAAAAGATCCTTTTGTAGGAGAAGTATTATTTAAAAATTTTATTGCTGTATCAATGAATTCTTGATTTCCGAAAAGCAATTTACCTGTTAAAATCGGCTCTGTTAATTCAATATCTCGATTTGCAAATCGATACTCAAAATCTCTTTTTTCTATTTGCATTAAATCATAATTATTACTGAATATACTTTTAGCAATAGGAATATTATTATCAACTAAAAAAAGATCTATATCACTCTCCTTTTTTCGAGAACCATATTCAATACAAAATAAAGGATTTATAGAGATACCCTCAATTGCTCGTATACTATTTATATCTAAATCTCTTACTTTCAAACTGGACAAAGGTTCAGTATTTTTATTCATTTTTGAATAACTTTAAAGACTAAAAAATCTATTTAAACCTTATCAACATTTTGGGATAAATAATATTTATTACCCATTAATAACAAATTTATCACAATAAACTTTATAATGAATATATTCTCATTCTCCACAACCTCATTAATTATTTTAGGCAATTCTATTGACTTAAAGTTTCAATATTAAGTTCTTCGTTAAGTGTCTTCTTTTTCTTCTTTTTTTAATTCTTCAAGGATTTTTTAGAAGAATCGAATCAATAAGATTTATAAATATGCGTGAATTATAATTCACATATGAAAGACAAATGTTATTTATTTTTTGAAACTCTTGGAACTAAATTAAAAGTCGATATTATAACAAAGCTAAAAGAGAAGTCACTAAGTGTAACAGAATTATCAAAACAGCTTAACCAAGAAAGAAGTAAAGTTTCACATGCCCTAAAATCATTATTCGAATGCGGTTTTATTGAAGTTAAAAATAATGGTCGGGAAAGAATTTATTCATTGAATAAAGATACTATTATCCCCTTATTAAATATTGTAGAAAAACATGTTAAAAAATATTGTAAGGTATGTAAAAGAAAAGGATGTCAATGAAAACCAACTCAGAAACTTCAGAAATATTATCAAAAGAACATGAATATATCTTAAAAGTAGTTGATGCTTTAGAGTTGGAAATTACTCAATTAAAAAATAAAAATATTAACGCAACTTTTTTTGCAAAGATTATTGATTTTATCAGAAACTATGCAGACAAATTTCATCATGCAAAAGAAGAAGATATTTTATTCAAAGAGTTTAATAAATGCGCAGAAGAAGGATTGGTGCATTGCAACCCAATAAAACAAATGTTGTTTGAGCATGATGAAGGAAGAAAAAGTGTCAAAATGATAGAATCCGGAATGAATGAAAAAAATAAAAATAAATTAATTAAAGGTGCAAAGAATTATATTCAATTAATTAGAGAACATATATCCAAGGAAGATAATATCCTGTATCCTATGGCTGATGAAACATTAAGTGAAAAAGTTCAAAAAACAATGCTTGAAAAATTTAAGAAAATAAATTTTGCTAAGAAAAAAGAGATTGAAAGATTTGAAAAATTTGCTGAAGAGGTGACAAAAAGATGAATTATGAAAAGCAGATTTTAGAAATGATTGAATATCCTAAACAAGGAGTTTTAAGTAAAGAGATTTTCAAAAATGATAAGATTGACTGCACATTATTTTGTATGGCTTCTGGGACTAAAATATCAGAACACACTTCAACAAAACAAGGAATTATATATATTGTTCAAGGGAACGGAATTTTTAACCTTCATGGAAAGGATATAGAGATGTTGGAAGGAGTTTTTATTCATATGGAAGAAAATGCAATTCATTCATTAAAAGCAAAAGAGAATACTTCATTTCTGTTAATTCTGATTGAAAAATCCGGAGATAAGAAATAAGAATAGAAATTGTGATTTGAACACATAAAGCAGAATTTGATAACACCGATAATATTTTACTTCAAGAAAGGAAAAGATAATTTTGTTTCACTCTTCTATTTTTAGATTTTTTTCAATTAAAACTTACATCCATCAAATAAATAAAGATTAATATAATCTTTTTGCATAGCAAAAAAATTCTGAAGAATTAATAGATGAATATATCATCCGCAAAATTTATTAAGCGCATTAATATATATATTAATATGCCAAAAAGTTTTAGCGAAGGATTAGACGAAGAAATAATTAAAGTTTGTTTAAAAATCTCAAAAAGAGGCGAAGGTGCCTTAATAATTGTTACAGAAAATAAAAATCTAAAATACAAGCCGTTAGTTGAGCAAACAGTTCCAAGTTTTAATATTCTTAAAAATCCAAAATTACTTGAATCATTAGCTTTAATGGACGGAGCAATTATACTAAACAAAAAAGGAGATATGATTGCATACGGAGTAAAAATTCATGCTAATAAAGTTTTAAAAAATTTTGGAACAAGACACTCAGCAGGATTAAGTGCATCAATACACAAAGATACAGTATCATTTATTTTATCTGAAGAAGATAGAAAAATTAGAGTCCTTAAAGATGGAAAAATAATTATGCAAATTGATACCTTAGAAAAAGGTATTGAAAAAAAGGTTTCTGAAATAAGCCATATTCTCGAAGGAGTCGGAGTTGGAACAATAGGAACAATCGGAGCAGGGATAATTGCAACATCAGTAGGATTTGCAGGAATTACATTTATTCCGGGAGTTATTGTATTTGGTGGAGCTTATTATTTAATGAAAAAATTAAAAGAAAGAGAAGGACGACGATAGGATTCTAAAAAAATAATTTAATAATAAAAATGTAAATTTTGAAGAAACAAGGAAACTTCATATTTCTTGTTTAAAAAATAGCAGAATTATTTGCTGTGCAAAAGCAACAGTTGGAGAAAGGCATGACTGTCCTTTATTTGAAGACCTTGTTAGACCTCCTGTGAAAAATGGTTTTAACATTAAAACTCTAATCGCTGATTCTGGTTATATGAGTAAAGAAAATTCTGCTTTATGTCAAGAACTTGGAATGACGGAGGCTTTTATTGATTTTAGAGTGAAGACTACTGAAAAACATGCTAAGAGTAATTTATGGAAAGAAAGTGTAAAGATGTGGAAAGAACAAAAAAATGTTTGGCATGAAACTTATAGATTTAGAGTTTTAGTTGAAGGAATTTTTTCTGCAATAAAGAGAAAAAATATTAACTGGCTTCGTTCCAAAAAAGAGACTGCTTTACATGTTGAACTCTTGCTAAAAGCTTTAGTTTATAATATTACGATTATTGGGAAATATTCTTAACCCAATCAATTCTTGTTTTGTGAGTATCATGAAAATAAGAAATTTTAAAAGTTGCCTTTTTAGGTTTTATATTCTCTCCACAGATTTCTATTGTAACAAAATAAGTCTTCTCCCAAGCTAAAAATCTTCTCATACCAGAAGAGACAAAATTGATATGGTCATCACCAAGTATACAGTTAAATAAATCACAAAACTCCCATCCTCCTTTTGGAGAAATATCTATATGTTCTCTATGTATCGGGACTAATTGAGAAATATCTTGATTGTGGAGACTTTCATAACGATATTCCATATTTAAAGGGGCACTTGACCATTTTAATTTATCTGGTTCAAAGAATTTTTCTTTTGGTTGAGGAAAAACTGAAAGGACTTTAACATAACAATTTTTAGCAACTGTATTTCCTTTATTTATTATTTTAATACGAAACAATTTTTTTATTGTTCCATAAGAATAATCCCAAACAATATGTGGTTCTTTATTCCTCAGACCCAATATAATTTTTGGCTTATTTATCCCATCTGAAATCCAATCTTTAAATAATGCAACCAAAACTGCAATAAATGTTGCGATAGCAATAATCCACTGGGGGTCTTTAAGCCAATCAAAAGTCATAAATTTTGTTATAAATCTGAGTTTTTAACAATTTGTATTATGTGGATTTATTGGACACCTCTTAAATAATTATATTAAAATACAATCAATGTGGTTTTTTAGTCATTTCATAACAACCCAAGCATCTTATCTTATACTTAGGACAAATAAGATTAAATCTTACTGCATTAACTTCACAATTTTTGTTTAAACAGTAAAACCAACTTGAATTAATTCTCTTGCATAAAATCCCTTTACATCTTGGACAATTTATCTCAATAGAAATATCAAGATTCTTACCATCACAATTAGAACATTTCATTTATCTTATTAAAATAGGATATTCTTAATTTTTTCTATTCGGACAGTTCTCGGACATTATTTACTTTTCGGACTGTGTTCTCAAAAACAAACAGTTTATAAACCGAAGATATCATCAAATAATATTACTAATGTGATAAGTCTTGAGATTAATGTCTCGCAAGACTTAAATTTCAAGAAACAATTCTTGACAAATTATTAATTAAAACAAATGAATCAATTTTAAAAATTATTCATAAATAAATTCAAAATGAAAACATTCAAAGAACTAGGATTAAGTAACGATCTCTTAGAAATAATAGAACAAGAAGGATTTAGCGAACCCTCAGAAATACAAGAGCAAGCAATCCCACTAGCATTAGCTAAACAGGATATAATCGGAGGTTCATCAACAGGAAGTGGAAAAACTTTAGCATTTGCCTCAGCAATAGTCCAAAATATAAAACCAAACAAAAATGTTCAGGCATTAGTCTTAACCCCAACAAGAGAATTAGCAGACCAAGTAGCATCAGCAATAAAAAAATTCTCCAATAATAAAAGATTAAGAACATACGCAATTTACGGCGGAGTAGATATAAACGCACAGATAAGAAACATCCCGCAAGCAGATATAATCGTCGGAACCCCCGGAAGAATTCTAGACCACATGAAAAGAAGAACATTAGATTTAGGCAACATAAAAATTTTAGTATTAGATGAAGTAGATAGAATGCTAGACATGGGATTTCTTAAAGACGTAGACAGAATAATCACACAATGCCCAAAAGAAAGACAAACAATGTTATTTTCAGCAACAATTTCATCAGACTTAGATTATCTCGCAAAACAATATACAAGAAACCCAAAAGAAATCTCAGTTAAATCATATGTTGACAGTTCAAAATTAAAACAAGTATATTATGATGTACAACCTTATGAAAAATTTTCATTACTAGTGCATTTACTTGAAAAAGAAAAATCAGATTTAGTAATGATTTTCTGCTCAACAAGAAGAAATGTAGATTTCTTAGTTCAAAACTTACAAAAAATAAATATTAACGCACAAGCAATCCATGGAGGACTAGCCCAAAATAAAAGAACAAAAATCTTAGAAGAATTCCATGCAAAAGGAACAAGCATCCTTGTTTGTACCGACGTCGCAGCAAGAGGACTGGATATTAACAGTGTAAGCCATATATATAATTACGATTTGCCAAAAGACAGCAAAGAATATGTCCATAGAATTGGAAGAACAGCAAGAGCAGGAAAAGAAGGTAAAGCAATTAATATAGTAGCAAATAGAGATTATGAGAATTTTAATAAAATAAGTGAAGACAAATCATTAAAAATAGAACATGAAGAAACACCGGAATTTAAAACAATAAGAATAGAGATGGATACTGGAAGAAGAGATCATTCAAGAGGAAATGATTCAGGCCAAAGAAGAAGTTCAGGAAGAAATTTCTCAAGAGGGAACAATTCAGGTCAAAGAAGAAGTTCAGGAAGAAATTTCTCAAGAGGAAGTAATTCAGGACAAAGAAGAGACTCAAGGGGAAATGATTCAGAACAAAGAAATGAATCTGGAAGAAGATACAATAATAGACCAAATTATAACAGGGCAAGAAGATAATTATCCAAAAAGATTAATAAACTTTAAAAATAAAAAATAGTTAGATAACTAATGCACAAAATAAAAACATTATTAACAACAATTTTAATTTGTGTCACAATAATTGGAATAATCGGAGCAACATATAAAATGACAAAACCAACAAAAGTATTACTTGAAACAAATATGGGAAATATTGTGATAACTCTTTATACAGATATGCCTCTTACAGCAGGAAATTTTGAAAAATTAGTTAAAGAAGGATTTTACGATGGAGTAATTTTTCATAGAATAATCGACGGATTTATGATTCAAGGAGGAGATCCTACAGGAACAGGAATGGAAGGACCAGGATATACTATTGAAGATGAATTTACACACAAAGGCGGGAATAAAAATAATCGAGGAACAATATCAATGGCAAACGCAGGACCAAATACCGGAGGAAGCCAATTTTTTATTAATTTAGTTGATAATAATTTTCTTGATGGAAAACATCCAACTTTCGGAATAATAACTGAAGGAATGGATGTGGTAGATAAAATTGCAGAAGTACAAACAGATGCAAATGATAAACCATTAAAAGAAGTTAAAATAATTAGAGCGAGTATAATTTAAGGTTTATTATTAAAAAAATAAAAATTATATTTTTTCTTCAGAAATATTTAGTAGTTCTAAAAGAGATTTTTTTTCTTTTTTAAAAAAATCAATTTGCTCATACAATCCATACATAGGACAAAGCACATCAATCGAACCATCTCGAGCCTTATCGCAAGTATTTCTAAAATTTTTTGAATATAAAGGAGTACAATCAAATTTACCCTTATAAGTATTGCATACACTTTTATATTTACAACCAATATCTGTCATAGATAAACTTATCTAGAATAGTATTTATAAATGTTACTATTATATAGAAGTACTTTTTCGCTTATGAATTTCTCTTAAACATCCTTCAGCTTCACATAAATTATTGGAAAGGTTTTTAGAAGCTTGCTTGATAGAATCAAACACTAAATCGCTAAATGCAGTAATATAATCATAATCCGAACAATAATTTCCACCCTCAAGTGTTTTTCTTGAAACATTATCACATAAATCTTTTAAATTTTTAGGAGTCATGGGACTATTATCATATACCCCAAGATATTTCGGACAACTATTTCTATATTCACAACCAATATCAACCATAAAGAATTAATGAGTTCAAGGCATATAAATCTTTTGAAAAATCATCGAATTAAAATTGGACGATTGCAATTAGATTTTTTAGAAAGATTATAAATTAAATTATATCCTTTAATAGACAGAGAATAATCCGGCATTCGATTATAATTATACATCTCAATAACATAACCTAATTTTTTAAGAATACCAAAATCTTCAGGATATTTTTCTTTAAAATCATTCTTATTCTTAAAAAATTTTTTTAAAATCCCCCTAATTTTTTTATCCTCTTCGACAGTTTTTTCTAAATTCATAAAAAGATTTAAAACAAAATAATTTATTAATTTAACGTTTACGTTTACAATCACTAAAAATTCACTTTATTTTCCTTTAGTAAAAACAACGAAATTTTATCCCATTTTCTACATAATATTTAAAAATAGATTTTGATTTTAAACAGACATGGAAAAAGACATCGGAAGAATTACTAAAAATGACAGGTCAGATATTGTAATACGACTTGATGATTTTGGTGGTCAACGAGGACTTACAATAAGAGAATTTGTAACAAGTGAAAGATACACAGGGTTTACAAAAGCAGGAGTAAGAATCCCCGCAACTGACTTCCCAAAGTTCAAAGAGATGATTAATTCAATCTCTAAAGATGACATCAAGCCAACAGAAGTGGTTCCACAAGAACCGGAAGAATCTGAATCTGATGAATCTGAATTACCGGATTATTAATTTTTTAATAACTTTTTAAAAAGACAGATAATAAAGCATTAACAGTTATACGTGATATAATGCAAAAAAAACTTTAAAAATCATCATCCGAAAACTTAACATTCTCATCTTTTAGAGAATACGATTTTTTACATATTATATCTGACCCTAATTGTTGAGAAATTTCTTGGAGAATTTTTTCTATATCCTCACTAAATTTACGAGAAGTTATGGTTATAACAAAAGGAGAATTCGAATAGTAACCTGCACACTCTGTTTCCAAATCATTATTTATCCAGAATAAAAATCTATTTTTATTTGGTCTTTTTTGCACAAAATTTAATCTAATTCCATCAACTGCAAACTGACATTGAGATTTTTTTTGAGCAAGTAATTTTGAAACCTGACCAATAATAATCTTTTTTTGAGAGTTAGAATCATAATCTTCGATATTTCCAGAAGTAAAAACATCATCACATTCTCTACTAAAATATTCCTTCATTCCAATTAAATTTGAAGGAATTGTTTGTTGTTGCAATCCATTATTTGATAAAACTAAAGCAGTATTTGGGACATAAAAATTTTCTTCAGAATTATCAATTAATTTATTCCAAACTACATGATAATTCATTTTTCCTTCTCTAATTAAAACTGGAAATTCTTTTGAGTGTTGGTCATAAACTTGCAAATAAAAATCTTCTCTTAATGCAAGTTCAAATTTTCCTTCATCGGTTTCACTAAATGCAAATCCAATTTGTGAATTTAATTTTTCTTTATTTCTATTAGATAATTCTTTATTCCATTCTTGTTCTGAAACCGATGTATATATATTACCCTCTTCCTTGTTTTTTCCATGAATTCCTTTTCTAAATTTTTGAGTAATATCACTAAATGAAGATTTATTTTCTGCTAATTCACAGATTTTTTCTAAATCAGGATTTAAAGAATTGACAGAAGGTAACCCATTAGGAGAAATAGATAATATTGGTTGTGTTCCATTTGAATTAATATATTTCAGAAAATCTCTTTCTGCAATGACTATATCTCTCATTTGAGAGTGCATTAAATAACTTAAACTTCCTTCTTGATTGGTAGAAATTCTTTTGTCAACTTCACCTTGTAAATGTTCAATATATTCGAAAAGCTCATCCCCTATTAATGTTGTCATTTTAATCAGCTTGATAGCGCATATTTATTTTAAAATTGTTTTTTTGTTCTAATTCTTTAAAAATCTTTTTTACTTCATCCCTAAATATTGTATTTGATATTAAATAATTTTGAGAAGACCAGATGTCAAGAAGACATAATATCAGATCTCTTTTTGTCTTTTTAAATTTCCAAAAAAAAGGATTTTGAGATTCTATTCTTTCAAATAAAGAACCATTATTTTTAATCTCAAATAATTTTTCTGGAAATTTCCTTGCTAATACTTCAGCAAGATAATTAACAATCACTTTAGGTTTGTTAGCAAAATCATACATTTCGAGATTACCTATATCCAATTCAGTATTAAAGTTAATAAGATTTATAGGGGAAGTTTTTAATTCTTTATTTAATTTAACTAAATCATAAGAAGTTCCTAAAAATTCCTGACTTGATTCAGAAAATAATCTTCCCCAAGCAACCTGATACATAGTTTTACCATTAATCATTGCAATAGGATATTTTTTTGAAAATTCATCAATAGAATTAACATAAATCTTTTTTGCTACATTAAGTTCAAGTTTTCCATCATTTGTTTCATTAATCTCAAAAGAATTTTTTTCAATTAATTTTGATTTATCTTTTAATAAATTAAGCCATTCATTCTCAGACATTGTCTTATAATTTATTTCATCCTCTTTCCCAGAGATTTTATAAGTTTCTGCAATGTCTCTAAATAATTTATGTTCCTCAGATAATTTAACGATTGTTTCAAGATCTGGCTTTAATGATTCTGTTGTTGGAAGACCATTACCTGAAAAAGAAAGCATTGCTTGGTCTTTATGAACTTCCCGAAGAAATTTTTCTTCAGCAAGAAGAATATTTTGCATCTGCTGATGCATTTGGTATCTGAAATCTCTTATTTCATAATCTGATTTTAATTTTTCAACTTCAGAATTAAGATGCCCAAGATATTCAAAAACTTCATTGCCAATAAGAGTTGTCATTTAATTCTCCTTACTATTTGGGTTTACAGTTAATCTTTTTTGCAAATTTTTTTTAGAATTGTCTAATTCTACATACTGATTAGGTTTATCTAGTTCACTTTTTAATTCACCTATTGCTATTCTAAATTCATCTGAGCCATTATCTTTTAAAGCACACATTTTTTTGTATCCATTAACCAAACTTTTCATTCCATTAATATAAGCAGTTCCATATTTCCTTAATGCTTTTTGACTTGAAATAGATGCATTTCCCCCTCTTCCAAGATTATTAAGTGTCTTTTGTATTTCTTCCATTCCTCCCCTTAATTGAGTCAAATCAAAATAACTTCTAGTCATACCCCCGATCCATTCACAACCAACAAAACATAATGCTTCCATTGAATCTAAATACTGTTCACTAAGATTAATATGTTGTTTAAACCAATCAAGATATTCCTGTTGTTTTTCTTGCATCCTTTCAGGAGATAAATGCAAATCAACTTCTCCAAATAAATATTTCATATCAAATTGTTCTCCATCTAAAGAAACAACTAAATTCAAATCACTATTAGATTCAATAAAATTCATAAATTCTTTAGGTCCCCATTCATCCTTAATCGCAGTTTCATAAACTACATTTAAATCTTTTATCCTTTCTTTTTCTGTCTGAACTTTCTTTCCAACTTTCACTAATGAAACAAGAGAATTGTTTAGAGAAGTTCTTAATTCAGATTCTAAAGATTTTAAAGGTTTAACAGCCCTTACTTTTGTAACAACCTTGCCAACTAAAGGTATTTGCCCGATATAACCCATTAAACCAAAATCATTATTAAGAGATTTTGCAATTTGATAATCAATTTTTTTTGCTTCCTTGAATGAACTTTCTAAACCCTTACCAATTTCTTGAGTAATTTCCCTTTCATGACCAAAATTTAAATCCATAAAAATAAAATAGATATTAGGTTTATAAATATTCCTATCTTGTAACCACTCAATAATAACATCAATACCAGATTATTAATTTTTTAATAATCTATTAATCAAAATTTTTATTATTTTTTATTTAACAACTCAACAATTTCTTTATAATTTTTAGGATAAACCCCATTATTTCTAAACCAATTAATTGATTTAAAAAAATTTTTAGAAGAAGCAATACCCTTCGTTAACTGTTTTGCCAGCATAATATTAAATCCATAATTCTTAGCAGATTTAGCAGTTTCTAAAACACATTGATTAGTATGTATTCCCATAAAACACAAAGTTTCCAAATCCATTTTTTTTAACCAAGGATAAAATTTTTCATTCGAAAAACCATCCATTTTTTCTTTTTTAAAATATTTTTTTCTTGGAATATTATTTATTAAATTCCTCAATTCAGAATCAGTTCTTTTATCCCAAAGAAATTCTAATACTCCCAGAGGATAATCTTTATTCACAGCAATTTGTAAAATATCTTTTTGAGCCTCACGCATAAAAGAAATATATTTCAAAGAATATTCTTTTAAATATGAATACTGCATATCAACCAAAACAATCCCGATTTTATCTAAATTAACATTCTTGCCATAAAATTCAACATTTGTCATAAAAAAATTCACAATTTAATTTTTAAAACTTATCACGTCCCCCAATCAACACGTTTTTTTCTCTTAATATCAGCAATCTCCATTAAAATCTTCTTTTCATTCTCACTTAAAAGATCCTTATTTTTCTTAAAATTTCTAAATTGCGATTCACCAATATCAGTATAAAGAAAATCAATATCCTTTAATTGTCGCTCAAAATTAATACCAGGAATTGAAATTGAAACTTCTAAATTTTCATTTGCCTCATGAACAGATTTACCTTCAGATTCAATATTTTTTACTCGCCCGACTTTTTCTTCAGAACTATTAATCAAAGCTAAATCAGAAGTTAATTTCCCCCCCTCAACCCTAACACCAAAAATCGCAGGTTTAGTATTTCTAAAAACATATTGAGGTAAAACCCTTAATTTACAAATTGTCGCAAGAGACATTAAACGCCTTTTTTCAATCTCATTCATTTTTTCTTTACGATATTCAACTAAATCATCAATTAAACGATAAACAACATCATTCGTCAAAACCTTAATATTTTTTTGTAAAATTTCCTTAGCATCATCTTCAAGATTAACATTAAATCCAATAATAATCGCATTAAGTTCATTAATTTCCAAATTAGCTTTTGCAGAAATCACATCAGATTTATTAATACTGCCAATACCAGCCTTAACAACAGAAATGTTTTTTTCACCCAATAAAACCAACAATGCTTCTAAACTGCCTAAAGAATCAGCCTTAGCAATAATACCATATTTTTCCGTTTTAATATTTTCAGAAATTTCTTTTTTAAAAATTTCTCTAATTTCATCTAGATTATTTTTGTAAAGAACAAACGGCATACCAGGTAAAATATTTTCTTTCTCAACTAACTGCATTCTTACACCAGTTGAAGCTTGAACTTTATCTTTCGGAATAAATTTTGAACACAACGGCAAAATTTCTTCCAAAATTCTTATCTTAGTGATAATAGGCTCACCATCAAAACTCGCAACAGCAATTTCATCTTGCCTAGATAATTCACCATCATACAAAATAGCTTCAATATAATTAGTTGACTTTTCTTTTTTAATTTCAAGCATAACACCTTTCGCATCTTTATGTAATTTCAATTTCTCAGTTAAATATCTCTGACTTAAACCGCAAAGCATCATAATTAATTCAGGAATACCCTGTTTCGTAATAGCCGAACACGGAACCAAAGCAACCTGTTTAGTAAAATCGTCAATATTATAATATAAATCCGCATCAAACCCATAATTATTTAATGCACCAATCAAAGTCATATATCTTTCATCAAAAACCTGCTTAACATTTTCCTGTTGAGATTCAATCGCCGACTTCAAATCCTTATCGCTATTTCTCCATCCGGAAATATTATCAATTTTATTCAAAGCAATAATAAAAGGCGTATGATTCATTTTTAAAATTTTAATAACCTCAGCAGTTTGAGGTTTTATTCCATCATTAATATCAATAACCAAAACAGCCAAATCAGCCAAACTCCCACCACGTTTTCTTAAATTTATAAACGCCGCATGACCAGGAGTATCAATTAACAAAAAACCAGGAATATTAAGTTTAATCCCGGATTTACCAATTAAAGGACAAGCAGCTTTTAACTGATTCATCGGGTAAGAAGTAAAAGAAATCTTTTGTGTAATTCCACCAGCCTCGCCTTCTTGAACACATGAACTTCTAAGACAATCTAAAATAGATGTTTTTCCGTGATCTACATGTCCACAAACAGTCACTATTGGCTGACGGATTTGATTTTCCATTAATTCTCTTAAGCTTTTGTTCGTTTTTATTCTTTATCATTTGCTTTTTGAGATGGAACAAAGTTAAGTCTTTACTTGGAAAACTTTAATTCTTTTTTAGTTCAATAAAGATTATAAACCCATTTTTAATTGTTGAATCATGACAATACTTAATGAAACACCAGAAACATATAAAGAATTTCCAGGCAAATACCTAAAAACAATGCCTAAACTAAGAGCAGAAGGAAGAATTCCTGCAAATGTTTCACAATTTATGCAAATCAGACTTAACTTTAGAAATGGTCCAGAAACTATAAAAAATGCTTGGCTAAACAATTACGATACTTGCGATGCAGTTATCTATCATCCGGAAACACAAAATATCTTAATTGATTTAGATTCAGAAATGTTAATAAAAATCTCTCCAAATCCTAAAAAATTATACAATGGTGCATTATTATTAAGTGAAAATAGGGATGAAGCATTTGCAATTTATGAACAATTAAAAAAACAACCAAATGTTGTTGAATTAAAAAATACAAGAATTAAAAGAACAATAGATTTCAACTCAAAAAAAGAAGTTAAAGCTAACCCTCTTTGGAGAATTTTATCCAGAGATCAAGCACTACTTAATGATTATACCGATTTTATTTACGATGAAAGTGAAAAAAAATACGGTTGTGAAACACCAATGAGTATTATTCTCGGTTCTTGTAAAGGAACAACTCCGGAAATGAGAGCATGGTATCTTGGAAGACTAAGCAATGAATCATATGTCAATGGTGCAGACGATCTTGATGATGGAGGCAGTCATCTTATGGGGATATTACCAGAAACAATAAATAATATATTAAATACAAGAAAATATTCTTTACAGGAAATATTAGATTCCAGATTTTATTTACGCTAAAAGTAATTCTTCAACTATAAAAAAGATTTTTTAAACTATTTTAAGAATTATCATTTGTCACTAAATAGTAACATTAAACCAAAAGTTTATAAATTTTAAATTTAAAATAAGGTTAATGATAACACTAAACAAATCAATGATAATTCTTCCACATGAAGAAATGATAAAAAAATTAGAAGATACAAGGATACAAAGAATGCACCAATTTAGAGACCTTAATCAATATATTGGAACCAATCAAATAAATTATAATTTAAAAAGAAATGAAAATGGAAAACCAATTTTAGATTTAAAACAATTAGATGGAATAGTCATACTAATACAAAATCAAAAAATTTATGACACACTAATGCAACTTTATGAATGTGGAAGCTGGAAATGGTATTCTGAAAAATTCCCTACAGAATTTAACGCTTGGAAAAACAATAAAGAAAACAACATAAACATAACCGCAAAAAAGAATTTTATATATAATTTTGCATTTAAACACACACAAAATTTTAATTTAAAAATAATAACTCCTAAAGAATTTTACGAAATTCAAAACCCTGAAATAACACAGGAAATTATCCAAAATATAAATGAATGGTTCGAGATAAACAAACCAAATAGAGAAAGCAAAGGATAAAATGATAACATTAAACAAATCAATGATAATTCTTCCACATGAAGAAATGATAAAAAAATTAGAAGATACAAGGATACAAAGAATGCACCAATTTAGAGACCTTAATCAATACATTGGGTCAAATACAACAAGTTCAAACCAAGAAAAAAACGAAAATGAAAGACCAATTTTAGAATTAAAAGAATTAGAAAACACAGCAGTTCATATTTCAACTCAAGAAAGTTATGATACATTAATGCAAATTTATGAAATTGGGAAATGGGAATGGCCAGACAATACACCCACAGAACATAATTTTTGGAAAAGCTATAAACAACAAACATGCATACCAATAAAAAACAGATTTCGATATGGTAACAAAGAGTTTTATATTAAAAAAAATTGGAGAATATTAACTCCTAAAGAATTTTATGAAATTCAAAAACCAGAGATAACACCAAAAATGATTAAAGAGATAAACCAATTGTTTGAAGTAAATAAGCCAAACAGAAAAAGCAAAGGATAAAAATGATAACACTAAACAAATCAATGATAATTCTTCCACATGAAGAAATGATAAAAAAATTAGAAGAAACAAGGATACAAAGGATGCACCAATTTAGAGACCTTAATCAATACATTGGAACCAATCAAATAAATTATAATTTAAAAAGAGATAAAAATGGAAGACCAAGTTTATATTTAACATCATTAGATAAAACAGTAGTGCAAACCCAAAGCAAAAAAGAATATTGGGATTTAATGAGAGTTTGTGAATGTGCAGATTGGAAATGGGAAAGTGAAAACAAACCAACAACACGTAGTTTTTGGGAGATGTATAGAAAAAGAACATGCATAAGTGTACAGGGCAAAGTAGGATTTTCAAGTAAAGAATTTTATGAAAGTATAAATTACAAAATAATACAACCAAAAGAATTTTACAATATTGAAAGCATCACAAATTCAATTATAGAAGAAATAAATAAATGGTTTGAATTAGATTTCTAATTAAAAGAAATAAAAATAAAATGATAACATTAAACAAATCAATGATAATTCTTCCACATGATGAAATTATTAAGAAAGCAAAAGAAAGAGAAAAAAATGGACCATTCAAACTTAGAGAAATGGATGGATTCATAGGAAAAAATTCTTCAAAAAAGTCAGATTTAAGAAGAGATGAAAATGGAAGACCAATTTTAAGTTTAAAATCATTACGAGATACATATGTCAATGTTTTCACACAATTTGATTATGATACATTAATGCAAATTTACGAATGTGGTAACTGGGAATGGCAGGATGGAGATACCCCAACAAGATATAATGCTTGGACAACATATAAAGGAAATACATGTATTGGTGCATTTGAAGGATTTAGATATGGAGAAATACAAAGATTTGCAGAAAAATCTTTAATCAGAACTCCACAAGAATTTTATGATATTCAAGACCCGCAAATAAGAGATACAACAATAAAAGAAATAAATAAATGGTTTGACACAAATAAACCAAACAGAAGAAGTAAAGGTTAAATTAAAATGATAACATTAAACAAATCAATTGAAATACCAAAAGATATTGAAAAAAGAATAAAAGAAACAAGAATTCAAAGGATGGAAATGTTTCATGAAATGAATCAATATTTTGAAACAAACCAAGAAAAAAACAAATTAAAAAGAAATGAAAATGGAAGACCAAGTTTATATTTAAAAGAATTAGAAAAAACAGCAATTCATACAAAAACTCAAGAGATTTATGATACATTAATGCAAATTTACGAATGTGGAAATTGGAAATGGAATTCTAATAAATTTCCTACAGAATATAATCGTATCAAAAATTACTTAGAAATAATGTGCATTGAAATAAAAGATAAATTTAGATTTGGAAAATTAGAAGAATTTAATAAGAAAAAAAGAATAATTATAACTCCTAAAGAGTTTTATGAAATTCAAGATATCACAGATTCAACATTAAAAGAAATAAATAAATGGTTTGAAGCAAATAAACCAGACAGAAAAAGCAAAGGTTAAATTAAAGGTTAGATTTACTAAATAAATTATTTTTTTCTACAAAATTACCAATAGTCTCGTATAATTGATGATGATTTTTCGAATAAAAAGGATTATGACTTGGAAGACCAAGAGATTTAAATAAATCAAATTCAACAATTTTAGAACTGATTCTATTTTGAATCATTTTTGCACCAGCAAGATGAAAAACTTTTTCTTTCATAACATGAACAATTAAACAAGGAGCAATAACTTTATTCAAAATCTTATCTAATTCGTCTTTACCTTCTTTGATATATCTAAAACCAAAAAGACTGGCATCATAATAAAAAGCATCTTTTCGTAAAGCTTTTTGAGATTCAGGCATTACTTTTTTCCAATGCTTTTTTTTAATAAATGGTTCAAAAAAAGCAACAATTGAAATTAAGAATTTATACTTGTAAGGAATTGAAATATTTATAATCCCTTTAACAGGATATTTTGTTGAAAGCTGTAACGCAATAAAACTTCCAAGGCTAATTCCTCCAACAATTATTTCTCTTCCTTTTTTTAAATCTTTTTTTAATTCATTCTCAGCCTGCAAAAAAAGATCATTATATTCAAAATTACTAAGATTTTCTACTTTTTCTCCGTGACCTTTTAATCTTATAATTCTTACATTTGCATTAAATCGCTTATTAAGATATTCTCCAAGATGATTAAAATCAGTAGGACTTCCTGTAAAACCATGCAAAAGAAAAAATTCTTTTTTAGAATTTCCTTTTAGGTTTATAGTTTTTGCTTTTTGATTAATCTTTGACTTTCCCATTTTCTAATAAAATATAAAATAATAATAACAAGTATTAAGAATAAAATAGCAATTCTTAGACCTTCAAAAATCTTAGCAAGAAAACTAAAACCCTTACCAGTGAGCCATCCAATTAAAACAACAAAAGGAACAAAGATTAATTCAACAAATAAATTATAATACGAAAATTTAGAATAAGATGTCTTTTTTGCACCAAGATAAACTAATGCAGGAATACTCGCCCCATAAATAATTTTTGTATAGAATAAAATTAAAAAAAGATTATTTTTTGTATATTTTTGCAAATGATATTCAATTTTTTCAACTTGCTTAACATATTTTTCTTTTTCTAAAAATTTTCTAAAAAATTTAAATCTTCCAATTGTAAAAGGAATAAAATCAGATAAATACATACCAATAGTACAAAATATAAGTACATACCATAATGGCAAAAAACCCTGAGCAGATAAAAAAGCAAGAGTAACAATTACACTTTCTCCGGTTATAAAACCTCCAAGAAAAGAAATACTTTTTCCATATTGCCCAATAAAAGGTAAAATACTTTCTAAAAACATGAATAAAAAAAGATAATATAATTTAAAAATATAACTTAAATTAATTTGCAATCATTTTTAAATTAAATTGCCTAATATTTAAAGATGCAAGAAAAATTAAGTATAATTATCCCCACATTAAATGAAAAGAAAAATATCAAAAATTGCCTAACCTCCCTCCTGAATCAAACGGAAAAACCATATGAGATTATAATAGTCGATAATGGAAGTACAGATAATACTAAAGAAATCGCAAAAAAATTAGAAAAAAAATTCGAAGAAAAAGGAATACATTTTAGATTATTTTACTATCCAAAAGGAAATCAAACAAACGCAAGAGATTTCGGGATAAATAAATCAAAAGGAACAATAATCGGCTCACTCGACGCTGATGCAGTTGCAGATAAAAATTGGGTTTCTGTGATAATTAAAAATTTTAAGGACCAAAAAATTGTTGGAATTGGAGGAAAATCAAAATTCAGAAATAAAGGAAAAATTTTTAATTTTTTCTATATATCAATTTATTATTTAAAACTATTAGGGAATTTATATTGTTTAGGAGGAGGAAATAGTGCATTTCGAAAATCTGCATTTATATCAGTTAAAGGATATGAAGGTCTTGAAAAATTAAGAAAACAGGAAAAGATTACCCATGCAAAAGATGATTTTTTTCTATCCAAAAAACTTGAACAAATCGGAAAATTAAAATTTTGTCCGAATTTAAATGTAAGCTTGCAATATAGAATCAGGAATAATAATACTCAAAAACCAATTAAATTATCTATAAAAGAGATTATAACAAGAATATATCTTGAAATTACTTATGATTTAAGGATAAAAAAGTTCTTTAATCAACAACCACAAATTTTATAACTGAATAAAGATTTAACTATAAATGAATAATTTTTCTAAAAAGAATAAAGATTTTAAAAGACCAGTAAAATCCTCACAAGAAAGAGAAGAAAAACTGGAGAAATCATTTATAAAAGATATTAAAAAAAATTCAAAAAACACTGTATTTATATTCGGAAAAATAAATCGTATTGCACAAACTGGAGGTCCTACTGTATTTGTTGTTTCTGACGGAACAGGAAGCCTTTCTTTAAAAGGTTTTGTCGGTGCAGGGCAAAGAGCATATCCAGAGATTACAGAAGGAGATTCAATTAAAACATTTATTAAAATAGAAGAATTTCAAGGAGAAACAGAAGGGAATATAATAAAAATTAATAAACTAAATCCTTCTGAAGAAAAAGATTTTATCAAATCTATAGAAGACATTGAAAGAGAAAGAGCCAAAGTTATTCCCCCAAAATTTCTTGTAGAAAGCCCAATTCTAAATAAACTTAAAGATTCATTTATTAAAGCTGCAACAGAAATTAAACTAGCAATAATACAAGATAGACCAATAATTGTAAGACATCATAATGATACAGATGGATATAGTTCAGGATTTTCATTGGAAAGAGCAATCTTGCCATTAATAGAAGAACAACATGGTTCTGAAAAATCCCGTTGGGAATTTTTCACAAGGGCTCCATGTGCTGCACCATTTTATGAAATTGATGACTCAATAAGAGATACTGCACAATCATTAAGAAATGTTGCAAAATTTTCAAATAAAATGCCACTAATAATTATCGCAGATAACGGTTCAACACAGGAAGATTTAATGGGAATACAACAAGGAAAAGTACATGGATCAGATTTTATAATTGTAGATCATCATAAATTTGACAAAGATGTTATTTCACAGGAAGTTTTAACCCATATAAATCCCTTTTTAGTTGGAGAAGATGGCTCACATTTTTCTGCAGGAATGCTCTGCTCTGAACTTGCAAGATTTATCAACCCAAATGTAAAAAATATAAATCAAATTCCCGCAATGTCTGGTTTTGCAGATAAAATTGAATTAAGTAATCCTAAAACAATGAATGATTATTTAAAAATTGCAGAAAAAGAAGGATACACAAAAGAACTGCTTTCAGATATTGCTTTAGTTATAGAATATGTTTCTTCAAAAATTCGATTTATGGAAGTTCGGGAATACATAGAAGTTTTATTTGGAGAACCAAGAAACAAACAAAAAGAATTAGTCCAATTAATGGCACCGTATATTAAAAAGATGGATAAAAAAGGTTTAGCAATTGGAATGAGTAATGCAAAACAAGAAAAAATGGGTAATGTTATTTTACAAAGTATTGAAATTGAAGAAACTTTTCCCGGATTTGGTTTTTTCCCTAAACCAGGCAGAGCAACTGGATTAGTACATGATGAATACCAAAAAAGAACCGGCGAAACAGCTGTTGTAACTGCAGGAATTATGAATACTGCAATTACTATGAGAGCAACAGACGAAGCTAATTTTTCTGTTCATGAATTAATTAAATTCATTGATAAAAAACTCCCGGAAACATTCGTTGAAGGAGGAGGACATAAAAATGCCGGATCAATCTCCTTTTTACCAAATAAAAAAAACAACATTGTTAATTTACTAAAAGAATTTATTAAAAGCAGATAATTCTAAATTTCTTATTTAATAATCCAAAGATAAAAATAATTCTAGAATAAAATAGTTTACCACTAGATAGTTACATCTAAAACAAAAGTTTATAAACTTCAGATTAAAGATAAAATTAAAATGATAACATTAAACAAATCAATGATAATTCTTCCACATGAAAAGATGATGAAAAAATTAGAAGATACAAGAATTAAAAGAATTAATTTATTTGGAAACCTTAATCAATATATGGGATCTGACTCAACAAATTCTAATCTTACAAAAGATGAAAATGGAAGACCAATTTTAGAATTAAAAGAATTAGAAAGGACAGTAATTCATACTCCCACTCAAGAAAATTATGACACATTAATGCAAATTTACGAATGTGGTGATAGAAAATGGGTTGAAGACATAATTTTACCAACAGAATTTAATGCTTGGGAATGCTATGGAAAAATAACTTGTGTTCAAGCATATAATAAATTTCAATATGGAGATCTTAAAGAAGTTAACGAATACGGAAATTATAAAATAATAACTCCTCAAGAGTTTTATGAACTTCAAGACCCAAGAATAACATCAGAAATAATTCAAGAAATCAGCAAATGGTTCGAGATAAACAAACCAAACAGAAAAAGTAAAGGATAAAATGATAACCCTCAACAAATCAATGATAATTCTTCCACATGAAAAGATGATGAAAAAATTAGAAGAAACAAAAATTCAAAGAATGAATTTATTTGGAGACCTAAATCAATATATGGGTTCAAACCAAATAAAACCTCTTTTAGAAAGAAACGAAAATGGCAGACCAATTTTAATTTTAAAAGAATTAGAAAAAACAGCAATTAATACTCCAACTCAGGAAAGTTATGACACATTAATGCAAATTTATGAATGTGGAAATTGGAAATGGCAACTAGACAATTTTCCAACAGAAAATAATAATAATAATTGGGGAAGATGTAGAGAAGACACTTGTATTACAACAAGGGAAAAATTTCAATATGGCAATCTTAAAGAAGTTAATACATATGGAAAAGGATATTATAAAATAATAACTCCTCAAGAATTTTACGAACTTCAAGACCCAAGAATAACATCAGAAATAATTCAAGAAATCAGCAAATGGTTCGAGATAAACAAACCAAACAGAAAAAGTAAGGGTTAAAGATTCTAATTTTAAATTGAAAACTTATCATCTCACCTAATCTTTTAATTGGAGAGGGACAAGATGAGAAAGGCAGGGATTAACATGCCTAATTATCCCTCTCCAATATAAATATTTTAAAGTTAATTCTTAAAGGCTATTTGAGAATCGGGGTAAAATTTTAAACAATGGGATAAATTATTTTTTCCAATAAAGAATTTTAAAAATTAGAACATAATTTAACCAATAAATATATAATTCTTTAAAAGCTTATTTTAAAATGCAAAAATATACAATATCAGATATAGAAAAACAATATGACTTAGAATTAAACAAAATAATTGAACAAATAAAAAAATCAAATGCAAAATTAATTTTGCTCCAATTTCCGGATGGACTAAAACAATATGCAACAGCAATAGTTGACTATTTAGAAGAAAAAACAGATGCGGAATTTTTAATTTGGATTGAAAGCTGTTTTGGAGCTTGCGACACACCAATTTTACCAGGAAAAATTCAAAAACAAATTGATTTAACAATTCAATTTGGACATTCAGAGATGATGCCGAGTTTTTAGAGCAGGAGTAATTTAAAAAATTAATAAATTCATAAACTGCTCTGGAAACGAGTAGAGTTTTTAGAGCAGGAGTAATTTAAAAAATTAAAAAAATTAATAAACTGCTCTGGAAACAAGTAGAGTTTTTAGAGCAGGAGTAATTTAAAAAATTAAAAAATTAATAAACTGCTCTGGAAACAAGTAGAGTTTTTAGAGCAGGAGTAATTTAAAAAATTAAAAAATTAATAAACTGCTCTGGAAACGAGTAGAGTTTTTAGAGCAGGAGTAATTTAAAAAATTAAAAAATTAAAAAATAAAATAAAACTGTTCTGAAAACGAGTAGAGTTTTTAGAGCAGGAGTAATATAAAAAATTAATAAATTCATAAACTGCTCTGGAACAAGTAGAGTTTTTAGAACAGAAGTAATGTAAAAGATTAATAAACTGCTCTGGAAACGAGTAGAGTTTTTAGAAATCAAGTAAATAGAATTTTTAATACTTAATCACACTTGTCACATTTATCACAATCTTCAATTTGGAATAAAACTTCTCTCTTTTTATCAAAATAATGACCAAAAATAGTCTCACGATTACAAGGTAAACAAAATTGTCGCTCTAAGCTATAAATTTGTCCAATGCTTGTACCATTAAAAAGATAATTCAAAGACAAAATTCCTTTAGTTAAATCAAATTTTCCCCTAATTTCACCTTTGCAAAAAGGTTGATACTTAAAAATTTTTCCTGAAAATTTACCTTCGTCACTAACTTCAAAAATTTCAGAAAAATCTTTATCCATTGGTCTTCCATTTTCCAATAAAACTTTTGTCAATCTACATATAACCATAAAAAACTCAAGATTTACAACTATTTAAATATTATTTAACTAATTCCGCAACATTCAAATACATCCTTTTATTGGAATACTCACCAACAATGCCGTGTTTTCCTTCTTCTCGGTCAAATTTTTCAAAATGACCTAAAAAAGCATCAGGAGAAGTATAAACAATACTTAATGATTTACTATATACAGCCATTTCCAATTTTTCAGATTCACCATTACAACCAGAACACCCAGAACAATTACTAAAACTAATTTTCCCATTAAATTTCCCTTCAAGACCTTTTACAACCCCAAAAAAAATTTGTTCAGAAGGTTTATTCAAGTCAATTACACCAGTTACTTTGTATTCTTTCATAATAAAAACATAAAAAAACAACATTTAAATACTTATCCAAAAATAGAATAAGATATATAAATAGATTAATTTTATTATAAAAATGTCAGAATTAAGATGCAGACAATATCACCCTAATAAAGAAGTCTTTATTAGATATGATCAGGCAGAAAAACAAGATATTTTTCTTTGCACAAACAGAGAACTAGACAGAGAATGCGAAAGTATTTGTTTAGAATATTCTAATTGTTGCAATTTTTGCAGAAATCGAACAAGATATGAATTTAATAATAATAAAATTTCATTTTAACTACTTCTAGGGATATCTCGTTTAAAAAATCACCATTCAATACTTCATGTGGCATTACAAGGAGGTCGAAAGTTTACACTTACATTAATCCCGAAGGTAAAGATAAAAGCTGTAAGTGTGGACTTGAGTAGAAAGTTTACACTTGCATAATATTCTGAAAGCAAATTTTAAAAGTCGCAAGTGTGGGCTTGAGTAAAGATGCCACCGCTCCGCAAAGTTTGAGGACGAAGTTATTGAACAGCGACAAACATTTTAAATGAATAACGACTTTTCAATGACTGAGCCAGCTCAAAAACTTCAAAAGTATCGTCTTTTGATAGTCCCAGAAAATTTCATTTTTCAAATTTTCTGAGGAAACCAGCGGGTGTCTTTTATTATAGCCACCCAATCAACAACGAAAATCCGACGACAAATAATAAAATACCGGCAATTAAATGCAACAATCGAATATTACTTTCTTTCCAGCCGGAAACTTCGTCAACTTTTACAAATCCAAAATAAATAATACCAACAATAATCAGCATTGGTAAAACAAAAACCAAATTATAATATAATAACCAAAAAATTGCAATTAAAAAAATCTTATCAGCTAATAAACCTGAAGCAACTATATACGGACCAATTGTACACGGCAATAAAAATAAAGTAATCAAAAATCCGGTAAAAAATGCACCAAACGGAGAGGTAATACCGTCGATAATCTTTTTAACTTTTGGACGTAAAAAAATCGGCATTTCTGTAGCAATACCGCCTTTTTTATATAAAAAATAATCCTTGATATTTAATGCCCCGATAATCATAGAAAAAATTGCAAGACCATTAAAAACAAAACCGGAATTATCTCTTAAAACTTCAGCAAACGATTTAAAAAATTGAACAATAATAATTCCATAAAATAAATATCCAACATAAACAGCCAAAATAAAACTTAAACCAGCGTAAAGAACTTTTTCTTTTTTTCCGGGATTTTTAATTAAAATAGACATTAAAATCATTGTTAAAACAGCAATAGCACAAGGATTAATAGAATCTGCCAAAGCCAAACCAGTAATTCTAAAAAATTCACTTAAATCAATCATTATTCACACCCCGTTAAATTTTGTAATTCTTCAATACTATGAACCCCTTCATACCGTTGCCCATTAATAATCCAAGTAGGCGTAGCACCAATATCTAAACATTTTTCACGTTCATAAAAACAATCAATTTTATTCAAATATTTATAAGAATCACCAAACATCTCTTCCTGAATTAAACAAGCATGACAACCTAACTGAGTATAAATCAAAGATTCTCTTCCGATACATTTTGCAATTTCTTCAGGAGTCTCTATAGTAGGTCTATACAAAATAAAAACAGAAATAATTAAAATTCCAAAAACAATAATTATTGTTGACCAGCTACTCTTTTTCATATTTTCATTTCTCCTGAAATGGAAATTATTCCAATTCAATAAATAATATAATAAAAAAGTTTTTTTAAAACTTTCCAAATTAAATTCGATACTTTTATAAATCCAAATTACACACTAACCTTAGCTAAACAGCCAAAAGCTGATCTAACTCTGTAAAGAGTGGCTAAATCAAATGACAATAAACAAATTAGATGCTCAAACATATAACTTAAAATTAGCTGAAAGCTTAAAACAAATTCCGGAATTTAAAGCACCAGTTTGGGCAAGTTTCGTAAAATCAGGTCCATCAAAATCACGACCAATTGAAGACGAAGATTTCTGGTATAAAAGAACAGCAAGTATCTTAAGACAAATTTACAAAAGAAAAATTGTTGGAGTAAGTCGATTAAGAACAAAATACGGAAGTAAAAAAAACAGAGGATTTAAACCAGAAGAATTCAGAAAAGCAAGTGGAAAAATAATAAGAACAATTTTACAACAATCTGATCGTGCAGGTCTTACTGAAATTGCAAAAGATGTTAGAGGAGTAAAAAGTAAAAGACCAGGAAGACAATTAACAGCAAAAGGTAAAATATTTTTGGAGAGTATATAAAATGCCAATTAAAAACAAACAAAAAAAAGAAAAATTAGCAGTAAAAGCTCGACAAACAAAATGGGCACCAATTTGGGCAGTCATAAAAAAATTCGGAATAGGAAAAAAAATTCACCCATCAGCTATGACCAGAACAAAAAGATCGTGGAGAAGAACTAAATTAAAGATTAGCCCTCGAAAAATGAGAAAATCACACTTTGGATAAAATGGCAAAAGAAAAAACTGAAAAAAAAATAACAGAAGAAAAAATCAAAGAGACAAAGGTAGAAGATAAACCAAAAACAACCACAATAAAAACTAAAGTTGCAAAAGAAACACCGGAATTAGAAAGAATATATATTATCCCATTAAGAGAAAAATGCAGATCAGTTCCAAGATACAAAAAAACAAATAAAGCAGTCAAGACAATAAAAGAATTCATCGCAAGACACATGAGAGTTCAAAACAGAGACTTGGAAAAAATCAAAATTGATAAAATTCTAAATGAAGCAGTTTGGTTTAGAGGAATAAGAAGCCCACCACACAAAATTAAAGTTAAAGCAACTAAAATTGGAGACATTGTAAAAGTAGAATTAGCAGAATTATCAGATAAATATAAATTCAAGATAGCAAGATTAGAAAAAAGAGAAAAAATTGCAGAAGCAAAACAAAAAACAAAATCAACAAAAAAAGAAATTTCAGAAGAAAACACTGAAAAAGAAAAAATTGAAGAAGAAAAAAATAAATCAATGGAAGAATTCGCTCAAAAAGAAATGAAAATGGAAGCAAAAGAAAAGAAACATACAGCAAAAATGTTAACAGAAGAACAAAAAGGAAAAATTGAAAGCACAAATCAAATAGAATAAAAAATGTATACAAAATCTCTAAGAATTCTTGGAACGGCAATGGTCGCCTTTTCTTCAGCTTGGCTTGGATGGTCTTTCCAATTTGATTGGGAATGGAAATTTTTATGGATGATTTTAGTATTAATTATTGGGGCAATTTTATCCCATTTAATTGATTAAACTTTTTAAACAAAGCACAAATCAAATAGAATAAATAGGTAAATCTAAATCCTTTTAAACTAACTAAATCTATCTTTTTAATGATTAAAAAAGTTGCATTAACTGCAATACTAACATTTCTACCTATAAATTATTCTTATGCAGAAAATTTTCAAACAAAATTAGCAGAAGATTATTTTGATGCTTTAGAAGAATCAGTTATAGAAAAAAGAGAATTATATGGAATGGATTCTTGCACAGAAGAAGAAACACTAAGTACTCCATACAAATGCGAAGATAACTACAAATGGTATATTGACGGAACAAAAAGAGACGTACATGATTATCAAAGAGATCAATTTTCTTATGATCTTCTTGAATCATTAGGAAGTGCATTCGAAGAAACACCATTTATACAAGATATAATAAATTGGTATGACGAAGAAATAAAACCATGGACAAGAACAGAAATAATCGGAAAAAAAGATGGAAGTATTGGATTTTATGCTCCAGGTAAAGAATATAATGGAGATGAAAAATGGAAAGTATCACTTTCACCGGATTTAGATAGAAAAGACAATTCATGGGGTTATAATATTGGAGCAAGAATTGAAGCAAAATATGGACAAAATTTTGAAAGTAAAATCATTTGGCAACCAAAACAAAAAACAACAGAACTAAGTTTAAATTATATTTTCCCAGAAAAAGCAAAAAATCCTTCGGAGAAAATTCAAGAACAAAAACCAAAATACTCAAAAGAATTTAGGGATAGATTCAAAAGATGGACAAAAACAGAAATAAACAAAACAGATAAAACATATCTGGGATTAAGTGTATCACATAATGAAGAGGATACAAGAATTTATATAAAATTTAGCACCCCTACATCTTCCTTAGAGAAACTATTTAAAAGCGATTAAATCAATAATTCTATGAATATTAATCTGAAAGAAATTAAAGAAACTAAATCAATTCAAGAACTTTTAGAATTCGGAATAATAAATGTTGACAAATCATCAGGACCAACATCTTTTAACATTTCAGCATTTGTAAGACGAAATTTAAATTTAAGAAAAACTTCGCATTTCGGAACATTAGACCCAAAAGTTACAGGAGTTTTACCAATAGCATTAAACAGAGCTTGCAAATTAACAGGTTATTTTCTTGGAGAAAATAAAACCTATGTTGGAATTATGCGACTTCATGAAGAGATTTCATTAGATGAAATTCAAAAAGAAATCCAAAAAAAATTTTTAGGAAAAATCAATCAAATTCCCCCATTAAAATCAAGAGTTAAAAGACAGGAACGGCAAAGAGAAATTATAAAATTTGATTTATTGGAAAAAAATGGAAAAGATTTCTTATTTTCTGTTGAATGCCAAGGAGGAACTTACATCCGAAAATTAATTGATGATCTTGGAAAAGAATTAAACATCGGAGCACATATGCTGGAATTAAGAAGAACAAAAGCAGGAATATTTTCAGAAAATGATTCAGAATATCCGGCAATAAAATTATATGATTTAGAAAAAGCAATCGAAGAATATAAACAAGGAAATGAAAAATTATTACGAGAAATGATTATTCCCGGAGAGATAATCACAGAATTATATCCAATAATAAAAATAAAATCAACAAGCGAAAAAAATATTTTAACAGGTAAACCAATAAAATATGAAGATTTAATTGAAAAAGAAGATTTTAAAGACGGAGAAAAGGTTACAGTTTTTTGTAAAAAACGTTTTATCGGAATTTATAAAATAATTAATAATGAATCTATTTTTGCAAAAGGTGAATTTGTGATGCAACCAATAAAGGGATAAAAATTATTATTTATAATTTACATGGTTACTTCTAAAAATATGTAATTTCATACCATATTGATTATAAGGATCATTAACGTCATCAGGAATTTGATCAACTAAATTATTTAATTTTTTACTTCCTTCATCATAATAAAATCTATCTCCTAATAATTTTTTCACATCTTGATAAAATTGCTCATTATTTTTCCATCCATAAGAACGATCATTTAAAATATAACCTAAAGCCACAACACTTTTTGAAGAAAGATTAGGCAATACTAGATTTAAATATGTTAAAGTATCACTTGGATTCGGCAATGACTTTTGATAATAACAATCAATCTCTTCAATTCCATCAAAAACTTTATCAAGTGTTCCTGAAAGATAAGTTAATTTTCTTTCTTTTGTTTTCTCTTTTGGATACGCCCACTCAAATGAAATTTGAAAAGGATTTGAATTAAATTTAATCGAACCAGGATTAACATTTAATTTTTTTAATTCAATCATCAATAAACGATCAAGACCCCATCGTCGAATATGAGTAATATCCCAATATCCATAATTTTTTCTAAATTTTAAATTTTCTTTAAAAAAATATAATTCTTCTTCAGTCGGTTTATAAGACTTGGCAGTATTTTTTTCAGAATGATACCAAAAATCTCCGGACCTAACAATTGGTTTAATATCAATAAAATTCCAAAATTTCAAAACATACTCTTCTGTATTTCTAAAAAAACCTTTTGGATCAACACCGATTATCTCAGTTGGATTTGCAAATAACAAAACAGTACTTAAATCAGGTCCCATTGCATTATACAATACCTTTTTTTTATTCCCAAGTAATTTGTTCCATTCTAAGAGATAAGAAATATGTTCTTTCCTAAGCAATTGAGAAGAAAATTGTCTTTTAATTCTATTAATTAAATTATTCATTTTACGTTAATGGATTCAATTAATATATAAAGATTATCAAGTAAAAAAATATTAATAATGATGCAACCGATAGAATAATTCCAGTATCTCCGATGACTTTTCGTAATTCTAAAGTTTAAATAAAAAATGAAGTAGGGCAGAGCCCTACTTTCTCATGTAACAAATGAGAAATATAATAAAAACATTCTCAAATAAATGTCTTTCGCTT